>Ga0209023_10000692_pt1 | contig 49403 bp, 44 predicted proteins | sample LakOneMetagenome_FD_187468 | JGI IMG/M metagenome (GOLD analysis project Ga0209023, IMG submission 187468) | Freshwater and sediment microbial communities from Lake Erie, Canada (SPAdes) (version 2) | ecosystem: Environmental > Aquatic > Freshwater > Lentic | place: Lake Erie, Canada... | reverse complement strand
GCTGTCATTAAAAATTATTACGGGTTCAACGCCTCCGTATACATTATTATATACATAATCTTTTACCACACCAACCACCTGTAGCTTTTCTTCATCCCTGTCAATAAGTTCACCCACTGCATTGGCAGGGTTTTTAGTCATAAGCTTTGCCATTGTTTCGTTGATAACAATGTTGTTGCTGTCTGCACTGCCATCGGCATAAAAATCCCTTCCGGCCATTACCTGCATGCCCATTGTTTTAATATATTCGGGCGTGGCCCATTCCATAGAAATTAAAATTTTGCTGTTTGGTATTTTGCCTTTCCAGTTGAAACCGGATGAATTACTGCCAATTTGAAATGCGTTGCCGTTGTTTAGTGAAGCATTTTCCACGGCCCCTGTTGCGATCAACTCATTTTTTATAGTTTGAAAACGCAGGCCAATATCTCCATTCTGTTGCGTGCTTATCAATTGCTGGCTTATGCTCACCAGGTTGTCCTTGTTCATGCCCAGTTCCCGGTTCTTGGTATGCATCACCTGCTGATAGATGATGATGGTACAGGTAATAAGCACCACGGAAATTACAAACTGTGTAACTACAAGGCCCTTACGGATAAATGTGGCGCCACCTGTATTGAACTTTAACCCCTTCAATACGGCCACCGGCTTAAAGGAAGACAGGTAAAAGGCCGGGTAACTACCGGCGATAAAACCGCAGAGAAGACCAATTACAATAAGAGAAACAAGATGTAATGGAGCAAACAGATTCAACACAAGTTGTTTTTCTACCAGCGTGTTAAATGAAGGCAGTACAAGTGCAACAATGCCTACCGCCAGTATAACCGACACAAACGAAAGCAGCAGTGCTTCTGAAATGAATTGCCATACCAGCATGCCCTTACCGGAGCCCATCACTTTTCGTACCCCCACTTCTTTCGCCCGTCTTTCGCTTTTTGCGGTAGACAGGTTCATGAAATTGATGCAGGCCATGATAAGAACTATCCAGGCTATGATGGAAAAGAGATTTACTGTTTTTATCCGGCCACCGTTTTGTTTCCCATCGGTAAATTCGCTGCGCAGGCGCCAGTCGTTAGCAGAGAGAAGCAATGGCATTGCAGCGGCGCCGCTGTCTTTTGCTTTTATAAATCCGTGCAGTTTGCTGTTAATGGCAGCAGCATCGGAAGCAGCGTCCAGTTCCACAAATGTTTGCACACCATTATTTGTCCATGTTTTCAGCCAGTCATTATCTTTTTCAAAAACTTCAAATGGTGCAAACCATTCCCGGTTGCTGAACCTTGCATTGGCTGGAAGATTTTTAATAACCCCGCTGATGGTGTAGTCCTGTTTGTTATCAACCCTTATCGTTTTTCCCAAGACATTTGTTGTATTAAAAATCTTTTTTGCAAAAGATTCCGTTACCACCAGGGAATGCAACTGGTTGAATGCCTTTGCAGCGCTGCCATACATAAATTCAAAATTGAACATGGGCAGAAATGCCGAATCCACATTCATGCCGTCGCCATAAACGCCTTTATCATCATGTGTGAAAAGATAACGGGCTCCCCAGTTTGTTCTTGCTGAATTTTTTATTCCCGGAATTTCATTTTTTGCGGCTTTACTGAAAGGGCCGGGCAATGCACCAAAAGTATATGTCTTGCCATCGTATGTCTGGTTGCCCATCACCTGGTAAAGGTTATCCCGGTTGGTAAAATAATGGTTATAGGTAAGTTCATCTTCCACCCACAAAAAAATAAGGGATGCACAGGCGATACCAACGGCAAGGCCGGTAATATTCAGCGTGCTGAATGATTTGTTTTTCCAAAGACTTCTAAATGCAGTTTTAAAATAGTTTGTGAACATTTTATGGTTTTATTCGGTTCTTAAACTTTTTACGGGGTTGGCAATGGCAGCTTTGATGGCCTGGAAACTTACGGTGATCAACGCAATGAATAATGCCGATAATCCTGCGGCCACAAATACCCAGGCACTGATGCTGATCCGGTATTCAAAATCCTGCAACCATTTATTCATGGCCCACCAGGCCAGGGGAAATGCAACAACAGCTGCAATGAGTACAAGGAATAAAAAATCTTTGGACAGCAAGCTAACTACATTGCTAACCGATGCACCAAGTACTTTGCGTATGCCTACTTCTTTGGTCCGCTGCTCGGCCATATAGGTAACCAGGCCGAACAATCCCAAACATGCAATGAGAATGGCCAATACTGCAAATACAATTGCAAGCGTACCTGCACGCTGCTCACTGCGGTACATTTCATTAAATGAATCATTCATGAAACGATAGCTGAATGGCATGCCCGGAGCAAGCGCCTTCCATTTGCTTTCGATCTGCGGCAGCAGATTCTTTACACTGGCAGCTGACACTTTAAAGGAAGCTAAACCGGTGCTGGGGGCAAGAAAAAAACACAATGGGCCTAATTTTTTCCGCAGTGATTCAAAATGAAAATCTTTAACAACGCCAATGATCCTGATGGGAACAAGTGCCCCGTCTCCGGGAATACCCGTGGGCGAATAGATCATCTTGCCGATGGGATCATCGTATCCAAGCATCCGGGCGGTGGTCTCTGTGATGATCATTGCCGATGAATCAGACCCGTAGTCCTTTGAGAAATTCCTTCCCTTCACAATTTCCATTCCCATTGTCTTGATATAATCATAGTCAATCCGCCAGGTCTGCATGTCGATCCCGTTCCTGGCATCCATAACCGCTTCCTTAGAAAAAGAATTATCGCTTCTTGAAGAATTGGTAACAGGAAGGTATGAGCTGAGTGTTCCGCTGCTGACTCCCTGCATAGCCAGTACATCATTTTTAAATGCCTGTACATTATTGCCAAGTGCATAAGCGCCGTCAATGATCAGTACCTGGTCTTTACTGAATCCCAGTTTTTTGTTCCGGATATAGTTGAGCTGGCTGTACACAACAAGCGTTCCGATGATGAGCATGATGGATGTGGCAAACTGGAATATCACCAGCCCGTTGCGGAGTTTGCTTTTTTTAAACCCCGTATGCGTGGTGCCTTTTAAAACTGCGATGGGCCTGAACCCGGAAAGGTACAGGGCCGGGTAACTGCCTGCCAGCAAACCCACCACAAATGGAAGCAGTATCAGGAATGGAAGAATATAAACACCAAGCAGGTCTTTTACCGAAAGTGATTTAGCAGCAACATCGTTGAAAAGGGGTAATACCAGATAAGCGATCACTATCGCGATTACGAGGGAAACAGCAGCCGTGATGGTTGATTCAACAAGGAACTGTCCGACCAACGTTTTCCTTTCTGTACCCAGCACTTTACGGATGCCCACTTCTTTTGCTCTTTTAGCGCTGCGTGCCGTACTCAGGTTCATGAAGTTGATGCAGGCGAGAATAAGAATGAATAAGGCAACGGCTGAAAAAATATATACATACTGGATATTACCCGATGGACTGATTTCAAACGTGTAATCACTATGCAGGTGAATAGCAGTAAGCGGTATCAACGTATAATCAAGTTTATTCCCTGCTTTCCGGAAGTCATCCATACTGCTGATCTTAACGAACTGCTGCGCAAAGGGCACCACGTATTTCTCCGAATACTGCTCAAAGTTCTTTTCAAAAGCTTTGTAATCAGTTCCCGGTTTCAATAAAAGATACGTATGGAAATTATGGCTGGTAAGCTGCCCCCACTGGTAATTCACATTCTTCATTGAGAAGAGGAAATCAAAATTGAAATGTGTTTCTTTAGGGATATCCTTTATAACAGCTGTTATCTTATAAGAAGTGTTGGTCTTGTTATCGTCATTTTTAACTTCAATGGTTTTATCCATTACGTTCAGGGAGCCAAAATACTTCCTGGCTGCCGATTCGGTTACCACTACGGTGTTTGGTTCATTCAGTGCCGTTCTGGTATCCCCTTCAATGACTGGTAACCGGAAAACATTAAAAAAAGTTGAATCTGCATTTGCCACACGGGACTCGGTGATGTATCCATTTCCTTTTTTGAGCAGCTTGGGGCCTTCATTATTATATACCCTGGTATATTCCTCAACCTGCGGGTAATCCTTTTTCAGAAGTTCTCCCATCATGTCCGAGGTCTGGGTCATGTGGAGGTCGGCCCCGCCAAAACGGATGTCGGAATTGATGCGGTAGATACGGTCCGCATTTTTGAAGTGCCTGTCGTAGCTCAGTTCATCGGTAACATAGAGGGTGATGAGCAGGCAGCTTGCAAGCCCGATAGCGAGCCCAAAAATATTGATCGCACTGTATCCCTTATTTCTCCAAAGGTTCCGGAAGGCTACTTTAAAATAATTTTTAATCATGGCTATACTTTAAGTTGATGATTGACCTTCGGCTTTAACAGGATACTATTATTATACTGACTGGATACTTACAACATAATATTCTCAATAACCGCCTGTCCATCCAGCATACGGATGATGCGGTGACTGTACCGGGCATCATGTTCCGAGTGGGTAACCATTACCACCGTTGTTCCTTTTTCATTCAGGTCGGTAAGCATCTGCATCACTTCATTACCGTTTGATGAATCGAGGTTACCGGTAGGTTCATCGGCCAGGATCAGTTTGGGATTATTTACCACGGCCCTGGCCACGGCAACCCGTTGCTGCTGTCCGCCGGAAAGCTGCTGGGGATAATGGTTACGGCGATGCATGATCTGCATCTTATCCAGTACTTCTTCCACCCTTTTTTTGCGGTCGGCGGCTTTTACACCGGTATAAATCAAGGGCAGTTCCACATTTTCAAAAACGGTCAGTTCATCGATCAGGTTAAAACTCTGGAAAACAAAACCGATGTTCCGTTTCCGCAGGTCGGCTCTTTTACGCTCATTGAAGTGAGCTACTTCGGTGCCATTAAAAACAAAACTGCCGGCATCGGGATCATCCAGTAAACCGAGAATATTAAGCAAGGTGGATTTGCCACAGCCCGATGGGCCCATGATGGCTACAAACTCACCTTCCTTAACTTCAATGGTAAGTTTGTTCAGTGCTACCGTTTCTACTTCTTCAGTACGATAGATCTTTTCTAAATCGGTAATCTTTATCATTGTTGTTATTTAAATTTTAGGAAACCTGTTTTATAATTTTTGAAAGGGATTCATGAACATATTGAGCGATCCGTCGTCTCCACCCATCTCATTCACCTGCATTTTCACCTTGTTTTTTTTGACCAGGCAGCCTGCACCGGCATTCTTACAGCAGGCTTTTAAGCTGTTATCATTAACAGCAGGAAAAAAAAAGCCAGCAAGTAGTATCATACTTAACAAAAGAAATTTCTTTTTCATAACCTTGTTTTTATAAATGAATGATCAATGATTTACTCTTTTTTTAAAACCAGTTCCTGCATGTTCCCGTAATTCTCGTAGCTGGAAGTGATCACTTTGTCGCCGGGCTTCAGCCCCTGCAGTACCTGGTAATAATCCGGGCTCTGAAGACCCAGCTGGATGTCCACTTTATACGCCGTACTTCCGTTCTCACTCACTTTAAATATCCAGTTACCGCCCGTTTGCTGGTAAAAGCCTCCCTTGGGTAATATGATGGCCTGCATTTCGTCACTTAAGGCAAGTTTAATCTGCAGGGTCTGTCCACGGCGTATTCCCTGCGGAACTGAATCTTTGAACTCCATATCCACCTGGAAACGCCCGTTGGTTACCTGTGTAAATACTTTCTTGATAGTAAGTTTGTAAGGCTTACCGGCAACAGAAGCCTCTCCCATCAACCCAATAAATATCCTTGAAATATAATGTTCATCTACATCCACCCTTACTTTAAAGCCGCTCATTACATCGATCTGGCCAAGCCGTTCTCCTTTATTTTTTGATTGCCCGATCTCTGCATCTAAAGAAGTCAACTGTCCGTCAACCGGGGCCCGTACAATAAGGTCGCCTACTTTTTTTCGCATCACCTGCAGGGCATTTTGTGTACGGTCGAAAGATTGTTTAGCCTGGTCCTGCTCCTGCCTTGTTGATACCGTATCTTTTTTAAGTACTTCATCAGCCAGTTTTTTCTTTTGCAACTGGTAATTATAATTATTCTCAGCCTGTTTAAATTCCTGCGAGCCGATCACTTTTTGCTCATAGAGTTTCTTATCCAGTTTATAAATGCGTTCTGCTTCATTTAATGCATTATCAACATCGGTACGCTGGTTTAATTTGCCAATGGTATTCTGTTGTGCTGCATTGCGTGATATCTGCATTTGTGTAAGGAGGTTAAACACCGAGGTCTCCTGGTTTACCAGGCTCAGTTCAAGATCGGTATTGCTGAGGCGCAGGATGGGTTGGTCTTTTTTCATGATGGCGCCGTCTTCTACAAATTTTTCTTCAACCCGGCCACCTTCCAGCGCATCAAGATAAATAGTGGTCATAGGAAGTATCACGCCATTTACGGGAATGAATTCCTGGAAAGGGCCCTGTTTGATCTCACTGATGGTAATGCGGTCGGTATTTACATTCAGCCTTGATTTGCCGGAAGTGAAATACCAACTGCCAAAGATGAGACCCGCTAAGCCCACGATGCCAGCAGTAAGCATGATCTTCTTTTTTCCAAAACCCTTTTTTTCAATGACTCTGTCCATTATTGTCTTTTTATTTTTTTGGTAACCTGCCGGGTATCTTATATTATTAGAACCCGGAGATGAACGTTTGTACTCAAAGCTGTGCCAGAAGATATTTAACTGGTTTTCAAAAACTTAGATTTCAATTAACCCTTCACCTGTACGGTTATGATACAGCAGGTGTTCGTTTTTGATACAGCCCGGTTCAGATAAACCTCCGCTGCATTCTCGGCTTGCGTTGGCGCTGGATATTCCACAGGTCGGCAATGCTTAACATGCGGCCCTGGGATTTTTTGAACCCGGTTGCCAAAACTTCTTTTACTTCGGATGTAAGGTTCGTTATGCTCTCGTCATTGAGCGGAGATAATAAACGGTTTGATTGCATTTTCATGGCTATACTTTTAATTGTTATTAATAAAATATTTCTGTTCACCCTGTATTCAATGCCGTGCCAGAATCTAAATACTTGTTTTTCAACAGGCTTGATTTTTATCAATGAATAAGAGTGTCCGCTTTTGATACAGCCTGTATCCGTTTCTGATACAATATTGTAAGCGGCAATATTTTTTCAGTTCATTCTGTAATAAATCTTTCTAAATATGGTATACTTGCGGAAGATTACAAACAAGGAACATGATCCTGAAAAATGCAAGCATACTGGTGATCGATGATGATACGGATGTTCTTACCGCCGTTAAACTTTTGCTGAAAACAGAGGCAAAAGAAGTGACGACGGAGAAGAATCCCGAACTCATTCATTCGCTGCTTGCCTCATCCCGCTTTGATATTGTGTTGCTTGATATGAATTTTAAAAGCAGCATTAACACCGGTAATGAAGGCATTTACTGGCTGAAGAAAGTAAAAGAGCTGGACCCGGATATTTCGGTGATCATGATAACGGCTTACGGCGATATTGATCTTGCCGTTCGATCCTTAAAGGAAGGCGCTTCTGATTTCATTGTGAAACCCTGGCACAATGAAAAACTTTTGGAAGCCATTAAGGGCATTTTAAAAGCGAAATCAAAAACGGCTTCCGGCATTGCGGCCCCGGCTTCATCTGCCATTGGCAAGGAAATGATCGGTGAGTCGGAAGTGATGAAGGATATTTTTTTCAAGATCGAAAAAGTAGCGCCAACCGATGCTAATATTTTCATCCTGGGAGAGAACGGTACCGGGAAAGACCTGATCGCAAAAGCCATTCACGAACATTCACTCCGCAAAGACAAACCATTTGTAAAAGTTGACGTGGGCGCCCTCACAGAAACACTTTTTGAAAGCGAGCTGTTCGGGCATAAGAAAGGTTCATTTACCGGTGCCGGTGAAGAAAGGGCCGGGCGGTTTGAAACAGCCAACGGCGGCACCTTATTCCTGGATGAGATCGGGAACATATCCATGCAGCAGCAGGCAAAACTGCTGAGTGTTTTGCAGAACAGGCAGGTATCCCGTGTGGGAAGCAATGATGCGGTTAATATTGACATACGCCTTATCTGCGCTACCAACCTGCCGCTTGCCGAGTTGGCCAATGAGAACCGTTTTCGAAAAGACCTCATATACCGGATAAACACCGTGGAAATTGTTGTGCCGCCGTTACGCAAGCGTAACGGAGATATCACATTGCTTGCAAAACATTTTGCACAAACCTATGCCGCTAAATATTTAAAACCCGTTCCGGAATTTGATGCGAAAGCCATTGAAAAATTAAAGCAGTATAATTTCCCCGGCAACGTACGGGAACTTCAATATACCATGGAACGGGCAGTGATCATGTCGGAGGGAGAAACCCTTTCTGCCGGGGACCTTATTTTTTCTCCCATTGAATCTGCCGTGCAGGAAAAATCAGAGAACAAAGACATGAACCTGGGCGTGGTGGAAAAGAATACCATCCTCCGGGTGATCGAAAAACATAACGGCAATATTTCAAAAGCAGCGAAGGAACTGGGCATAACACGTACGGCGCTGTACAGAAGACTAAGTAAATATGACCTTTAAAAAATACGACTGGGGCCTGATCATTCGCATCGCATTGTTGTTTGCAACAATGAGCGGTGCCGCATTACTGCTGTCGAACGGGTTGTTTCTCATCATGGTTGCGGTGCTGGCATTGATCATCTTCCAGGTGACTGACCTTTACCGGTTCACCAATAAAAGCAAGGAAGAACTGGAGCAGTTTGTAGAATCGGTTCATTACCGTGATTTCTCCCGTCACTTTGATGAAAAGAATGCACCGGTTGCTGTACAGCCCATGCGCAAAGGATTCAACGAAATCAACAGCACGTTCAAGATCATCAGTAAAGAACGGGAAACACAATATCAATACCTGCAGAAGATCCTGGAGTTGATTGACACCGGGATCCTTTCTTACGACAATAAAGAAGGGGAAGTGATGTGGATGAATGAATCTTTTAAACAGTTGCTGAGCATCCCTTACCTGAAGACCATTCATTCGCTGGAAAAAAGAGACCCCGGTCTTTACAAGGAGATCATTTCGGTAAAACCGGGCGAAAGCAAAGTAACCTCCATAACAACCGACAAGAATACTTTAAAGGTATTACTCTCTGCCACCGCTTTTCAAACAGAAGGAAAGGTTTACAAACTGATCGCTTTTCAAAATATCAACGAAGCGCTGGACGAAACAGAATCGAAAGCCTGGCAGAAGTTGTTAAGTGTGATGACACATGAGATCATGAATTCGGTAGCGCCCATCTCTTCCCTGGCAGAAACACTTAAGAACCGGCTGCAGTTGTCGCTAAAGGAATTGAATAACAACTCCGGTTCGCTGGATGATCTTGAATTGGGTATTGATACCATTAAAAGAAGAAGCGAAGGCCTTTTGAAATTTGCAGAGACCTATCGCAACCTGAACAAGATCACCAATCCAAACCTGAAGAAAGTATATGTACGGGATATGTTTGAAACCCTGCACCGCCTGATGCAGCCAACCTTTGAACAAAAGAATATTGAACTTGAAATTATTTTAAAAGATCCCGACCTTATCCTGGAAGCCGATACCGACCTCATCGAACAGGTATTGATCAATCTCATCTTAAATGCAGCGGATGCTGTAAAGGAAGTTGCCAGTCCACGCATACAGCTATCAGCATACATCACGCCCAACAATAAAGTGGTCATTAAAGTGGCAGATAATGGCATCGGCATTTCCGCCGACCTGATGGAGAAGATATTTATCCCATTCTTCAGCACCCGCAAAACCGGAAGCGGTATCGGGCTCAGCCTGTGCAAGCAGATCATGATGCTGCACAAAGGCAATATCAAAGTGCAGAGTGTGGCCGGTGAAGGAACAGCTTTTTTGCTTTTCTTTTAATACAGGTCCTGCTGTTCCGGGTTTTATTTTCCAGGAGTTTAATAACTTATCTTTGAATTCTATCTGGAAAAATTATCCGTAAATTTTCAACCATATTATTTTTCGCTTCGTTGTTTGTACCGCACCATTCATCGGCCCAGCTTTGCCAGGGCAGTTTGGGCGATCCCATCATTAACACCACTTTCGGCAATGGTACAAACCCCGGTGCTCCGCTGTTAGCAGCAACCACCAGTTACCAATACAGCGCTACTGATTGCCCCAATGATGGTTTTTATACGGTAAGGAATAATACAAGTGCCTGTTTCGGAAATGCATGGCATTCGCTTACATCGGATCATACCGGTGATCCCAATGGTTATTTTATGCTGGTAAATGCTTCTTTTCAGCCGAGTGCCTTTTACCTGGATACCGTAAAAGGGCTTTGCGGAAACAGCACCTATGAATTTGCTGCCTGGCTAATGAATGTGCTGTTGCCTTCAGCGTGTGGTGGCAGCGGTATTCAGCCTGATCTTACATTCAGTATTGAAAAAACAGACGGCACATTATTACAATCTTATAATTCGGGTAATATCCCTACTACGGCAAGCCCAACATGGAAACAATATGGCTTTTTCTTTACAACACCAGCAGCGGGTTCCGACATCGTACTACGGATCGTTAATAATGCACCAGGCGGGTGTGGCAATGATCTTGCCCTGGATGATATCACCTTTCGTCCCTGTGGCCCGCTGCTCACTCCGTCTATCGTTGGAATAAATACAACCAGTGCATCATTTTGTGAAGGCACCGCAACTTCATATACATTCAATTGCTCCGTGTCTGGCGGATTCAATAATCCTGTTTTTCAGTGGCAGCATAGAACCAATAACGGAAACTGGACAGATATACCTTTGGCAAATCTGAATACGCTTAACGTTACGTTTGTAACAACAACCACGCCGGGCAATTACGAGTTCAGGCTTGTTGTTGCTGAAGCAGGCAATATGGGATCACCGCAATGCCGGATCGCATCGCAACCGATCACGATAACGGTAAATGCAAATCCTGTAACAACCGCTGTCAATAATGGCCCCGCATGTAAAGGCAGTACCGTTACACTTACTGCAACCGGGGGTACGCAATATGCATGGACCGGGCCCAATGCATATACGGGAACTGGTTCTCCTTTGCCGATAACTAATATCCAATTAAACCAGGCAGGTAAATATTATGTAACCGTTATGAATGCAGCCGGCTGCATTCAAAAGGATTCAACAACTATTTTGATAAACCCTGCTCCATTAGCAACCACTACTTTCACCACTGCTTTTGTTTGTGAAGGCGACAGCATACAATTAATAGCAGGTGGCGGCTCACCTTATCAATGGATACCGGCTACCGGTCTTTCCAATGCGAATATACCTGACCCAAAAGCATCCCCTGCCATAACAACGGTTTACAGTGTGATCGTAGCAAACCAGTTTTCCTGTAAGGATACAGCCACTGTTACCATCAATGTTGTTACACTGCCGGTTGTTAATGCAGGCCCTGATAAAGTAATGCTGAAAGGGCGATCGATACAAATTGCAGGAACAGTTAGCGGAAGCGGGAATACCTATGCCTGGTCACCGGCAACTTATATCAACGATATTTATTCTTTGCAGCCGGTCATTAATCCGCCGGCAGATGCCCGGTATATATTAAACGCTGTTTCACCTGCCGGTTGCGGCACTGTATCCGATACCATGTTTGTAAAAGTATATAACGACCTTTTCATTCCCAATGCTTTTTCACCCAATGGCGATGGGTTGAATGATACCTGGAACATTCCCGCATTGCGGGCATACCCGTCGTTTGAGTTGTTTGTTTATAACCGCTGGGGACAATTGCTGTTTCATACAAAGGATAATCCATTGCCCTGGGATGGTACATATAAGAAGAGCCCTTGTCCGAATGGTGCTTACAGCTATCTCATCAAAACAAAAAATGAGCTGTTCCAGGGAACGGTCATTATCATAAGATAAAAAAAGCGCTTCAGTTTCCTGAAACGCTTTTCCAAAACTATAATCCCACATGCTTATTGTTTCGAATCAGAATTCTCTTTTACTTTTGCGCCGCCCCTGTGTGTGGCCATAACAGCAGCAAATCTTACCTTCAACCTGGCTATTTTTATATTATCGCTGGTAGCAAGATCTTTTTCCACTGCATTCTTCCGTGTATCCAATGCTTCATATAAGACGTTGATCTCATCCCAGTCTTCCCGGGTGTAATTATTTTTATTATCTTCTACTGTATTTACGAATTTTTTATACGTATCATGAATATTTTCAGCCGTAACAAATCCAAATTTCATGTCGCTGCCGATCTTGCCTTCGCCGAACAACCGGTTACGCAATACCTGCCTGTAGTCGGCCGGAGATGCCACATCCACTTTAGTCGTGGCTTCGTTCTCTTTAATATTAAATTCATACTTTGTCTTTAATGCGGCATACTTTGCTTTACTGGCCTCTGTCTTGGCCCTGTCGGCTTCTTCAAGTGCAGCCAGGTTTTTTTCTGCTTTCATGGCCCTCTCCTGGTAACCGTTGTCAATAGCAGCCCAGTTTGCCGCTGTATAAACAGGGGGTTGATTTTCTACCGAATCAACATATTCATTTAAACGGGCGGCATCGGCTGCAGCCGTTTCTTTTTCTATGTTCTTACAAGCTGTGAATCCCGTTAATACGAGGGCAGCAGCGATCACTAAATTTGTTCTTTTCATTTTATTAATTTTATTTTTTTCAAAAGGAAATTTGTTTGCAGGAATTTTCCTGGTGTTTATTATCATCAGTATATGCATGATGGGTTAACTGATTCTTTGCAAAAGTATCAGGTATTGAATCGCACACCATTACAGCATTTTATTCATTTCTTACATCATTCACACTTTCTTAAAAGCAGCAGATAATAGCTGTTTAATAAGTATACCTTGCATAAAAGTTAACGATGGAAAAGCGCATACTCGGAATTATTTTATCACTGTTAGGTGTTGTGGGGCTTATTTATGCCGGCATGAGTTTCATGAATGGCGGCGAAGGAACGAGGAACATAAAAGCCATCATCTTTTCAGGTATCCTTGGAGCCATTTTCTTTTTTGCAGGCATCGGCCTGATAAGAAACACAAAGGATAAGGCAACCTGATACATACTCCCTGCGGCCCTTTCCAGTTGTTCACAGGCTACCAATGCTTGTACCTGTTCATTTTATAAAAATGTGGGAATAATGTAACCAATTCCCGGATATATGTAACAATAATTATCGGCACAATAGCAATCTTTATATTAATTAACCCATTAAAAAAGCCCCATGAATAACGAAAAAGCGGAAATCTCCGATATAGAAAAATCAAAGTCGCACATCATTGTTGAGATCATTGAATACGTGCCCAATTCCGTAGTTATAAAAACGATCATAAAAAAATCAACCGGCAATATCAGTGTGATGTCATTTGACAGTGGCGAAGGACTAACCGAAAAGATCTCTCCCTTTGATACCTACGCCCAGATCATTGAAGGAAAGGCGGAGATCGTTATTGATTCTGTGTCGAATTTCCTGGAATCCGGACAGGGCATTATTATACCTGCCCATAAGCCAAATCACATAAAACCCGCCGGGCGTTTTAAAATGATACTAACCATCATCAAAAGCGGGTATGAATAAAGGAAACAGCAGCAGAAACAGATCCTGATAAAACAACCAAACAAAAAAATATGCCTGATAAACTTCTTTCAAATGCAAATAACAAGCTGGCCGGTATAAATGTTTACCCGGAAAAACCGGTTACGGAAACATTGACCAATGGTTTCTTTACCGTGGATGAAAAATGGACGGTAAAATACTGGAACAAAGCGGCTGAAAAAATATTAGGCGTTTCTGCAAAAGACATAATGGGTAAAAATCTTTGGGAAGAATTTGCCGGCATCATCCCGGTGGAATTTTATGCCATTGACCAAAATACATTCCGGCAGAATATTCCGCTTCATTTTGAAGAATACTGGGGCCAGATGGGTGCCTGGTTTGATGTAATAACCTACCATTGCGATGATACCTTATCGGTTTCTTTTAAAAGCAGCACCCAGTACCATTCAGAACTTGCCGACAGCCCGGTACAAAAACTAAAGATACTGACCGAGCTATACAAGTATGTTACCGAGATCACAAACGATTGCCTCTGGGAATTATACCTGCAGGGTGAGGAAATATTCTGGATAGATGGCGGACATAAAAGAACCTTTGGTTACCAGGTAGAGAATGCATTGATACCGCAAACATTTTGGGAAGAATGTATACATCCCGATGACCGGATAAGGGTACTGACCAGGTTGAGCCACATGATAACCGCAAAAGCCGAACAATGGGAAGATAAATACCGGTTTAAAAAAGCCGACGGCAGTTATGCATACGTTCGAGACATCGGGCATATCCTGTATGATGCGGACAAACGTCCTTCCCGGATAATTGGTGCCACACAGGATATCACTAATAATGTTTTACTTGAAAATGAGCTGGCACAGGAAAGAAATACAAAACAACGGGATATCACCGATGCAATTCTTACGGCCCAGGAAAACGAACGGGCTTATATAGGAAATGAGATGTATGACAACTTCAACCAGTTGCTGGTTGTTGCCAAATGGAACATACAAATGGCAAAAAAAGACGGGGCCTCCAGGGAAATGTGCCTTGAAAAAGCTTCTACCTTAATAACCCAGGTGATAGATAATATGCGGCTGATCTCCAGGAAACTGGTGGTGCCCGATATGCATGTGGTTGGGTTGTTTGATAATATAAAGGCTTTATTAAATGAAATAGCTTCCGTACTGCCAGTGAAAGTTGAGTTCAGGCACGAGGGTATTGATGAGGAAGAAGACCTGGATGAAAAAATGCAGCTTGATATTTTCAGGATCGTGCAGGAACAACTGAAAAATATAGCCGCACATTCTAAAGCCACCAGGGTATACATTCATTTAAAAAAGGAGTATAAGGAAATTACCCTTCTTATCTCAGACAATGGAGAAGGTTGGGATATTTCAGATCTGAACAAAGGCTTAGGCATTAAAAATATTAAGAGCAGGGCTGAATTATATGATGGAACTGTAGAAGTGATATCAAGTCCCGGGAAGGGGTTTGAACTAAAAGTGGTATTAAAATTAACAGGCGTTGATATTAATGACATATTGGATTGATCCTTCATTTTTACTGCTGCACAGCATTACATCTTGTGAACATACCGGTCATTTAGTTTTAATATTTATGAAAACCCACCCTCTGATTTTAAACAGGTAAGACCAGCAGCCTGTTTTAAGACCTGGTCAACGCGACCTATGTATCTGCGCACTATATACACTTCAACAGGGAATAACGATGAGCCGGATAATGAAAATACCCGATTTGCGAACAGGTGTTTGAGATTTGTCTCCGCCTGAATCTGCTTAACCCCGAACTGTGAGCCTGCGCTTGTCGATGGCGGGTTACACCATGAATCTTCCGGTTCCCATATCCCATAATTATCGGGACAACCTGACAACTTTTCAACCCAATACAGTACCGGTGCTTGAAATGAGTTAGCATCCCGGGCCAGTTAGTTGTATCTTTAGTATCCCAGCACCTGGCTTTATATACAAAAAATGAAGTTATACATCAAATATATGGTGAGCCTGCGATGCAAAATGCTGGTGAAAGATGAGTTGGATAAACTGGGTCTGCATTATGTACTGATAGATCTTGGCATGGTGGAGGTCATGGAAAACATCACATCCCAACAGCACAAACTGCTTGCTGAAAACCTGCTTAAGTCGGGCCTGGAATTACTGGATGATAAAAAAAGTATCCTTATTGAAAGGATAAAAGCGGTGATCATTGAAATGATCCACTACTCTGATGAACTGCCTGCTGTAAACTATTCAGATTACATCAGTGAAAAATTAGGGTACGATTATACCTACCTCGCCAATACCTTCTCCGAAGTGAAAGGCATCACCATCCAGCAATTCATCATCATTCATAAAATTGAAAAGGTAAAAGAACTGCTCTTATACGATGAATTGAATCTTACCGAGATCGCTTTCAAACTGCACTACAGCAGTGTGGCACATTTATCCAACCAGTTCAAAAAGATCACCGGGCTTACTCCCTCCTTTTACAAGCAACTCAGGGAAAAGCGTCAGCAGAACCTCGAAAACCTGTGAATTGTGTAAGTTTTAGAAATTCCAATGTAATGTTAGCCCTTAAAAAGCAGCGACCTTTAAGCCGCTCTTTTAAATGAAGAGTTACCTTGAAATTATATATCAAATACATGGTGAGCAACCGGTGCAAACTGGCTGTAAAAGAAGTGCTGAAAAACCGGGGGCTGCATTTTGTTGTGGTAGACCTGGGTGAAGTGGACATCATGGAAAATATTTCCACCGAAGAACGTGAACAACTGAAGAAGGACCTGCTTGCATCGGGACTGGAACTGATGGATGACAAGCGGGCGGTGCTGATCGAGAAAATAAAAAACGTGATCATCGCAATGATTCATCATACGGAAGATGAGATGAATGTGAACTTTTCAAATTTCTTAAGCGAAAAACTCAACCACAGCTACACCTACCTCGCTAATTTATTTTCGGAAGTACAGGGCACTACCATTGAGCAGTTCATCATCTCTCATAAAATTGAACGGGTAAAAGAGCTGATCATGTATGGCGAACTGAATATCACAGAGATCGCCTGGAAGATGAATTACAGCAGCGTGGCCCATTTATCTAACCAGTTTAAAAAAATCACCGGGCTCACCCCTTCTCATTTTAAACAACTGAAGAATAAAAGACGAAGCCCGATCGAGGAGATCGGGATACCGCTCGTAGACCAGAAGAAAGTTGTAGAAAGCCATGACATAAAATAATGATACCTTTCTGTCTAAAAAAAACTTTCTAACCATATTTATATGAAAGCAGGTAAAGACAAGCCTAAAATAAATAAGGAACTCACCAAATCACCGAACCTTTTCCCTGTTGTTGGTATAGGCGCTTCGGCAGGGGGACTTGATGCCTTCAAAAAATTACTGAAGGCCATTCCCGAAATTTCCGGTATGGCCTACGTACTGGTGCAGCATTTAGATCCCAAGCACGAAAGCATGTTGCCCGAACTGCTGCAAAAAGTTACCAATATCCCGGTAATGGAAATAGCAGATGATATTAAAGTACTGCCCGACCATATTTATATCCTCCCCAGCAACAAAATGATGATCGCCAATGATGGTGTACTGGAACTTAGTCCCCGCCCGGCAAAAAGCAAAAATGAACGAAACCTTCCCATTGATCTTTTTTTTACTTCACTGGCAGAAGTACACCAGTCACATGCGATCGGGGTGGTTTTATCAGGCACGGCTACCGATGGTACACTGGGACTGAAAGCCATTAAAGACCACGGCGGTATCACTTTTGCGCAGGACGAAGAATCGGCGGCCTATGAAGGTATGCCGCATAGTGCCGCACAGGCGGGCGTGGTTGACTTCATTCTTCCACCGGAAAAAATACCCGGCAAATTACAGGAAGTAATCAAAATAATAAATGGCAACAACAGGCAAGATCTTCCACAACAGGATGAGGATGTGTTCAAGCAAATACTTTCCCTGCTCCGCATCCGCAAGGGAACCGATTTTACTTATTACAAACAATCTACCATCCGCAGGCGGATACTCCGCCGGATGGCTATTAACAAAACTGAAGAACCTGCAGACTATCTTAAATATTTACGGGAAAATAAACCGGAGCAGGATCTGCTGTACCAGGACCTGCTGATCCCGGTAACCTCTTTTTTCCGGGACAAAAAAAGTTTTGATAATTTATGCGAAACGGTTTTTCCGTTGATCATAAAAAATAAACCAGCCGGCGAATCCATACGGGTATGGGTGGCGGCATGCAGCACAGGCGAAGAAGCCTATTCCATTGCCATCTGCCTGAAAGAATTTTTAGGGGAAGCCCATCACAACGTGCAGATCTTTGCCACCGATCTGAGCGAACCCGCCATTATCAAAGCACGCCTTGGTATTTATACAAAAAACGAATTGAATAATGTATCCGATCAACGCCTGCAGGAGTTTTTTACTAAAACCAATGGCAGTTACCAGGTAAATAAAAACATCAGGGAGATGTGTGTGTTTGCCATGCACAATTTTTTAAAAGACCCGCCTTTTGGCAGGATGGATTTTATAAGCTGCCGTAATGTGCTTATTTATATGGAGCCTTACCTGCAAAAAAAGGCACTCACCACCTTTCATTATTCATTGAACCTGAAAGGATTTTTGCTGCTGGGAAAATCAGAGACCACCAGCGGCGTTCCCGACCTTTTTATACCAGCTGCTAAAAACGATAAATTATTTACACGCAAAGATGTACCGGGCAAGTTCATGCATGTGGCCAGCCAGCGAAGTGAACAGAATTTCAGCAATAACAATACCAGCCCCAATAACGAGATCATCCGCACCGACTTTCAAAAAACGGCTGATGATATAATGCTCCGCAAATACACGCCTGCGGGTGTAGTAGTAAATGAAACCATGGACATTGTGCATTTCAGGGGCAATACCGGCAGTTTTTTAGAACAATCGCCCGGTAAGCCCACACATAATTTGTTGCAGATGGCAAAAAACGGCTTGGCCTTTGAGCTGCGCAATATTCTGCACAAGGCTAAAAAAAATAATGTCCCGGTTATAAAAGAAAATATTCCGATGGAGATAAATGGCAGCCTCCGCAATATTTCCATCGAAGCCATGCCCCTGCCCAACACCATCGAGCCACATTATTTGGTTCTCTTTCACGATAAGACCAGTAACAGCGAGTCGTTCCCGGAAGCCGGGGCAATTGCCGGTAAAAGAACTGCAGCAGGCAAAGCAAAAAAAGATGACAAGGACCTGCGCATAAAATTATTGGTACAGGAACTGGCGCAAACCCGTGAGGACATGCGCAGCATTACCGAAGACCAGGAAGCAGCCAACGAAGAACTGCAAAGCGCCAATGAAGAACTGCTGAGCAGCAGCGAAGAATTGCAGAGCCTTAATGAAGAACTGGAAACCGGCAAAGAAGAATTACAAAGCACCAATGAAGAACTGACCGTTGTAAACCAGGAAATGATCAGCTTAAATGAACAGGTAACAGCCGCAAGGGATTATGCCGAAGCCATTATAGCCAATATGCATGAAGCATTGCTGGTGCTGGATAAAACGCTGCGCATAAAAACAGCAAACATTGCTTTTTATAAAACATTCCGTGTACATGAAAAGGAAACAGAAGAAGTCCTGATTTATGACCTGGGCAATAAACAATGGGATATTCCTGAACTGCGCACACTGCTTGAAAAGGTCCTCCCCGAAAAATCGGTGTTCAATGACTTTGAAGTAACGCATACCTTTTCCCATATTGGTGAGCGGGTAATGTTGCTGAATGCACGTGAAGTAATAAACAAGAACAGTGCAGAAAAACTGATCCTGTTGTCTATTCAAGATATTACCGATAAAGTTCTCGCCCACCGAAAGGTAGAAGAAAGTGAACAGCGATACAATATGATGTTCATGCAATCGCCATTTGCTTTTGCTGTACTTAAGGGAAAGGATATGCTGATAAGCCTTGCCAACGACAGCATTAAAAAAGTATGGGGAAAAGGAAAAAACATTGAAGGCAAAAAACTGCTGGAGGTTTTGCCTGAACTTACCGGGAGTGCCGTGCCGGAACTGCTTGACAAAGTGTATACAACGGGTATGCCTTTCCAGGGGTATGAACTCCTTGTACCGATAAAACGGAATGGCAAATTAGAGGATGTGTATTTCAATTTTGCTTACCAGCCCTACCTGGAAGCAGACGGGGTTATTTCGGGTGTAACTATTATTGCGTATGAAGTAACCAACGAGGTGATGCTGCAAAAGGGAATTGAAGAAAGCGAAAAACAATTCAGGCTGATGGCTGAACTGATGCCGCAAAAAATATGGACATCCGATGCGGAAGGCAACAAAACATATTTTAATAAAACTTTACTCGACTACGCCGGAAAATCTTTTGAAGAATTAAAAGGCAAGGGATGGGAAAAGGTCATTCATCCCGACGATTGGAAAAATAACGAATCGATATGGCAGGAATCTGTAAAAACCGGAAAGGAGTATGAAACGGAAAACAGGTTACTCCGTAAAGACGGAAAATACCTATGGCACCTTACCCGGGCAGTGGCATTAAGAGATGAAGATGGAAAAATAAAAAGCTGGATAGGCTCTAAAACCGAAATACAGCAGCAGAAAGAACAAAAGGAACAACTGGAAGAATCAGTAACAAAAAGAACATTTCAATTACGGGAAGCCAATAAAAAGCTTGAACAAAAACAGCAGGAATTATTTATTGCCAAAGAAAAATTGCTTACGGAATATTCCCGCAGCCTCATTGAAGCAAGCCTTGATCCCCTGGTTACCATAAACCCGGAGGGTAAGGTTACCGACATGAACCAGGCTACGGTTAATATCACGGGCTTATCACGGGAAGAACTGACCGGCACCAACTTCTTTGATTATTTTACCGAACCGAAAAAAGCCAGTGAAGTTTATAAACAGGTATTTGCAAAAGGGTCGGTTGTAAATTCTCCGCTTACCCTGCGCAATGTGGGTGGCAAACTTACCGATGTATTCCTGAACGGGTCTGTTTATAAGGATGGCAAGGGAAATGTACAGGGTGTGGTGCTTATTGCAAGGGATGTAACTGAACAAAAAAGAGCGGCCACCGAACTGACCGAGGCCATCGTATTTGCAGAACTGGCAACAGACATTGCCGAAGAGGCAAAACGGAAAGCCGAAGAGGCAACACATATAGCCGAAGAGGCAGTAAAAGCAAAACAGCAGTTTTTGAGTAACATGAGCCATGAGATACGTACACCGATGAATGCCATCATCGGGTTTACAAAAGTGATCATGAAAACGGAGCTTACTGTAAAACAAAGAGAATACCTGAATGCCATAAAATTAAGCGGTAATTCACTGATCGTATTGATCAATGATATACTCGACCTGGCAAAAGTAGATGCCGGTAAAATGACCTTTGAAGAGATCCCTTTTAAAATGTCATCGTCCATAACCAACATGATCCATTTGTTTGAAGCAAAGGCCCAGGAAAAGAACCTGGAACTGGTTAAAGAATATGACGACAGGATCCCGGACGTATTACTGGGAGACCCGGTACGCCTGCACCAGGTCATTTTAAACCTGGTAAGCAATGCGGTAAAGTTCACTTCAAAAGGAAAGATCACGTTAAGCCTGCACCTGCTTGCAGCGGATGAAGAAAAAGTAAGTATTGAATTTTCAGTAAGCGACACCGGCATAGGCATACCGGAAACCAAAACCGAAAAGATCTTCGAAAACTTCCACCAGGCATCCGGCGACACAACCAGGCTGTACGGCGGAACCGGCCTGGGGCTTGCCATTGTTAAAAAACTGGTGGAATCGCAGGGTGGAAAGATCCTGCTGAAAACAGAGATCAACAAAGGCTCAACGTTCAGCTTTACGCTGAGTTTTAAAAAAACAGATGCCGGGGTGGAATCAGAATCAGAAATGCTGGAGTATGACCGGGGTACTAAAAACATAAAGGTATTGGTGGTGGAAGATATTGCACTTAATCAACTGCTGATGAAAACCCTGCTCGATGAATTTGGTTTTGAACGGGATATTGCTGCCAATGGAAAAATAGCCATTGAAAAACTGGAAGCCAATGACTACGACATTATTTTAATGGACCTTCAGATGCCTGAAATGAACGGTTTTGAAGCGACCGACCATATCCGGAACAACATGCATTCAAATATACCCATCATTGCCCTAACGGCCGATGTGACCTCGGTTGACCTGGAAAAATGCAAAGCCGTTGGCATGAATGACTATATAGCAAAGCCCGTTGATGAAAGATTACTGTACAGTAAAATAGTTGGATTGGTAAAGAACGCCGGTGAAAAAATAAATGATAAAGCCAATACGGAGAATACCGAAGTGTATTTAAAATCAAAGTGCACCGACCTGGCTTACCTCATCAGTATAACCAAATATGATATAAAACTGATGATGGAAATGATCGCACTTTACCTGGAGCAGACACCCCCATTGATCAGCATTCTGAAAAAAAGCATGCAGGATGAAGACTGGGATGCATTGCATGCAGCGGCACATAAACTCATCCCCTCCTTTGCCATAATGGGTATTGGCAAAGAATATGAAATGATGGCAAAAAAAGTCCAGGAATATAAAGGAACACCCGGGGATGCAGGCGAAATACAGGGCCTGGTTGTACAGCTTGTAAATATTTGTACACGGGCATGTGCTGAGCTGGAAGAAGAATATACCACACTTAAAAACACAAAAGCATGAGACGAGTTTAACCCTCAGACAGGGTTATTGAATAAAAAATTATTTAAACTAAATGACTATCGGATTAATTTAAACTTTAAAATGGAACCACATAGAAACATAGTACACAACAGAAAGAAACACATAAAATCCTATGTGAAAATCTATGGTTCTATGTGACTATGTGGTTCAAAAAAAAAATGAAAAATGAAAAACGAAAAAAAAATAAAAATTTTCCTGGTTGATGATGATGCCCTGTTTTTAAAAACACTGGAAATTGAATTCAGGCAGCATGGCGATTTTGAGATAGAAACATTTGCAACGGGCGAACTTTGCCTGGCGAATTTACCGCACAACCCCGATATAGTCATTTTAGATTATTACCTGGATGGCATTGATAAAAATGCGATGAACGGACTTGACACACTGGATAAAATAAAGGCACTTGATCCCAATATTCCTGTTGTCATGTTATCCTCCCAGGATAAAATCGAGGTGGCCATAAACTGTATGCACCACGATGCGTTTGATTATGTAGTAAAAAGTGAAACCGCCTTTATGCGCCTGCAAAAAATAATCACATCCATATTCAGTTATAAAAAAATGGAAAAAGAACTGAACTGGTATATGGAGCGGATGTGAAGGACGGCAGCATTTATGTGAATGATCAAAAACAATTAAGAATTCCCTTACTTCATACAACAAGCTATATGCCGGCATATCATTTTCTTAATTCTTAATTTTTAATTTTTAATTGCAGATCCGCCAGCTCTCCACCCCTCCCCAAATGTGTGAATTGTGTAATTCATTTGACTAATTATGCAACAAATATTCAGTCGGTAGTTTCATCTTTGCAGGATAATAGTTCAATTATTAAATTAATGGATCTGCAAAGGAAATAATCTACACCAAGCTTTCGGTTTTTGAATATGAAAGATAATCAACAGTATGCTCCTCTCCATATCCTTCTTGCAGATGACGATATAGATGACCGCCTTTTTTTTGATAAAGCTTTAAAGGAAATACCGATCGCCACCGAGTTGGTAACCGTTTACAACGGGGAGCAGCTCATGGTTTACCTGGGAGAAAATTCAGAAAATCTGCCCGACCTCCTTTTTCTTGACCTGAGTATGCCGCGTAAAACAGGTTTCGAATGCTTATCAGAGATAAAAGAGAATAACCGGTTTAAAGATATTCCCGTAGTAATGTTCACCACATCCTTTACACGGGGCATCGACCTGGAAGATAACCTTAAAAACACGCTCTCCAGGATGGGGGCAATGGATTATATCCGCAAGCCCGGTGATTTTGAAGAACTGAAACAGGTAATACAGCAGACACTTATAAACGTATCTGAAAAAAGAATTATTCTCAGCAGGGAAAATAATTTACTATGAATAATTACAGCTTTGTTGATGCATAAGTTAAGCGGCCGCCGGCACAAAAGATCAAAATTATGAATGTAAAACAATTAAGAATTCTGCTTGCCGATGACGATATAGACGATTGTCAATTTTTTACAGAAGCATTGCAGGCATTACCCATACCCACAGAACTTAATGTAGTGCATGACGGGGAACAACTGATGAATTACCTTACTGAACATACCGAACATCTTCCCAATGTGCTTTTCCTCGATATCAATATGCCCCGTAAGAACGGGTTTGAATGTTTAACAGAGATAAAACACAATGAAAAAATGAAGGACCTTCCGGTGGTCATGTTCTCTACTTCCGGTGCACAGGACAAAATAAGCATACTTTTCAAAACAGGCGCCGATGTGTATATCCGTAAGCCATCCAATTTTGCACAGCTTGTACAGGTCATTCACCATGCACTGCCCCTGGCAGCGGAAAATATATTTTCGAACGGTAAATTAAAATATGTACTTAACGCATGAAAATGAATAAGCTGAACATACTGCTTGCTGATGATGATACAGACGACTGCCTGTTTTTCCAGGAAGCCGTATCAGAATTAGCTGAACCCGTAAACTTTTCAGCCGTGCACGACGGGGAACAACTGATGCAACTGCTCATAAATGAAACGGGCAAACTGCCAGACATCCTTTTCCTTGACCTGAATATGCCCCGCAAAAACGGGTTTGAATGTTTAACCGAGATAAAACAAAATAAAAAACTGAAAGACCTCCCGGTGGTCATATTTTCAACATCGGGTTCGCATGACAGTATGAGTATCCTCTTTAAAACCGGGGCGGATGTATATATCCGCAAACCCGGAAACCTGGCACAACTGGTACAGGTGATCAACCATGCACTTCCGATGGCTACCGAAAATATATTTTCGTATGGCAGGTTAAAATATATATTGAACGCATGAAATTGAAACAGCTAAATATCCTGCTTGCAGACGATGATGCAGATGATTGCCTGTTCTTTAAGGAAGCCATCGATGAATTGATACCCCCCATTACCTTTACAGCCGTGCACGACGGGGAACAACTGATGCAGCTGCTTACCAATAAAATAAATAAACTGCCCAATGTTATTTTTCTTGACCTCAATATGCCCCGCAAAAACGGTTTCGAATGTTTAACGGAAATAAAGAAAAATAAGGCCCTTAAAGACCTTCCGGTGGTTATCTTTTCTACTTCCTTTGAACAGGAGGTCGTAAACAGGCTTTACGATAACGGGGCACACTATTTTATCAGAAAGCCCTCTGAATTCTCCTTATTCAAAAAAATAATCCTGTACTCACTTACCCTGATTACAGAAAAAGATATTTCACAACCGGCCAGTGAAGATTTTATACTCACCGTGGAAAATAGTTTGCCCGTTTAGCGAATCATTAAATACTGTATATGTTAAAGACAATAGAATCGGATGAGGATAAATTAAGCATCGCCAACAAGAAACTTATTTTTCAAAATGAAGAAAAAGAAAAAAGGGCGGCTGAGTTAAGTATTGCCAATAAAGAACTGGTCTTTCAAAACGAAGAAAAAGAAAAAAGGGCCGCAGAATTAAGCATTGCCAATAAAGAACTCGTCTTTCAAAACGAAGAAAAAGAAAAACGGGCCGCAGAACTAAGCATTGCAAATAAAGAGCTGGCTTTTCAAAACGAAGAAAAAGAAAAAAGAGCCGCAGAGCTCATCATTGCCAATAAGGAACTGGCTTTCCAAAACGAAGAAAAAGAAAAACGGGCCGCAGAACTCATCATTGCCAATAAGGAACTGGCTTTCCAAAACGAAGAAAAAGAAAAAAGAGCCGCAGAACTGAGCATTGCCAACAAAGAACTGCTTGCCTTCACTTATATATCGAGCCATGACCTGCAGGAGCCACTCCGGAAAATACAAACCTTCGTTACCATCATCCTGGAAAATGAAAATGAGAACCTGTCAGACAAGGGGAAGTATAATTTCCAGCGGATGCAACTGGCAGCCGGAAGAATGCAGCAGCTTATTGATGACCTGCTGGCTTTCTCCCGCATCAACACAACCGATCACAAGTTTGAAAAAACGGACCTCAATTTTATTATTGAAGAAGTTAAGAATGAACTGCGGGATACCATCCAGGAAAAACATGCCACAATTGAAGCCACCGAGATCTGTGATGTCAACATCATCCCCTTCCAGTTTCGCCAGCTCATGTACAACCTCATCAGCAATGCACTCAAATTCTCAAAACCGGATATCCCTTCGCACATTATCATAAAGAGCAACATTGTAAAAGGCAGTGAATTAGACAGCCCGGATTTTTCCCCGGAAAAAAAATATTGCCATATTACCGTTACCGACAACGGCATTGGTTTTGAACCCCACTTTAGTGAACGCATTTTCGGCGTGTTTCAGAAACTGCACAGCAAAGAAGTATATGAAGGCACCGGCATCGGACTGGCCATTGTAAAAAAAATAGTAGAAAACCACAAGGGTCATATTACGGCAACAGGCGAATTGAATAAAGGTGCTGCTTTTGATATTTACATCCCTGCCGACTAAAATAAATCTTTCCCCTTATCCGGTTCTTCCTTTTTTCAGCCCTGCATGTTCAGCGGCAGGCGTGTGAATCATGTAACTTATCCGGCTAATCATGTAATATTTTAAATTAAAAAGATATCTAACTTGATACTGCAATAACCAGGTTACCAATCTAATTAAACCAGGTACTAATGAAATCAATTTTGCTTATTGAAGACAACTTTAATATTCTCGAAAACCTGATCGAATACCTGGAAATGGAAGGATACCGTATCTTTTCAACGAATGACGGAATTAAAGGAATTGAACTGGCCAGGCGGTTTATTCCTGACCTGATCATCTGCGATGATCCAAAACCGGGCATCGACGGACATGAAGTATTACGATTGCTTATAGGCACTGCTGGTACCAGCGAAATACCATTTATTTTCTGCAGCACCAATTCAGAAACCAGTAACCGGGCGGTAGCTATAGGACTTGGCGCCGATGATTATATCATCAAGCCCTTTGAACTGGAAACGGTGCTGCATGTGGCAAAGACCTGTATTGAATCGGGGAGCAAAAGACAAAAATGTATACTTTGAGAAATACAACAGCTACGGAAACATCCGTACGGGAAGTAAAAAAGCTTCGCAAATTGAATATCCTGCTGGTGGAGGATAGCCCGTTGAATTCAAAATTAGTTTCCATTTTATTTTTACAGAACGGTTTACAATTACAAACAGCCGTGAATGGAGCAGAGGCTGTTAAAAAAATAAAGGCAACTGATTTCGACATCGTATTGATGGATATGGAAATGCCGGTCATGAATGGCTACCAGGCCACCAACCTGATCAGGCATGAATTAAAGAATGATGTCCCCATCATTGCCCTCTCCGCTCATACCCGGGATGATGAAAAAGAAAAATGCCTGCAACTGGGCATGAATGATTACATCGCAAAGCCTTTTGATGAAATGCTTCTCTTCCGTTCCATATTGAATTTAACCGGCAGCAAAACAAGCGCAGGATTTATTTCCAGCTCAAAAAGAACGGTCGTCAATCACCGTAAAGTCTGTAACCTTACTTACCTTACCAAGATAACAAGAGGAAACAAAAAAAGCCTGAACAGCATCCTGGATATTTTACTGAAAGAAACACCCCAGGAAATATCAATTCTTGATGAAGCGATTGAAAAAACAAATTATGCGCTCATCAGTGACATTTCCCATAAAATAAGAACTTCCTTTTCCATGCTGGGCATCTCTGTGCTTGCTCTCATATTGGAAGAAATGGAACGCCTCGGCTCAGTTGCAACCGGCATTGAACGGATCGCAAAACTGAACCGCCGGGTACATACTGTTTTTGGAAAAGCCATGGAAGAAATGAAAACAGAAACTAAGAAGGCCTGAACAACATCTGCGAAAATACCATTTTGCTACAGTCGTACACCTGCATACAGCACCATTTCCACAAATTCATCCTTTAATGTGTGAATCATATAACTAATTCGCCGGGTTATATAACACTAAAAAGTAAAAACGGGCTCACCTTTACAGGCATCATCATAAAATAATTATTATGCCTTTACTTACCGTTTTTATTGTGTTGGTTGTTGTAGGCGTTGTCCTCTGGCTGATAAACACCTATATCCCGATGGACCGCAAGATCAAAAGCATCCTGAATGTGGTGGCTGTTATCCTTGTTATAATCTGGCTGTTGCAGGTATTTGGAATTTTAGGTTCTTTAAAAAGCCTGAAAGTCTGAAGAACATTCGCAACACTTACTTTAGTAATTCAACAAACATGAAACAATTCACAAAAGCGGGACTTGCAAACACACTGCAGGTAGCTGCGGTACTCATTCTTTTTGGTTATCCGGGTTGTTCACCCGATAGAACATCCCCTGTCTCTTCCTATTCTGCAAAGGCTCCGGCAGTTGCTGATACAATAAGGCAATTAAAGCCGATCGATCTTAAATCGCTGCAAGCCGGGGAAAGAGACATCTTATTAAAACCCTGACTTACTTTAGTAAGCAAGTATTAGAGAGGCCGATTAATTGAACTATAAAAACATGAAATGTCAGCTGGCTATTTAAAGAATACGTTTACGGATGCGGGCAATATTTCACTGTTTACTGCCAGGTTTTTTAAAGAGGTCTTTACGTTTCCTTTCGAAATAAAAGAATTTCTCAGGCAGTGTTACCTGGTAGGTTATAAATCACTTCCGCTCGTTGGCATTACCGGTTTTATAATGGGACTGGTGCTTACGCTGCAATCCCGTCCTACACTGGCTGAGTTTGGTGCAGAATCGTGGTTGCCCGGCATGGTTGCACTTTCCCTCATAAGAGAGATCGCCCCGGTGATCACCGCATTGATCTGTGCCGGAAAAATCGCATCGGGTATTGGTGCCGAATTAGGTTCCATGAAAGTAACCGAACAGATCGATGCCATGGAAGTATCTGCCATCAATCCCTATAAATATTTAGTGGTCACAAGAATCCTCGCCACCACGCTCATGATCCCGGTATTGGTTGTATTTGCAGATGGCGTGGGTATTTTGGGAGGATATGCAGGCATTAATATTCACAGTGATGTTACCCTCTTCCGGTACCTGACGAAAGTACTTGACTCACTCGATTTCCTGGACATACTTCCTGCCACGATCAAAACATTTTTCTTTGGTTTTTTTATCGGGCTGATCGGTTGCTACAAAGGTTATACAGCCGCCAATGGAACAGAAAGTGTAGGCAAGGCCGCCAACTCTGCCGTGGTAGCAGCTTCGCTTACCATATTTATTATTGACATGCTGGCTGTGCAGATAACAGATCTTTTTTTCTAAATAAAATGATAACAGAAGAAATAAATAGTACGCAATTAAAAGAACCGGACAGTGCAGGCCCGGTAATAAGCATAAAGGAACTGTATAAATCCTTCGGGGAACACAACGAGGTATTAAAAGGCATCAACCTCCTTGTAGCCAAAGGAGAGAACCTGGTGGTACTGGGCAAATCGGGTTCAGGCAAATCGGTAGTCATAAAATGCCTGGTGGGTTTGGTAAAAGGGGATGCCGGCGAAATAAAAGTATTTGATACCGATATCTCCGCTTTAAACAACGATCAACTGAATGCGATTAGGGTACGGATCGGTTTTCTTTTTCAGAATTCTGCCCTTTACGACTCCATGACCGTACGGCAGAATCTTTCATTTCCGCTAAAACGCCATGCAAAGAAATTATCTGCCAAAGATGTGGAAGATGCAGTGATGGATGCTTTAGAAAGTGTGGGACTGGCCGAAGCCATTGATAAAATGCCTTCGGAATTATCGGGTGGCATGCGCAAACGGATAGGACTTGCACGTACGCTTATCTTAAAACCGGAGATCATTTTGTATGATGAACCCACTACCGGCCTGGATACCATCACTTCCCGGGAGATCAGTGAACTGATATTAGCCATCCAGAAAAAAAACAAAACATCTTCAATTATCATCACACATGATATGGCCTGTGCCAGGCTTACCGGCGACAGGCTCGTGATCTTAAAAGACGGGGTGATTCATGCCGAAGGCAGTTACGAAGAACTGGAAAAAAGCAACGACGAATGGGTGCGTTCTTTTTTTGTTTGATCATGTAATAAAATAATTAACGTATGAAAAAAGAATCGGGGTTAACCTGGAAACTGGGATTGTTTGTAATAATAGGGCTGTTGTTATTTTTTTCCACCATCTATTTTGTTGGAAAGCAGAAGAATATGTTCGGCTCAACCTTTCACCTGAAAACACAGTTTAAAACGGTGAGTGGTTTACAGGTAGGGAATAATGTACGTTTCTCAGGAATAAATATAGGTACCGTAAGTGAAATAGACCTGGTAACAGATTCTTCTGTAATGGTGGTCCTGGTGATGAAGGACGAGGTACAAAAATTCATTAAAACGGATGCGACTGCAAGCATCGGCTCAGACGGGTTAATGGGAGATAAAATACTCATGATCTCACCGGGTACGGCTTCCATGAATACCGTAAAAAATAATGACCAGATCGGTTCAAAAAGCCCCATAGAAATAGCCGATTTAATGAGCAGTCTGAAAACCAGTGTTGACAATGCCGGAATCATAACATCGCAGCTTGCACAAGTCAGTTATAAAATAAATAATGGCAACGGGGCTTTGTCCAAGCTCATCTCAGATGAAGGATTTTCCAACAGCCTTAAGAGCACCTTGACAAACCTGCAAACCAGTACCGATCAATTTTCCAAATTCACTACCAATCTTAATGACGGGAAACTGGCCACCAAACTTGATTCCACCATGTCAAACCTCCAGGCAGGAACGAAGGGCCTGAATGATAATATGAACGCAGTAAAACATAGTTTTTTACTGAGAGGCTATTTCAAAAAACAGAAGAAAGCAGATGCAAAAAAACAGGCCGACCTGAAAAAGGCAGCTGATCTGAAAAATAAAAAAGCCCTGGCAGACCCGGCACTGAATAGCAAAGACAGCATAAAGCAATAATAATATTCCTTGGGGAAATCAGGATCCGCAGAAACATGTGAATCATGTAATTCTTTTCAGCAAAACTGTAATACTTATCATACAAAATGAGCTGAACTTGGTTTTTCAAATTCAGATGCGATATGAAACACAAAGAAACCAATATCAGGCACGCAGGCAAGCAGGCGAAAGTTGTTTACCCTACTCCCCTTTTATATCCGGACATCGAGGATATCTACATACAATCTTATGAAGAACAGGAGATCAATCCGGCCGATATTACCCAACATAAAGAGTCGAATGAAAAAGGATTTTACAATGATGTAACCGGTGATGAGCTCGATGTTCCCGGTGCAGAACTGGATGATGCCCTGGAAAATACCGGAAGCGAAGATGAAGAAAATAACTATTACAGTATAGGAGGAGATAATCATAACAACCTGGATGAGGATAAAGTAGAATGAAAACCCTGTAGCCACTCCCCCTTTGCGGCATCGTATTGTTACCGGTTTATCTAAAACAGATCACAGAAAAAATGAAGAAAGTTTTAATACCATTGGATTATGATCCCACCGCACAAAAGATTGCTGAAGCAGGTTTTGCCCTCGCCCAATCGCTGAATGCCGAAGTGATATTGCTGCATGTAATAGCAGATCCGTTATACTATTCTTCAACAGCTTATTCCCCCATACTGGGATTCACGGGTTATACAGATGCAGGTACTTTACAACAGGACCCTGCTGAGAGCCTGGAAAATGCATCCCGGCTTTTCCTGGATGAATTTAAGAAACAGCTCGGTGATGAAAAGACCAGTACCCTGGTAGCAAACGGTGACCTGGCTGAATCAATTTTAACAACGGCAAAAGAAACAAATGCAGATATCATAGTCATGGGTTCTCACAGCCGGAGATGGCTGGAGGCGACCTTAATGGGAAGCGTAACGGAAAAAGTTTTACACCACACAACCATACCACTCTTTATCATTCCAACAAAACAAAAAACTTAAAATAATGACAAACCGTACAAAATGGTCAATAGATCAAAGCCATAGTGAGATCGGCTTTAAGGTAAGGCACCTGATGATCTCTCACGTTAAAGGCTCTTTTAAAACATTTGATGCAAGTATCTATACAACGGATAAAGACTTCACCACGGCTGAAATTGATCTGTGGATAGATGCCGCCTCCATTACAACCGGCGAAGAAAAACGGGATGAGCATTTAAAAAGTGCCGAATTTTTTGATGTTGAAAACCACAAACAAATAACCTTCACGTCGGATACCATTGAAAAAGAGGGCAAGAATGGCAATCATGAATTATGGGGAGAGCTGACCATGAAAGGCATCACCAAAAGAATAAAGTTAAATGTTGAATTCGGTGGCATCATAAACGACCCGTGGCATAATGAAAAGGCCGGGTTTACGGTTACCGGGAAGTTCAACCGGAGTGATTGGGAACTTACCTGGAATGCAGCCATGGAAACAGGGGGCTTAATGGTGAGTGATGAAATAAGTATCTCCTGTGAAGTGCAACTCATCAATGCCGGCCAAAAAGATTTAACGATGGAACTTGAGTCTGCTGACGATAATAAAAATCATCAATAACCGGCCGGTATGCTCCTAACACTCAAAAACCATGATAGATGTAAAAAAACAAGGTATCCTTGTACAGAAGACCACACTCGATTTTGAAAATGAGGGTGTACTAAACCCTGCAGCAATAAAGGAAGGAGAAAGCGTTCATCTTTTTTACCGGGCAGTAAGCACAGGAAATCATTCCAGCATTGGGTATTGCAGGTTAAAAGGGCCGCTGGTCATTGAGGAACGTTACGATTCCCCGGTTCTGTATCCCGAATTCGATTATGAATCGCATGGGGTGGAAGATCCCCGTATTGTAAAAATTGACGACCTCTATTATCTCACCTACACGGCTTACGACGGCATAAATGCACTAGGCGCTTTAGCTGTTTCAAAAGACCTGAAAGAGTGGCATAAGAAAGGACTGATAGTACCCAGGATCACGTATGAAGAGTTCAGTATACTTACAGAAACCAAAGGGGTCATCAATGATAAGTACCTCCGTTATAATTCCCACCAGCATATCCAGAACAAAGAAGGCATACAGCAATTTATCTGGGACAAGAACGTGATCTTTTTTCCAAGAAGGATCGATGGTAAATTATGCTTTCTGCACCGCATCAGGCCTGATATACAAATCATCGTTTCCCTGGATAATTTAGAGGAACTCTCTCCTGAATTCTGGAAAAAATATTTTCTTTCGCTTGATGATTGCATAGTGCTTTCACCAAAATATGAGCATGAAGTAAGTTATTTAGGCGGCGGGTGCCCCCCGATAGAAACAGAATCCGGATGGCTGTTGATCTATCATGGGGTACATGATTCTTTGAAGGGGTATGTTTATTCTGCCTGTGCAGCATTACTCGACCTGGAAAATCCAAAAAAAGAAATTTCCCGTCTGCCCTATCCCCTGTTTAAACCTGAAGCCGAATGGGAATTGAAAGGCGAAGTAAACAATGTTTGTTTTCCTACCGGAACAGCCCTGTTTGGCGACACCTTGTATATATATTATGGCGCTGCCGATGAAAGGATCGCAGTTGCTTCGGTAAGCATAGCCGACCTATTAAAAGAACTGATACTTAATACCAAAAAAGATGATTAATAAGCTGCCGGTAGATCCAAGAAAAATACTTTCAATGGGTAACCAGGAAAAAAAATATTTACCTGTGATGAATAGCAGAATACGTACAGATACCAGTAACAGGTTGCGGGAAATATTATTCATTACTTCACATCCGCCGAGGGAATGTGGGATCGCCACATATTCCCAGGACCTGATAAAAGCGCTAAACAATAAATTCCGTGATTCCTTTAACATACAGATATGTGCACTTGAATCGGATAATGAAAAACATACGTACACGGATGAGATAAAATATATTCTCAACACAGATGAACCGGGCGCATTTACTCAATTAGCTAAAAAAATAAATAACGATGGCGACATCAGCACGGTACTGATCCAGCATGAGTTTGGTTTCTTCGAAAAAAAAGAAGCGGATCTCAGGCAATTAATAAACATGCTTACAAAACCCGTGGTCATTGTATTTCACACCGTACTCCCCCACCCGAATGAATCATTAAAATTGAATGTTCAGCAAATAGCCGGTGCAGCAGGATCAATCATCGTGATGACCAATTCATCTGCCGGGATATTAATAAGGGATTATCATATCCCGGAAGAACGTATTACGGTCATTCCGCACGGCACACACCTGGTACCACATTCCGACAGCAATATTCTGAAACACAAATACGGGTTATCCGGAAAAAAAATACTTTCCACCTTTGGATTGTTAAGTTCCGGGAAAAGTATTGAAACCACCCTGGATGCATTACCTGCTGTTGTAAATACATATCCCGATGTATTGTTCCTGATCATTGGCAAAACGCATCCCGCTGTCATAAAACACGAAGGCGAAAGATACCGTTCGCTGCTGGAAGAAAAAGTCATCGGATTAAAACTTCAGCAACACGTAAAATTTATAAATCATTTTTTACCCCTGCCCGACCTGCTGGAATATTTACAGCTCACGGATATCTACCTGTTCACATCCAAAGACCCTAACCAGGCAGTAAGTGGTACCTTTTCCTATGCGATCAGTTGTGGTTGCCCCGTTGTGTCAACCCCCATTCCCCACGCCCGGGAAGTATTGAAAGATGATGCAGGGATCATTATTGATTTTGAAAGTCCGCAACAGCTGGCTGCAGCAGTTAATTCTTTATTGAATGATGATGCCTTAAGAAAACGGATCAGCTCAAACGGGTTGCACCGCATGGCATCAACCGCCTGGGAAAATGCTGCCATAGCCCATGCCATGCTGTTTGAAAAAATTGATAGCAGCCGTTTTTCACTACAATACAGTATGCCTGCGATAAATCTCGATCATCTGAAAAAACTGACAACCGGTTTTGGAATGATCCAGTTTGCTACGATCAACCAGCCTGATATGGAGTCTGGTTACACACTGGACGATAATGCCCGTGCCATGATCGCCATGTGCCAGCATTTTGAACTGACCCGGGATGAAGCCGATGTGAAATACATACATACCTATTTCAATTTTATCAAGTATTGCCTGCAACCCGGCGGTCATTTCCTTAATTATGTAAATGAAGCAAAGGAATTTACAGAACAAAACAATTCTACCAACCTGGAAGATTCGAACGGAAGAGCCATCTGGGCATTGGGCTACCTGGTATCCCTGGAAAAATTATTACCCGGAGCACTTATACAAGATGCAGCATTAACCTTGCAAAGCGCTTTGCAGAACATTAATAAAATTCATTCAACAAGGGCAATGGCATTTGTGATAAAAGGGCTCTATTATCAAAACACAAATAAAGATTCAGCAGATAATACGGCATTGCTAAAACACCTGGCAGACAGGCTGGTTCAGATGTACCGGCATGAGGCGGTAGAAAACTGGCAATGGTTTGAAAGCTATCTCACTTATGCCAATGGTATTTTGCCCGAAGCAATGCTTTGTGCCTGGTTAGCCACGGGTGAAACCACGTACAGGATAATTGCCAGATCCTCATTTGATTTTCTCTTATCAAAGACATTCGGCGAGAACAGCATACGGGTTATTTCCAATAAAAGCTGGTTACATAAAGGCAGGGAACCGGGTTCCATGGCAAAAGGAGGCGAGCAGCCCATTGATGTAGCCTATACCATTATTGCATTAAGCAAGTTCTACGATCTTTTTAAAGAGGAGAATTACAGGCATAAATTGGAAACTGCCTTTAACTGGTTTTTGGGTAACAATCACCTGCACCAGGTAATTTATAACCCCTGTACAGGCGGATGTTATGATGGGCTGGAAGAAAATTACGTAAACCTGAACCAGGGAGCTGAATCAACGATCAGTTACCTGATGGCCAGGTTAACCGTTGAAAAGATACGCAGGAATCAGTCAAAAAATACAGCAGCGAAAAGAATATTATTTAAACCCAGGCAATGCAGGATCACATGAATTTATGTGTGAATGATGCAATTTTTTTTCAAAATTCTGTAACGTCTATGAAATGATAGTTGCACACCTTTGTAAGAGATAATATTTACTAAATAAATCAGCGTACCTGTGAAAAATCTAACGGAATTAAAAGGAAACTGGAATGAAACAAAAGGAAAATTGAAACAACGGTTCAGCATACTGACTGATAATGACCTGCTGTTTGCAGAAGGCAAACAAGACGAGATGTTAGGAAAAGTTCAGATCAGGCTTGGCAGAACCAAAGCAGAGATCCTTAAGATCATTGCTGATTTATAGGCCACACTTACGCTAACAAAAGTAAAATGAACGGCACCACAAAATTACGCAGGCAGATAAAAATCATTGTTATGCATCAGAAGCATGCCTGGTGGGTATTAAAAATAACCGGCAAACAAAAAAACAAGGCTACTAAATAACCATCCTTTTTTCACAAAATAACAATACAAAATCATGGGAAACTTACTTTATATACTCGCCGTAATACTGATTATTTTCTGGTTCATTGGCTTCCTGGGCTTCCACGCCGGCGGCATCATACATATTCTGCTGGTGATCGCAGCGATCGCTATTCTATTACGGATCATCCAGGGTAGAAAAATTCTTTAATAATTAACATACACAAATCACGCCGTCACACATTAGCTGTGCCGGTAATTAAAACAAAAAAATGAAAAATTCGAACAACAACGGAAAACTGGTCAGCGCAATTTTAGTAGGAGCTGCAATAGGTGGCATACTGGGTATTCTTTTTGCACCAGATAAAGGCAGTGAAACAAGAAAAAAAATCTCTTCAAAAGGCAATGACCTTACAGATGCTGTAAAGGAAAAATTTGATGAATTTTTGGACAAGTTCAAAAAAGAAGTTGAATCAGTGAAAGACCAGGCTACAGACTTTGCAGAAAATGGAAAAGCTGCGGTTGAGAAATTCAGCAGCTAATAATTTACTAAAAAATATTAGTCAACCCCGGGGATGCATGATCCGGGCAATGACTCCTGCTAATTTAAAAAATGCAAAAAAATGGACACAAAATTAATTGAGCCGCTTTTAGAAAAAGCAGAAAGCTATAGCAAAACCAGCTTTGAATTATTGAAATTGAAAGCAGTGGATAAAACGGCTGATCTGTCATCTACACTGGCCTCCCGGGCCTTATTTACGATCATAGTTTCACTCTTTGCATTTACCGTAAACATAGCGGTGGCATTATGGCTTGGCGAGCTGCTTGGGAAGGCCTATTATGGATTCCTGGTCGTTGCCTCCTGTTATGCACTTGCAGGGATCATTGTATTAGCCATCCATCCCTTTATTAAAACCCGTGTAAACAATGCTGTCATCAAGCAGTTGTTTAACTGATATTACATGAAAGCAATAACAACATCAGCAGCGTTAAAAACAGCCATTCAGCAATTGGAACTCCGGCAAGCCAATGAATTGATCTTACTGAAAGAAGAAGTTGCTAAAACAAGTGAAAGTTTTAAGCTTATCAATATTATCAAGAGCACTTTTAAAAATGTGGCTGCTGCACCGGATCTGAAAACAGATATCATAAACACCGCCATCGGATTAACAACAGGCATTGTGGCTAAAAAAGTTATCATCGGAAAGACGCTTAATCCTTTGTCGAAACTGTTTGGTGTTATCCTGGAAGTATTTGTCGCCAATAAGGTCACAAAAAACGCCGAGGATGTTAAGTCGATAGGAAGCATCATAATGAAAAAATTATTTACCCAGCATACTGTTCTGGAAAAAAAATAATGGACATTTTTGTTAAACCTCCTTTTTATGCCAAAGCAGCGCTGATCTTTATCAGCGTTTTTGCTTTGATATTCACGATGCGGATCGGGCAGGAGATCATTATTCCCGTGGTATATGCATTATTGACCGCTATTTTACTTAACCCGTTGGTCAATTTCCTGATCCGAAAAAAAATAAACAGGCTAATTGCCATCAGCATTGCCGTATTCCTCAGCATTTTTGTAGTGATCGCCATCTTATACGTCCTCTCCTCCCAGGTAAGCCAGTTCAGCGAAGCCTATCCAAAACTGAAGGAGAAAATGGATGTCACCACCAATAACCTGCTGAATTGGATCTCAGAAAAATTCTCCATCCGCAAAGCGAAAATAAATACCTGGATCAGTGATACCCAAAAAGAGGCCATTCGTGATTTTGCCATCGCTGAAAAACTTTCCGAAGCCGGGCAGGTAGTGGTGACGGTAATGTTGTTGCCTGTTTACATATTTCTCTTCCTCTATTATAAAACATTACTGCTGGAATTCATCCGCAGGCTTTTCCGTTCAGAACATCATATTGTAGTTGCCGATGTATTGATGAGTACCAAAAAGATCACACAAAGCTATTTGTCGGGTCTCTTTTTTGAAATGCTGATCATGGCAGTTTTGAATTCCGTAGGGCTTTTATTGCTCGGCATTGAATATGCAGTGCTGCTCGGCATCATCGGCGCAATCCTCAATGTGATCCCTTATTTAGGTGGCATCATCGGGGTATTCCTGTATATGGCCATTGCACTGGTCACCAAATCGCCCGAATATGTTATTTACGTGGCAATACTTTATGCCATCATACAGTTCGTAGATAATAACTTCATCGTTCCCCGGATCGTTGCGTCCAAGGTACAATTGAATGCACTCGTATCCATCATTGTCGTTCTGATCGGTTCGGCGGTATGGGGAATTTCGGGCATGTTCCTTTCGATCCCGCTGACTGCAATTGCGAAAGTTATTTTCGATCACATTGATCCCTTAAAGCCATGGGGCTTCCTGCTCGGTAATATAGTACCCACAAACTCCAGGTTTTCTCTTCCCAAAAAAATAAAAATAAGATCATCATACAAAAACAAAAAACAATGAAACCAAATATTGGTATTTCCGAAAAGAACCTGAAGAACAGCGCAACAATCTTATCAACCATGTTAGCCGGGGAAATGGCCCTGTACATCAAAACAAGAAAATTCCATTGGAATGTAACGGGCGAAAGCTTCATGGAACTCCATAAATTATTCGAGGGGCAATATAACCAACTGGAAGAATCCATTGATGAGATCGCCGAACGCATCGGGAAACTGGGACATAAAACCATTGGCACCATGCAGGAATTTATAAAGCTTTCCCTTATCAAGGAAAGCCCCGCAAAATATCCCTCTTCAAAAGATATGCTTTGGGAATTACAGAAAGATCATGAAACCCTTATCATCCAGTTGCGCAAAGACATTGAAGAATGTGCAGACAAAAATAAAGATGCCGGCACAGCCGACTTCCTTACCGGCCTGATGGAGCAACATGAAACAACCGCATGGATAATCAGAAGGTATCTAAACTAACCGGGCCAGGCAACACCGGTTAGCGATCCTTTTCAGCAATCAAAATGTGTGAATGATGTAAAGTATTGCAAAGTGGATGTAATGATGGGCAGTTAAACAAGATTGACCTTTATCGCGTAATTATGACATTACGTAAACTTAAAATTATGAAAGCCAAGATTCATTCTTTTTTACTCATACTGGGCCTCTTCACCCTAACAAGTATTACGCCACAAAGATCCGATGCACAGGTATCTGTAAGTTTCCAGGTATTTTACGATGACCTGAGCCCCTATGGTAATTGGGTAAACAACAGCGATTATGGCTACGTTTGGGTACCCGATGTGGATGCCGGTTTCTCACCTTATTCCACCAACGGTTATTGGGTGTTCACTTCATATGGCTGGACCTGGGTTTCAAATTATTCATGGGGCTGGGCTCCCTTTCATTATGGCCGGTGGTTTTATGAGCCGTATTACGGATGGATGTGGGTGCCGGATAATGAATGGGGCCCTGGTTGGGTTTCCTGGAGAAGATCGGATGATTATTACGGATGGGCGCCCATTCGTCCAGGTATCAGTATCGACATTGCATACAGCAGTGCATACGATCTGCCTTACGACCGATGGACCTTTGTACGAAACAGGGATTTCGGAAGAACCAACATCAACAACTATTACATCAATAACTCTACAAATGTTACGATCATCAACAATACAACCGTAATAAATAATATTAACGTAGACAGAACCCGTAACGTAAGATATAATGCAGGCCCCGACAGAACCGAAGCGGAAAAACATGCAGGCAGGGTATTTACCCCGGTTGCTATCCGGGAAAATGATAAGCCGGCACAGCGATTAAACAACGGAAAACTTGAGATATACCGGCCCCGGGTGGAAAAAAACATTAATGCCGAAAGAAAACCGGCTCCAACCAGGATAGTGGATCTGAAAGATGTGAAAACTCCCGGACAAAGAACAATTGAGAACAAGCAACAAAGGCGAACGGATCAACTGGACGAACAAAAACAGCAACAGCAACAACGGAATGATCAGTTAGACAGGCAGAAACAGGATCAACAGGAAAGGAATAAACAACTAGACAGGCAGAAGCAAGACCAACAGCAACGGAATAATCAACTGGATAAACAGAAACGGGACCAGCAACAGCAGAATAACCAGCTCGAAAAACAAAAGCAGGATCAACAACAACGAAACAACCAACTAGAAAAGCAGAAACAGGATCAACAACAACGAAACAACCAACTAGAAAAACAGAAACAGGATCAACAGCAACGGAATAATCAATTAGAAAAACAAAAGCAGGATCAACAGCAACGGAATAACCAACTAGAAAAACAGAAACAGGATCAACAGCAACGGAATAACCAACTAGAAAAACAGAAACAGGATCAACAGCAACGGAATAACCAACTAGAAAAACAAAAGCAACAACAGGATCAAAGGAACAACCAGCTCATCAAACAGAAACAGGAGCAACAGCAACAGAACAATAAACCAGACAGGCAGAAGCAACAACAGCAAAAGCAGCCCGCTGCTCCTCCCGTTAAAGGCCCGCCAGCTGAGCAACAGAAAAATGAGCCTCCCGGAAAAAAAGGAAAAGGGATTGAACTGTCCTTGCTTATGATACTCCCCTTCATCATCCGGAAAAGAAGTATTTCTGTTGAATTATTCATCGAAGCGCTCAGAAATGAAAACAAAGGAGACTTTGAAGCCGCAACGGTTGCTTACGAAAATGCACTTATTGAAGAAAAGAGAACCAGGTTCAGCAGCAACGACCTTAAAAACAAGATCATTGATAAGCTTAAGGTGCTGCATAACATGATAGAATATAAAAACAATATTTCAATTATCAGGAAACAAACCCGTGTATAATTACGGCTCCTGATTCTATTATAACAACCGGCCTCCTTGCCGGTTATTTTGTTTAAATACCTGGACAAGGTAAAGTATAAGAACACAGGAAAGTATGGATCATGTAATCTAATTACATAATCCTGTAACACTTACCGCCCGCAACTTACTCACCTTTGCATCACCTGTTTCTATTTAAAACCAAAATAAAGTAAAATGAAAAAAATAATGCTGATAGCCGCCGTTTTGTTAAGCGGCTCCCTATTTAAAACTACAGATGCCCAGGTTCGCTTTAGTCTTAACATTAATATTCCTACACAGCCTGTATGGGGGCCTGTAGGATATGATCATGTAGAGTACTATTATTTGCCCGATATTGATGCTTTCTACTATGTTCCCAATCATCAATACATATACCAGCAACGTGGACGCTGGATATTCTCAGCCTCATTGCCGCCAAGGTACAGCAGCTATGACCTGTACAGTGGTTATAAAGTCGTGATCAATGAAGACAGGCCTTACCGCAATGCAGCTGGCTACCGTGCAAAGTATTCAAATTACAGGGGCAACCGCAGCCAGGAACTGATCCGCAACAGCAATGACTCCAGGTATTTTGAGAACAGGGGACATCCGAAATACAACGAATGGAGAAAAGAGCACCGGGATAATGGTCGCAGGGGTAATGATCGACGCAGGGGCAATGATCGGAGCCGCGGAAACGGGCACGGCCAGAATAATTAATAGCCACAGACTTCGAACTACCCGCAGTAAATAAAAAACATCTGTCAATAATCAATCAAAACAAAAAAATGAAAGTTCTAAAAATAAATACAAAGACAAAAAATACCCTTATAGGTATCCTGGCAACAGTTCTTATATTTTCATTCGGATCATGTGCCAAGAAAACAACTTCCTTGTCTGAGTCGATGGTACCCGAATCAAATGGTCATGTACAGATCAAAAGGGATGCGAACAGTAATTACGTCATTCAGATAGATCTTTCTGACCTGGAAAACGTAAAAAATCTTCAACCGGCAAAAGAAGCCTATGTTGTTTGGATGGTATCTGATCAAAAAACAACAAGAAATCTCGGGCAAATTGAAGGCGCAAACAGGTGGCTTACCAAAAAATCAAAAGCATCTTTTGAAGCAGTATCGGCATTTAAGCCAACCAAGATCTATATCACGGCTGAAAACGACATTGCGGTTAAGAAACCGGGTAAACAGGTGGTATGGTCTACAAGCAGTTTCTAACTTAACAAGTATACTTCAGCCAGCATCCCACAAATCATATTGGGATTGAAAAGGGGTCAATCACAGATTGATCCTTTTTCATTTAAGAAAACCCAGGGTGGTATTTATATAATGGAAGGTTGTGATAACTAACCAGTAGAAGAACTTATTAAAAGCCGCTGAACATTATTTTGAATGATGTTCACCGGTAATTACAGAGCAGGCAGTAAAATAACCCGGTGTTCTTTGCCGAGTATGAACTATATCTTCCTCATAAAAATACCACCTGCAAATGCAGGTGGTATTTCATATGATCAAAAAACATTTAGAGTTTCTCGAATTGTACGATCCCGCTTTGTGAACCATTGCTTTGTTGTAACCTGATCAGGTATTTTCCATTCGACAACATGGTTCCGAAATCGAAGCGGAATGATTGTACATTATGTAAGTCAACGTCTTTTGTACTGTATACTCTTCCACTCATATCCATTATGGTGACGTTATATTTTCCATTGAACAACCCTTCTTTATTGGCGATCGTGATATGGTTGGCATCAATCACCGGATTAGGGTAGCCGTAAATCACAAATGGCGGCAACGTATTACACTTACCATTTACCGGGATAATATCGCTGTATTTAAAGCTGGCATCCTTATCCACCATCTTCAGGCGAAGGTAGAGTGTGTTGCCTTTTAACTGGGCAGCCAGGTAATTTATATCGAATGAAGAACTGTAATTAGTTTTGTTTTGTGCCGTTACATTCGCTACGGAAACGAAATTGATCCCATCCTTACTCACCTGTAATTCATAATGATCAAAGTTGATCTCGTTCTCAACAGACCAGTCTGTCCGGATGATACAATCCTTTTTAAGCGCTTTGAACCTGGTGAGGGTTACCGGTGTAGGCGTTCCAACAACAACTGTATAATCGATGGATGCCGAATTGTTGCCGGAATTGTCATCGATAAGCCTGTAAGGATTACCCGGTGGATTTGCATTAAGGAAATTTGCCGAAACCGTAGAACTGATCTGGGTGGGCGGCGGTGGCGGTATCATCGCTTTTACACGAAAGACAGCTACTCCGTCAAAACCTGCGGGCAGGAAATCATGAAGGGTTCCTACAATGAGCGGTTGACTCTGCGAATTGTCGTAGGTCCAGGTAAAATATTCATTATAAGGCGCCGAAGCCAGGTTAAACGTTGGATCGATCACCATATTCAAACCCAACCCGATCCTTAAATAGGCTGTATTTGGAGGGATCGCATTCACGAAGTTCAGGTTCTGAAAACCGAGTTTTAAAAGATAAAAGGAACCTTCGACGAGATTATTCGCATCAACGGGTACGTCATTGAGGTCCGTAATATCAAATGAACTAAGTGCCGGGTCAGCATGAACAATGATCTGCGCATTGGTGGAACTTCTTCCGGCTATCAGCAGGAAGAAAAACATGGTCAACGACTTCCCAGCCAGTTTGATTAATGATCTCATAACAGTTTTCTTAGATGGTTTATGAAGCAGGTTCATGTTAAAATTATTCTTTTTAAAATTATATATTTTTATGCTTACTGTTTTACGAACCGCAAATTGCGGACAGCGCCGTCCTCTCCTGTTACACTCAGTTGGTAACTTCCTCCGGTCAAAAAGCCGATAGGGTATTTCACCTGGTCCTGGTTGACGAACTGCATGTCTTTACGGCTGATCTCCTTTCCGTCGCTGTCAAGCAAACGGATATTATACTTACCATTGAAGATGCCTTCTTTGGCAACCAGCTTCAGTTCGGCAACATCGCCAGTAACCGGATTTGGATAAAGAGCGATCTCAAACCTTCCGTTACAAATATTAGTTACTGCAACGGGAGCAGAATAAACAAACTGGCCTGTTTGAGTTTCTGCCTTTATCCTGATATCCAGGTGGCCTCCGGTAATGTTCTCAAGTCTTAAAAAATAATTCCTGTTTCCATTTGCCGGAATGGTTCGTAAAGGAGTAAAATTGATTCCGTCCGGTGCCGTTTCGATAACGAACCCGGTTAATTTGTTTTCATCGGAAACCTGCCAGTTAAGGTCAAGGTTACAGGAGCGGGCAATAGCTTTAAAGTCGTTGAACTTTGTTGACAGGGGTTGCAGGTTTGAATAATCACTTACAATTATATTGTTGGACGTATTCAGATCAGATAAAATGAACAAAGGGTTTTTATGATTCGTTACCAGGAAATGCCCGGTGATGGTTGACTGTCCCTCTTTGGAAGGCATAATAGAAAAAACCGCATCACTGGTAAAGCCTGCGGGCAGGTTACGGATCAGTTCACCTGTGATGATCACCTGGTTGAAGGGATCAGTGGATTGTGTCCAGCGGAAATAATTCGTTAATGGCGCATCATTTCCCTGCAGGTCAGTCGTAAGAAATGCACTGGTACCCAACGTCAGCTTAAGCCTGCAGGTTCCCATTGGTACGTCATTATCCATATTAACATTGGCCACCTTAAAATGAATTTTTGTGATCATGCCCACTTCAAGTTTGTCGGCCCGTAACGGGGCGTTATACAGATCGGTGAATTGCAGCTTATCAAGCATAAGATCTGTATAGACCCCTTTGCGTTGTGCATGGGCCGAAACCGCCAGCACGGCAAGAAGTATGGTCATTATCTTTTTCATATTCTTAATTTTTAAAGCATGCTGCAGCAGTGATCCTGCTGCAGCATGCTGGTTTATTAGTTCCCTATGAACAACAGCGAGTTTGAGTTATTACTGAACTGTACCTCGGATGTTGCCGGCAGGATCACCCCGTTCAGGTTGAACCTTGTTTTATTGTTTGTTGCACGCTGCAACTTGATGCTGATGTACTGCAGGTCATAACAGCTCAGCGGCGCATTCCTGGTAAATTCAACATAACCCGTTGTATTGACCATCGTCCAGTTGCCATTCTCAACAGGATAATTATTGAATCCTATTGTAACATTCGTCTCTAATGGATTGAATACGATATTATACCCGGATACTTTGAAAATACGCAGTTTAACAGGCGTTCCCGGCTTACCCCCAACTTCTCCAACATTATAAACAATATCGCGTTGGGCTCCGTTGGCAGGGAAGATATTATCGTTGTTATCAGATCCCAGTGACAGGTCTGTATTGGCCGGGCCGGTTAAAGTAAACGTTGTTTGCTTCTGGCAACCATTCGCATCCTGTACATACATCGTGTGCAGGCCGGCGGCAAGGTTGGTAAATGTGTATGTTGTTCCGTTCACCGGTGTTGGCGTTAACCAACTTCCTGCATCGATCCTGAACTGGTAGTTAAGAGTTCCGCCACCTGCACTAACCGAGATGCTGCCAGTAAGGTCGCAGCCGGTTGAAGGATTAACATGCGTTGTCTTCGTGATCGTGAGCAATGCAGGCTGTACTACCGTGAAGCTTCCTGTTGCTGCTGTACATAGGTTCGCATCCGTTACACTGTAGTTGTAAGTGCCTCCCGTTACTCCTGTGAATATACCGGTAGCATTTGTTACGCTGTTGAACGTGTATGATAAAGCACCCGTGCCACCGGCAGCTGTAATAGTTACCGTAGCTGTTCCGCCATTACATGCTATTGCGGTTTGCGAAATGTCGCTTACCGTGATAGCTGTTGGTTCAACAACCGTAAAGGTTCCTGTTGCAGGTGTACATCCGTTAACATCTGTTACACTGTAAGCGTAGTTCACGCCGGCAGGTATACCGGTGAATACATTGTTGTTTACCTGTGTCACACCGTTGAACGTGTATGATAAAGGCGCTGTTCCTCCGGCTGCGGTGATCGTCACAGTTCCGGTTCCGCCATGGCAGGCGATCGTACTTTGCGAAACATTGCTCACACTGATCACAGCAGGTTCAACAACCGTAAAGGTTCCTGTTGCCGCTGTACAGCCATTGGCGTCGGTAACGCTGTAAGCATAGTTGATGCCTGCAGGAATACCTGTGAAAACATTGCTTAAATGTGTCACCCCATTGAATGTATATAAGTAAGGTGCTGTTCCTCCTGCTGCAGTGATCGTCACATTCGCAGTTCCGCCATTACAAGCGATCGCCGATTGTGAAACATTGGTCACACTGATCACTGCAGGTTCAACAACAATGAAAGATCCCGTTACAGGTGTACAGCTGTTTGCATCTGTTACGCTGTAATTATATGTTCCGGCCAGCATTGTCGGGAAGACACCTGTTCCATTGGTAACCCCATTGAAAGTGTATGATAATGGTGCGGTGCCGCCGTTTGCTGTTATCGTTACGGTCGCACTGCCTCCATGGCACGCTACCGTTGTTTGAGATATGTTGCTTACAATGATCGCAGCTGGCTCAACCACTGTAAATGTTCCGGCTACAGGACCACAACTGTTGGCATCGGTCACACTATAACTATATGTTCCACCTGTTACTCCTGTGAATACGCCCGTTCCATTGGTAACCCCATTGAATGTATATGACAATGGAGCCGTACCGCCGGTGGCCGTGATCGTTACGGTTGCTGTTTGACCATTACAGTTAATCGTAGTTTGACTGATACCACCAAGGCTGATCGCCGCCGGTTGTGTTATCACCACAGGATTGCCTGTATAAGTAAGCACCTGGCTGGCAGCATCTCTTACTTTGATATTGTAATTACCTGCTGCTACCCCAGTGAATGTATACGGGCTGGCCTGTGCAAGCACCCATGTCGCTCCATTGTCCTTACTGAAATCGTAAGGGGAAGCACCACCGGTTACTGTTACTGTTATGGTGCCGTTGTTGATACCGTTACATGTTACGTTGGTTGACGTAACGCTGTTGATCACAAAAGCGTTCAGCACGGTGTAATTGATATCACCATGGTTATTGAGTGTGTTGGCATCAACCAGGAACTGGTCGGCATTATTATGATTCGTAACCTGGAAGTCAGCATTTACGATCGACGTGCCTGCTGTAACTGCTTTCACATCAAATATTGCGATCTGGTCGCCATCGCCACCAAAGAATGGAGGCAGGTCTGCGATCTGGTCGCCATAGATGACATCATTACCTGATTCAACAACTTTAGTCCAGTTGAAGTAAGCACTTAATTGAGCTGTACCCAGGTCAAAGCCTGTGTTGAGCTGCAGTTTAGATCCCAGGTCAATACGGATCTTGGTTGTACCGGCTGGTATGATATTCGACAAGTTCAGGTTCTGTACAGGTACTTTTACTTTATTTACCGAGTTGAACGGTATCTGGTTGGCATTGATAAGAACGTCTGACATATCGGTCATATATGCATCCACTATGGCTGGATCTGCAGTGACCAGCAATTTGAATGTTGCAGATATGGTATGATTGGCTATTACATTATTGAATGTATAGCTGGCCGGTGTTCCTGCACTCAGACCATCTACCAATACATTTCCTATCACATAACCTGCATCTGGAGTAATGGTATAGGTTTTATTTGTTCCACAGTTTACGGTTGAGATACCTCCCGGCATTACTGAACCATTAGCGCCTGTAGTTGCCGTGATCGTGTAAGTATCGATCGCAAATGTTGCATTGATCGTATGGTTGGCTGTTACATTAGTGAACGTGTATGAGGTTACTGCACCCACACTCACCCCGTCAACCAGTACATCTGCTATATGGTAGCATGCATTCGCAGCAATCGTGTACACCTGGCTGCCATCACAGTTAACAGTTGTAACACCTGCCGGTGTGACTGAACCATTTGCACCTGAAGTTGCCGTGATCATATAAGTATTGATCGCAAATGTTGCGCTGATCGTATGGTTGGCTGTTACATTATTGAAAGTGTATGAGGTAACTGCACCTACGCTCACTCCGTCTACCAGTACATCTGCAACATGGTAACATGCATCCGCTGCAATCGTGTACACCTGGCTGCCATCACAATTAACAGTTGTAACACCTGCCGGCGTTACCGAACCATTTGCGCCTGAAGTTGCCGTGATCGTGTAAGTGTTGACCGCAAATGTTGCACTGATCGTACTGTCTCCACTTACATTATTAAAGGTATAGCCAGGTACAGCGCCTACCGATACTCCATTCACCAATACATCTGCTATATGATAACATGGATCAGCAATGATGGTATAGGTTTTATTATCACCGCAGCTCAGGGTGGTTACCCCCGGATCGGTGATAGAGCCGTTGGAGCCAGCGATGGCAGTGATACTGCTGGTAGTAATTGTAAGGTCAAGTTTTTCTGTTACACAATTAGAAGTGGTTCCGGTATAGATACCACTTACTGTATAGGTCTGGCCATTATTTGCCCATGTATATGTACCACATGCACTGACAACTGTTGTATGGATACTGCTGGCAGTAATTGTAAGCTCAAGTGTCTCGGTATGAGGACAACCAGATGCATTGGTACTTACATTAGTATATGTTCCCGATGCGGTATAAGTTGTTCCGTTACCAAGTGGTGCAGACCATGTGTAGCTGTCGCAGGCAGTAATCGTTGTTGTGTGCGAGGTGCTGCTGTTGATCGTAAGTTCTAATGTCTCGGTATGAGGGCAACCAGATGCATTGGTGGTTACATTAGTGTAGGTTCCCGATGCGGTATAAGTTGTTCCGTTACCAAGTGGCCCTGACCAGGTATAACTATCACAAGCAGTAACTATTGTAGTATGAGAAGTGCTGCTGTTGATCGTAAGCTCTAACGTCTCGGTATGCGGGCAACCTGATGCATTGGTACTTACATTAGTATATGTACCCGATGCGGTATAAGTTGTTCCGTTACCAAGTGGTGCAGACCAGGTGTAGCTGTCGCAGGCAGTAATCGTTGTTGTGTGAGATGTGCTGCTGTTGATCGTAAGTTCTAATGTCTCGGTATGAGGACAACCAGATGCATTGGTGGTCACATTGCTGTAAGTGCCCGATGCAGTATAAGTTGTTCCGTTACCAAGTGGTGCAGCCCAGGTGTAACTATCACAGGCAGTAATCGTTGTTGTGTGTGAGGTACTGCTGTTGATCGTCAACACCAGTGTCTCTACGTGATCACAACCGGCAGCATTTGTTGATGTAAAGCTAATCGTAGTTGAAGCTGTATAAGTATTGCCATTACCTAGCGGTGCAGCCCAGGTATAAGTTCCGTCACATTGTGTAACTGTTGTTGTATGTGAGGTACTGTTATTGATCGTAAGTTCTAATGTCTCGGTATGAGGACAACCAGATGCATTGGTCGTTACATTGCTGTAGGTTCCCGATGCAGTATAAGTTGTTCCGTTACCAAGTGGTGCAGCCCAGGTGTAACTATCACAGGCAGTAATCGTTG
>Ga0209023_10000691_pt1 | contig 49405 bp, 50 predicted proteins | sample LakOneMetagenome_FD_187468 | JGI IMG/M metagenome (GOLD analysis project Ga0209023, IMG submission 187468) | Freshwater and sediment microbial communities from Lake Erie, Canada (SPAdes) (version 2) | ecosystem: Environmental > Aquatic > Freshwater > Lentic | place: Lake Erie, Canada... | reverse complement strand
CCGCGGTTGCCAGCTTCCGGATAAATAGTTCTTGCGGGCCCGCCAGTATTGTGTGATACTAGCGGGCTTCGTTCATGTATTGCCGCATTATTAGTCACCCCGGTGGCAGCGGCCTGGAACGTAAGTTAATGGAAAGTCCATCACCCAATCAGGGGCTCCAGCAGGGGCGTCTGGCGGGACCAAGACTGACCGACAGGCCCACGCTGTGGGGATTCTTCGGCTTAAGTTGGGAAAGAGAATACTATGATTCAAACTGAAAGCCGGCTCGAAGTGGCCGACAATACCGGTGCCAAAGAAGTCATGTGCATCAAGGTATTGGGCGGTTCCAAGCGCCGTTATGCTGGCATTGGCGACGTGATCAAGGTAACCGTCAAGGTTGCTGCGCCACGCGGCCGTGTCAAAAAAGGTGAAATTTATAACGCTGTGGTTGTGCGTACCGCTAAAGGTGTGCGCCGCCAAGACGGCTCCCTGGTGAAGTTCGACGGCAATGCTGCCGTGCTGCTCAACGCCAAACTCGAGCCGATCGGTACCCGTATTTTTGGACCAGTCACGCGCGAACTGCGTACTGAGAAGTTCATGAAGATCGTGTCCCTGGCACCTGAAGTTCTGTAAGGAGTCGTAATGGATAAGATTCGTAAAAACGACGAAGTCATCGTTCTGACCGGCAAAGACAAAGGCAAGCGCGGTATGGTTTCGCGTCGCGTCGATGCTGAGCATGTCGTGGTTGAAGGCGTCAACGTTGCTAAAAAAGCGACCAAGCCAAACCCAATGACCGGCGTAACTGGTGGTATCGTCGATAAGACTATGCCGATTCACGTGTCCAACGTTGCATTGTTCAATGCAGCGACTGGCAAGGCAGACCGCGTGGGCTTCAAAGACGTAGACGGCAAGAAAGTCCGCGTATACAAGTCCTCCGGCGAAGTAGTGAAGGTTTAATCATGGCCCGTCTCCAGCAGTTTTATAAAGACAAGGTTGTTGCCGACCTGGTAGCGAAGTACGGCTACAAATCGGCAATGGAAGTGCCACGCCTGACCAAGATCACCCTGAACATGGGTGTGGGTGAAGCGATCGCCGACAAGAAGGTTCTCGAGCACGCTGTTAGCGATCTGACCAAGATCGCCGGCCAGAAGCCAGTGACCACCAAGTCGCGCAAAGCTATCGCGGGTTTCAAGATCCGTGAAGGCTACCCAATCGGTACGATGGTCACCCTGCGCGGTGCCCGCATGTATGAATTCCTCGATCGTTTCATCACCGTGGCTCTGCCGCGCGTGCGTGACTTCCGTGGCGTCAACGGCAAATCGTTCGATGGTCGTGGTAACTACAACATCGGTGTCAAGGAACAGATCATCTTCCCTGAAATCGAATACGACAAGATTGACGCGTTGCGCGGTATGAATATCAGCATCACGACAACCGCTAAGACCGACGACGAAGCGAAAGCTCTGCTCGCCGCCTTCAAATTCCCGTTCAGAAACTGAGATCATGGCAAAACTAGCACTGATTAACCGCGAACAGAAGCGTGCAGACCTGGTGGAGAAATTCGCCGCAAAGCGTGCAGCTCTGAAAGCCATCATCGATGACCAGTCGAAGACGGAAGAAGAACGTTATGAAGCCCGTCTGAAGTTGCAGGCCCTGCCGCGCAACTCGGCGCCGACCCGCCAGCGTAACCGCTGCGCCGTCACCGGCCGTCCACGTGGCACATTCCGTAAATTCGGTCTGGGTCGCATCAAGCTCCGTGAATTCGCCATGCGTGGTGAAATCCCGGGTATGACTAAAGCAAGCTGGTAATAGGAGAATATGCAATGAGTATGAGCGATCCTATCGCCGATATGCTGACCCGCATTCGCAATGCACAAGGCGTTCAAAAAACGACCGTGGCCATGCCATCGTCGAAAGTCAAAGTAGCGATTGCCAACGTCCTCAAGGACGAGGGTTACATTGAAGATTTCGCCGTCACCGAAGCTGGTGGCAAGGCGGAACTGAAGATCGGTTTGAAGTATTACGTTGGCCGTCCGGTCATCGAGCGCCTCGAGCGCGTATCCCGTCCAGGGCTGCGCATCTACAAAGGCAAAGATGAGATCCCTACCGTGATGAACGGTCTGGGTGTTGCTATCGTGTCGACCCCGCAAGGCGTCATGACCGACCGCAAAGCTCGCGCCACCGGTGTCGGCGGCGAAGTTATTTGCTACGTGGCTTAAGGAGTAGACGATGTCCCGAGTAGCTAAAATGCCTATCGCTGTCCCAGCTGGCGCCGACGTGGCGATCACTGCAGCAGCGATTACCGTCAAGGGCCCGCTGGGCACCCTGACCCAGAGCCTGAACGGCCTGGTTAAAGTAGAAAACAATGGCGGCACCCTGACGTTTGACGTAGTCAACGACAGCCGTGAGTCGAATGCGATGTCCGGCACCTTGCGTGCCCTGGTCAACAATATGGTGACCGGCGTGACCAAAGGCTTCGAGAAGAAGCTGTCCCTGGTAGGCGTGGGCTACAAAGCCCAAGCCGCCGGCGACAAGCTCAATCTCTCGCTGGGTTTCTCGCATCCAGTCGTGCATGCAATGCCGACCGGCGTGACCGTGGCCACCCCAACCCCGACCGAAATCATCATCAAGGGTATCGATCGTCAACAGGTTGGTCAGGTCGCTGCTGAAGTGCGCGCTTACCGCTCCCCTGAGCCTTACAAAGGCAAGGGCGTCCGCTATGTGGACGAAGTGGTTAAGCTTAAAGAAACCAAGAAGAAATAATAGGGCTGACCATGGACAAGAAAGAATCACGTCTGCGTCGTGGACGCCAGACCCGCATCAAGATTGCGGAGCTGAAAGTAAATCGCCTGTCGGTACATCGTACCAACCTGCACATTTACGCCAACCTGATCAGCCCGGACGCGAAAATCCTGGTTTCGGCCTCGACCGCCGAAGCCGAAGTGCGCGCCGAACTGGCAGGCAAGTCCGGCAAGGGTGGCAATGCCGCCGCTGCCGCACTGATCGGCAAGCGCGTCGCCGAGAAAGCACTGAAAGCAGGGATTACCGAAGTTGCGTTCGACCGCTCCGGTTTCCGTTACCACGGCCGTGTGAAGGCGCTGGCAGAAGCCGCGCGTGAAGCCGGTCTGAAGTTCTAAGGAAGAATCGTCATGGCAAAAATGCAAGCGAAAATGCAAAGCGACAAGCCGGATGATGGCATGCGCGAAAAGATGATCGCGATCAACCGCGTGACCAAAGTGGTCAAGGGTGGTCGTATCATGGGTTTTGCAGCACTGACCGTTGTTGGTGATGGCGATGGCCGTATCGGCATGGGCAAGGGCAAGTCGAAAGAAGTACCGGTTGGTGTGCAGAAGGCAATGGAAGAAGCCCGTCGCAACCTGATCAAGGTGCCTCTCAAGAACGGTACCCTGCAGCACACCGTATCGGGCCGTCACGGCGCATCGAAAGTAATGATGATGCCAGCCAAGCCAGGTACTGGCGTGATCGCCGGCGGCGCAATGCGCGCAATCTTCGAAGTAATGGGCGTGACCGACGTCGTGGCGAAATCCACCGGCTCGTCGAACCCTTACAACCTGGTTCGCGCTACGCTCGACGGCCTCGCAAAAATGAGCACTCCTGCTGACATCGCCGCCAAACGCGGCAAGTCGGTCGAAGACATCCTGGGCTAAGAGGAAAAAAAATGGCAAACACCATCAAAGTACAATTGGTCAAGGGTTTGATCGGCACGCGTCAAGATCACCGTGCCACCGTTCGCGGCCTGGGCCTGCGTCGTGTTAACTCGGTTTCCGAGTTGCAGGACACCCCATCCGTGCGCGGCATGATCAACAAAGTCTCGTACCTCGTTAAAGTTGTTGCTTAAGCCCTCGGGCTTAAGTCACGGAGAAATTCATGGAATTGAACACAATTCAACCAGCTGAAGGCGCCAAGCATTACAAGCGTCGCGTAGGCCGTGGTATCGGCTCCGGCCTGGGCAAGACCTCGGGTCGTGGCCACAAGGGTCAGAAGTCGCGTTCGGGCGGTTTCCACAAAGTCGGTTTCGAAGGCGGTCAAATGCCTCTGCAACGCCGTCTGCCTAAGCGTGGTTTCAAGTCGCTCAATGCAACGTTCAAAGCGGAAGTTCGTCTGTCTGACCTGAACAACCTGGCCGTCGGCGATGTCGACATCCTGGTGCTCAAGCAAGCAGGCATCCTGCCAGTGCTGGCGCGCGATGTGCGCGTGATTCTGTCCGGCGAAGTCACCAAAGCGGTGAACCTCAAAGGCCTGAAAGTGACTGCAGGCGCGAAAGCGGCAATCGAAGCAGCTGGCGGCTCGGTAGCGTAAGTTGCAAGCTAACAGCTTGATCGGAGCAAAAATTGGCGACTAATTCACAACTTGGTAAGAGTGCAGCTGCCGGTTTCCCGTGGGGTCGTCTCTGGTTTTTGCTTGGCGCGTTAGTCGTCTATCGCCTCGGTGCGCACGTTCCTGTTCCAGGAATTGACCCGGTGGTGCTGGCTTCGACGTTCAAGCAGAACCAAAATGGCATCCTGGGCATGTTCAACATGTTCTCGGGCGGCGCATTGGAACGCTTCACGGTGTTCGCACTCGGCATCATGCCTTACATCTCGGCCTCGATCATCATGCAACTGGTGTCGATCGTCGTACCGCAGATGGAAGCGTTAAAGAAAGAAGGCGAAGCAGGACGCCGCAAGATTACCCAGTACACCCGGTATGCAACGGTGGGTCTGGCCCTGTTCCAGGCGTTCGGCATTGCCGTCGCGCTCGAACATCAGGCCAATCTGGTAATCGACCCGGGCTTTGTGTTCCGCTTCGTGACGGTAGTGAGCTTGTTGACTGGCACGATGTTCCTGATGTGGCTGGGTGAGCAGATCACCGAGCGCGGTTTGGGCAACGGTATTTCGATCATCATCTTTGCCGGTATTGCGGCAGGGTTGCCGAATGCGCTGCACAATCTGTTCACGCTGGTGCAGAAAGAAGCGATCGGGACCTTCTCGGCGCTCATCATTCTGGTGCTGGTGGCAGCGGTAACGTACTTCGTGGTATTCGTCGAACGTGGTCAGCGCAAGATCCTGGTTAATTATGCGAAGAAGCAAGTCGGCAACAAGGTGTATGGCGGCCAGTCGAGCCACCTGCCCCTGAAGCTGAACATGGCCGGCGTGATCCCGCCGATCTTCGCATCGTCGATCATCTTGTTCCCGGCAACGATCGTGGACTGGTTCACCAAGGGTAAGGAATCGTCGAGCCCTGTGATCGGTTTCCTGAAAGACTTGGCAGCATCGATGGGGCCTGGTGAGCCTATCCATGCGCTGTTGTATGCAGTGGCAATCGTGTTCTTCTGTTTCTTCTATACGGCGCTGGTCTTTAACAGCAAGGAAACAGCGGATAACTTGAAGAAGAGCGGCGCCTTCGTTCCCGGGATCCGTCCTGGCGAGCAGACCGCGCGCTACATCGACAAGATCCTGATGCGCTTGACACTGGCCGGAGCGGTGTACATCACCTTAGTGTGCTTGTTGCCGGAATTTATGCAAGCCCAATGGAAAGTTCCTTTCTATTTCGGCGGTACTTCCCTGTTGATTATTGTGGTTGTCACCATGGACTTCATGGCGCAAGTACAAAACTATGTCATGTCGCAGCAATATGAATCACTGCTGCGCAAGGCGAATTTCAAGGGCGGAATTCCGACGCGATAAGCGCCCAGGAGTGCACAAACCGAATGGCAAAAGACGACGTCATACAAATGCAAGGCGAGATTCTTGAGAATCTTCCCAATGCAACGTTTCGAGTAAAGCTGGAAAACGGGCACGTGGTGCTCGGACACATCTCGGGAAAAATGCGGATGAACTATATCCGCATCCTCCCTGGCGATAAAGTAACGGTGGAATTGACGCCTTACGATTTGAGCCGGGCCCGGATTGTGTTCCGGACCAAGTAAATTATTTTAGTAGTTGAACCAATCCAAGAGAGTGCAAATATGAAAGTTCTCGCATCAGTCAAGCGGATCTGCCGCAACTGCAAGATCATCAAGCGCAAAGGCGTTGTCCGCGTAATCTGCGTGGAACCGCGTCATAAGCAGCGTCAAGGTTAATTTAACGTTATTTATTGAGGAATAACGAATGGCACGTATTGCAGGGGTTAATATCCCAAATCATCAGCACACCGTCATCGGCCTGACCGCCGTGTATGGTATCGGCCGTCCACGCGCAAAGAAGATCTGCGCTGAAACGGGTGTAGCGACCAATAAAAAGGTCAAAGATCTGGACGACAGCGAACTGGAAAAACTGCGTGATGCAGTTGGCGCATTCGTGGTCGAAGGCGATCTGCGCCGTGAGCTGTCCATGAACATCAAGCGCTTGATGGACCTGGGCTGCTACCGCGGCATGCGTCACCGCAAGGGTCTGCCTTGCCGTGGCCAGCGTACTCGCACCAATGCTCGTACCCGCAAGGGCCCGCGCAAAGCCGCACAATCGCTTAAGAAATAATAGGAAACGACTATGGCCAAGCAACAGAGCAGCGCAGCAGCAGCGCGCGTACGCAAAAAAGTTAAAAAGAACGTTGCCGAGGGCATCGCCCACGTGCACGCTTCGTTTAACAACACCATCATCACGATCACCGATCGTCAAGGCAATGCCCTGTCGTGGGCAACGTCCGGCGGTGCTGGCTTCAAGGGTTCGCGTAAATCGACCCCGTTCGCAGCGCAGGTTGCGGCCGAAGCAGCAGGCAAGGTCGCTGTTGAATGCGGCGTCAAGAACCTCGAAGTACGTATCAAGGGCCCAGGTCCTGGTCGTGAATCGGCTGTTCGCGCTTTGAACAACCTGGGTATCAAGATCACCGAAATCCAGGACGTGACGCCAGTGCCGCACAACGGCTGCCGTCCACCGAAGCGTCGTCGTATCTAATTGACCATCCGGATGGCGACATCCGGAGTCGTTAGCGAAATAATGATTGCCGGCGCAGGCCCTGCAAGGGTATACTGCCCGGCTATTCTCGCCTGCCATGATTTCATGCGCGGGTTTTTCTTGTAAGCCACCGTCCGCTCGAAAGTGGAGCAGGACTAGCGCCCGCCACGCCGTTCAGGTGTCGCCGGGGCGTCATAATTTAAAGGAAATATTGTGGCACGTTATATCGGACCTAAAGCAAAACTGTCCCGCCGTGAAGGTACGGACCTGTTCCTCAAGAGCGCACGCCGCTCCCTCGATTCGAAATGCAAACTGGACGTCAAGCCAGGTCAGCACGGTGTCAAATCCGGCGCCCGTACCTCGGACTACGGTAACCAGCTGCGCGAAAAGCAAAAAGTCAAGCGTATGTACGGCGTCCTCGAGCGTCAGTTCCGCCGCTACTTCGCTGAAGCCAATCGCCGCAAGGGCAACACGGGCGAAGCCCTGCTGCGCCTGCTGGAATCGCGTCTCGACAACGTCTGCTACCGTATGGGCTTTGGCTCGACCCGCGCCGAAGCGCGCCAGCTGGTCAGCCACAAAGCTTTCACCGTCAACGGCCAGGTTGTCAACATCGCTTCGTACGCTGTGCGTACCGGCGACGTGATCGCAGTTCGTGAGAAGTCGAAGAAACAAGTTCGTATCGTCGAAGCCCTGTCGCTGGCCGAACAAGTCGGCATGCCTAGCTGGGTGTCGGTCGATGCCAAGAAAATGGAAGGCACCTTCAAGTCCTTCCCAGAGCGTAACGAAATCGCTAACGACGTCAACGAATCGCTGATCGTCGAACTGTATTCGCGTTAATCGCAGTCCAGAAGTCGTTTCCCCGCCCGCAAGTTCGCTTGCGGGCGTTTTCACTAATGCCATCAGCCTTATCGGCGTAACGAGCCGAGGGTATTGAAAAGGACATTTCATGCAAAACAGTTTGTTGAAGCCACGTATTATCGATGTAGAAGCCCTCGGTGCCGGTCACGCCAAAGTCGTGATGGAGCCGTTCGAGCGTGGCTATGGCCACACCCTCGGTAACGCGTTGCGCCGCGTACTGCTGTCGTCGATGGTCGGCTACGCGCCGACCGAAGTGACGATCGCCGGCGTGGTCCATGAGTACTCGTCGCTGGACGGCGTGCAGGAAGACGTTGTCGATCTGCTGCTGAACCTCAAGGGCGTGGTCTTCAAGGTGCACAACCGTGATTCCGTCACCCTGACCCTGAAAAAGGAAGGCGAAGGCGCAATCCTGGCATCGGACATCGATCTGCCGCATGACGTCGAACTGATCAACCCGGATCACGTGATCGCTCACCTGACCGCCGGTGGCAAGCTGGACATGCAGATCAAGGTCGAAAAAGGCCGTGGCTATGTGCCAGGCAACGTGCGCCGTCTGTCGGAAGACACCAACAAGACCATCGGCCGCATCATCCTGGACGCGTCGTTCTCGCCAGTGCGCCGCGTGTCCTACTTCGTTGAATCGGCCCGCGTCGAACAGCGTACCGACCTGGACAAGCTGATCATCAATATCGAAACCAACGGCGTGATCACGCCGGAAGAAGCGATCCGCCAGTCGGCCCGCGTTCTGGTGGACCAGTTGAATGTGTTCGCTGCCCTGGAAGGCACGGAAGCTGCCGCCGAAGCGCCATCGCGCGCACCGCTGGTCGATCCGATCCTGCTGCGTCCAGTGGACGATCTGGAACTGACCGTGCGTTCGGCCAACTGCCTGAAGGCAGAAAACATTTACTACATCGGCGACCTGATCCAGCGTTCGGAAAACGAACTGCTCAAGACGCCAAACCTGGGCCGCAAGTCCCTGAACGAAATCAAGGAAGTGCTTGCTTCGCGCGGCTTGACCTTGGGCATGAAACTCGAAAACTGGCCACCTGCCGGTCTGGAGAAGTAATCGCCGTACCCCCGGGGCGGGTGCCCCGGGATTTAACCTCTATCAACCGGCCCGCAGCGCAAGCTGATCGAAGAGCTGGATTTAAACAACTCGAAAGGAATTACCATGCGTCACCGTCACGGCCTTCGCAAGCTGAATCGTACTTCGTCCCACCGCCTGGCTATGCTGCGCAACATGACCGTTTCCCTGCTGCGTCATGAAGCCATCAAAACCACCGTGCCTAAAGCCAAGGAACTGCGCCGCGTCATCGAGCCGATCCTGACCCTGGGCAAGACCGACACCCTGGCCAACAAGCGTCTGGCATTCTCGCGTCTGCGTGACCGCGAAATGGTCCTCAAGCTGTTCGCTGAACTGGGCCCACGCTACGCCAACCGTAACGGTGGCTACCTGCGTATCCTGAAAATGGGTTTCCGCGTTGGCGACAATGCACCGATGGCTTACGTCGAACTGCTGGACCGTCCTGAAGTCTCGGACGTCGATGCTGCTCCAACGGCTGAGTAATTAGTCCGCGCATCGTGAAAAGCCCGCTGGTTCCAGCGGGCTTTTTTGCGTTTTGTGCAACAGTTATACAAAAAGCTTAGATTTATTGTCAACATTGATTGACTACGTATTGTGCGTCCCTTACAGTTGTTCGATGGTGCAATGAGGCACCTGACCTTTTGAAGGAAACGCGCGATGATGAACAAGTTGTTATTGGCCGCAGCGGCCATGGTGGCCAGCGCCGCCGCTCTGGCAGTCGAGCCAACATTGGATGATTCCAGCATGACCCCGATGGCGGAAGACCAATGCCAGCACTACGGCGATTGCGGCGTCACCAACTTGCCACCCCAGCCACCACCAAAAAAACCGCGTCCGTAAGCCGCGCCGTATCGTCCTTACGTTGGGCATGCATTCACCGCGGGCGAGAACCATTCCTCCGGTGTAAGATGCTGCTTCGCCCAGCGAAAGGAAGTCATGTCCCGTCATTTTTTCAAGGCCGCGTTCGCGCTGCTGCTGTTTGCTTTCAGCCTGTTGGCCGGCGCCGCGCGCGCCGCCGACGATTATCTCGAGCCCGATGTGGCGTTCCGCTTCTCGGCGCGCATGGTCGATCCCGAGACGGTCGCCATCACTTATGACATCGCAGACGGCTACTATATGTACCGCGAGCGCTTCCAGTTCCGCGCCAGCGGCGCCACCCTCGGCGCGCCGGTTTTCCCCCACGGTAAAGTCAAGTTTGACGAAACGTTCCAGAAGAACGTGGAAACCTACCGCGGCAGCGTGACCATCACGGTGCCGGTCAAGGCCGACGGCATGTACACCCTCACCGCCACCTCGCAAGGCTGCGCCGACGCCGGCCTGTGCTATGCGCCCCAGGACGCCAGCGCGCGCCTGGTGGCCGGCCTGAACGGCGGCCAGAGCACGGGCGGCCAGGCGCTGCCGCCCGGCTTCGGCGCCGAGCAGGCGCCGCCGGCCGATACCCCGGCCAGCGTGCGCGCCGCCGCCAGCATCCCCGCGCCGGGCCCGGTCAAGGCCGTCCCGACAAGCGAGCAGGGCGGTTTTGCGGCCGTGCTGGGCGGCGGCAAACTGCTGGTCATCATTCCCGCCTTCATTCTGCTCGGCCTGGGCTTGTCGTTCACGCCTTGCGTGCTGCCGATGGTGCCGATCCTGGCCTCGATCATCGTCGGCGCCGGTGAACGGGTCACGCGCGGCCGCGGCTTCGTGCTGGCCGCCTCGTATTCGCTGGGCATGGCCCTGGTCTACACGGCGCTTGGCGTGGCCGCCGGCCTGATCGGCGAAGGCTTGTCCGCTTCGCTGCAAAACCCCTGGGTGCTGGGCACCATCGGGGTGCTGATGGCGGCCATGGCCCTGTCGATGTTCGGTGTCTATCAATTGCAATTGCCGCCGGCCCTGCAGACGCGCCTGGCGGGGGCATCGGGACGCATGTCGGCCGGCAAGCTGGCCGGCGTGTTCGCCATGGGCGCGCTGTCGGCCCTGATCGTCGGACCCTGCGTGGCGGCGCCGCTGGTGGGCGCGCTCGTGTATATCGGCCAGACCCGCGACGTCGTGATCGGCGGCCTGGCCCTGTTCTCGATGGCGGCCGGGATGAGCATTCCGCTGCTGCTGGTGGGCTTGTCGGCCGGCACGCTGCTGCCGCACGCGGGCGCCTGGATGGATCAGGTCAAGAAATTCTTCGGGGTGCTGATGCTGGCGGTGGCGCTGTGGCTGGTGTCGCCGGTGCTGCCGCCGCTGGTGCAGATGCTGCTGTGGAGCGTGCTGCTGATCGGCTACGCCGCTTACCTGCTGCGCGCCACCCGCCATTGGGCAGCATTGACCCTCGCTGCCGTGTTCGCCTTGCTGGGCGCGCTGCAGCTGACGGGCGCGGCCACCGGCGGGCGCGACGTGCTGGCCCCGCTTGGCCACCTGCGCGCCAATCAGGCCCATGGCCTGGCATTCCAGCGCATCAAGACCGTGGCCCAGCTCGACGCCGCGCTGGCCGCCAATGGCGGACGCACGGCCATGCTCGACTTCTACGCCGACTGGTGCGTGTCCTGCAAGGAAATGGAAAAGCTGACCTTCGTCGATCCCGGCGTCCAGCGCCAGCTGGCCGCCACCTTGCTGCTGCAAGTGGACGTGACGGCCAACGACGCCGACGACAAGGCCATGCTCAAGCGCTTCGGCCTGTTCGGTCCGCCGGGGATCATCCTGTTCGGCCGCGATGGCCGCGAGATTCCCGGCAGCCGCGTGATCGGCTACCAGGATGCGGAAAAATTCCGCGTCTCGCTGGGCAAATTGCCCTAGTGCTTATGCGGGCTCGTTGTCGCCGAGCAGCTGGTCGAGGCGGCCCGACAGGCTGAGCGCCATTTCGCGCCCCTTGGCCTTGAGCACCGCTTCCAGATAGGTCTCGCGCAGGGCGCGGAAATCGGCCAGGCCGGAACATTTTTCCACTTTCAGCTGCAGCATCATGCCGCGCAGGCCGAGCGTGCTCTTGATGGTCTGGGTATAGAAATCCTGCAGCGCCATGTGGCGCTCGGCATCGGTCATGCCGGTGGGCGCGGCCGGCGCATCGCTGCCGGTCACGGTGTCCGGACCATGGTCGTGCTCGCCCCCCTCGTGTCCGTGGTGGGCGCGCTCGACCGCCGCCTTGCGCCGCGCGGCCATGCGCGCCGCCGCCGACATGCCGGCCTTGTGCGGCGTGATGGTTTCCGGTCCGGGATCGGGCACGCCATCGTCGACCAACACGATCATGCCGTCATTGAGCAGCTCGGTCACATTGTCGACCGTCAATCCCAGCGGTCCGAAACTCTTCATCAGCACTTCGATCGAGCGGTGGCCGTCGATCATCACCAGCAGCGAGCGCTGCTTGGCCGGAATGTGATATTTGCGGGTCGCGATCTCGTCGCGCCCCTTATCGGTCTTGTCGTAAATGTGCTTGTCCATGCTGAATCCCGTATTTTGCAATATTGCCCTGCAGATAGTTGGGGTCAGCATACACCGATGAATAAGCACAGGCCAGCGATACACGCTATTTCGCTTGCACGTCGTTACAATTCGACTACAGCGGCGCGCCCCGGGGCGCGCCGCCCTTCCTCAATGCGCGCCGTGGCGCATGCCGCGATGGCGGCCGTGCCCGCCACTTTGCGCATCGAACACTTTCTTTTGCTCCGGCGTCAAGCTGGCATACAGCGGCTGCAAGGCAGCCAGGCGCGCTTCCATCTGCTCGGTATGCTGGCGCGACATGGCGATCTGCTGCTCGAGACGCTGCGGCGCGCTCATCGTTTTCCAGGCCGCGCGGTCCGGATGCCGGCCGGCCTCGTGTTTCGGCATGGCCGCCTGGTAGTTGTTCCAGGCCGTTTCCTGGGCCGGGGTCAGGCGCAGTGCGTCGTGCAGCTGCTTGTGGTGGGCTGCGGCCCGTTCGGCCCACTGGCCGTGGGCCGGGGCGGCAGGATCGGCGGGAGCGGCGGCGTAGGTGGTGCCGGCCAGGCCGAGGACGGCAAAGCCGATGAGGAGCTGTTTGCGGATGGTGGTCATGGTGATTCCTTTATCAACGTGGGGGAAAATGCACAGTGCAAGGCCATGATGGGAGCGCGATGTCAACGCCGCGTTTCCGCAACCGGGCAGTTTGTATCGATTTGTTTCGGCCGCAGCCGTATATACATGCCGATACAAATACGCTATTCAGACGGGCGTCTAGCCGACATAATTGCAGTCATGGACTCTCCTTCTACCATTCTGATCGTCGACGACGACCGCGACATCCGTTCCCTGCTGGCCGACTACCTCGAGTCGAACGGTTACCGGGCGCTGGCCGCGGCCGACGGCACCGGCATGTGGAAGGCGCTCGACGAAGCCCGGCCTGACCTGATCGTACTCGATCTGAACCTGCCTGGCGACGACGGCCTGACCCTGTGCCGCAAGCTGCGCGCCAATTCGACCCTGCCGGTGATCATGCTGACCGCCCGCAGCGAGCCGCTGGACCGCATCCTGGGCCTGGAAATGGGCGCCGACGATTACCTGCCCAAGCCGTTCGAGCCGCGCGAACTGCTGGCCCGCATCCGCAGCGTGCTGCGCCGCAGCCATGCGATGCCATCGAACACGCCGTCCGAAAACGCGCAGCAGATGCGCTTTTCCGGCTGGACCCTGGACCTGACCGCGCGCCACCTGCTCAATCCCGAAGGCATCGTGATCATGCTCTCGGGCGCCGAATTCCGCCTGCTGCGCGTGTTCCTCGAGCATCCGAACCGCGTGCTCAACCGCGACCAGCTGCTCAACCTCACGCAAGGCCGCGACGCCGATCCCTTCGACCGCTCGGTCGACATCCAGATCAGCCGCCTGCGCCAGAAGCTGGGCGAAGATGCGCGCCTGCCGCAAATCATCAAGACCGTGCGCAACGGCGGCTACGTGCTGGCCGGCCAGGTGACGGTGGAGCCGGCCGCGTGAAAGCGTTTTTCAGTTCGATGACCGGCCGCGTGTTCCTGACCCTGCTGGCGGGGACCGTGATTTCGGCCATCCTGACCCAGTTGCTGGTCGAAGAGCAGCACAACGACATCTTCCGCGAATACCGCGACAGCCAGGCCCTGGAGCGCTCTGAGCAATTGATCTTCTCGGCAGAGATCGTGCCGGCCTCGGCGCGCGCCGCCTACCTGCTGTCGGCCAACCGGCCCGGCATCCGCCTGGAAGAGGCGGCCGAACAGCTGCCGGTGGCCGCCGCGCCGTCCAAGTTCACCAGCGCGCTGGCGGCCCGCATCGGCGCCCAGTATAAGCTCGAGACGGTGGCGCTGCGTCCGGCCGCCTGCGACGTGCCGCGCGTGGTGCACAGCATGTTCGGCTCGACGCGCCGGGTCTGGCCCGGCGTATGCGAAAGCGTGAACGTGCGCATGCGCGACGGCGAACTGCTGCGCCTGCAGATCCTGCCGCCGGTGTCGTCGGTGCTGGCCGAGCAGTCCGATTATCGCGTGATCATCGGCATGTTCCTGCTTAGCATCACCGTGCTGGCCTACCTGGTGGCGCGCATGACCACCCGCCCCCTCAAGCAGCTGGCGCAGGCGGCCAAGGACCTGGGCAACGACATCAACCATCCGCCGCTGGCCCTGGTCGGCGCGTCCGAAATCCGCCAGGCCAGCGCCGCCTTCAATGCCATGCAGGCGCGCATCCGCCAGTACATTTTCCAGCGCACCCAGATGCTGGCCGCCATCACCCACGACCTGCAGACGCCGCTCACGCGCATGCGCCTGCGGCTGGAAAAAGTGGGCGACGCCGAACTGCAGCAGCGCCTGGTGGGCGACCTGTCGGCGATGCAGGAAATGGTGCGCGAAGGCCTGGATCTGGCGCGCTCGATGGACACCAATGAAACCATGGCCCCGCTCGACCTCGACTCGCTGCTGGGCAGCGTCTGCTGCGACGCCACCGACGCCGGGCAGCAGGTGGAAGTGCATGGCAGCGCCAAGAAGGCCTTGCTGGGCCGGCCGATGGCGCTGCGGCGCTGCCTGGTCAACCTGATCGACAACGCCGTCAAGTACGGCCAGCGGGCGCTGGTGACGGTCGACGCGGTGTCCGGTTCGGCCCGCATCCGGATCCGCGACACCGGCCCCGGCATCGCACCCGGCGAACTGGCGCGCGTGTTCGAGCCGTTCTACCGGGTCGAAACCTCGCGTTCGCGCGAGTCCGGCGGCACCGGCCTGGGCCTGACCATCGCGCGCAACATCGCCGAGCAGCATGGCGGCTCGCTGGCGCTCGCCAATCACCCCGACGGCGGACTGGAGGTAACCCTCGTGTTGCCCACGTATTACGCCGGAAAATAACTGACGTCTGTTCCCCAATGAAAAAAAGCACCCTGATTCTCTTCCTCGCCGCAGGCGCCGCCGTCGCGGCCGGCGCCTGGAGCCTGTCGCGCGGCAGTGCCGAGGCGCCCAGGGAGGGCAAGGGCGAACAGGGGCCGACAGTGGTCAACGTGGTCGCGCCGCGCCGCCAGGACGTGCCGGTGGTGCTCTCTGCCAGCGGCAGCGTGACCCCGGTGGCAAGCGTGGAACTGCATCCGCAAACGACCAGCACCATCCGCCGCGTGCACATTCGCGAAGGCCAGTTCGTCAAGGCCGGCGAACTGATGTTCACCCTGGACGACCGCAGCGAGCGGGCCAATGTCGACAAGGCCGACGCCCAGATCCGGCGCGACGGCGCGGCCGTGGCCGACCTCGAACGCCAGGTGGCGCGCGCCGAGCAGCTGCTGGCCCAGAAATTCATCGCGCAGGGCGCGCTCGACACCCTGCGTTCGCAGCTCGAGGCGGCGCGCGCCGCCACCGGCGCCAGCCGCGCCGCCCTGCAGGCCGAGAAAGTGGCGGCCAGTTACAGCGCGATCCGCGCCCCGCAGGCGGGCCGGGTCGGCGCCATCGACGTGTTCGCAGGTTCCCTGGTGCAGCCGGCCACCGTGCTCACCAGCGTGACCCAGCTCGATCCGATCGATGTCTCGTTCACCTTGCCCGAAGCATCGCTGGCGGGCCTGCTGGCGGCCCAGCAGCAGGGCCAGCTGGCGGTCGAAGCGAGCACCGGCGCCGGCAAGCCGGTGACCGGCTTCCTCCATTTCGTCGACAACGCGGTCAACCCGCAAGCCGGCGCGATCCGCGCCAAGGCCCGTTTCGCCAACCGCGCCAGCGCGCTGTGGCCGGGCCAGTTTGCCACCGCCCGCATCACGCTCGAGACGCTCAAGAACGCGGTGGTCATTCCCCAGGCCGCCATCATCACCACCCCGCGCGGCACCAACGTGTACGTGGTCGACGACGGCAAGGCCCGTTCGGTGCCGGTCACGCGCCTGCACGTGTTCGGCCAGGAAGCGGCCGTGTCCGGTCTGGAAGGCAACGAACAAGTCATCACCGAGGGCAAGCAGAATCTGCGGCCCGGCGGCAAGGTCAAGATCGCCGACGCCAACGGCGCCCGGCGCGAACAGGGTGAGCAGCCGCGGACGGCGGCCCGATGAACCTGTCCGAACTGTGTATCCGGCGCCCCGTGATGGTGGTGCTGCTGTCGGTCAGCCTGGTGCTGGTCGGCATTCTGGCCTACCTGCACATCCCGGTCGCGGCCCTGCCCAGCTATAACACGCCGGTCATCAACGTTCAGGCCAATCTGTCCGGCGCCAGCCCGGAAACGATGGCGTCCTCGGTCGCGCTGCCGCTGGAAAAGCAGTTTTCGACCATCGCCGGGATCGGCGTGATCACCTCCACCAGCACCCAGGGTTCGACCTCGCTCACGCTCGAATTCGACCCCTCGATCAACATCAACACGGCCGCCATCGATGTCCAGGCGGCGCTGCTGGGCGCGCAGCGCCAGCTGCCGCAGGAAATGACGGAACTGCCGTCCTACCGCAAGGTCAACCCGGCCGACGCGCCGGTGCTGTTCATGGCCATGACCTCGCCGTCGATGAACCTGTCGGACCTGAACGACTACGCCGAAAACCTGATCGCGCCTTCGCTGTCGACCCTGCCGGGCGTGGCCCAGGTCAGCGTCAACGGCCAGAAGAAATTCGCGGTGCGGGTGCGCGCCAATGCCGATCTGCTGCGCGCACGCGACCTGTCGCTCGACGAACTGGCGCAGGCGCTGCGCGCGGCCAATTCGAACGCGCCGCTGGGCATTATCGACGGCCCCCAGCAAACCCTGACCATCCAGGGCAATGCCCAGCTGGCCAACGCGCAAGCGTTTGCCGAGCTGGTGGTGGCCACCCGCGGCGGCCAGCCGGTGCGCCTGCGCGAGGTGGCCCAGGTCGAGGACAGCTATCAATCGGTCAAAGCCTTCGGCAGCTACAACGGCGAACGATCGATCGTGCTGCTGGTGCAGCGCCAGCCCGACGCCAACACCGTGCAGGTGGTCGATGCCGTGCGCCAGCTGCTGCCCCGTTTCCAGGCCCAGGTGCCGGCCTCGATCAAGATCAACCTGGTCAACGACCGTTCGATTTCGATCCGCGAAGCGATCCACGACGTCAATCTGACCCTGGCGCTGACCGTGGGCCTGGTGGTGCTGGTGATCTTCCTGTTCCTGCACCGCGCCGCCGCCACCTTCATCCCGGCGGTCACGATGCCGATTTCGCTGCTGGGCGCGCTGGCCTTGCTGTACTGGCTCGGCTACAGCCTGGACAACGTGTCTCTGCTCGGCATCACGCTGGCCGTGGGGCTGGTGGTGGATGACGCGATCGTGGTGCTGGAAAATATCGTGCGCCACATCGAGATGGGCAAGAAGCCGGTCCACGCGGCCCTGGTCGGGGCCCAGGAAATGGGCTTCACCATCGTTTCGATTTCGATCTCGCTGGTGGCGGTATTCATTCCCATCTTCTTCATGCCGGGCGTGATCGGCCTGCTGTTCCACGAGTTCGCCGTGGTGGTGGGCTTGTCGGTGCTGGTGTCGGCGGCGGTGTCGCTGACGCTGGTGCCGATGCTTGCCTCGCGCCTGTTGCCGCCCCACGTCGATACGGGGGAAGGGGAGAAGAGCTTTATCGGCCGCCATTTCGAAGCCGGTTTCGCGCGCGTGCGCGACGGCTATGCGCGCTCGCTCGACCTGGCCCTGGCGCACCGCTTCCTGGTGCTGATGGTGGCGCTGGCGACCCTGGTGCTGACGGTGGTGATGTACACGACCATCCCCAAAGGCTTTTTCCCGGAAGAAGACCTGGGCCAGATGCGGATGAGCATCGAAGCGGCAGAAGATACCTCGACCGAGGCCATGCTGGTGCTGCAGACCAAGGTCGTCGACGCCATCCGGGCCGATCCCAATGTGCAGGACGTGACCTCGTTTACCGGCGGCGGCAATACCGGGCGCGGCTTCATCGCGCTCAAGCCGCGCGGCGAACGCAAGCCCATGCCGCAGGTGGTCGACGGTTTGCGCAAGGCCACGCGCCAGATCGCCGGCGTGTCGGTGTTCCTGTCGCCGATCCAGAACCTGCAGCTGGGCGGACGGCCCAGCAAGAGCCGCTACCAATATACGCTGCAAAGCGTGAGCTCGGACGCGCTCGGCGAATGGGCCGGCAAATACCTCGAGCGCATGCGCGCCGATCCGGCCTTCCGCGACGTCACCAGCGACGCCCAGAACCGCGGCCTGCAGGCGAGCCTGATCATCGACCGCGACAAGGCCAGCGCGCTCGGCGTGCAGCTGGCCGACGTGCGCACCGCGCTCTACGCGGCCTTCGGCGAACGCCAGGTCTCGACCATCTATGGGCCCACGGCCAGCTACAACGTGATCCTGGAAGCGGCCACGGCCGACCGCCAGTCCGAAGAAGCGCTCGAACGCATGGCGGTGCGCGCCAAGGGCGGCCAGCTGGTGCAACTGGCGGCGTTCGCGCGCGTCGAGCGCACGGTCGGTCCGACCTCGGTCAACCACCAGGGCCAGCTGCAGGCCATCACGCTCTCGTTCAACTTGCCGCCGGACGTGCCGCTGGGCGTGGCCACGGCCAAGATCGACCAGATGGGCGTGCAGATGAAGCTGCCGGCCTCGGTCATCACCAAGTACGGCGGCGACGCGGCCGTGTTCCAGAGCTCGCAATCGTCGCAGATCATCCTGATCGTGGCGGCGCTGGGCGTGATCTATGTGCTGCTCGGCGTGCTGTACGAGAGCTACATCCATCCGCTCACCATCCTGGCCGGGCTGCCGTCGGCGGCCGTCGGCGCGCTGTTGACCTTGCGCCTGTTCGGCATGGACCTGACCATGATCGCCATCATCGGTATCCTGATGCTGATCGGGATCGTCAAGAAGAATGCGATCATGATGATCGACTTCGCCCTGCATGCGCAGCGCAACGAGGGCATGACGCCGTACGACGCGATCCGCAGCGCCTGCATCCTGCGCCTGCGCCCGATCCTGATGACGACCCTGGCGGCCCTGATGGGCGCGCTGCCGATCGCGCTCGGACTGGGGGCCGGCGCCGAACTGCGTCAGCCGCTGGGCCTGGCCGTGGTGGGCGGCTTGCTGTTCTCGCAAGTAATCACCTTGTACATCACGCCGGTCATTTATCTCTACCTGGACCGCTTTTCCGGCACCGGCCCCATGTCCGACGAGAAACTAGCCAGCCTGGGCGGCGCCCAGACTTAAGCGTCACTTAAACCGACGTTGCCGAAACATAAGGTCACATCCCGGCGGCGGCGAACGGGTATGCTGTCGAAAGTTCCGGGAGTGCACAAAGCCGCGTAAAGCGGGTAGACTCGCCGGTCCAGAATCGATTGACCTTGCGTGGGATTACCCGTCTTGATCTTGAGTGAGCATGCCCATTTTTCGCCGGACGCGTCCGGCGTATGCGCCCATTGCGGTCAGCCCTTGCCGGCTGAGCGCGAGCCGCGCTACGGGCAGAAGCGGGTCAACGGGCCGGGCCTGGCCATCACGGCGCTGCTGCATGTGCTGCTGGTGCTGCTGTACGCGTTCTGGCCCAAGCACGACAAGCAGGCCGCGCCGCCCGCAGGCGAGGCAATCACCTACATCGCGCCGCTGCCGGGCAAGCCCAAGAAAAAGGAGCTGGCCGCCGCCGCACCCACCAAGCCGCGCAAACAACGCCAGGAAGTGGTGCTGATCGAGCGCCTGCCCGATACCATCACCCTGCCGCAAGAAAAGCGCATTCCCCCGCCCGAACCGGAGCCGCCCAAGCCCCAGGTCGACACCTCGGTCGACATGTCCGACATGCTGGCGGCCAAACGGCGCGCGCGCGGCCAGGCGACCGAAGAGCAGGCCGGCGAAGAAAGCGAGAAAGAGCGCGGCATGCGCAATGCGCTGGCCAATATCGCGGCCGCCAACGGCAAGAGCCGCGGCGACGACCGCAACGATACCGGCGGCGTGTTCAGCATTACCGACCAGTCGTTCTCGAGCGCCCAGCTCAAGTTCCGCGGCTGGAACCCGAGCTTCAAGCGGCGCTGGCTGCAGCAGGTCGATGTTCAGCTCGGCAGCGAGCGCGACATCGAAACGGCCATCGTCAAGAAGATGATCGAACTGATCCGCAAGGAAAAGACCGGCGACTTCGAATGGGATTCGCACCGCCTGCAACGGGTGGTGAAGATGAGTGCGCGGGTGCAGGACCAGGCGGAGCTGGAAGCCTTCCTGTATCTCGAGATGTTCCCGGGATACAAGCCGCCGCGCACCAGGTAATTAGGCGCGCGCCTTGAGCAGGCGCGCGATGTCGAGCGCGAAGTAAGTCAGCACGCCGTCGGCGCCGGCGCGCTTGAAGGCCATCATCGCTTCCATCATCACCTTGTCATGGTCGAGCCAGCCGTTCTGGGCGGCCGCCTTGAGCATCGCGTATTCGCCGCTGACCTGGTAGGCGAAGGTGGGCACCTTGAATTCATCTTTCACGCGGCGCACGATATCGAGGTAAGGCATGCCCGGCTTGACCATCACCATGTCGGCCCCTTCGGCGATGTCGAGCGCCACTTCGCGCAGCGCTTCGTCGCTGTTGGCCGGGTCCATCTGGTAATTGTTCTTGTCGCTCTTGCCCAGGTTGCCCGAGGAGCCGACCGCGTCGCGGAAGGGGCCGTAAAAGGCCGACGCGTACTTGGCCGAATAAGCCATGATGCGGGTGTGGATCCGCCCTTGCGCTTCGAGCGCGGCGCGGATCGCGCCGATGCGGCCATCCATCATGTCCGACGGCGCCACCACGTCCACGCCGGCTTCGGCCTGGCACAGGGCCTGCTTGATCAGCATGGCGATGGTTTCGTCGTTGAGCACGTAACCGGAGGCGTCGATCAAGCCATCCTGGCCGTGGGTGGTGAAGGGGTCGAGCGCGACGTCGGTGATGATGCCCAGTTCCGGGAAGCGCTGCTTGAGCGCGCGCACGGCGCGCGGCACCAGCCCGTCCGGATTGGCCGCCTCGATCCCGTCTTCGGTCTTTTTGGACGCGTCGATCACGGGGAACAAGGCCATGGCCGGCACGCCCAGCTTGACGCATTCTTCGGCCACCGGCAGCAGCAGGTCGACCGAGACGCGCTCCACACCCGGCATCGAGCCCACCTGCTGACGCACGTTGGCGCCGTCGAGGATGAACACCGGGTAGATCAGGTCGGACGCGGTGACCGTGTTTTCGCGCATCAGGGCGCGCGAGAAAGGATCGCGGCGCATGCGGCGCATGCGGCTGCCAGGGTAGGAAACGGGAATGGTGGGCATCATCAAATCCGGAAAAGAAAAATCAATCGTCGCTGTCGACCGGGTCGACCAGCGGCACGTTGGGGTCGGCAGGAATGGCGGTCAGGCCCAGCAGGTCGATGATCTTGTCGTTCGCTTCCTCGATCCCGATCCGCTTGAGCGCCGAGAACAGCTGCACCGTGAACGGGAAGCCTTCGCCGTCTTCGTCCACATAGGACTCAAGCGTCAATCTGGCCTGACGCAGGGCGTTGGTCGATTCGTTGCGGTTGAGCTTGTCGGCCTTGGTCAGGATGCAGTGGATCGGCTTGCCGGTGGGGGCGAACCATTCGAGCATCTGGATGTCGAGTTCGGTGAACGGACGGCGCGAATCCATGATCAGCACCAGGGCCGCCAGCTGTTCGCGGCGCTGGACGTAGTCGCCCAGCAGCTTTTGCCAGTGCAGCTTGGCCGAGCCCGACACTTCGGCGTAACCGTAGCCGGGCAAGTCGACCAGCAGCGCCTCGATTTCGTCGACGATGGTGGGGTCCTTGCGGTGCTGGCCCACATGGGCGCCGCCGATCGAGAAGTAATTGATGTGCTGGGTCCGGCCCGGAGTCTTGGACGCGAACGCCAAGCCCTTCTGGTTGGTCAGGATATTGATGGCCGTCGATTTGCCGGCGTTGGAGCGGCCCGCAAAGGCGATTTCAGGCGCCCGCGTATCGGGCAGATCGCGCAATTGGTTGACGGTCGTAAAGAAGCGGGCTTGCCAGAGTTTGGACATGGAGTAGGCAGAAATTGCAAGAATTTGGAACAACAGGGGGCGATAACCCAAGAAAGCTATTGTACAATAAGGGGTTACGAATTGTTGCGGCGCAAGAGGCATCGCGCGCAAGCAAGGTCGTTCGCAGCATGTGGCGGGATGGATTTCCCCGGGAATCTCCTCATAAAACCAATTATTGACTTGTCTCAAGGTGTTTGAATGAATCGTGCGTTTTCTTGCTTGTTGAAATCCGTGCTGGTCGCAACGCTGGCAATGTCCGGTCTGGCGTCGGCAAACGAACACGGCGCCGCAGCGCCAGCCAAGGCTGACGCAGCCAAGGGCGGCACGCTGTACGACAGCGGCGACGCTGCACGCGGCATTCCCGCCTGCGCTTCCTGCCACGGTGCCGCCGGCAATTCGACCATCGCCGCCAATCCCAAACTGGCCGGCCTGCCGGAAGCCTACGTCTACAAGCAGCTGATGGACTTCGCCACCCCGGCGCGCGCCAACCCGGTCATGAGCACCTACGCCAAGGCCCTGTCGGAAGACGAAAAGAAAAACCTGGCCGCTTACCTGTCGGCGCAAACCGCCAAGCCGGGCGCCGCCAAGAACAAGGATATCGTCGACCTGGGCAAAAAGATCTACCGCGGCGGCATCGCCGCCAACGGCGTGGCCGCTTGCGCCAGCTGCCACGGCGCCAACGGCCACGGCATCCCGGCCCTGTTCCCGCGCCTGGCCGGCCAGCACCAGGATTACACGGTCGCCCAGCTGCAATCGTTCAAGGCATCGAATGCCGCCACTCCGCCTGCCGGCGCGCGCAAGAACAGCGTGCAAATGCAGACCCTGGCCAAGCGCATGACCGAAGATGAAATGAAAGCCGTGGCCGACTACATCGCCGGCCTCAAGTAAGCTTCACACAGCTGGCGGCCTTGCGGCCCGCCATGGCAGGAACGAAGGGCAGCGGCGCAAGCGGGCTGCCCTTTTTGTTGGGATGAAACAGCATGAGCACCACCGGAATTACCCTCAAGACGCGCCACCGTGCGCTGGCCGACACGGTCGAGCTGGTGTCGTCGATGCGCTTTGCGATCACCATGTTTGCCATGATCATGATCGCCGCCATCATCGGCACGGTCCTGACCCAGAACCAGCCGATGCCGAACTACGTCAACCAGTTCGGGCCGTTCTGGTACTCCATCTTCGACAAGCTGGGCCTGTACTCGGTGTACTCGGCCTGGTGGTTCATCCTGATCCTGGTGCTGCTGCTGGCCTCGACCACCTTCTGCATCGTGCGCAACACGCCCAAGATGCTGCGCGATATGCGCAGCTGGCGCGAGAACGTGCGCGAAGTATCGCTGCGCAATTTCCACCACAAGATGGAATGGCAAGCGGCGCTGACCCCGGCCGCGCTGGCGGCCCAGACCGCCGAACGGCTGGTGCATGCCGGCTACGCCGCCAAGGTGGTGGACAAGGGGCACGGCCTGCTGGTGGCGGCCAAGAAGGGCGCCGCCAACAAGTTCGGCTACATCTTCGCGCACAGCGCCATCATCATCATCCTGGTGGGTGGCATGCTCGATTCGGATCTGCCGATCCAGTTCCAGGAAAAGGTGCTGGGCAAGCGCGCCTATCAGGGTGCCGGCCTGATTGCCGAGATTCCAGACCAGCACAAGCTGAGCCTGTCCAACCCCACGTACCGCGGCAACACCTTCATTCCCGAAGGCCAGTCCAGCGACATCGCGCTGATCCCGCGCGCCGACGGCAATTTGCTGCAGCCGCTGCCGTTCACGATCGAGCTGAAAAAATTCATCATCGATTTCTATTCGACCGGCATGCCCAAGCTGTTCGCCAGCGAGGTCGTGATCCGCGACCACGAGACCGGCAAGACCTTCGGCGCCACCATCAAGGTCAACCAACCGCTGATCTACAAGGGCGTGGCCGTGTACCAGTCGAGCTTTGAAGACGGCGGCACGCGCCTGAAACTGCTCGGCTACCCGATGAGCGGCCCCGGCAACGAGGCCTTCCCCCTGCAGGGCGAAGTCAACGGCACCACCCCGCTCAAGCGCGGGACCGAGGAAATGAGCGTCGAATGGTCGGGTTTCCGTCCGTTTAACGTGGAAAATGTCGCCTCCAGCGACACGCGCAGCGTGGCCAAGGGCGACAGCCTGAACGAATCGTTCGCGCGCACTCTCGACGAGCACTCCGGCTCGGCCGGCAAGAACGCCAATAACAAGGACCTCAAGAATGTCGGCCCGAGCGTGCAGTACAAGCTGCGCGACCGCACCGGCCAGGCCCGCGAATACCAGAACTACATGCAGCCGGTCACCATCGACGGCGCCGAGCTGTTCCTGGCCGGCATGCGCGTCAACCCGAACGATAACTTCAGCTACCTGCGCATCCCCGCTGACGATGCGCACACGGTCAAGGAATGGATGCGCATGCGCGCCGGCCTGGCCGATGCCTCCCTGCGCGCGCTGGCGGCGGGCCGCTATGCCAAGCGGGCCTTGCCGCCGCGCGCCGGCAGCGACAATGCCGTGCTCGAGCGCCAGCTGCAGGAATCGGCGGCCAAGAGCCTGGCCATCTTCGCCGGCGAAGGCGGGCAGGGCGGCTACGTGGCCGTGTCGCGCTTCCTGGAAAAAATCCCGCCGGCAGAACAGGAAAATGCGGCCAAGATCTTCATGAAGATCCTCAACGGCACGCTGTGGGAACTGTGGCAGGTTGCGCGCGAGCGCGACGGCTTGCCGGAAGCGGCGCCCGACGACAACCACGGCCGTTTCGTGCAGCTGGCCGCGAATGCCTTGTCCGACAGTTTCTTCTACGGCGCGCCCGTCTATCTGCAGCTCGACGAGTTCACCGAGGTCAAGGCCTCGGTGCTGCAGGTGACGCGCTCACCCGGCAAACCGATCGTGTATCTGGGCTGCCTGTGCCTGGTGCTGGGCGTGTTCGCCATGTTCTACATCCGCGAGCGCCGCCTGTGGGTCTGGATCCGCGCCGACGAGGGCGGCGCCCATGCGCTGATGGCCATGAGCACCCAGCGCAAGACGCTCGATTTTGAGCACGAATTTAACGACTTGAAAGCGAAGCTGCCCCAATCGGCGTAAGCTGGCGGCAGTTTCTGGAGAACGAGATGGCATTGTCACAAACACAAAATTATCAGCAGGCACCGGGATTCTTCAAGCGCCAGGGTGTGTTCGACTGGGTCTATGCGGCTGTGCTGGTGGGCGCGACGCTGTTCGCGCTGTCGCGCTACGGCGCTTACATGGATGCCTATGAGAAAATGATCCTGGTGCTGGCGGGGCCCGTGTTCGCGGCCCTCGGCTGGCACTGGAAGCCGGTGCGCCTGTTGCTGCCGGCCGTGGCCGTGCTGGCGCTGTGCGCGATCGCCTTGTACGACCACAATCTCGACATGGCGAACAAGAAATTCTTCCTCAAATACATGCTGTCGAGCCAGTCCGCGATTTTGTGGATGAGCACCTTGTTCGCCTTCTCGACCGTGTTTTACTGGCTTGGCCTGGCCGGGCGCAGCGAATTCGGGTCTTCGGTCGGTTCGCGCCTGTGCTGGGCCGCGGTGCTGCTGGGCTGGACCGGCATGATGGTGCGCTGGTACGAGTCCTACCTGATCGGCGCCGATGTCGGCCACATTCCCGTGTCCAATCTGTACGAAGTGTTCATCCTGTTCTCGATGATCACCGCCATGTTCTACCTGTACTACGAGCAACATTACGCCACGCGCCAGTTGGGCGCCTTCGTGCTGCCCGTGATCGCGGCGGCCGTCGGTTTCTTGCTGTGGTACACCGTCACGCGCAGCGCGGCCGACATCCAGCCGCTGGTGCCGGCCCTGCAAAGCTGGTGGATGAAGATCCACGTGCCGGCCAATTTCATCGGTTACGGCACTTTCGCGCTGTCGGCCGGGGTGGCGTCGGCCTACCTGCTCAAGTCGCACGGCATCCTGGCCGACCGCCTGCCGTCGCTCGAGGTGCTCGACGATGTCATGTACAAGGCCATTTCGGTCGGCTTCGCCTTCTTCACCGTGGCCACCATCCTGGGCGCCCTGTGGGCGGCCGAAGCCTGGGGCGGCTACTGGTCCTGGGATCCGAAGGAAACCTGGGCCCTGATCGTGTGGTTCAATTACGCGGCCTGGCTGCACATGCGCCTGATGTCGGGCTTGCGCGGGCGCGTGGCGGCCTGGTGGGCGCTGGTGGGCTTGCTGGTGACCACCTTCGCCTTCCTGGGCGTGAACATGTTCCTGTCCGGCTTGCATTCCTACGGCAAGCTGTAAGTACGGCCGTTTGCCGGGCCTGCTGAATTTGGCAAGATGGTGTAAGGTTGGCGTGCGTTGCACGACCAATACTTATCGCCATCTTGATTGCCGGAGCCAGCCATGCTGATCAAACGTCCCGCCCAGGGCCTTGCCCTGTCCTCCTCCGAGATTACCCCGCAGGCCGTGTACGAGGAACGGCGCCGCTTCATCGCGCGCATGGCTGCCGGCGCCGTCGCCGGCAGCGCGCTGTGGGAAATGGCCAACCGCGACGCATTTGCCCAGGCCCCTGGCCAAAAGCTGGCCGCCGCCCCCAATCCCGCCTACGCGCCGCTGGAAAAGCAGACGCCGTTCAAGGACGCGACCACCTACAACAATTACTACGAATTCGGCCTCGACAAGGATGAACCGGCCCAGACCGCGCATACGCTGCGCACCCGGCCATGGACCGTGTCGATCGAAGGCGAGATCAAAAAGCCGATGACGCTCGACATCGACAGCCTGCTCAAACTGGCGCCGCTGGAAGAGCGCATTTACCGCCTGCGCTGCGTGGAAGGGTGGTCGATGGTCATTCCCTGGGTCGGCTATTCGCTGTCGCACCTGATCAAGAAGGTCGAGCCGACCGGCAACGCCAAATTCGTCGAATTCACCACCCTGGCCGACAGCAAGCAAATGCCGGGCGTGGGCAGCAGTGTGCTCAACTGGCCGTATGTGGAAGGCTTGCGCATCGACGAAGCCATGCACCCGCTCGCGCTGCTGGGCCTGGGCATGTATGGCCAGACCTTGCCCAACCAGAACGGGGCGCCCGTGCGCATCGTGGTGCCATGGAAGTACGGCTTCAAGTCGGCCAAGTCGATCGTCAAGATCCGCTTCCTCAAGGAGCAGCCGCGCACGGCCTGGAACGTGTCGGCCCCGAACGAATACGGCTTCTATTCGAACGTCAATCCCGACGTCGACCATCCGCGCTGGTCGCAGGCGTCCGAGCGCCGCATCGGCGAAGACGGCTTCTTCCAGAAAAAGCGCAAGACGCTCATGTTCAACGGCTATCCCGAAGTCGCGTCGCTGTACGCCGGCATGGATCTGAAAAAGAATTTCTGACATGGCCTTCAACCCGAGCCCCAGGCAGCTGGGCCTGATCAAGGCTGCCCTGTTCGTGCTGGCGCTGGTGCCGCTGGCGCGGCTGGTGATATTGACCGTGGCGGGGCGCTTTGTCGACCCGCTCGAAGCGATCACGCGCGGCACCGGCGACTGGGTGCTGTACCTGCTGTGCATCACGCTGGCAGTGACGCCGCTGCGCCGCCTGTCGGGCTGGAACTGGGTGGTCAAGCTGCGCCGCATGAGCGGGCTGTTCGCCTTCTTTTACGCCTTCCTGCATTTTTTGGCGTTTCTGTGGTTCGACCATTTCTTCGATCTGGCGGCCATGTGGAAGGACGTGCTCAAGCGGCCCTTCATCACGGTCGGCTTCTTTGCCTTCGTGCTGCTGGTGCCGCTGGCCGTGACCAGCACCAACGGCATGATCCGGCGCCTGGGCGGCAAGCGCTGGCAATGGCTGCACCGCCTGATTTACGTGATCGCGCCGCTCGGGATCCTGCATTTCTGGTGGATGAAGGCGGGCAAGCACAACTTCACCCAGCCCATCATTTTTGGCCTGATCGTGGCACTGCTGCTGGGCGTGCGCGTGTACTGGAGCCGCACCCGGGCGGTTGCCGCGCGCGCTTGAGCCAAACCAAGCGCCGGCGGCCTGCGCCTGCGATGATCGGGCATGGCAGGCCATCACGACCTCGGCTACAAGCAGCTGTTCGGGCATCCCGAATTGGTGCGTGAGCTGCTCGTCCATTTCACGCCGTTTGCCTGCTTGGCCGAGTCGGCCGGCGCCCAATTCGAGCGTGTCAATCCCGCCTATGTGAGCGAGCGCTTCACCGAGCGCCAGGATGACCTGGTCTGGCGTGTACAAATGGGCGAACAATGTCTGTACATCTATCTGCTGCTCGAGTTTCAGTCGCGCAGCGACCGCTGGATGGCGCTGCGCATGCAAACTTACGTCGGCCTCTTGTACCAGGATCTGGTCAAGCGCAACGAGATCGGGCCGGGAAATTTGCTGCCGCCGGTGCTGCCGCTGGTGTTCTACAACGGCGCCGACCCCTGGCGCGCTGCGCTCGAGTTGGGCGAACTGATCCACACTACACCGGCCGGGCTCGCCCATTTGCAGGCGGCGCAGCGCTATGCCTTGGTGGACCAGCATCGGCTCGACCCGGCACTGCTCGCGGCCAACGGTTCACTGCTGGCTCTGCTATTTCGTCTCGAACTTTCCGATATGCCGGATGTCACAAGCGAAGTACTGCCGCTGCTATCGGCCTGGATGGCGGATGCGCCGCAGGCGCCCTTGCGGCGCAGTGTGAAACTGTGGTTTGCGCGCTTCATGGCGCGCGAGATGCCCGATGTCGCCGCAGACGACGTGCTTGAATGCGAAGGAGGTGTGATGGCCGAGAGAAAATTCGCCACGTGGCAAGATTTCCTTGAAGACCGAGGAATGCAGCGCGGACGGGCGCAAGGCATGGCGGAAGGCAAGGCGGAAGGCAAGGCGGAAGGCAAGGCGGAAGGCAAGGCGGAAGGCGAGCGCATCGCGCTGCGCAAATTCATCGAAGCGCGCTTTGGCGCCCTGGCGCCGCCGCAGGCCGCACTGATCGCCCAGCTTCCGGAGACCGAACTCGAGCAGTGGATCACCAAAGCGGCCAGTGCCGCCACGCTGCAAGCGCTGGTCGACGGCGCCTGCGCGCCGCCGTCGTCAGATCCGCCCTGATTTACTTCAGGATAGATTCGAGCGCGAACAAATCGGCCGCGTTCTCGCGTTCACGCACCAGGTGCACCTGGTCGCCGTCGACAATCACTTCGGCCGCGCGGCCGCGCGTGTTGTAGTTCGAGGACATGGTCAGACCATACGCACCGGCCTGCATGATCGCCAACAAGTCGCCTTGCTCGACAGCCAGGGCCCGTTCGCGCGCCAGCCAGTCGCCCGACTCGCACACCGGTCCCACCACGTCGTACAGGGCCGGCGCGCTGTCGCGCAGCGTGACCGGGCGCACATCCATCCAGGCCTGGTACAAGGCCGGGCGCATCAGGTCGTTCATGGCGGCGTCGACGATGCAGAAGTTTTTCTCGGCGCCTGGCTTCAGATATTCGACGCGGGTCAGCAGCACGCCGGTGTCGCCCACGATCGCGCGGCCCGGCTCGAAGATCACCTTGATCGGCGCGCCGTCGTGGCTGGCAGCGCGCCAGGCGTCGATGCGCGCGAACACGCGTCCCAGGTAGTCGCCCACCGGCACCGGCTCCTCTTCACCCGCTTCGCCGTAATTGATGCCGATGCCGCCGCCCATGTCGAGGTGGTGCAGCACGATGCCTTCGGCGGCCAGCGCGTCCACCAGTTCGATCAGCTTGTCGAGCGCTTCGAGCAGCGGCGCGTCGTCGAGCAGCTGGGAGCCGATATGGCAATCGATTCCGACCGGGTCAAGGTGCGGCAGGCCGGCCGCGGTGCGGTAGGTGGCCAGCGCGTCGTCGAAGGCGACGCCGAACTTGTTGGCTTTGAGGCCGGTGGCGATATACGGGTGGGTCTTGGCGTCCACATTCGGATTGACGCGCAGCGACACGCGCGCGCGCAAGCCCATGCTGCCTGCCACGGCGTTGAGGCGGTGCAGCTCGGGAATCGACTCGACGTTGAAGCACAGAATGTCGTGGGTCAGCGCCAGGCGCATTTCTGCTTCACTCTTGCCCACGCCCGAGAAAATCACCTTGCCCGGGTCGCCGCCGGCGGCGATCACGCGCAGCAGTTCGCCGCCCGACACGATGTCGAAGCCGGCGCCCTGGCGCGCCAGCAGATTGAGGATGGCCAGATTGGAATTGGCCTTCATCGCATAGCAGATCAGCGCGTCGCGGCCCTGGCAGGCGTCGGCGAACGAGGCGAAATTGTCGAGCAGGGCGGCCTTGGAATAAACGTAGGTCGGGGTGCCGAACTGCTCGGCGATGCGGGAGAGGGGCAGGGCGTCGGCGTGCAGGGCGCCGTCAAGGTGATAGAAGTGCGACATGAATTATTCTGTAGTGGGCGTTTGCGGTGGCGGTGGGAGCGGCGCGCTGGCCTTGGGCGGGGTTTTTGCCGGGGGCGTGGGCATGTAGAGCGGGCCGGTCTGGCCGCAGCCAGCGAGCAGCAGTCCGGATAAGACCACGGCGGCGATGCCGGTATTGCACGTCAAAGGAGACTTCACGATTAGAATCAAGGTTTGATGGGTAGACCTTGGAGTGTAGCATGACAGAAAAAGAATTTTTGGACCTGGCGGAATCGACGCTGAACACGATCGAAGCGGCCATGGACCGGCTCAACGACGAGGATGTCATCGACGTGGAATGCAAGCGCAGCGGCAATGTGCTCGAAATCGAGTTCATCGACAATGGCAGCAAGATCATCGTCAACAGCCAGGCGCCGATGAAGGAACTGTGGGTGGCGGCCAAGTCGGGCGGCTTCCACTATCGGCACCAGGAAGGCGCCTGGATCAATACGCGCGACGGCTCCGAGCTGTTCGCCGCGCTGTCGGCACTGGCCAGCGCCCAGGGCGGCGCCGCCATCACCCTGTAAACGGCAAAGGGGTCGGACCGCGAAGTGGTCTGACCCCTGTCTTGTGACCCCTGTCTTGATGCAACAATCCCCAGAATTTAGAACAGTTCGTTCTTGACCGCGTCCTTGCTCTTTTCTTCGGCCGGCACGGCCGGCTCGCCTGCATCGAGGCTTTGCACGCCGGCGCCCGGCGGGTTCTCGGCGTAGTAGTACTCCTCGCCCACCTTGATCATGCCGTCCGGCACCACACGCTCTTCGATCGGCACCTCCTTGAGCGCTTTCTGCATGTAGCCGATCCAGATCGGCAGCGCCAGACCGCCGCCCGTTTCCTTGTTGCCCAGATTCTTGGGCTGGTCATAGCCGATCCAGGCGATGCCCACCAGGTGCGGCTGGTAGCCGGCGAACCAGGCGTCGATCGAATCGTTGGTGGTGCCGGTCTTGCCGGCGATGTCGCTGCGCTTGAGCGAGAGCGCCTTGGTGGCGGTGCCGAACCGGACCACGTCCTTGAGCATGCTGTCGACCAGATAGGCGTTGCGGGCGTCGATCACGCGGTTCGCTTCATTGCCCGACTTGTCCGGCGTGGCCTGGGACAGCACCTTGCCGTCGCTGTCGGTCACTTTCGAGATCAGGTAAGGGCTGACGCGGTAGCCGCCGTTGGCGAACACCGAGTACGCGCCCGCCATCTGCAGCGGGGTGGTGGCGCCCGCGCCCAGCGCCAGCGTCAGGTAGGGCGGGTTCTTCTCGGGATCGAAGCCGAAGCGGGTCGTGTATTCCTGGCCGTACTTGGCGCCGATCTTGTTGAGGATGCGGATCGAGATCATGTTCTTCGACTTGGTCAGCCCGCGCCGCATCGTCATCGGCCCTTCGTACTTGTTGTCGTAGTTCTTCGGCTCCCAGGCCTGGCCGCCGGTCTGGCCGGCGTCAAAGCTGATCGGGGCGTCGTTGATGATGGTGGCCGGCGACAAGCCCCGCTCGAGCGAGGCCGAGTAAATGAAGGGCTTGAACGACGAGCCCGGCTGGCGCCAGGCCTGGGTCACGTGATTGAACTTGTTGCGGTTGTAATCGAAGCCGCCCACCAGCGCGCGGATCGCGCCGTCGGTCGGGTCGGCCGCCACGAAGGCCGATTCGACTTCCGGCATCTGGGTCACGTTCCAGTCCTTGCCCTCCTGGCTGACCCGGATCACCGCGCCGCGCTTGACGCGCCGGTTCGGCGCCGCCTTGGCCGACAGCCAGTTCTGGGCAAAGCCCAGGCCCGCGCCCTTGATCCGGATTTCCTCGCCGGAGGCGAGCACGGCGTGGATCTCGGCCGGCGAGGCCTCGAGCACCATGGCGGCCACGATGTCGTCGCTGTCGGGATGGTCGGCCAGCTCGGTTTCGATCGCTTCGTCGGCCTCGGCCTTCACGGCCGGGATCTCGATATACGCTTCCGGACCGCGGTAAGGGTGGCGCCGTTCGTAATCCATGACCCCGCGCCGCAGCGACAGGTAAGCGGCGTCCTGGTCGGCCTTGGTGATGGTGGTAAACACGTTCAGGCCGCGGGTGTAGGTGTCTTCCTTGAATTGCTCGTACACCAGCTGGCGCGCCATTTCGGCCACGTATTCCGCGTGCACGCCGAAGGCGCTGCTGTCGGTCTTGACCTTCAAGTCCTCGCCCTTGGCCTTGTCATACTGGGCGTCGGTCAGGTAATGCAGTTCGTGCATGCGCTGCAGGATGTATTGCTGGCGCGTCCGGGCCCGCTTCGGGTTGACCACCGGGTTGTAGGCCGACGGGGCCTTGGGCAGGCCGGCCAGCATCGCCGCTTCGGCGACCGTGATGTCCTTGATGTTCTTGCCGAAATAGATCTGCGCGGCCGAGGCGAAGCCGTAGGCGCGCTGGCCCAGGTAGATCTGGTTCATATAGACTTCGAGGATCTGGTCCTTGGTCAGGTTTTGCTCGATCTTCCAGGACAGCAGGATTTCATAGATCTTGCGCTTGTACGACTGTTCCGACGACAGGAAGAAGTTGCGGGCCACCTGCTGGGTGATGGTCGAGGCGCCCTGGCGCGCGCCGCTCGACGAAGCGTTGTGGAGGAAGGCGCGCAGCGCGCCCTTGTAGTCGACCCCGCCGTGTTCGTAGAAGCGGTCATCCTCGATCGCCAGGATGGCTTTTTTCATCACATCGGGAATATCCTTCAGGCGCACCAGGTTGCGGCGCTCCTCGCCGAACTCGCCGATCAGCACATTGTCGGCAGAAAAGATACGCAACGGCATTTTCGGCCGGTAATCGGTCAGCGTGTCGAGCGCGGGCAGGTTGGGATAGGCCATGGCCAGCGCAAATACCACCAGCAACATGCCGGCCAGCGCGGTGCCGACCAGGCCGCCGAGTACTAATAACAACAGCCGGCGGGGAGAGCGCTTGCCGCGTGCGCCAGAGGGAGAAGAGGGTTTGCGGTCCGTTTCGGAAGATGCCATGCGGGTCAAATCTTTCAGGGAGAAGTTGCGCTTGATTATAATGCAAGGGTCGGGCGCGCGGCGCGTTCGGCGCCGCACCGTGTCAGGGACTTATTTTTGCCTGTGGACAACTATGATGTCGGCACGTTCATAGAGTGTCGTTTTCCTGCCCGTCCCCACAAAATTCCAATGCAGAAATACCTTTACATCCTTGGAGGATAGTTGCTACGATTTAATGTAGTGTCTTATGAGTGCGGTCTAAATGGCGGTTTTATAACAAATATAAACACCAACATGACGCAATTTCATCAATCGTTCTGCAATGAAACTATTGCGGCGCAAAGCAGTACTGTAGGTAGGTGAGGGAGTTCGCTCGATGGTCAATCTAGGTTCGCTGTTCGGTCAGGCCAGCCCGCCTTTGCTGGGACTGGACATCAGTACGTCCGGGGTCCGCTTGGTGGAGTTGGCGGTGATCGGTAAAAATGAGCTGCGCTTGGAACGCTATGCGTCCGAGCCGCTGGCACGCGGCGCTGTAGTCGATGGCAACATCGAAAATATCGAGCTCGTTTCGGAAGCGGTGCGCCGCGTCTGGAAGAAGAGCGGTACCCGCATCAAGCAGGTAGCGCTGGGCATGCCACCGGCATCGGTAATCACGAAAAAAATCATTCTGCCGGCCGGTCTGTCCGAAGACCAGCTGGAAGTCCAGGTCGAATCCGAGGCCAGCCAGTACATTCCGTTCGCGCTCGACGAGGTCAGCCTCGATTTCGACGTGCTCGGACCGGCTGCCAATTCGCCCGACGACATCGAAGTCATGCTCGCCGCCTCGCGCCGCGAAAAAGTCGAAGACCGGGTCGCGATCGCCGAAGCGGCAGGCTTGACCGCCACCGTCATGGATGTGGAATCGTATGCCGCGCGCGCCGCGCTCGACCGCATCACGGCGCAAATGCCGAAAGCGGGCGCGGGCCAGATCGTGGCCCTGTTCCAGATCGGCGCCCAGGTGACCCATATTTCCGTGATGCTCGACGGCGAAACCATTTACGAGCGCGAACAGCCCTTCGGCGGCAACCAGCTGACCCAGGACATCGTGCGCGCCTATGGCCTGTCGTTCGACGACGCCGACGCCAAGAAAAAATCGGGCGACCTGCCCGACGGCTATCAGCAGGAATTGCTGCTGCCTTTCCTGGAAAACGCGGCGCTCGAAGTCACGCGCGCCATCCAGTTCTTCTATACGTCCACGCCGTACACCCGCATCGACCAGCTGTTCCTGGCCGGCGGCTGCGCGCTGATCCCCGGCCTGCTCGACATTGTTGCGAGCCGGACCAAGATCTCGAGCGCCGTGGTGTCGCCGTTCAAGGGCATGTCCCTGGGTCCGTCCGTGCGTGAGCAGCAGCTGCGCACCGAGGCGCCGGCCTATCTTGTCGCCTGCGGGCTGGCCCTGCGGAGGTTTGGCTGATGATCAAGATTAATCTACTCCCGCACCGGGAAGCCAAGCGCAAGCTCAAGAAAGCGGCCTTCCTGGCCCTGATGGCGCTGTCGGCCGTGGCCGGCATCGTCGTGATCATCATCGTGGGCGGCTACAACGCGAGCCGCATCTCGATCCAGAACGAACGCAATGCCGTGCTCACGCGCGCCAATGCCGACCTCGACACGAAGATCGCCGAGATCGCCACGCTCAAGCAGGAAATCGAAGCCCTGAAAGCCCGCCAGCAAGCGGTGGAAGACTTGCAGGGCGACCGCAACCAGCCTGTGTATCTGCTGGAAGAACTGGTCAAGCAGACGCCGCCAGGGGTCTACCTGAAATCGTTCAAGCAGGAAGGTCAGAGCGTGACCATGGTCGGCAACGCGCAATCGCAGGAACGGGTGGCCGAAATGCTGCGCAACCTGTCTGCCGGTTCGCCATGGCTGGAAAAACCGTTGCTCGGTGAAGTCAAACTGGTCGGTCTGCCCAACAGCAAGCAGGGCAAGAAGGTCAATGAATTCACGCTCACGGTCAGCATCAAGCGCCCACGGGACAAGGATGCTGCCGCCCAGGCGGGCCAGCCGGCCGGTGCCGCACCTGGCGCGAGCCCCACGCCCAACGCGACCGCCCCGGCGGCCGCTGCACCAGCGGCACCAGCGGCCCCAGCGGCAAAATAGCCGAGAACGGACACGAACATGACTACCAACCTGAAAGATCTCGGCCAGTCGCTGAGCTCGCAATTTCAGAACCTCTCGGGGCGCCCGCCCGGCCAATGGCCACTGGCGCCGCGTATTCTGTGCGGCATCGGCCTGATGGTCGCGGTCGTCGTCGGCGGCTACTTCGCCTACTGGCAAGGCCAGTTCGAAGAGCACGACGCGCTGGCCGCGACGGAACTGAAATTGCGTGAAGATTACAAGAGCAAGATGGCGCAGGCCATCAACCTGGACGCGCTCAAGATGCAGAAGGTGCAGGTCGACCAGTACGTCGAACGGCTCCAGAAGCAACTGCCGAGCAAGGCCGAAATGGCCGCGCTGCTGTCGGACATCAACCAGGCCGGCGTCGGCCGCGGACTGACCTTCAACCTGTTCAAGCCGGGCAGCGTGGTCGTGCGCGATTATTACGCCGAGCTGCCGATCGAAATCCGGGTCACCGGCTCGTATCACGATATCGGGGCATTCGCCAGCGACATGGCCAATCTGCCGCGTATCGTCACCCTGAACAATATGTCCCTGACGGCCAACAATGGCGAGCTGGTGCTCGACGCCGTCGCCAAGACGTTCCGCTATCTGGATCAGGAAGAAATTGCCGCGCAGCGCAAGCCGGTTGCGAAAGGTCCGACGAAATGAACATGAAAACTCTGATGCCGGCCCTGCTGGCGACGACACTGCTGGCCGCGTGCAGCGACAGCGATGTGGCCGAGGTGAACTCCTGGATGGAATCGGTCAAGAGCTCGACCAAGGTCAACGTGACCCCGATCTCGGAACCGAAAACCTTCATTCCGTTCGCCTACGGCGTGCGCGATGAAATTGCGCCGTTCGATCCGAACAAGCTGCTCGCCGAGCTGGCCCGCGCGGCCGCCTCGTCGAACAGCCAGTTCAAACCCGATCTGGACCGGCGCAAGGAATTTCTCGAATCGTTCCCGATCGACAGCATGAAGATGATCGGGACGATCAACAAAGCGGGGGTCAGTTACGGTCTGATTCAGATCGACCGCAATGTATATCAAGTAAAAACCGGTGCACGGCTGGGCCAGAATTTCGGCGTAGTCACGGGAGTGGCGGAAGCCGCTATCAGCATCAAGGAAACTGTTCAGGATGCCGGCGGCGACTGGGTCGAGCGGTTGTCGAAGCTAGAGTTGCAGGAAGTGAAGGAGACCACGAAATGATCGCACTGAGAAAAAATTTCACCACCCTGACGGGCTTGGTGGTACGCATGGGCGCACTGCTGGCTCTGACCTTTGGCGCGGCAAGCGCCCAGGCCCAGGACAACGCGATCGAATCGATCACGGCCAATCAGCAGGGCAATAACGTGGTGGTCAATATCGCCATGAAGAACACCCCGACCAAGCTGCCGATCGGGTTCTCGATTTCCAATCCTTCCCGGATCGCGCTCGATTTCGGCGCCACCGCGAATGCCACCGGCAAGACCTCGCAAGACCTGAACATGGGCGACCTGCGCGCGATCAACCTGGTGCAAGCCGGCGAGCGCACCCGCCTGGTGTTCAACCTCAAGAAGACGCTCAACTACGCGATGGCAATCGATGGCAAGTCCATCATCGTCACCGTCGACGGTTCGGGCGGCGTGGCGCAAGCGGTCGACAAGTCCGGCCTGCCGGTCGCCTCGAGCGCACCGGCGCCGACCGGTCGCCAGTACATCAAGAACATGGACTTCCGCAAGGGCCCGAACGGCGAAGGCCGGGTCGTGGTCGACCTGCCGAACAACCAGGTGGCAGTCGATGTGCGCCAGGTCGGCAATTCGATCGTGGTCGACTTCATGAAGACGGCGCTGCCGGAAACGCTGCGCCGCCGTCTGGACGCGACCGACTTCGGCACCCCGGTGTCGCAGATCACCACCGTGCCGCAAGGCGACAATGTGCGCATGACCGTCGAAGCGCGCGGCCTGTGGGAACAGAGCGTGTACCAGAGCGACACCCAGCTGGTGATCGACGTCAAGCCGATCAAGGAAGATCCGAACAAGCTGGTCCAGGGTTCGCAAGGCTACCGCGGTGAAAAGATCACCTTCAACTTCCAGAACGTGGAAGTGCGCGCGGCGCTGCAAGCCATTGCCGACGTGTCGGGCCTGAACATCATCACCAGCGAATCGGTGAGCGGCAACCTGACCATGAACCTCAAGGAAGTGCCTTGGGACCACGCCCTGAACGTCGTGATGCAAGCCAAGGGCCTGGACATGCGCAAGGACGGCAACGTCGTGTGGATCGCCCCGAAAGAAGAATTGCTGACCAAGGAAAAGCTGGAACTCGAGCAGAAGGCCCAGATCGCCGACCTCGAACCGCTCAAGTCGGAAATCTTCCAGCTCAACTACCAGAAAGCTGATGCATTCAAGACCGTGTTCGGCATCGGCGACGCCGCCGGCGGCGGCGGTTCGGGCCAGAACCGCGTGCTGTCCAAGCGCGGCAGCGCCGTGATCGACCCGCGCACCAACCAGGTGTTCGTGACCGATATCCCGTCCAAGATCGAAGATATCCGCAAACTGATCGCCAAGACCGACGTGGCCTCGCGCCAGGTGCTGATCGAAGCGCGTCTGGTGGAAGCGAACGATGGCTTCAGCCGTAACCTCGGCGCCAAGCTCGGCTTCGCCGACCTGCGTTCGTTCCGCGGCACCGGCCAGGCCGGCTGGGGCATCGGCGGCAACAACCGCTTGTCGCTGGGCGGCAACCTGGTCGGTACCGGCCAGATGACCGTGCAGACGCCGGACAAGGGCGATGCCTACACCAACACCACCATGGTCAACCTGCCGGCCGCTGAAATCGGCGGCAATGCCCCGGGCACCCTGGCAGCGTCGCTGTTCTCGGCCGCGGCCAACCGCTTCCTGAACCTGGAAATTTCGGCCCTCGAAGCCGACGGCAAGGGCAAGATCATTTCCAGCCCGCGCGTGGTTACCGAAGACAAGAACCAGGCCGTCATCGAACAGGGTGTGGAGCTGCCGTACCAGGTCGCCACCAGCAGCGGCGCGACCTCGATCACCTTCAAGAAAGCCAACCTGCGCCTGGAAGTGACGCCGCAAATCACCCCGGACGGCATGGTCATGCTGGAAGTGAACGTGAACAAAGACTCGCGCGGCGAAGAAACCCGCGCCGGTTTCGCGATCAACAACCAGCACGTGCAAACCAAGGTCATGATCGAAAACGGCGGTACCGTGGTTCTGGGCGGCATCTATCAGCAATCGGAACGCACCGATGTCACCGGTGTTCCGCTGCTGGGCAAGATTCCAGTCCTGGGCAATCTGTTCAAGACCACTGCCCGTCAGAGCCAGAAGACCGAACTGCTGGTGTTCATCACGCCGAAGATCATCGCCGAGCGCCTGACAACCCGTTAAGCGCATGGATGGTGAGCACGGAGCTCGAGTTTGAGCTCGGGAAATATCTTCCTGGTTGGGCTGATGGGGGCGGGAAAAACCACCATCGGCCGCATCCTGGCCAGGAAGCTTGGCAAGCGCTTTATCGATTCCGACCATGAGATCGAGGCCCGCACCGGCGCCTCGATCCCGTGGATCTTCGAAATCGAAGGCGAGGCCAGTTTTCGCCGGCGCGAAGCGGAAGTCATCCGCGACCTGACGGCGCAGGACGGCATCGTGCTGGCCACCGGCGGCGGCGCCGTCCTCAATCCCGACAACCGCGCCTATCTGCAGGCGCGCGGGCGCGTGATCTACCTGCGCGCCAATGTCGCCTCGATCATGCTGCGCACCTCGCACGACAAGAACCGGCCGCTGCTCCAGACGGCCGATCCACGCAAGAAACTCGAAGAATTGACCGCCCAGCGCGAGCCGCTGTACCGCGAGATCGCGGACCTGGTCATCGATACCGGCCGACCTAACGTACAATCGATGGTGCAGACCATTCTGGCGCAGCTGTCGGCGCTCGAACAATCCGGCGCCGCTGCGCGCAGCCCTGAACCAACACCATCGATGATCGAGCAATCCCGCATTCAGTTAAACGTCAGCCTGGGCGAGCGCAGCTACCCCATCACCATCGGCGCCGGCCTGCTGTCGGACCCGGGCCTGTTGGCCCAGCACATCGGCGGGCGCCACGTGGCGATCGTCACCAATACCACCGTCGCGCCGCTGTACCTGGCGCGGGTGGCCGAGCCGCTGCGCGCGGCCGGGCGCGACGTGCACGAAGTGGTGCTGCCGGACGGCGAAGCCTACAAGACCTGGGCCAGCCTGATGCAGGTGTTCGACGCCCTGCTGGCGGCCAAGTGCGACCGCAAGACCACCCTGGTGGCGCTGGGCGGCGGCGTGATCGGCGACCTGACCGGCTTTGCCGCCGCCAGCTACATGCGCGGCGTGCCGTTCGTGCAGATTCCCACCACGCTGCTGTCGCAGGTCGACTCCTCGGTGGGCGGCAAGACCGGCCTGAATCACCCGCTGGGCAAGAACATGATCGGCTCCTTCTACCAGCCGCGCGCGGTGCTGGCCGATACCGCCACCTTGCACACGCTGCCGGCGCGCGAACTGTCGGCCGGGCTGGCCGAAGTGATCAAGCACGGCGCCATCATCGATGCCGAATTTTTCGGCTGGATCGAACACAATATCGGCAAACTGATGGCGCGCGATGCGCAGGCGCTGGCGCACGCCATTTCGCGCTCGTGCGAAATCAAGGCCGACGTGGTGCGCCAGGACGAGCGCGAAGGGGGGCTGCGCGCGATCCTCAATTTTGGCCACACCTTCGGCCACGCGATCGAAGCGGGCCTGGGCTACGGCCAATGGCTGCATGGCGAAGCGGTTGGCTGCGGCATGGTGATGGCGGCCGACCTGTCGCAGCGCGCCGGCCTGATCGACGCCGCCACGGTGGCGCGGGTGCGGGCCCTGGTGCAGGCGGCCGGGCTGCCGGTGCGCGCGCCGGACCTGGGCACGGCGCGCTGGCTCGAGCTGATGGAAGTCGACAAAAAGAACGAGGGCGGGGCGATCAAGTTCATCCTGCTCAAGCCGCTGGGCGCGCCCAGCATCCAGAGCGTGCCGCAAGAACTGCTGCTGGCCACGCTGGCCGCCTGCGTCGGCTGATGGATCCCGACGCTCACCTGGCGCCTTACGCGGTGCATTCGCGCGGCGCGCGCCCGCGCCGCCATCCCGAAACGGCGCATGCATCGCGCAGCCAATTCCAGCGCGACCGCGACCGCATCATCCACTGCTCGGCCTTCCGCCGGCTCGAATACAAGACCCAGGTCTTCCTCAATCACGAAGGCGACATGTTCCGCACCCGGCTCACGCACAGCCTGGAGGTGGCGCAAGTGGGGCGTTCGATGGCGCGCAACCTGCGCCTGAACGAAGACCTGGTCGAAGCGCTGGCGCTGGCGCACGACCTGGGCCACACCCCGTTCGGGCATGTGGGCCAGGATGTGCTCAACGAATGCATGCAAGACCACGGCGGCTTCGAACACAACCTGCAAAGCTTGCGCGTGGTCGACACGCTCGAAGAGCATTACGGCGCCTTCGACGGGCTGAACCTGATGTTCGACACGCGCGAAGGGATCCTCAAGCACTGCTCGCTGGCCAATGCGCGCGAGCTGGGTGACGTGGCGCAGCGCTTCATCGACCGCACCCAGCCCAGCCTGGAAGCGCAGCTGACCAACCTGGCCGACGAAATCGCCTACAACAGCCATGACATCGACGACGGCCTGCGTTCCGGGCTGATCACGATCGCGCAACTGGAGGAGGTCGACTTTTTCGCGCGCCGCTGGCGCGAGGTGCAGACGGCGTATCCCGGCTTGTCGGGGCGGCGCGCGATTTACGAAACGCTGCGGCGCCTGATCACGGTGCTGGCCGACGACCTGATCGCGACCTCGAGCGCGCTGCTGGCCGACTGCGCGCCGGCCGATGTGGCGGCGGTGCGGGCGGGGCCGCCGCTGATCCGCTTCTCTGACCCGGTGCGCAAGGACGCGACCGAGCTCAAGCGATTCCTGCGCCAGAATCTGTACCGGCATTATCTGGTGAACCGGATGCGGGTGAAGGCCAGCCGCATCGTGCGCGAGCTGTACCAAGCCTTCATGGCCGAGCCGGTGCTGCTGCCGCCGGATTATCAAGTCGCGGGCGGCGACCCCGCGCGCCAGGCGCGCAAGATCGCCGACTACATCGCCGGCATGACGGACCGCTACGCGATCCGCGAGCACCGCCGCATCTTTTCCCTCGAAGAACTCTGATTCCCCCCACCGGGGTCAGACCACTTTTTCCTCCAAACAGGGGTCAGACCACTTTTGCCGGCAAAACAGGGTCAGACCACTTTTCGCTCGCCCGGAACGTCACATGGCGCATCGATGCCTGTTGCTCTTGAGTGCGCGACTCGGTGGATTCGGACAGCTTCGCCCGTGGCGCCCGGTGGTCTGACCCCTGATTCCGAGCAAAAGTGGTCTGACCCCTGTTCGCAGGAAAAAGTGGTCTGACCCCGGTTTGCTTAGGGGAACAGGGAGGGCGCGGCCAGCTCGGTCAGCAGTTTCTTGACGGGCGAGGGCAGCGGCGCGCTGGCGATCTCGCGCAGATCCCACCACAGGTGATCGGACGGCAAGGTTCCGCGCTGGGCCAGCGCCACCTGGTAAGGCGCAATATGCAGCTTGTAATGGGTGAACACGTGCACCAGTGGCAGCAAGGGCCGCAGTTCTTCGAGCTCGCCGAAGCGCTGCGCCGCCTCCGTCAGCAAGCCGGCATCGACCACGCCGCGCACGCTGTGCCCGTCCACTTCCGGCAGCGACATCAGCCCGCCCCAGATCCCGCTCGGCGCGCGCTGCTCCAGCAGCACCTGGCCGCCGTCGAGCACCACCAGCAGCGCCGCCTGCTTTTCGGGTATCGTCTTTTTCGGCTTGCGCACCGGCAGCTCGGCCGTGCGCCCGGTCGCGAACGCGACGCAGCGTTCGCGCAGCGGACAGCGCGCGCACGACGGACTGCTGCGCGTGCACAGCGTCGCGCCCAGATCCATCAAGCCTTGCGTATACGCTTCGATGCCGTCCACCGGCAGCAGCGCTTCGGCGCGCCGCCACAGCCCATCTTCCACTTTTTTCACGCCCGGAAATTCGTCGATCCCGAACACGCGCGCGAACACGCGTTTGACGTTGCCGTCCAAAATGGCAGCGCGCGCGCCGGCCGAAAACGCGGCAATCGCCGCCGCCGTCGAGCGTCCGATGCCGGGCAAGTCGGCCAGCAGCGCCGGGTCGGATGGGAACACGCCCCCGTACTCGGCCACCACGCGCCTGGCGCAGGCGTGCAAATTGCGCGCGCGCGTGTAATAACCGAGTCCCGCCCACTGCGCCATCACGTCTTCCGACGCGGCGGCAGCCAGATCTTGCACAGTGGGAAAGCGCTCGAGAAAGCGCGCGTAATAGCCGAGCACGGCCGCCACCTGGGTCTGCTGCAGCATGATTTCGGACAGCCAGATGCGGTAGGCATCGCGCGTGTTTTGCCAGGGCAGGGCATGGCGCCCATGGCTTTTCTGCCAGCCGATCACGGCGCTCGAAAACGCGGGATCGGCCAGCTCGTCAAACTCGGTGAGCCGCTTCACGCCGCTTCGGTCTCCAGCGCCGTGTCGGCGTTCATCGCTTCGGTCACGCGTCCGGACAGCCAGGTCAGCCGCTCCTTGACCAGTTCGATTTCCTGCTGGCTGGTCGTAAACGACGTGATCTTCGATTCCAGCCCGTCGCTGGCATCGTGGATGCGCTGGATCGAGGCCAGGCGGTGCTTGAGCTGATCCTTGTGCTGGCGGATCTGCGCTTCCAGCGGCGACATGATCACTTTGAGCCACGCTTCGACATCGGCATTGGCGGCGCGGAAGGTGCGCCGCACGCGCGAGGCGATCGAGTCGAAGAAGCGTTCCATGATCGCGCTGCGGCTGGTCATGAGCAAGGTCGTGGTGCCGAACTGCTTGCTGTACACGTCTTCGATCTTGTCGAGCTCGCGCCGGTACTTTTCGATCGAGAAGGTCATCGGCACCGCCAGCGTCAGGCCGTGCTCGGCCGCGAATTTGCGGTACATGATTTCCATCATCTCGCTGATCTCGACGATCTTGGCCGACGAGGTCTCGAGGTTGGCGCGCGCCTGGCTGAAGAATTCCTGCACCGGCACCCGCATCCCGGTGGCAAAGCGCGACGATTCCATCGCTTCGCGCACCTTGTTGATTTCCTGCTGCACCAGGTCCATGCCGAGCGTGGTGTACAGCTCGGTGGACAGGCGCGCGAACACGGCGCGCGTGCCTTGCAGCTTGAACAGGCTGCCGTCGAATTCTTTCTTCTCGACTTCGACCCGCTTCATCATGTGCGCGATCACGCTCTTGTTCTTGCCGCGCAGGCTCTTGAGTTCCTGCAGCTGCTCGACGATGTCGCGCACGCGCGCGGCCAGCATGCCTTGCTGGGTGTTGACCAGGGCCGTCAGGTCGTCCGACAGCTGCTTGCGGATGATGTCCTGCTTGGCCGGAATCATTTCATTGAACAGGGCCGCCTCGAGCGCGCCCAGGCGGCTCTTTTCCAGCAGCGCCATGTCGCCGTTGATCTTGCCCACCAGCGCCTTTTGCGCCGACACCGGGAACACCTGGCGCGGTTCGAGCGCGAGCATGTGCGCCACGCTGGTTTGCTGGCGTTCGATTTCGGAATTGTTCTCGGCCTCGGACTTGAGTTCGTCCCACATGGCGTCGATCTTGTTGAGCACGGCGATGCGGCCGGTGCCCGGACCGATATGGGTGCGCCACACTTCGATGTCGCTCTTGGTCACGCCGGTCTCGGCGGCCAGGATGAACAGCACCGCGTGCGCGCTCGGAATCAGGTTCAGCGTCAGTTCCGGCTCGGTACCGATCGCGTTCAAGCCCGGCGTGTCGAGAATGACCAAACCTTGCTTGAGCAGCGGATGGGGGAAATTGATGATCGCGTGGCGCCACAGCGAAATTTCGATCATGCCATTGTCGTCGAGCGTGGCGCCCACGTCGGGATCGGTCTCGTCGTACAGGCCGTAGGATTTTGCTTCGGCGATCGTCACGTGCTTGGTCATGCTGACCTGCTTGAACGTTTCGCTCATCTCGTCGCCGGCGTCGAGCGCCAGCGGCAGCACGGTCCAGGCCGCCGGGTCGTCGCGGAAATCGCTGGTCGACATGTGCGAGGCGCGCGTTTCGATCGGCAACAGGCGGATGCAGGGCGGATACGCCGCGTCGTACATCAGCTCGGTAGGGCACATGGTGGTGCGGCCGGCCGCCGACGGCAGGATGCGCTGGCCGTAGTCGGCGAAAAACAGGGCGTTGATCAGTTCCGATTTGCCGCGCGAGAATTCGGCCACGAAGGCCACGGACAATTTATCGTCGGCCAGGCGGGCCAGCGAGCGCGCGATGCGCTGATCGGTGGCGGCGTCGGTCAGCCCGGCCGATGCCACCCATTGCTGGTAATCTTCCAGCGAGGCCACGACGGCTTTGCGCCACGCGGTGTATTGTTTGAAATCTTGAACCATTATGCTCACATTGCCCTCGCGCGCCGTCCTGTCGGACCGGCATTTTCTGTCATTTCTGACAATTCACACAATAAAAAGTCGACCGCTGCCCCTGCTTGATCTGACGGATTGCTGAGCCGCACTGACGGCAGGGTACACCAGCACGATCATAGACGAAATATGTCTGTTGGAAATAGCCCGATTGCCCATTCACCGCAATAAAGTCACGCAAAGTGCTGCCTCCTTGCACAATTGCCTCGGCCAGGATGCTGCGGATGGCCTCCGCCAGCTTGTCATATCGGCCACGCCCGATGCGGGACGCCGGGGTTTTGGGGTTGATTCCGGCCCGGAACAGGCTTTCGCAAGCGTAGATATTGCCGACGCCGACCACGATGTCGCCGGCCAGCAGCACTTGCTTGATCGGCGCCGAGCGGCGCCGCGTGGCGCGGTACAGGAGGGCGCCGTCGAAGCCGTCCTCGAGCGGCTCGACGCCCAGGCCGCGCAGCAGCTCGTGCTGGTCCAGGTCGCCGTCGTCCACGCCATGCCACAGCACGGCCCCGAAGCGGCGCGGGTCGTTCAGGCGCAGCACCTGGCGCGCGGCGCCGGCGCCCACCACCAGGTCGAAGTGGTCGTGCTTTTTCGGCATGGTGTCCCACGGCAGCACGCGCAGATGGCCGGACATGCCGAGGTGGACGATCAGGGTGCCGTGCTCGAAGCCGATCAGCAGGTACTTGCCGCGCCGCCCTGTGTGCAGGATGGTGCGCCCGGCCAGGAGCGCCGCCAGGCCAGGCGGGAAGGGCCAGCGCAGGCCGTCGCGCCGCACATGGACGGTATCGACCAAGCGGCCTTCGAGGTGCGGGGCAACGCCGCGCCGGGTGACTTCGACTTCGGGCAGTTCAGGCATGGGGAGGGGCAAATTGGTGTAAATTGGTAAGGCAGGCGTAGAATATTTCAACCACCGCTGTCATTCTGGAATTGCCTTGAAAAACGCTTTCGTCATTGTAACCTTGTCGGGCCTGATATCGGCGTGCGCCGTGGCGCCCGAGCCGCAGCCGCCCCATGAATTCATGCGGGTCGAAGCGCTGCCTGCGCCACCGCCGGCCGCCGCCGCCACCGGCGAGCCGGCCGACGATCCGGCCCTGCCGAAGGTGGCGCTGACCAAGGAATTGCTGTACCGCCTGATGAAAGCCGAGCTCGATCTGCAAGCCGGCGACTGGCGCGCCGCCTACATGACCTTCATGGGCGTGGCGCAGCAGACGCGCGACCCGCGCCTGGCGCGGCGCGCGGCCGAAATCGGCTTGCAGGCGCGCGAGGCCGGCGAATCGCTGGCCGCGGTGCGCCTGTGGCGCGAACTGGCGCCCGCCTCGGACGAGGCGAGCCAGGCTTACCTGGGGCTGTCGCTCGATGCCGATGACCTGTCCGAAGCCGAACGCATCTTCACCCAACGCCTGGCCGACGCGGGCCCGCAGGCGCGGCCGATGGCCATGTACCAGGCCCAGCAATACCTGGGCCGGGCGCGCAGCAAGGCCGCCGCCAGCGCCTTGCTCGACCGCCTGCTGGCGCCCTACGGCGACAGTTTCGAGGCGCGCGTGCTGCTGTCGCAAAACGCCTTCGCGCGCGGCGACAATGCGGCCGCGCGCAAGCTGGCCCAGTCGGCGCTGGACTTGAAGCCCGATTCCGAAATCGCCATCCTGACCCAGGCCCAGGTGATCGAAGCCCCGGCCGACCAGACCGCGCTGCTGCTCAAGTTCCTCTCCGCCCACCCCGAGGCGCGCGAAGTGCGCGCCGCCCTGGCGCGCCTGCTGGTGGCGCAAAAACGCTATGCCGAAGCGCGCAAGCAATTCGAGATCTTGCTCAAGCGCCAGCCGGACAACACGAGCACGCTGTATGCGGTCGGCTTCCTGGCCATCCAGCTGGGCGACGCGCCGGCCGCCGAAAAATACCTGACCCATTATGTCGACGTGTTCGACCGCAGCGCCGGCGCGGAGCCGGGCAAGATCCTGCTGATCCTGTCCTCGCTGGCCGAAGAACGGGGCGACCTCAAAACGGCCATGCGGCGCGCCGAGCAGGTGGGCGAGGGCGACAGCGAGCACTATCTGGCCGCCCAGCTGCGCCGGGCCCAGCTGATGGCCAAGCAGGGCAATGTGGAGGGCGCGCGCGCCTTCCTGGCCAAGCTGCAGCCGGAAGATCCGGCCGACCAGGCGCGCCTGGTGCTGGCGCAGTCGCAAATCCTGCGCGACGCCGGCAAACTCGAGGCCGCTTACACCGTGCTCGAGGAAGGCGCCAGGCGCTATCCGGCCAATCCCGATTTGCTGTACGACTTTGCCTTGCTGGCCGAAAAAACGGGCCGCCTGGACGTGATGGAAAGCACCTTGCGCAGCGTGATGGCGCAAGTGCCCGACAACCACCACGCTTACAATGCGCTGGGCTATTCGCTGGCCGAACGCAATGTGCGCCTGCCCGAAGCGCTCGAGCTGGTCGACAAGGCGCTCAAGATGGCGCCGGACGATCCGTTCATCATGGACAGCGTAGGCTGGGTCCATTACCGCATGGGCAATCTGGACCAGGCCGAATCGTATCTGCGCCGCGCCTACGCGCTGCGCAACGATGTCGAGATCGGCGTGCACCTGGGCGAAGTGCTGTGGCAAAAGGGCCAGAAAGCCGACGCGCAAAAGCTGTGGCGCGAAGCGCGCGCCAAGGACCCGAAGAACGATACCCTCAAGAGCACGCTTGCGCGACTGCACCAGAAGCTGTGATGGGCCATAATGCGGGTCCCGCACTGCCGACAAGTCCGACCATGACCAAGAATTCTTTCCGCCGCACGCTGCTGCTGGCCGCCGCCGGCGCCCTGCTGTCGGCCTGCGCCACGGCGCCGCTGGCGCCACCGTCGCAGGCGACCGTGGCCGAGTACCGCGAAGCGCTCGAGCTGTCCGGCCGCCTGTCCGTCAATTACGACCGCGACGGCAATCTGGAAACCCTGTCCGGCAAGTTCAACTGGACCCAGGTGCCGGGCGTGGTGGACGTGGCGCTGCTCTCGCCGCTGGGGCAGACGATTGCGAAAATCAAGGTCACGCCGCAGGCGGCCACCCTGACCCAGGGCGACCGCCCGCCGCGCGAGGCGGCCGACATCGACAGCCTGACCGCGCAGGCGCTGGGCTGGTCGCTGCCGGTTTCCGGCTTGCGCGACTGGCTGCAAGGTTACGCCACCGCAGCCGACGGCAAGCGCTTCGCCGCCTCGCCCGCGGCCAACAGCGTGACCACGCCGGACGGCTGGCGCCTGACCTTTGTCAGCTGGCAGGATCCCACTGCCGCCCATCCGGTTCCGCGCCGCATTGACGCCGAACGCAGCGCCACCGCCGCCAGCGGCCAGCTGGCGCTGCGCATCGTGATCGACCAGCCGGGCTGAGCATGACACTGAGCTCGCTGCATGGCTGCCCGGCGCCGGCCAAACTCAATCTCTTCCTGCATGTCAACGGCCGCCGCGCCGATGGCTACCACTTGCTGCAAACGGTGTTCCAGCTGCTCGACCACGGCGACGTGCTCGACTTCGACCTGCGCGCCGATGGCGCGATCCGGCGCCTGACCGAGGTGCCCGGCGTGCCCGAAGAGCAAGACTTGATCGTGCGCGCGCTGCGCCTGCTGCAGCAGGCGCACGTGGCGCGCCACGGCAGCGCGCCGCCCGGCGTCGATGTGGCGATCAAGAAGATCCTGCCCATGGGCGGGGGCTTGGGCGGCGGTTCGTCCGACGCGGCCACGGCTTTGATGGCGGTCAATGCCATGTGGGGCAGCGGCTTGTCGCGCGAGGCGCTGATGGCGCTGGCCTTGCCGCTGGGCGCGGACATTCCGTTTTTCATCTTCGGCGAAAATGCGTTCGCGGAAGGCGTGGGCGAAGCCATGCAGCCAGTTGCTACAGCCAATTGTTGGTATGTGGTTATCGAACCGGGCGTTGCAGTGCCCACTGCGGCAATTTTTTCGTCCGATCGTTTGACAAGGAACACGAAACCCGTCAGAATAGCGGACTTTTCCAGGCACCTCAGCAGTCGAACAGACATGAGCGAGTTTGGTGAAAATGATTTGCAGGCAGTCGCCACCCACTTGTTCGCGCCGGTAGCAGAGGCGGTGAATTGGTTGAAGCAGTTTGGCGATGCCCGGATGACCGGCTCTGGAGCATGCGTGTTTTGCGCGTTTTCCAGCGAGCGCGAAGCGGACTTGGTGGTGAGTCAAATCCCCCCTGTCTGGACCGCGTGGAAAGCGAAATCGCTGGCCATCCACCCGCTCAAAGCGGTGTTGCAAGAAGCAGGCGTTATAGAATAAAATTTGGCCTGGCGTTGGGTTTGACGATAAAATGCGTCAAATGTGACGACAAGCAGTCAGTTGCGTAGGGGAATCGCCAAGCTGGTTAAGGCACTGGATTTTGATTCCAGCATAC
>Ga0209023_10000690_pt1 | contig 49542 bp, 43 predicted proteins | sample LakOneMetagenome_FD_187468 | JGI IMG/M metagenome (GOLD analysis project Ga0209023, IMG submission 187468) | Freshwater and sediment microbial communities from Lake Erie, Canada (SPAdes) (version 2) | ecosystem: Environmental > Aquatic > Freshwater > Lentic | place: Lake Erie, Canada... | reverse complement strand
TCGCGTTGCATCGAATTAAACCACATACTCCACCGCTTGTGCGGGCCCCCGTCAATTCCTTTGAGTTTCAGTCTTGCGACCGTACTCCCCAGGCGGCGAACTTAACGCGTTAGCTTCGATACTGAGCTCCAAGTTGAGCCCAACATCCAGTTCGCATCGTTTAGGGCGTGGACTACCAGGGTATCTAATCCTGTTTGCTCCCCACGCTTTCGTGCCTCAGTGTCAGTGCTGGCCCAGGTAGTCGCCTTCGCCACGGATGTTCCTCCCGATCTCTACGCATTTCACTGCTACACCGGGAATTCCACTACCCTCTACCGCACTCTAGCTATCCAGTATCCAATGCCATTCCCAGGTTGAGCCCAGGGCTTTCACATCAGACTTAAACAACCACCTACGCACGCTTTACGCCCAGTAATTCCGAGTAACGCTTGCACCCTTCGTATTACCGCGGCTGCTGGCACGAAGTTAGCCGGTGCTTATTCTTTGGGTACCGTCAGAACAATCGGGTATTAACCAACTGCTTTTCTTCCCCAACAAAAGAGCTTTACAACCCGAGGGCCTTCTTCACTCACGCGGCATGGCTGGATCAGGCTTGCGCCCATTGTCCAATATTCCCTACTGCTGCCTCCCGTAGGAGTCTGGACCGTGTCTCAGTTCCAGTGTGGCTGATCATCCTCTCAGACCAGCTATCGATCGTCGCCTTGGTGGGCCGTTACCCCGCCAACTAGCTAATCGAACATGGGCTCATCCAATCGCGTCAGGCCTTGCGGTCCCCGACTTTCCCCCGAAGGGCGCATGCGGTATTAGCGTACGTTTCCATACGTTATCCCCCACGACTGGGCAGATTCCCATGTATTCCTCACCCGTCCGCCACTCGCCACCCATGGAGCAAGCTCCACTGTGCTGCCGTTCGACTTGCATGTATTAGGCCTGCCGCCAGCGTTCACTCTGAGCCAGGATCAAACTCTTCACTTAAAGTGTTCGAGGCCGAAGCCTCTAATGCTTAAAAATGCAAAGTCCGCCCAACTCCATTACTCGCTGTACGTTTAAACATCATTGCTGATGCCTATGAATACTTTTGAATTGATGGTGTTGATCGAACGTCTGCTATGGACAATCATCCATTACCAGACGCCCGCACAAGTCACCTGCGCACACTGTCAAAGATCTCCAGAATCGGCCTCAGCGCCTCTTCCGTTTCACCCTGGCGCCGTAGCCCCGAGTGAGCCGCCCATTATGCCGGGCTTTTTCGCTTTGTCAACACCCCGTCACCGAGAATCTTGACCCAACCGCCTCAACCACCACCCGAAGGCTTTTGCCGAAGCGAGCCGCACATTATGCCGGCTTTTTCCTTGCAGTCAACACCTTCCCGCGAAGATCTTCACACGTTGCCGTGTGCACTTTCGTGGACAGCTGCAAGGGGGCGCATCTTGCCTGCGATTTCCATGCTTGAACAGTCTTGACGTGTTGACGAAATGCCGGCATCACGCGCATGGTGCGCGCTTGTTCTTACGCCTCAGGACACCTGGATGCGACGCCACCTGCTTTTTCTTGTTGCTGCCTGCTCACTGTCTGCCTGCGCGGGTGCACGCCAGCCCTGGGTAGAACTCGGCGGACATCGCTATGTCGTTGAGCTTGCCCAGGACGATGCCGAGCGCGCGCGTGGCCTGATGTTTCGCGATGCGATGGACGCCGACCGCGGCATGCTGTTCATCCACGACGCGCAGGAGCCGCAGGCGTACTGGATGAAGAACACCAAGATTGCGCTGGATATTTTGTACTTCGATAACGACCACAAACTGGTATCACAGCAGCGCGACGTGCCGCCCTGTTCGTTGGGTGACGCCTGCCCGCCCTACCCCAGCAATGCACCCGCGCGCTATGTACTGGAACTCAACGCCGGGCAGGCTGAGAAGCTCAAGCTGCAAGATGGTGCCATGCTGAAATTTGGCCCCGGCATCCCGCAAGCCAAGTGACCGCTCAGTCCACGATCAATTCGTAGTCGTCCTTGCCCACGCCACAGTCCGGGCACGTCCACGTGTCGGGGATATCTTCCCAGCGTGTCCCGGGGGCAATGCCGTCCTCGGGTGCCCCTTGCGCCTCGTCATAAACATGACCGCAAACCACGCACATGTAGCTGCGAAAGGGGGCATCGGAGACGGGAGCAGACATTGGCGCGATAATCCAAGGATAGTTGCGAGGATTGTCCCACCCTCGCGCAGCCTTCGCACACTTTTATAGCCGCTTCGTCACCGCAGACTCACATGAACTTAGACCACTCGCACGCCCTGTTCACCCGCGCCCAAACCTTGCTGCCCGGTGGCGTCAATTCGCCAGTGCGCGCGTTCAAATCGGTAGGTGGCGAACCGTTTTTTGTGCAGCGCGCGGAGGGGCCGTATTTGTTCGATGCCGACGGCAATCGCTATATCGATTATGTGGGCTCATGGGGGCCGATGATCGTGGGCCACAATCATCCGAAGGTGTTGCAATCGGTGATTGACACGGCGCGCAATGGCCTGAGTTTTGGTACACCCAATCCGCTGGAAGTGACGATGGCCGAAACCATCACCCAGCTGATTCCCAGTTGCGAAATGGTGCGCATGGTCAACTCCGGTACCGAGGCCACACTGTCGGCGATTCGGCTGGCGCGTGGTGCAACCGGGCGCATGAAAATCGTCAAATTCGAAGGCTGCTATCACGGTCATGGCGATTCTTTTTTGGTCAAAGCCGGCAGCGGTGCATTGACCTTCGGCGTGCCCACTTCACCGGGCGTCCCCAAGGCCTTGGCCGACTTGACCTTGACGCTGCCCTACAACGATTTTGATGCTGCAGCCCACCTGTTTGACGACTGCGGTAACGACATCGCGGCATTGATCATCGAGCCAGTGGTGGGTAATGCCAATTGCCTGCCGCCGCGCGAGGGCTACTTGCAACACCTGCGCGCACTGTGCACACAGCACGGCGCGCTGCTGATCTTCGACGAAGTGATGACCGGCTTCCGCGTTGCACTCGGCGGCGCGCAGGCGCGCTACGGGGTGGTGCCGGACCTGTCCACCTTCGGCAAGATCATCGGTGGCGGCATGCCGGTAGGTGCGTACGGCGGGCGCCACGATTTGATGCAGCAGATCGCACCGAGCGGACCGATCTACCAGGCCGGCACGCTAAGCGGCAACCCGGTAGCGATGGCTGCAGGCCTGGCGATGCTCGAGCTGGTGCAGGCACCGGGGTTCCACGACGCGCTCGAAGCGAAGACGAACGCGCTGTGCGACGGCCTGGAAGCCGCCGCGCGCGATGCGGACGTCGCCTTCACCACCCAACGCGTAGGCGGCATGTTCGGCATGTTCTTCAGCAGTGAGCAGGTGGATACCTACGCACAGGCGATGGCCTGCGACAACGCCGCATTCAACCGCTTCTTCCATGCCATGCGTGAGCGTGGCGTGTATCTTGCCCCTTCCGCGTTCGAGGCTGGATTTATGTCCATCGCGCACACTGACGAGGTGATTATTGACACCATCGGCGCGGCGCGCGCGGCATTCCAAGTGATCTGACATGGGCGATGTGAAGCCGGTGCGGGGCAACGATGGCGGCGGCGAATTCTTCGCCCCCGTCCTGCAGCCCGCCAGCCGGGAAGGCTTGCGTTACCGGTTGTATCGCCTGATGTTCCACCACGAGAGCCGCAGCGAGCGCAATTTCGACCTTGCCCTGATCGCCATCATCGTCGCCAGCGTGCTGGTGGTGCTGCTGGACAGCGACCCGGAGGTGAAGGCGCGCTGGCACTTCCCGCTGTACCTGGCGGAATGGGTGTTCACCCTGTTGTTCGCGGTGGAGTACTCGGTGCGGATCTGGGTGGTACGCGAACCGTTGCGCTATGCGCGCAGCTTCCTCGGCATCGTCGACCTGCTGGCGATCCTGCCGACCTTCCTGTCACTGTTGTTCCCGGCCAGCGCGTCGCTGACGGTGGTGCGCATCCTCCGCCTGCTGCGGATCTTCCGAATCCTCAAGCTGGTGAAGTATTCCGACGAGGCCGGCCTGCTGACCCACGCGCTGATCCGCAGCCGGCGCAAGATCCTGATCTTCGTGATGACCCTGCTCACCATCGCGGTGATCTTCGGGTCGCTGATGTACGTCGTCGAAGGCCCGCAGCACGGCTTCGTCAGCATCCCCACCGGCATGTACTGGGCGGTGGTGACGATGGCGACGGTGGGCTACGGCGACCTGTCGCCTGCCACCGGGCTGGGGCGCTTCCTGACCTCCATGCTGATCATCATCGGCTACAGCATCATCGTGGTGCCCACCGGCATCTACACCGCCGAGCTGGCGCGCACGATGCGTTCGCGCGGCCGTGTGCAGCTGCGCTGCCCGCAGTGCAGCTTGGGCGAGCACGACGACGACGCTTGGTTTTGCCGCAAATGCGGCGAGGCGCTGCCGCATGTGGACAACAACGCCTGAGTTGCGGCCGAAGTTCCGATTTGGTTGCCACGCAGCAGTCTTCACATTTTGACGCCAAAAAACACGAAACCCGGCGCGAGGCCGGGTTTCGTGGTCAAACTTGAAGATGGCAACTGGCAGGGCTCAGAAATCCATGCCGCCCATGCCGCCCATGCCACCACCGGCAGGCATGGCCGGTTCGTCTTTCTTCGGTGCATCCGCCACCATCGCTTCGGTGGTGATCATCAGGCCGGCGATCGACGCGGCGTTCTGCAGCGCGGTGCGGGTCACCTTGGTGGGATCCAGGATGCCGAATTCGATCATGTCGCCGAACTCGCCATTGGCGGCGTTGTAGCCAAATGCGCCCTTGCCTTCGACCACGCGGTTGAGAATCACCGACGGCTCATCGCCGGCATTGGTGACGATCTCGCGCAGCGGGGCTTCCATCGCGCGCAGGGCGATCTGGATACCGTGGTTCTGGTCTTCGTTGGCACCCTTCAGGTCCTTGATCGCAGCCTTGGCGCGAATCAACGCCACGCCGCCGCCGGGGACGATGCCTTCTTCCACCGCAGCGCGGGTGGCGTGCAGGGCGTCTTCCACGCGCGCCTTCTTTTCCTTCATTTCCACTTCGGTGGCTGCGCCAACCTTGATCACCGCAACGCCGCCGGCCAGCTTGGCCACGCGCTCTTGCAGCTTCTCGCGATCGTAGTCGGAGCTGGTTTCCTCGATCTGTGCCTTGATCTGCTTGATGCGGGCTTCGATGCCTGCGCCTTCGCCAGCGCCGTCAATGATCGTGGTGTTTTCCTTGGACACCTGGATCTTCTTGGCACGGCCCAGATCCTTGATGGTGGCCTTCTCCAGCGACAGGCCCACTTCTTCGGAGATCACGGTGCCGCCAGTGAGGATGGCCATGTCTTCCAGCATCGCCTTGCGACGATCGCCGAAACCAGGTGCCTTCACGGCACAGACCTTGACGATGCCGCGGATGGTGTTGACCACCAGGGTGGCCAGCGCCTCGCCTTCCACTTCTTCGGCGACGATCAGCAGCGGCTTGCCGGCCTTGGCAGCGCCTTCCAGCACCGGCAGCAGGTCACGCACGTTGGAGATCTTCTTGTCATGCAGCAGGATGTACGGGTCATCCAATTCAGCCTGCATCGACTGCTGGTTGTTGACGAAGTACGGGCTCAGGTAGCCACGGTCGAACTGCATGCCCTCGACCACATCGAGTTCATTGTCCAGGCCCGAACCGTCTTCAACGGTGATCACGCCTTCCTTGCCGACCTTGTCCATGGCCTGCGCGATCAGGTCACCGATGTTGGCATCGGAGTTGGCAGAAATGGTGCCGACCTGGGCGATTTCCTTGCTGGTCGAGGACGGCTTGGACAGCGACTTCAGCTCGCCCACGGCAGCCTTCACGGCCTGGTCGATGCCGCGCTTCAGGTCCATCGGGTTCATGCCGGCGGCGACCGCCTTCATGCCTTCGCGAATGAACGCCTGCGCCAGCACGGTGGCGGTGGTGGTGCCGTCACCGGCATTGTCGGAGGTCTTGGAGGCGACTTCCTTGACCATCTGCGCGCCCATGTTTTCGAAGGCGTCGGACAGCTCGATTTCCTTGGCGACGGAGACGCCGTCCTTGGTAATGGTGGGAGCACCGAAGCTCTTTTGCAGCACGACGTTGCGGCCCTTCGGACCGAGCGTGGCCTTGACGGCATTGGCGAGCACGTTCACGCCGCGCACCATGCGCGAACGGGCGTCTTCACCGAAACGGATATCTTTGGCAGCCATGAGTAGTTCCTCGAAATCGTTGTGATTTGTCTACGGTGGGAGCGGCCACTGGCCGCGCCCCTGGATCAGTGATGGCGCGCGCAGGGCGCGCCCGCGGATCAGCCGAGTACGGCGAACAGGTCGTCTTCCTTGACCACCAGCAGTTCCACGCCATCCAGCTTCACTTCGGTGCCGCTGTACTTGCCGAACAGCACCTTGTCGCCCACCTTGACCTGCGGCGCGCGCACTTGGCCGTTTTCCAGCATTTTGCCGGTGCCCACGGCGATGACTTCACCCTTGATCGGCTTTTCAGTAGCCGAATCCGGGATCACGATCCCGCCAGCGGACAACTTCTCTTCTTCCATACGCTTGATGACCACGCGGTCGTGCAGCGGCTTGATATTGGACATGAGCAACCTCGGTAAATGGTTGATTACAGGGAAAAAACCCGGTGATTTTAGCAGTCTCGCAAGGCGAGTGCCAAATCTTGGGACGAAAACGTCCCGCAACCGGGATGGTCAAGAGATGGGGTGGACAACGCCGCTTTCAAGGGCGGCCGCTACCCGGCCGTGCAAGCACGCCAGCAACACGTGCGCCGCAACGAACTTCCACAACGGCGGACGGTCGAAGCTGCCGCTGACCTGCCGGCCTTGGTGCAATGGCGGGCAAACACCTCCCATCCCGTAGAATGCGCCCATGACTGGATTGCTCTCGCGCCTGCACCTGTGGCTGGCTGCGCTGCTGTTGTTGGCCGCACTGCCGGCCCCCGCCGCGATCACTGGCGAATTGCCGCCGGTGGATCAGGTGTTCGTGCTGTCGGCCAAGGCCAGCGCGCGCGACCGCATCGAGGTGCGCTGGCAAATTGCCGAGGGCTATTACCTGTACCGGCACCGCACCTCGGCCAAGGCCGACGGGTTTGGCGATGCCATATTGGTGCTGCCGGAGGGCGCCAAACATCACGACGAATTTTTTGGCGATGTACAGACCTATCGCAAGCAGCTGATCGGGGTTGTCAGTGGCCATGCCGATGCCAGTGCCAATGCCGTCAAGCTGACCGTGAAATATCAAGGCTGCGCCGATGCCGGGGTGTGCTACCCGCCGCAAACGCGCACGCTGACGGTGGCCTTGCCGCCTGCCGATGACGCTGCGCCCGGTTTGGGTTTTGGCAGGAAGTCCGGCGGCTTGTTCGGGCTGGGCGATCCTGCCGGCGCAGTGGACGCCGCGCCGCTGCCGCCGGACCAGGCGTTTCGCAGCGAAGTGATTGCGCTGGACGGCAATACCCTGCTGCTGCGGCTCACACCCGCCAACGGCTATTACCTGTATCGCGACAAGCTCTCGGCCAAATTGGTGGCCGCCGACGGGTTATCCGCCGCGCTGCCCGCGCACGCGCAGATGCCCAAGGCCAGCGCGTTCAAGGATGAGCACTTTGGCCAGGTGCAGGTGTATTTCACCCAGGTCGAAATTCCACTTGCCGTCAACCGCAGCACCCCGCGTGCGGCCAACGGCAACCTGATCGTCGGCTTGCAAGGTTGCCAGACCGATGGCATTTGCTATGCACCGATGACGCGGACGCTGGCGGTGCGTGTGCCGGCGGGCAAGATCAATCCTCCTCTGCAGGGGAAGGACAGCGTGCCGAAGACGGTTGCCGGAGACGCCACGCCAGCCGCCCCCCTCCCCCCGGCCCTTGCTCCCACCAGCGGGGAAGAGGGCGTGATTGCCCCCACACTCGCCACCGCCGATGCTGCCCGCAGCGCACCCCCGCAACACCCCATTCCCAGTCTGCTGCCCGCCCTGCTGCTGGCCCTGCTGGGCGGCTTGATCCTCAATTTGATGCCCTGCGTGCTGCCGGTGCTGTCGCTGAAGGTGCTCTCGCTGGCACAAAGCGGGGCAAGCAGGCAGACCGCGCGACGGCATGCGCTGGCCTATACCGCCGGTGTGCTGGCCAGCTTCGCCGCCTTGGGTGGGCTGATTCTGGCCCTGCGCAGCGGCGGTATCGAAAACTGGATCAGCTGGGGCTTCCAGTTGCAATTCCCGCGCATGGTCGCGGTGCTGGGGCTGCTGATGTTCATGCTGGGCCTGAGCCTGTCGGGCATGTGGTACGCCAGTATCCGTATCAGCGGTCGTGCCGACGCACTGGCGCAAGGCAGCGGCGTGCGCGCCGATTTCTTCACCGGCGTGCTGGCCGTGGTGCTGTCCACACCCTGCACGGCACCGTTCATGGGTGCGGCACTGGCCTATGCCTTCGTGGCCCCGACGCTTGCGGCGATGCTGGTGTTTTTGACATTGGGGCTGGGGCTGGCACTGCCGTTCCTGTTGATCGCCTTCGTCCCCGCCCTCGCCCGCCTGTTGCCCAAACCGGGCGCATGGATGGAAACCCTGAAACAACTGCTGGCCTTCCCGATGTACGCCACCGCCGCGTGGCTGGTGTGGGTGCTGGCGCAACAGCGCGGTGCCGACGCGGCCGGCCTTTGGATGGGCGCCGCCATTTTGTTGGCATTGGCGGCATGGGCGTGGACCCATGCCCGGCAACATGCCCGGCGCTGGCCATTGGTCCTGGCGGTACTGGCACTGGCGACGACCGCATGGCCGCTGTACACCATCGGCACCCTGCCCAAACCGATGAGCACGCACGTGCAGGGCGAGCTTGCGGTTGCCTATACAGAGCCCCGGCTGGCCGAACTGCGGACGCAAGGCCGGGTGGTGTTCGTGAATATCACCGCGGACTGGTGCGTCAGCTGCAAAGCCAATGAGAAGGCGGTATTCGCCCGCGATCGTTTCCGCGCCGCACTCAAAGCGGCCGATGCCGCCTACATGATCGGCGATCACACCAATATCGACCCCGCCATCACCGCCTACCTGCACCGCTATGGTGCCGTGGGCCTGCCGCTGTATGTGGTCTATCCACGTGGCGGCGGCGAGGGCAAGGTGCTGCCGGTGCTGCTGACGCCCGGCATTGTCGAAGACGCCCTGCGCGAGGCGGCACGCTGATGCCATCCAACAAGACGGTGGTCGCGGCAGCCATGCTGGCGGCGGTTGCCGGTGCGGTTGCCAGCCTGTATGTCCAGCCCACCGTTGCCTACAAACTGGCTGGCACCGAACTTGGCCAGCGCGCACTGGGCCATCTGCTGGCCGCCAAGGCGCCAGCGCCGCCTGCCGGGCTGAGAATCGCCGAGCGTGGCGGCATCGTGCCATCGATGACCTTGCACACTCTCGATGGCCTGCCCACTGATGTGCCACAGGCATGGGCAGGCACGCCCACCTTGGTCAATCTGTGGGCCAGCTGGTGCGCGCCCTGCCTGAAAGAAATGCCGGATCTGCAGGCTTTCTCCGCACAACACGCCACCAATGGCATGCACGTGGTGGGCATCGCACTGGATGACGCGACCCCTGCGCGCGCCATGCTGGCGCGGCTGGGGGTCACCTACCCCAATCTGATGGATGCCCCCGGGCCGGCCGATGCCGGCGTGCGGCTGGGCAACCCGGCGGGCGTGCTGCCCTATTCGGTACTGGTTTCGGCCGATGGCCGCGTGCTGAAGACCCATATCGGGCCATTTGAAAGTCAGCGCGACATCGCAGACTGGGCACAAACGCGTACACCATTTTAGAGCCGTCACTCCAACATCCGTTTAAAATTGCGCTATCCGGCAAAAGTTCGCCGAACTGGACAGCATTGCTCATCTGCGCGACACTGCACACCGCTTTTGGAAGGACGCCCATGGCCAAGCTGCTGCTCCTGCACGGCCCCAACCTCAACCTGCTCGGCACCCGCGAGCCGGAAGTCTATGGGCACACCACGCTGGCCGGTATCAATGCCGATCTGGCGGCCCGTGCACAGGCCGCCGGGCATGCGCTGGAGGCGTTGCAGTCCAATGCCGAACACGTGCTGGTGGACCGCGTGCAAGCCGCACGCGTGGACGGCACCGCGTTCATCCTGATCAACCCGGCCGCCTTCACCCATACCTCGGTAGCCCTGCGTGATGCGCTGGCCGCTGTGGCCATTCCCTTTATCGAAATTCACCTGTCCAACCCGCACAGCCGCGAACCCTTCCGCCAGCACAGCTATTTCAGTGACAAAGCGGTCGGTGTGATTTGCGGCTTCGGGGCCGACTCCTATCGCTACGCGCTGGATGCTGCCCTGCAGCGCCTGGCCGCCTAACTTCAACAGGACTTCTCTGTATGGACCTTCGCAAAATCAAAAAACTGATCGACCTGCTGGAAGAGTCGAACTTGTCCGAAATCGAAATCAAGGAAGGCGAGGAATCCGTACGTCTGGCGCGGCTGCCCAAAGGCGGCCTGGTTGCCGCACCCGCGCAGGTGATGCAGCACGCGGCCCCGCCCGCACCCGTCATGCCCATGCAGTCCCCCGTGCAGGCGGCGACTGGCGGCAGTCACAAACCCGCCGGCCCGGAATTGCCGCCCGGCCATGTGGTGCGCGCACCGATGGTAGGCACGTTCTACACCAGCCCGGCCCCCGACAAGCCGGCGTTCGTCAGCGTGGGTCAGGCGGTCAAGGCCGGCGACACGCTGGGCATTATCGAAGCGATGAAGATGTTCAACCCGATCGAGGCCGATGTCTCCGGCACCGTGCTCGCCATCCAGTGCGACAGCGGCCAGCCGGTGGAATTCGACCAGCCGCTGTTCGTGATTGGGTGAGCAGGAGATTCGAGCGCCGCAGGCACTCGCCTGCAAACGCCCGCCAGCATGCAAGCCGGTGGGCCGGACGGACTGGAAACTGAGACAACGACCATGCTCGAAAAAGTAGTCATCGCCAACCGCGGCGAAATCGCGCTGCGCATCTTGCGCGCCTGCCATGCCATGGGCATCCGCACCGTGGCCGTGCACTCCACCGCCGACCGCAACCTCAAGCACGTGGCGATGGCCGATGAGTCGGTGTGCATCGGCCCGGCAGCGTCGGCCGACAGCTACCTCAATATGCCGGCGATCATTGCCGCCGCCGAGGTGACCGACGCCCAAGCCATCCACCCCGGCTACGGCTTTCTCTCCGAGAACGCCAATTTTGCCGAGCGCGTGGAGCAATCCGGCTTCATCTTCATTGGCCCCAAGGCCGACACCATTCGCCTGATGGGCGACAAGGTGGAAGCGATCCGCGCGATGAAAGCCGCCGGCGTGCCTTGCGTGCCCGGCAGCGGCGGCCCATTGGGTGACGATGCCGCCACCAATGTGAAAATTGCGGCAGAGATCGGCTACCCGGTGATCGTCAAGGCCGCGGGCGGCGGCGGCGGGCGCGGCATGCGCGTGGTGCATACCGAAGCCGCACTGGTGAACGCCATTGCCACCACCAAGCAAGAAGCCAAGGCCGCGTTCGGCAACGACATGGTCTATATGGAAAAGTTCCTGGAAAACCCGCGCCATGTGGAAATCCAGGTGCTGGCCGATGGTCAAGGCAACGCCATCCACCTGGGCGAACGCGATTGTTCGATGCAGCGCCGCCACCAGAAAGTGGTCGAGGAAGCGCCGGCGCCGGGCATCACTGCGGAGCAGCGCGCGCAGATCGGCAAGGTCTGCGTGGAGGCCTGCATCCGCATCGGCTATCGCGGCGCGGGCACATTTGAATTCCTGTTCGAAAACGGGCGCTTTTATTTCATCGAGATGAACACCCGCATCCAGGTGGAACACCCGGTGACGGAGCTGGTGACCGGGATTGATCTGGTGCGCGAACAACTGTTGATTGCCGCCGGCCACAAGCTGTCGATCAGGCAGTCGGATGTGGTGCTGCGCGGCCATGCCATTGAATGCCGGATCAATGCCGAAGACCCGGACACCTTCTTCCCCAGCCCCGGCCTGATCGAGCATTTCCACGCCCCGGGCGGCCCCGGCGTGCGGGTGGATTCGCATATTTACGAAGGCTACCGGGTGCCACCGAACTACGATTCGATGATCGGCAAACTCATCGTGCATGGCGCCACCCGCGAACAAGCGATTGCGCGGATGCGGGTTGCGCTGAGCGAGATGGTGGTGGACGGCATCAAGACCAATATCCCGCTGCAACAGCGCATCCTCGCCGACGGCGGCTTCTGCCAAGGCGGGCAGAACATCCACTATCTGGAAAAGCGGCTGGCCGAGCGCAAGGAAAAGGCGCTGTCGATCCTGTAAATGCAGGCATGGCCGGTTTGCGGGCTGATTTTCGCTACAGTGAAGATCAGTCCCCGGATCGGAGTTTGTCATGCGCCGTCGCCACGCCCTGTACCTAGCCCTGTCTTGCACTCTGCTGGCGTTACCAGCGGCCAGCCAACAGGGCAAGACGCCGCCGACCAATCTGTTCATCGATGTGGCCACCCACAATATGGCCGGGATGCCGGACATGGGCGGCATGCTGGGCGGGCTGGGCGGCTTCATGGCGCGCCGCATGGGCGGGGCCGATACCAGCAAGCCCACCTACCCCACCGCGCGGCATGCGGGCCTGACCGGGCAATACCTCGATATCGCCCTGCACAACACGCTCAAACCGGGGGTGGAAGCGCAGGACCTGATTCCATCCGGCCTGAATCTCGGCAAAGCGCTGACCTTGATTCCAGTCGAACCCAGCCACTCTGAAAAAGGGGAAAGCACCCCCGGCAAGGTGCCCGATATCGAGGTCAAGATTTCCGAATATTGGGGCTGCAGTGCCACGGTGCGCCCGGGCCAACCCAAAGTCGCCACGTTCAAGGTCAAAGGTGGCAACAAGACGGTCGACCCGCGGGCTGGCATGGCCGGCATGCAGGGGGTTGAAGTTCAAAGCAGCGGCAGCCTGTCCAAGGGCTTGTATGTACCCGATCGCGACATCGACCTGCAGCCCGGCTATGTGTATTGGCCCAACCGCCAATACGGCAAGCAAGTGCCCAGTGGCGCGCGCTTGGCCGGCGATCATCAAATCACCGGCGATGGCATTCCGGCGTCGATGAAATTCCAGGTGCAGCAAGACGCCGATTTCATGCCCAAGTTGATGCTGCGATCGCAAGGCGAATTGACCGATGCGATCGACCTCAGCTGGCCGTCGGTCAGCCGCGCACGCGGGTATTTCATCACCGGCGTGCACACCAACATGAAGAGTCAAAGCTCCATCGAAATGGTGATCTGGAGCAGCGCCGACGTGCCCGGTGCCGGCAGCGAACTGCATGCCTATCTCAGCGGCAGCCAGATCGAAAAATGGCAGAAACAGAAAATCCTGATGTCGGCCGCAGCCACCAACTGCACCATTCCCAAAGGCATCTTTGCCAGCCAAGGTGGCGGCCAGCCGGTTCCCAGCATCTTGATGATGACCGCCTACGGCCCGGAAAGCTGGATCACCTATCCGCCCAAGCCGGCCGACCCCAAACAGCCATGGAATCCGGAGTGGAGTGTGCGCCTGCGCGCCAAATCCACCGCATTTTCCATGCTGGGGATGAATTTCGGCGGCAGCCAACAGATGCAGGAAGATCAAGGTGACGGCCAGCCGCCACAACAGCCGCAGAAGCGGCCGGGGATGAAAGGCCTGCTGAAAGGCATTTTGGGCGGCTGAGTTCGCCCGTGGGCCACTGAAGCTGCGAGAATGGGGCGGCCATCACCGCCCCATTTCTCCATGCCTTATCTGCAACTCTCGCTGCCCTGTACCGAAGCCCTGCACCCGCGCGTGGATCGCGCGCTGGAAGATGTGGGCGCACTCGCCGTGACCTTGCAGGACGCGCATCTGGATGCCGCCGACGAGCAGGCCATCTTCGAACCCGGCGTGGGCGAGCTGCCACTGTGGGACGAGATGACTCTGACTGCGCTGTTTGATGTCAACACCGACCCGCTGCTGCTGCTGGCCGCGCTGGAAGCTTTCGACCCCGAACTGGACTGGTCGCAGACGCGCTTTGAAATCATCCCGGATCAGGATTGGGAACGCGCATGGCTGGACACCTTTCACCCGATGCAGTTTGGCCAGCGCACCTTCATCGTACCGTGGAATCACGCACTCCCCGAGGGTGCAGACGCCGCCGACGCCGCCATCATCCGCCTCGATCCCGGCCTGGCATTCGGTTCGGGGACGCACCCCACCACCGCGCTGTGCCTGCGCTGGCTGGATGATTTGGCGGCCAGCGGCGTATTGCAAGCACAACCGGTACTCGACTTTGGTTGCGGCAGCGGCATCCTTGCCTTGGCCGCACTGAAACTGGGTGCGGCGCGTGCCGTCGGTGTGGACAACGACCCCCAGGCCATCATCGCCACCACCGACAATGCACAGCGCAACGGCGTGCAGATTGATGTGTTTTTGCCACAAGACGAACCGATTGCGCGCTATCCCATCGTCGTCGCCAATATCCTCGCCACTGCATTGGATGCCTTGGCCGAAACCTTGGCAGCACGCGTCGCCAACGGCGGCCGCATCGCCATGTCGGGCATTTTGAGTGGGCAGGAAGATGAGCTGCTGCTGCGCTTTGCTCCGTGGTTTGATCGCCTGCACGTCGCACGTGATGACGACTGGGTGCGCATCGACGGGGTCCGCAACTCCACGCCGGTGATCGCATGAACCACGCCCCGAGTTTCGTGTTGGGGAATGCCCCGAAGACACCCCCGCGGCGACGCAGTGAGTGGCTGTGGATGGGCGCACTGGCATTGGGCTTTCTGCTGCAATTGGGCTGGCTGCAACGCGATGTGTTGGCGGCCAATGCTGGCCTGCGGCCGACGCTGGAAGCAACTTGCAGGCTCTTGCATTGCCAGCTCCCCGCCTGGCATGAACCGGCCGCGTTCAGCATGCTGTCGCGCGATGTGATCGCACTTCCGGAGCACCCGCAAGTGCTGCGCGTGCAGGCCAGCTTTCGCAACGACGCGGCGTGGCCGCAAGCATGGCCAGCCCTGGTGTTGAGCCTGACCGATGTCAATGGCCGCAGCTTGGGCAGCCGCCGCTTTCTGCCGGCCGAATACTTGGGCAAGACACCGCATGTGGCACAGCTTGCGCCCAATCAAGCCAGCCAAATCGCATTCGATATTGTTGAACCTGCACCCGATGTGGTGGCCTTCGATTTCCGCTTTGATTGAGTTGCATTGCCATTGGCATTTCAAACATGTGATTCCTGCAATCGTATGCAAACGCCACATCGGCAAAAATTATTTTCACTGAATGCGCAGCAGCACACACCGTCACCCCGTACATCGCGTTAGACTTCCCCTCCGCCGCAACGGCTGCCAGTTACCGATGCGCGCAGTACCGAGGGATTTTCGTTGAACCTTCAAGACCAACGCCAGGACACCGGCCGCGCACCCTTGCGCGAGCATGTCGCCACATCCGTGCGCCGCTATTTGCGCGACCTGGATGGCTGCGACACCGATGATCTGTACACCATCGCCCTGCGCGAGTTGGAAATTCCGCTGTTTGCGGAGGTATTGAAGCATTGCGATGGCAATCAAAGCCGCGCTGCGGCCATGCTCGGCCTGCACCGCGCCACCTTGCGCAAGAAACTCAAGGACTACGGTCTGTCCGTCTGAGGCCAGCACCGCAGCCCGCTATAATTGCGGCTTCCCCACTGTTGTGCCTGCCCATGACTGCCCCCCGTTTCGACGGCTCGGCCGTGCCCGTGCGCCGCGCCCTGCTCTCCGTTTCCGATAAAACCGGCCTGATCGAACTCGCCAAGACGCTGGCGCAGCACGGCGTCGAACTGTTGTCCACCGGCGGCACCGCCAACGCCATCCGCGATGCCGGGCTTGCCGTGCAAGACGTCAGCGACGTGACGGGTTTTCCGGAAATGATGGACGGCCGCGTCAAGACCCTGCACCCGCTGGTGCACGGCGGCCTGCTGGGCCGCGCAGGCCTGGACGACGCGGTGATGGCCGCGCACGGGATCGGCAAGATCGACTTGCTGGTGCTCAATCTGTATCCGTTTGAAGCGGTGACGGCGCGCGCCGATTGCACGCTGGCCGATGCAGTGGAAAACATCGACATCGGCGGCCCGGCGATGCTGCGCAGCGCCGCCAAGAATTTTGCCCGCGTGGCGGTCGTCACCGATCCTTCGCAATACGCGGCGTTGCTGGCTGAACTGAGCGAACACGACGGCGCATTGTCCGCGCAGACGCGCTTTGCATTGTCGGTGGCCGCATTCAATCGCGTGGCGCAATACGACGCGGCAATCAGCAGTTATCTCTCCGCCATCACCGATGCCGCGCAAGCGGTGCCGCAGCGCAGCGCCTTTCCGGAACAAGCCAATGGCAGCTTCATCAAGGTGATGGATCTGCGTTATGGCGAAAACCCGCACCAACAAGCCGCGTTCTACCGCGACCTGTCCCCCGCGCCCGGTTCGCTGGCGACCTTCACCCAATTGCAGGGCAAGGAACTGAGCTACAACAACATTGCCGATAGCGATGCCGCATGGGAATGCGTGCGCCAGTTCGATGCGCCGGCCTGCGTCATCGTCAAGCACGCCAACCCCTGCGGCGTGGCGGTGGGCAGCGGCTGCGCAGACAGCTACGAAGCAGCCTATGCCACCGACCCCACCAGCGCATTCGGCGGCATTCTGGCGTTCAACCGCCCGCTGGATGGCGCCACCTGCAAGACCATTCTGGATCGCCAATTCGTCGAAGTCTTGCTGGCGCCGGACTACGACGACGACGCACTGGCCTATGCGAAAAAGAAAGCCAATGTGCGTGTGTTGCGCATCCCGCTGGCGCCACCATCCCCCGGTTTCATCGACAGCAAGCGGGTGAACTCCGGCATGTTGCTGCAAACCGCCGATGCCCGCGTCGTCACCCGTGATGAATTGAAAGTGGTCAGTCAACTTGCACCCACCGATACGCAATTTGCCGACCTGCTGTTTGCATGGAAGGTCGCCAAGTTCGTCAAATCCAACGCGATTGTGTATGCCAAAGACAGCCGCACCATTGGCGTGGGTGCCGGCCAAATGAGCCGCGTGTATTCGGCGCGCATCGCCGGCATCAAAGCCACCGATGCGGGCCTGATCGTGCCCGGATCGGTGATGGCCAGTGATGCGTTTTTCCCGTTCCGCGACGGCATCGACGCCGCCGCCGAAGCCGGCATCCAGGCGGTGATCCAACCCGGCGGTTCGATGCGCGATGCCGAAGTGATTGCCGCCGCCGACGAACACGGCATTGCGATGGTATTTACCGGTGTTCGGCATTTCCGGCACTGATGCCGGCAGCGCTGGCATCAATCCCAAAGTTTGCCACGCAAACCTTGGGCCCTGCCCGCGCTGCCACACCCCCATTCGCGCCTGCGGCGCGAATCGCCCCCTGGCTCAGGGGGCTGAGCTTCTTCAGACAATCCGGCAGGTGGATGCAGCATGAAACTTCTTGTCATCGGTTCTGGCGGCCGCGAACACGCCTTGGCATGGAAGCTGGCGCAATCACCGCGCGTCACCGACATTCTGGTGGCGCCCGGCAACGCCGGCACCGCGCACGCAGCCAAATGCCGCAACGTGGCGATCAACGTGACGGACATCGCTGGCCTGCTCAAACTTGCGCAGGACGAAGCCGTGGCGCTGACCGTGGTGGGCCCGGAAGTGCCGCTGGTGGCAGGCGTGGTGGACACCTTCCGCGCCGCCGGGCTGCGCATCTTCGGCCCCACCGCTGCTGCCGCGCAGCTGGAAGGCAGCAAGGCCTACGCCAAGGATTTCCTGGCCCGTCACGGCATCCCCACCGCGTACTACGCCGTGCATGCGCAAGTTGATGCCGCGCTGGCCTATGTGCGTGAGAAGGGTGCGCCGATCGTGATCAAGGCCGACGGCCTGGCCGCCGGCAAAGGCGTGATCGTGGCGATGACGCTCGAGGAAGCCGAAGCCGCCGTGCGCGACATGCTGGAGGGCAATGCCTTTGGCGATGCCGGTGCGCGGGTGGTCATCGAAGAATTTCTGGAGGGCGAAGAAGCCAGCTTCATTTCGATGGTGGATGGCCATACCGCCTTGCCGATGGCCACCTCGCAAGACCACAAGCGCGTGTTCGATGGCGACACCGGGCCCAATACCGGCGGCATGGGCGCGTACTCGCCTGCGCCGGTGGTGACGCCCGAGGTGCATGCGCGGGTGATGCGCGAAGTGGTCAACCCCACTGTGCAGGGCATGCTGAAAGATGGCATTCCATTCACCGGATTTTTGTACGCCGGGCTGATGATTGATGCCAGCGGCGCGCCAAAAGTCATCGAATTCAATGTGCGTTTTGGCGACCCGGAAACGCAGCCGGTGATGCTGCGGCTGGAGTCGGATTTACTGGATCTGCTCGACGCCGCCATCGACGGCAAACTGGATGGCGCGCACGCGCAGTGGAACCCGCAACCGGCTTTGGGGGTGGTGATGGCGGCCAAACCGTATCCCGAAACCCCGATCACCGGCGATGTGATTACCGGCCTTGGCAACGTCCCGGCATCGGCCAAAGTGTTCCACGCCGGCACCGCGCAAGATGCCGCCGGCAACACCGTCAGTGCGGGTGGCCGCGTGCTCTGCGTGTGCGCTTTGGGCGCTACCGTGCAAGCCGCGCAACGTGCCGCTTACGCAGGCGTTGCCGCGATCCACTGGGCCAACGAATTCCACCGCAACGACATCGGCTGGCGGGCGATTGCGCGCGAGGTGTAATCCTGCCTACACCGCATACGCGGTCATCGACAACGCACCATAGGCGTAGCCATCCACCAGCACGTGCGGCTTGCTGTTGGCGGCCGCAGCCAGACCTGCGATATACAGCAGCGGCAGGAAGTGGTCGGGCGTGGGCACCGCCATGCGGTAGTCGCGATGGCTGGCCAGCGTGGGGGTGTCCTCCGGGCGCGTTTGCAGCAACGCCATCGCATCGGCATTGAACCGCTGCGCCCAATCGAATGCGCCGTCAGGGGTGTGCCAATCCACCGCGCGCAAGTTGTGCACCACATTGCCGCTGCCCACGATCAACACGCCACGCTCGCGCAGCGCGGCCAGTTTCGCGCCCAACGCCAGATGCCAGTCCAATGGCTTGCGCGCATCCAGCGACAGTTGCACCACCGGGATATCGGCCTTGGGAAAGGCATGCACCAACACCGACCAGGTGCCGTGATCCAGCCCCCAACTTGCATGGTCGGCAGCCGCTACAAAGTCCGGTGCCACCAGGTCGGCCACTTCTTCGGCCAGCGCCGGCAACCCCGGCGCGGGGTATTGCACATCGAACAAGGCCTGCGGAAATCCACCGAAATCATGGATCGTGCGCGGCTGCGGCATCGCCGTCAGCGCCAACCCATCCACATACCAATGCGCCGACACCGCCAGGATTGCACGCGGCGCGGGCACCGCTTCCCCGAACACCCGCCACGCTTCGGTATAGCGGTTGTGTTGCAACGCGTTCATCGGGCTGCCGTGACCCAGAAATACGGCGGGCATCAATGCGGACTTGACCATGTTGGAACACCTCCGGGATCGGGACTCAGTCGGCCGTGCCGGTGGCAGGCACCAGCAGCGGCGGCAGGCCGTGCGGCACCGCGCGCAGGAAGCGCGGCGAGGTGGCAACGGTCGCGCCGAGCGCAGCGGCGGCGTGCCACGGCCAACGCAGATCGTAGAGCAGCGCGCGGGCCAGCGCGATCGCATCGGCCTGCCCGTGTTCCAGCGCGGCCTCGGCCTGCTCGGCGGTGGTGACCAGACCGACGCCGATCACCGGCATCTCCACTTCGCGGCGGATCGCCTCGGCGAACGGCAGCTGGTAGCCCGGCCCGACCGCGATCTTCTGGGCCGGATGCAGGCCGCCACTGGACACATGGATGAAGTGGCAACCGTGGGCCTCCAACGCACGCGCCAGCACGATGCTCTGGGCCAGGTCCCAGCCGCCTTCCACCCAATCGGTGGCGGAGATCCGCACGCCCACCGCCATCGTGGCCGGCACCGCGGCGCGCACGGCGTCGAAGACTTCCAGCAGCAGCCGCATGCGCGATTCCAGCGCGCCGCCATACGCATCCTCGCGATGGTTGCTGAGCGGCGACAGGAACTGGTGCAGCAGGTAGCCGTGCGCGGCATGAAGCTCGATCGCGTCCAGTCCAAGCCGCGCGGCGCGGCGCGCGGCATCGGCGAACGCCTGCACCACGCGGGCGATGCCGGCTGCGTCCAGTGCCGCCGGCACGGGATCGCCGTCCGCGTACGCCAGCGCGGACGGTGCCACCGTCTGCCATCCGTGCACGGCATCCGGCGCGATGGCGCCGCCGCCGTGTTCCCACGGACGATGGGTGGACGCCTTGCGCCCGGCGTGCGCCAGCTGCACGCCCACCGGCATCGGCGACCAGCGCCGCACGCTGGCCAGCGCCTGCGCGAACGCGGCTTCGCAGGCATCGTCGTACAGCCCCAGATCAGCCCAGCTGATGCGACCTTCGGGCACCACCGCCGTTGCTTCGGTCAACAGCAGCGCCGCACCCGACTGGGACAGCGCGCCCCAGTGCTGCACATGCCAATCGTTGGCCAATCCATCTGTACAGGCGTACTGGCACATGGGCGCGACCACGATGCGGTTGGCCAGCGTCAGCGGGCCGAACGGAACAGGGGTAAACAGCCGCGCCATGGCGGACCTCCTACAGGCAATCGCCTACTATCTGTCGCACCGGGCGATGCATCAAGCACACCCGCAGAACACAGCCTTGCAGCTGGCAACCGTCGGCAAGCGGACCCGGCTGCATCCAGAACAGGCGGCCCCGCGGATCAAAAAGCGTCAGCCCGGCAACGCCTTCACGAACAGCGCCTTCACCCCGGGCGAGGTCTCGCGCTCGACCACGTTGAAGTGCTTGGGCTGCTTGCGCAGCAGGTCGCTGAGTTTCTTCTGCCCGTACAGGCGCGGGTCGAAGTTCGGCTTGATCTTGTTGAGATAGGCGCCCATCGCACCGAGGTGCGCCCAACCTTCCTCGTCGGAGGCCTCCTCGATCGCCTGCCGCAGCAAGTTGAACGGCACCGGCTGCGGTGCTGCTTTCCCCGGCGCCGGTGATGGCGCCGCTGACACTGCCGTGGTCGCGGCAGCATCCTGCACGGGGGCCTTCGCCGCCACCGTCTTCGCCGCCTGCTTGCGCGCAGGCTTGGCCGGGGCTGCGGTGGATGCCGGCTCCGGCGCTTCCGCACGCAGCACTTCGGTATAGATGAACTTGTCGCAGGCCTGCACGAACGGGTCCGGCGTCTTGTGTTCGCCGAAGCCGTAGACGGTCAGCCCTTCCTCGCGCAGGCGCTGGGCCAGGCGGGTGAAGTCGCTGTCGCTGGAGACCAGGCACATGCCGTCGAAGCGGCCGGTGTACATCAGGTCCATCGCGTCGATGATCAGCGCGCTGTCGGTGGCGTTCTTGCCGCTGGTGTAGGCGAACTGCTGCACCGGGCTGATCGAGTGCTTGAGCAGCACCTTCTTCCACTGCCCCTGCTGCTGGGTGGTGAAGTCGCCGTAGATGCGCTTGACGCTGGCCAGCCCGTACTTGGCCACCTCCGCCAGCAGGCCTTCGATCACCGAGGCCTGCGCGTTGTCGGCGTCGATCAGCACCGCCAGCCGGCGCTGGCCGTCGTCGTGGGCTACGTGGGTGCGGGTTTTCATGGCGTCTGCTCCGTAGAGGGTGCGGCAGTGGAACGCGCCTTGCGCGCGGGCTTTTTCGGCTTGTCCACCGGCAGCAGGCTGGTCAACGCCTGGTAGCGTTCGAACAGGAAGGCCACGCGCTCGGCGTCGGTGCCGAGTTTGGGCGGTTTGCGGCCGGCGGCTTTCTCGGCGGCGATGTAGGCGGCGTCCACGGCCTTGTCCAGCGCGGCGTGGGCCTTCACCAGCGCGGGCGGCATGGTCAGCGGGTCGTAGAGGTCGGCAAGCGTTGCGTCGGGGAACTGCGCGCGGGCGTCGAGGACGGCTTGGGCGGCGGTTTGGATAGCAGCGCGGTGTTTGCTGTTCCCTTCTCTCTCCGGGAGAAGGTGGCGCGCAACGCCGGATGAATGTTGCGCTTCGTGCAATGCCGCCCAGATCGCCTCCAGCACTTCCTCAAGATTCCCGAAGATCTCGTTGTTCCACACCCGCAAGGTGCGGATGCCGCGCTCGCGCAGGAAGGCATCACGCCGTGCATCGCGTGCCGCTTCATCCGCATGCTGGCCACCATCCAGTTCCACGCAGAGCTTTGCAGCGTCGCAGTAGAAATCCAGCGTGTAGGGCGGCAGCGGGTGCTGGCGACGGAACTTGAAACCACCCAGCCGGCGATCGCGCAGCAATTGCCACAGCCACTGTTCGGCGTTGCTGGCCTCATGACGCAAGCCGCGGGCGAATGCAATGGCTTCGGCGGGAAGTGCGCGTTTGTGCAGGAGGACAACAGCACCCTCATCCGCCCCTTCGGGGCACCTTCTCCCGGAGGGAGAAGGAAGAGCATCGCCCGACGCCGAGGACGCTTCGCTCCCTCTCCCTCCGGGAGAGGGTTGGGGTGAGGGCAGCTCGGGCCAAGGGAAGTTGTTGTAAACGATGCCGGCGGAGTAGCGGTAATCGCTTTTCAGGCGGCCGCAGACGGTGCGTACCCAGGCCATGTGCATGGTGGATTGCATGACGCCGAAGTGACTCAGCGAACTCGTCGGAACCAACATATTGCTATCGCCACAGATGACCTCTGGCGGGACGAATCCAAGTGGAATGAACTTTCGATTTTCCGAAGTGTGGCGCGGCACCAAGATGTAACTTTCAGCAGGCTGACGCACCTCACCAAAAAGGGCTGGATAGGCGGCTAGCTCGCGCGTAGTCGGACGACTGCTTGCCTCTCGTAAGGCTTTAACTGCTGCAATTCGTTTTGCAACCAAAGGCAAAGCCCTTAGTTCTGATGGCGCAATATCCAGCAGCCAGAGACACCAGCGCAGCGTACCGTTGATGAACTCATCTGCACCCAAGAACTTGCGGATCCACTTTTCCGCTGCCGGTTCACGCGCAAGCAGTTCTTCCCTCTCCGAATCCGAAAGCAACAAATTCCCACCATCATTAGGCATGCTTCCGAATGCGATCTGCGGCACGTCCATAAGACTTCCACGACGATTGGGCAGCAGCACATCCGCCGCATCCACCAGATACGGATTGATGTTTCCCGCCAGCAGGCGGTGCGGCTCACCCGCGATGTCCTCGTAGTCGAAGAGTTGCTTCTGCTGCACATCACCGTGCGCAAAGCCCACGATCACGCAATGCACCGCGGCCACACCGCGCGCCTCGTTGTTCCAACGAAACGTGCGATGGGCGAAGAAGATGCGGCAGCCGCGCCGCAGCATTTCGCCCCACAGGACGCCGACCTGCTCGCCTTGGCAGATGGAATTGGTGGAGACGAAGGCGCAGCGGATGCGGGATTCGAAAGACGCTGGATTGGACAGCCGTTCGTCTGTCAGAAGCGGCCCGCCTTCGCGGGAATGACGGGCCAGGGCGTCGGCATGCCGGATGTAGTCGGCGGCTTTGAGATACCACGCACTGACGAAATCCAGCACGCCTGCGCCCTTCAACCCACCGGCAACGGCCAGCAGGTCTTCACGCTGCCCGGCCGTCATCAGCTTGGAGCCAATAAACGGCGGATTCCCCAAAATAAAACTCAGCCGCTCCGCCGGCACCACATCGTTCCAGTCGATCCGCAGCGCGTTGCCATGGACAATCGTGGCGGACTTCTTCAGCGGCAGGCGCACCACGTTCTCGCCGAACTGCTCGGACACCTGCAGGTTCATCTGGTGGTCCATCAGCCACATGGCCACCTGCGCGATCTGCGCGGGGAACTCCTCGATCTCGATGCCGTGGAACTGGTCCACGTCCACCAGCACGTGGTCCTGCACGTGCGCCAGCACCGACTGCTGGGTGGCGAACTGGCGCTTCAGCACTTCCAGCTCCAGCGCGCGCAGCTCGCGGTAGGCGATCACCAGGAAGTTGCCGCAGCCGCAGGCCGGGTCCAGGAAAGTCAGCGTGGCCAGCTTGCGGTGCAGCTGCGCCAGCTTGCGTTCGTCGTTGCCGGCCTTGTCCAGTTCGGCCTTCAGCCCGTCCAGGAACAGCGGGCCGATCAGCTTCAGGATGTTCTTCTCGCTGGTGTAGTGCGCGCCCAGGTTGCGGCGGGCCTTGGCGTCCATCACCGATTGGAACATGGAGCCGAAGATGGCCGGGCTGATGCGGCTCCAGTCCAGCAGGCTTGCGTCCAGCAGCAGGCCGCGCATCTGCGCGTTGAAGTCCGCCAGCGGCAGGAGCTCCTCGAACAGCTTGCCGTTGACGTAGGGCAGTTCCGCCAGCTGCTCGTCCAGCGTGGTCTGGCGCTTCTCCGGCGGCGTGTTGAGCACCTGGAAGATGCGCCCCACCCACATGCCCAGGTCGGCACCGTCTTCGCTGGTGCGCTGGGCGATGAGGTCGTGGAAGCTCTGCCGCGGGAAGATGCCGGTGTCGTCGGCGAACAGGCAGAACAGCAGCCGCACCAACAGCAGCTCCAGCGCGTGGCCGTCGTAGCCGGCGGCCTTCAGCGCATCGTGCAGCCGGCCCATGCGCTCGGCGGCCTGCACGTTGACGGGGTCTTCTTCCTTGTAGGTGCGGGTCTGGTAGCCGCTGATGAAGCCGAAGCGCCCGATCTGCTTGTGCAGCTCGGCCAGCGCGAAGTCCGTGCGCTCGCCGGTTTCCAGGTCGTGCAGGCGCAGGCGCTGGAAATCCGAGACCAGCACGAAGCGCGGCAGCTCGGCGTCCTTCAGCCCGGCGAAATAATCGGTGGCTTGTTCGAATGCGGCATCCAGGTCGCGGCCTTCGCTCTTGTGCTCGGCCAGCATCACGCCGGGCCAGAACACGTCGATGCGGCCATGGGTGCTGCCGGTGAAGCGGGCGGCCTTCTGCTCGAACACCGCCACGCGCTTGCGCTTGACCCCGAAGACCTCGAAAAACTCGTTCCAGAAGCTCTGCGCCTCGGCGCGCTCGCTGGATTCCCCGGCCCATTCCTTGGCAAACGCGCGGGCGCGCTCGCGGATTTCGTTGAGACTCAGCGGCATGGGTTCCTCCTGCTTGCAGGATAAGCGAAGAACGCGAACCGCCACCCGCATCCGTTATTCTCGGCGCATCCACACATGGGGATGTGCATGTCCGGCCATAGCCAGTTCAACCTGCTCACGCAGCGCCGCTTCCTGCCTTACTTCACGGTGCAGGCGCTGGGGGCGTTCAACGACAACGTGTACCGGCAGGCGATCATCGGGCTGCTGGCATACATGGCGGTGAGCAGCCGCGACATGGGGCTGTATGCGAACCTGGCACCGGCGATTTTCATCCTGCCGTTCTTTCTGTTTTCCGCCACGGCGGGGCAAATTGCGGCGCGGGTGGAGAAGCAGAAACTGATCATCCTCACCACCTCGATGGAGATCGCCATCATGTCGTTGGCGGCGCTGGGGTTTGTGCTGCAAAGCATGCCGGTGTTGCTGGTGGCGCTGTTTTGTACCGGCCTGCAGTCCACCTTGTTCGGGCCGGTGAAATATTCAATCTTGCCGTCGGTGCTGAAGCCGGAGGAATTGACCGGCGGCAATGGCCTGGTGGAGATGGGCACCTCGCTGGCGATCCTGCTTGGCATGATCTGCGGCGGATTGATTTTTCAAGTGGCCGGCAGCCACGGCCCGCAGGTGGCGGCCGTGTGCGTGATTGCGATGGCGGTGGCCGGCAACACGGTGGCGCGGCAAATCCCCAAGGTGGATGCCGGCGACCCGTCCTTGAACGTGGACTGGAACATCGTGCGGGCGTCGCGGCGGATCTGGGCGCTGACCCGGCAGCGGCTGGCGGTGCGCAACGCGGTGCTGGGGGTCAGTTGGTTCTGGTTCGTGGGCACGGTGCTGACCGCGCAATTGCCGGTGTATGCGCAGGCCAACCTGGGCGGCACGCAGAACCTGTACATCTTCGCGCTGGCGCTGTTTTCGGTGGGTGCCGGGGTGGGTTCGATGTCGTGCGAAAAGCTGTCGGGGCGCACGGTGGAAATCGGGCTGGTGCCGCTGGGCGCGTTCGGCATCAGCGCGTTCCTGCTGGACCTGTATTTCGCCCGCCCCGGCCAGGCGCTGGCGGCGGGGCTGTCGGTGGCGCAGTTCTTCGCTGCGCCCGGCAGCTGGCGGATCATGCTGGATCTGGTGGGCGTCGGCTTGTTCACCGGCTTCTTCGTGGTGCCGCTGTTTGCACTGATCCAGAGCCGCACGCCGAAACACGAACTGGCGCAGGTGATTGCCGGGATGAACATCCAGAACGCGATGTTCATCGTGCTGGCGGCGCTGATCGGCATCGCGGTGCAACGCTATCTGGGCTGGAGCATCCCGCAATTGTTCCTCGCGCTGGCGATTGCCAACACGCTGGTGGCGTTGTGGATTTTCAGCATCGTGCCCGAGTTTTTCATGCGCTTCATGAGCTGGGTGATGGTGCGCACGTTGTACCGGCTGAAATTGCACGGCATCGAAAAACATATCCCCGATGACGGCGCGGCGCTGCTGGTGTGCAACCACGTGAGCTACATGGATGCGCTGATCCTGTCGGCCTGCGCGCCGCGCCCAGCGCGCTTCGTGATGTATTACAAGATCTTCAACGTGCCGGTGATGCGTTGGATCTTCAAGACCGCCAAAGCCATCCCGATTGCCGGTGCGCGCGAAGACCCGCAAGTGATGCAGCAGGCCTTCGACGCAGTGGATGCGGCGCTGGCCGAAGGCGAATTGGTGTGCATTTTTCCGGAAGGCGCACTGACCCGCGATGGCCAGATTGCACCCTTCAAATCCGGCGTTGAAAAGATCCTGGCGCGTGCAGCCTTGCGCGGGCAGGACGTGCCGGTGGTGCCGATGGCGCTGAAAAACATGTGGGGCAGCATGTGGAGCAAACAGGATTCGCGCCTGCGCCGCATGCGTGTGCCGCGCCGCTTGCGCGCACCCATCGAGGTCTTGGCTGGTGAGCCGGTGGCAGGCAGTGCAGCCAGCGCGGAATTGCTGGAAGCGAAGGTGCGTGCGCTGCGTGGCGATGCGGCGTAAGCGGGATGGCAATGACATTGCGCGACACCCCTGCGCAATAAATCACCAAGGAAAGCCGCAACCGCCCCTTTGTCAACCGGCACGACATTGATTACCCTTGCCGCAGACAGGTGATGCTTGCGCACAGCAGACGCATCATTCTTCTTCAGGGGATCACATGAACACCACTCCGCCACCTGTGCAGCAGGTGCATCACTACTACTACCCGCAAAAATCGGGTGGTACGGCGGCCTTGTTGGAAGTCCTTCCCGGCTTGTTCCAGATTTTTGGCATTGGCCATCTGTATGCCGGCAATGTGGTGACCGGCTTGCTGATCATGTTCGGGTATTGGTGTGTGCTGTTTATCAATATCCTGCTGAGCTTTGTCATCATTGGCCTGTTCACCGGGCCGCTGTGCTGGCTGATTGCCATGATCGCTTCACCGCTGATTGCAGCCAACAGTTGCAATGCGCGCTTTCCCGCAGCTCCCACCACTACAAGGACTTTCGAGTGAATACCAACAGCCCCGTTGTGCCCAACAATCTTGTCTGGGCAATCTTGACCACGCTTTTTTGCTGCTTGCCGCTTGGCATTGTGTCGATCGTGTTCGCTTCGAAGGTGGATGGCCTGCGTGCCGCTGGCGATATCGCCGGCGCGTGGGAGGCTTCACGCAAAGCCAAGACCTGGGCCATCTGGTCGGCCTTGAGCGGACCCGTGCTGATTTTGATCTGGTTCATGTTCTTCGGTGGCCTGGCCATGCTTGGCGCAATCAGCGGCGCACACTGATCCATGCCCATCCCCGGTGCAGTTGATACGCCGCGAAAATGGCTGCGTGTGATGCCAACCGCCCTGCTTGCGCTGGCGGCGGCGGGTACTGCATGGGTGCTTTCGCGGCTGGACCCGTTTGTTGGCAACAGTGCTTTGCCGCCATGCCCGTTGCATGCATTGACCGGCCTCTATTGTCCCGGCTGCGGCAGCACACGCTGCCTGTACGCCCTGCTGCACGGTGATGTGTGGCTCGCGCTGGCAATGAACCCGCTGCTGGTTGTGAGCTTGCCCCTGTTGGGCCTGATGTCGCTCAATGCCGCAGGTTGGCGCCCGGCATGGAGCACACCCCTCATGCGCCAGCTTGCTCGACCCGGATTATGGTTATGGCTGCTGCTGGGGTATGGCGTGCTGCGTAATTTGCCGTGGTCCCCGTTCAACTTGCTTGCGCCAGGCTAGACGCCCAACGGCTTGTGCACCATCAACCAAAAGATGGCGATCACACTGATGAACGCCGGCCAGCCCAGCCAGAACCACCAACGCATCACCCGCCTGTAAACAGGCGATAGCGGCGCACCTGCGATGGCGGCTTGCCGTGCCAGATCACGAGCCTTGATTTGCAACCACACCACCGGCAACCAGCAGGCCCCGGTGACAAAAAACAGAATCAACGCAGTCTTGATCCAGAACGTACCCAACGGCAGATGCAACAGCTTTGCCAGCCATAGGCCGGTGACAAACTGCACCACCACCGCGGGCGCGGTGAATACGGCATCAGCGATCACCACTATCCGCGCCGTGGCCGCAATATTGCGTGCATCGCAGCTGAGGTGCGCCATCCACATGAAGAACGCGATGCCAAGCCCGGTGCCCATCAACACGGTGGACGACAGGATGTGCATCCACTTCAGGGTCAGGTAATCCATTTCAGCGCCGATCCACCAACACCCACAGCACGGCCAACATCGGCAGCAAGGCGATATTTTTCACCAGCCCACCCAACGGGTCGAAAAACAATGCAGGCAAGCCAAGGCCAAACCCCAGCAAATAAGCCGCCACGCTGATCCACATCAACACCACCACAGGCCGCGGCCGTGGATGCACGGCCAGTGCAAGCCCCAAAGCCAGATCCAACACGGCTGCAGCACGCGCCAATGCCACCGGGTGCGCGTGTGCAAGCAGGCTGCCTTGCGCCAGGGCATCAATGCCCCGTGCCGGCGTCGTCAAGCCCACCACCCCCGACCACAGCCATAGCGCCACCACGCTCCACTGCAACCAAGGCACCAGAAAGTACAGTTGCGCCGCCCACCGGTCTTGCATCTGGCTGGGGGCTGCCGACAGTACGTCGTCCACATCGCGAACGGATACGCCAAATGCCGCGCGTGCGCGCTGCTGCTCGCCTTCGTCGAGTACGTTACCGCGCACCAGCATCGCCCAAATAGTGCGGTTGACCGGGCCGCGCCCCAGCAGTTGCCCGATCCAGACTTGCAGCTTCACCAATGGCAACGGCACGCGCCACGATTTCTCCCCTGCGATGTGCAGCCAACGTCGCCAACGGGATTGGTATCGATGCAATGCAATGGGCTGCACGCAACCCAGCTGGTAAATGCCGCGCTCACCCTGCATGCAGGCCGCGGCAGCCACGTCTGCCAAGTCCTCCGCGCAAATGGGCTGGAACACCCAATGCCCATCGCCGGGCAGCAATTGCCGCCACGGGAATGCCGCCATCGCCCGCAGCAGCGACGTACCGCCATAGGAGCCGCGCAGCGAATACACCACCGACGGCCGCAGCACCACCGCATCCACCGGCAGCGCGAGCAGCAGCGCATCGAACCGGTGTTTGCTCTCGATGAATCCACCATCCGCGGGATGCCCCAGCGCGGAGATTTGCACAAAGCGAATGCCGCGAGCCGCACATGCCTGTGCCAATGCCAGCGGTGCGCGCACATGGACATCTTCAAAATTCTGCTGCCCATCTTCACGCAGGATGCCGGCTGCGTTGACCACCACCGACACGCCTTGCAGCGCCTGCGTCCAATCCCGGGCTTGCCGCATCTGCAGCAAATCGCCCGCCACTTCGTCATCTTGCAACTGTCGTCCTTGCGGCCTAGCCAACACGCGCACGCAAAACCCGCGTTTGCGCAATGCCGCTTTGATGAAGCCGCCGATAAAGCCGCGCCCACCCACCAGCAAGACGGTCTGCATGCCAAGCCTGTCCGTCATGCAGCAATGACGCCGAACAGCATGGCGCCGACCGCAAGATTCATTGCCCGTTCCGGGCTGACTGATGCTCGTCCAACCACATCTGGATCACATACCGCGCAATCGAGATGGGGGAAGACAGTACGATGCCTTCCGCCTCGCCATCGCCATCGGCCTCGCGCCAGTCACGCGCCAGCCCGGCGCGCACCTCGGCGGCGGAAAACCAGCGGGCGTCTTCCAGTTCTTCGCTGGCATGTGGCGCATCGGGTTCGGCGTGAGCGATGAAGCCGAGCATCAGCGCACCGGGGAACGGCCACGGCTGTGAGGCCAAATAGCGTGCGGTTTGGGTGTGCACGCGCACGCCGGTTTCTTCCATCACTTCGCGGGCGATGGTTTGCTCCAGGGTTTCGCCGGGCTCGACAAAGCCGGCCACCACCGACCAGCGCCGCGCCGGCCAGTTGGCTTGCCGGCCCAGCAACAGGCGCGTGCCATCGGTAATCGCGGCGATGATGGCTTGATCGGTGCGCGGGTAGTGCTCGCTGGCGCAGCCGGCGCAACGTGCCAACCAGCCGGCGCGCACAAACTGCAATGTGCCGCCACACGCGGGGCAATAGCGATAGCGCTGGTGCCAGTGTTGCAGCGCACGCGCCTGCGCAAACAACGTGGCCTGCCACGCCGGCCACGCCGCAGCGGCGCGGCGCAGATCCAGACTGTCGGTGCGCGCTGCTGGCACGTGGGCGGCATCGGCTGCAAACCACGCACGGCCGTCGCGCAGGCCCAGAAAAATGTGTTCGCCGGGGCCAGCCGGCAGTTCAACGCCGGAAAACTGACGCAATGCGCCGCCAGCATCCAGCAACGCGCACCCGCTGGCATCCAGCGCGATGATGCCGGCCTGCGGCCACGCCTCCGCCAGTGCGGCGGGGTCATCCCGCAAGTGGTCGGCGCGATCCAGTGCGCCATCGACAAAGGCAAACGGGGTCACGCTTACACCGTAAAGCTGCTGCCGCAGCCGCAAGTGGTTTTGGCATTGGGGTTGCGAATCACGAACTGCGCGCCGGCCAGGGATTCGCTGTAATCGACCTGTGCGCCGATCAGGTATTGCAGGCTGAGCGGATCGACCAGCAAGGTGGCGCCGTCGGTGACGATGGCGATGTCGTCCTCGTTCTGGCCTTCATCGAACTCGAATCCGTACTGAAACCCGGAACAGCCGCCGCCTTGGATATACGCGCGCAGCTTGAGCGCGGCATTGCCTTCTTCGGCCACCAGCTCGCGCACTTTGGCGGCGGCGGCGGCGGTGAATTGCAGAGGCGCCGACGGCAGGGCCGGCGTGGCTTGTTCGAGTACGACGATATCCATCTGCCAAGGATGGGGCGCGGCCACGCGTGAATCAACCTTTGCCGGGTAATCTGGATGGCACTGCCGGGGCTGCCGACGGCACCACGCTGCTCCAGCTGAACGAATTTTCCACCAACTCGCCGTCTTGCGGCTGCAAACGTGCGATCACCCGCACCGGCTTGACCCCGCGCGGCAGCACGATATCGCCACTGACCTGCTGGAAATACTTGAACGAATACTCGATCCCGGGCGCATTGGCTTGCTGGCGCAGCACATTCCAGTCCAGGCGCCGCATCTGCTGGCCATCGGTCACCTCCAACGCCAACCGCAGGCTGCCTGCATTGATCTCACCACGGTTCAGGGTTTGGGTCAGGGTGGCGACGAAATGCCAAAGCTGCGGGTCGGCCTGCGGCTCCAGCTTCAACTCTTGTGCGGCCAGGCCACGGCGCTGCCCGGTGGGGCCCACCAAGCGTTCGTAAAACGCCACGTCGGCGCGCAGACCGGCCACTTCTTCATCACGCTCGGCCAAGGTACCCTGCAAGTCGGTATTCGCCTGCCGGCTGATTTGATCGGACCGCCTCAGATTGGCGGCCTGCTGCTGCAAATTGGCAATTTGCGTGGCCTGTGCCGCCAGTTGCTCACGCGCATTACTGGGCTGCGGCGCAAAACTGCGCCATGCGCCCCACCCGCCCAACCCCAAGGCCAGCAGCACCAGCAATAGCTGGGCCAACTTCGGGTGGCCACTGCCCACCATGCTGCGCTTGGGGCTTGGCAGGGCGCTGGGCATTGCACTGGGCTTGCGGCGCAGAACAGACATGACGCCGATATCGCACTGTTGCAATCCCGCCGTCAAGCACGGTCTCGCCAGCTGCCAAGTGCACAGGGAAGCGAATTTGCAACCGGCGCACGGCACAGGTACTGGTACGCGATGTCGACAGAGCCATCTTGATGGCCGATTTATTGCCGACAAAGGCCGACTCGCACGGCTTTTTGCGTCAAAATCACTGGATGAACACACCCGGACACACTTGGACTGCTATCGCCAATGCCGCGAAGGTGGTGCTTGCACCTGCGATTGCAACTGCAAGACCTGAATACGCAGCCGTGGCGAACCAGGGGGAGATTGGACTATGAGCAGCGTACTTCCTGCCGCCATGGCGGACAGCAACCCTTATCGCGTCCTGATTGTCGAGGATGACCGCAGCCAAGCGATGTTTGCCGAAGCCATTTTGCGTGGTGCCGGGATGCAGGCGGAGGTGGTTGCCATTCCCGAGCGCATGATGGAAGCACTGGAGCGCTTCGTCCCCGATCTGGTGCTGATGGATTTGCATATGCCCGGCACCAGTGGCACCACGCTGACCACGCAAATTCGCGAGCACACGCAGTTTTCGCACACCCCGGTTGTGTTCCTGACCGGCGATCAAGATCCCGAACGCGAGCTGGAAGTGCTCGACAAGGGGGGCGATGATTTCATTCTCAAGCCGGTGCGGCCGCGCCACTTGATTGCGGCGGTGCAAAACCGCATCCGCCGTGCACGCGCGCTCAACGAAAGCCTGCAAACGCACAGCATGCCCGATCGCCACCCGGTGACGGGCCTCCACACCCGACATGCGCTGATGCAGGTACTGGCCACCCAACTTGGCCATCGCAGCACGGGGGGAGGTGCGCTACTGCTGGAGCTGGGCAACCCCAGCGCCCTGCGCAACCGCTACGGCTATGCCGCACTGGATGGCTTGTTCAACGCCGCCGGCACCCATTTGGGCAGTTTGCTCGAACACCATGCGATTGCCGCTCGCCTCAGTGACAATGCATTTTTAGTGGTGGTGCGCGATTTGGGACGCGGCGCACTGGAAGGTTTCGCACGCCGCCTGCGTGATGGCATCGGGTATCACGACTTCCTGGTGGATGGCGAACCGATGCGGCTGCGCTGCACAATCGGGTATGCCAGTTTCGAGCATGCGTTTGCCGATACCGGTGCCGTGCTGGCCGCAACCGAGGATGCCACCCGCGAAGCCCATGCCCTGCCCGCCGGTGTTGCCGGTTTCGTGCCGCCAGAATTGACCGCCTCCGACAACCTGATCGACGAGCTGCGTGCCGCGCTCGCCCCTAACGGTGAAGGCTTGTATTTGGCATTTCAGCCAGTGGTCGCGGTGGCCGGTGGCGACGAGGCACAATTCCAGGTGCTGGTGCGCATGCACGGTGCCGATGGCAGCGTGCGCAAGGCGGGGGATTTTTTGGCGGCAGCACAAGCGGCAGGATTGCTGGCACAACTGGATCGCTGGGTGATGGAGCGGGCACTGGCCTTGTTGCAACAACGTCGCGCAGAAAGCCGGCCAGTCCGTTTGTTTGTCTCGCAAACACCGCGCACGCTGGGCCAGGATGGCTTTGCCGGCTGGTTGCAGCAAGCACTCGAGCGCGCCGGGGTGGATGGCCCCTCACTGGTCATTGATATCCGTCAGGAAGACGCGGTCGTACATACCGTGCTGTTACAACAATTTTGCGAGCAACTGGTTCCGGTGGGTGTGCAATTCTGCCTCAGCCAGTTCCGCAGCACTGAAGATGGCAACCAGCTGCTGCAAATGCTGCCGCTGGGCTATTTGCGCCTATCGTCCGAGTTTGCCCGGCAACCGTTGCCACCGGCATTACAGGATGAAATGCGCACCGCCATCGAACGGGCGCATCGGCTGGGCCTGCAAGTGATTGGGCAGGCGGTGGAAGATCCGCAGGCGGCAGCGGCGCTTTGGGTGGCTGGCATCGACTTCATTCAGGGCAATCTGGTACAACGCCCGGAGCAAGCCCTTGATTTCGACTTCCAGAGTGCGGCCTTGTGAATACCGTAAAACCCGATGGACTCAATCTGTTGAGTGCACGCTGGCTGGCGTTAGGGGCCGCCGCTGGCGCATCACTTGCTTTGGTGATCAATCAACTGGGTGTGCAGGGCCCATGGCAGGTCATTGCTTTGGTGCTGGCGCTACTGGCGCTGTTTGCCACCACCGCGCACGCATGGACAACCCGCTCCCGCGAGCAGGCGATGTCCAATCAGGCCGAACGCACGCGCGAGAAAGAAGCCGAAATCCACATGCTGCAACAGGAGCTCGACCGCCACACCGCGCTGGAGATCGAACTCACCAAGGCCAAGCAAGCGGCGGAGTCGGCAGTCATGGCCAAGGGCGAGTTTCTGGCCACCATGAGCCATGAAATCCGCACACCACTCAATGGCATCATCCCGATGCTGGATTTGCTGTCCACCTCCAAGCTCAGCCTCGACCAACAGGAAATTCTCAAGACCGCCACCGCCTCGGCACAGCAGCTACTGCGCATCGTCGATGACATCCTGGATTATTCGAAGCTGGAGGCTGATCGACTCGAGCTGGAAACCACTGGCTTCAACCTGCGCGAATTGCTGGGTAGCGTGATGACCTTGATGGAACGCTCGGCCGATGCCAAGGGCTTGCATCTGCGGCTGAATATCGACTCGGCGGTGCGCTTGCCGGTAAGAGGCGACCCGGTGCGGTTGCGCCAGATCCTGAGCAATCTGGTGAGTAATGCGATCAAATTCACCGAGCGCGGCAATGTCACTGTCAACATCAAACGCCTGGGTGAAACAGTCGCCCAGCACATGCTGCGCTTCGAAGTGCAAGACACCGGCATTGGCATAGATGCCGCGACCCAGGACAAACTGTTTCAAGCCTTCAGCCAAGCCGACGCCTCAACCACCCGGCTGTATGGCGGCACCGGTCTTGGACTGGTGATTTCACAGCGCATCGTGTCGCTGATGGGTGGCAAGATCGGGGTGCAGTCGCAACCCGGTCAAGGCTCCACATTCTGGTTCGAAATTCCGTTGCTCAAGGTGCAAGGCGACATGCCTGCGCAACAGGGCGATTTGCACGGTGGCCGCGTCCTGCTGATCACCACCGATACACGTCTGCGCATGCGCCTGACCATGCTGCTGCCCAACTGGGGGTTGCGTGTCACCGCTGTGGAAAATACTCAGGATGCACTGGAGCGGCTACGCCAAGCCCACACCCAAGGCGAGCCGTGGACGTTCTCGGTGGTGCTGGCGGATCTGATGAGTATTCGCAGCACAGCGGTATCACTGGCGCGCAACATGGAACGCAAGCAACAATATGGCGAAGTCCGTTTGGTGTATCTGCGCGGCGACGAAGCCACCTCATTGGACCTGCCTGTGAACGCCACCCTGATTCCCCGCAATGCCGAAGATGCGGATTTGCGTGCGGTGCTGTCTGCGTCCGGGGTGGCGTGGGGGCAACAAGACCCGCACCCGGCGCCGGCTGCACAAAAACCGAAGGACGAGATCCCCGGCAAGCCGCGCATCCTGTTGGTGGAAGACAATCCAGTCAACTTGATGGTGGCGCAGCGCTTGCTGCAGGTCTTGGGTGCCGAATGTGAAACCGCCGGCAATGGCCAGGTGGCGTTGGAAAAGCTGGATCAAGCCCAGTTCGATTTGGTACTGATGGATTGCCAGATGCCGGTACTCGATGGCTACAGTGCCACCCGGCGCTGGCGCGAACTCGAGCAGGAACGCAAAGCCACGCGGCGCCTGCCGATTGTGGCGATGACCGCCAATGCGATGGCCGGCGATCGTCAGAAATGCCTGGATGCCGGGATGGATGACTACCTGGCCAAGCCCGTCACCAAAGTCGAACTGGAACAGTGCATTACGCGCTGGAAAAGCAGTGCAATGCCGGTCCCCGCAGCCACGCCCTCGGCAGCACAACTCACCCAACGTGCGCCCTCCGTGCTGGATCAACGGGTACTCGGCGAGTTGCGTGAAGTACTGGGTAGCGAGGTCGACAAGATCATCGCCGTGTACCTGGAAGACGCACCGCGTCTGATCGCGCAGTTGGAACGGGCGGCGGTGAACATCGACCCCATCGCACTGCGGGTCACCGCGCATACGCTGAAATCGTCCAGTGCCAATGTTGGCGCGATGACCCTATCGGATGCCGCACGCGATCTGGAACATGCCGCACGCGACGGCACCATGACCCAACCGGGGCCGGCGGTAGCACGCATCGTCAGTGAATTTGCGCAAGTCCGGGTGGCCCTGCGCGCACTCTTGTTCAGAAACTGAACAGGCATCGCGCACTGGCAGGTGCGCGCCATGCGGTTGCACAATCACCGCCCGCGATAGCGACACCCCGAGGTGCAGGTTTCGTGCACCACCACTTCGGTCAACAGCGGCACCTGCGGCTTCAAACGCTGCCAGATCCAGATCGCCAGTTGCTCGCTGGTGGGGTTTTCCAACCCTTCGATCTCATTCAGATAATGATGGTCCAGCTGCTCGTAGATCGGCTTGAACGCCGCCTTGAGATCGGCAAAATCCATCACCCAACCCAGCTGCGGATCCGGCTCGCCGCTGACCTGCAGCTCGATCGAAAAGGAATGCCCGTGCAAGCGCGCGCATTTGTGTCCGTCCGGCACATTCGGCAGCCGGTGCGCCGCTTCGACGGTAAAACGCTTGAAGATATCCATCGGGCCGTCCGTCCTGCAGGCAAACAAAACCCCGCAGGTGCGGGGCTGAGGGCTCATGCGTTGGTGGCTATGGGTGGACTCGAACCACCGACCCCAGCATTATGAGTGCTGTGCTCTAACCGGCTGAGCTACATAGCCAACGCAGAGCCGGCCATTATCCTGATCCTGGCCCGTGCCGTCAATTCGCCCTGTGGCAGCTTGCCGAAGCTGCGCGGCACTGGCACAGTCGGGGCAGGCAAATTTTTGAGGTCCGCATCGTGATCGATCCGGACGGGTTCCGGCCCAATGTGGGCATCGTACTGATGCACGACGATGGACGAGTGTTCTGGGCGCGTCGAGTGCGCCGGGACGGCTGGCAGTTTCCGCAAGGCGGCATCAACACCGACGAAACCCCGCTGGAAGCGATGTACCGCGAGCTGCGCGAGGAAACCGGGCTGCTGCCTGCGCATGTGGACGTGCTGGGCGCCACCCCCGGCTGGCTGCGCTACCGGCTGCCGCCGCATGCCATCCGCCACCGCGACAAGCTGGTGTGCATCGGCCAAAAGCAGGTGTGGTATCTGCTGCGTTTTCGTGGATTGGAGGGCGATGTGCAGCTGGATGGCACCGATTGCCCTGAATTCGACCACTGGCGCTGGGTGGATTTTTGGTACCCGCTGCAGCATGTGGTGACCTTCAAGCGCAGCGTGTATGCGCGTGCGCTGGCGCATCTGGCCCCGCATGCCCGCGCGGTGGCCGGGGCACTGGCCGTGCCGGAGCACACCCTTCCCGTCAGGGTTGTCGGGCAAGCGCGACAGCGCTGATCGCCGCCTGTGTTGTTGAAGCTGAATGCAGGCATACCGCTTGTCGGGTTGATGTTGCATTGCAACAAAACCCTCGATATGCTGCATCGCACAAATCCGGCAAACCTTGCCGACAACACCAGCAGGAGACCGCCATGTACCAGTTCAACGATCAGTTCAGCAAAGCCGCCAGCCAGTTCGCCGATGCCGCTGCCAACGTCAACCGTTTGGCCCTTGAGAATGCCGAGAAGGCCTTTGGCCTGCAGTTGGCCGCCATCGAAGACACCTTCACCGCCAGCTTCGCCTTCACCGGCGAGCTGCTGCAGGTGCGTGACGCCGACGGCCTGAAGGCTGTGTGGCCGAAGGGTGTGCAGATTGCCCGCACCAATGCCGAGCGCAGCCTCAGCACCGTGCAGGAAGTGTTTGCCAACACCGTGAAGACCAACGAAGCCATCGGCTCGCTGGCCAAGGGCCAGTTCGAGCAGGCCAGTGCCCAGGTCAAGGCTGAAGTGGAAAAAGCCACCAAGGCAACCAAGTCCGGCAAGTAAGCCCGGCAAGATCCCTCCCCCTGGGACCGCAACGACGCACTCCCCTGCGTCGTTGCCAAAACCCGGCAGCGCAAGCTGTCGGGTTTTTTTATGGTGCCCATGCCAAACGGCAGATGCGAATGGCAAGCAATCGCGCAACAATTATGGACTTGCAAGTTCAGTATCCTGCTAAACTCCCCGGTTCATTTTCATATCTCCATCGGATCAGCCCCCATGCCTGCCCATAAATCCGCCCACACCCCCAACCCCGCCCTGCGTTGGGGCTTGATGCTGCTTGGTGCGCTCGTCGTGTTTGGGGGCGTGTTTGGAATCAAGGCGATCTTCGCCAAAAAGACCAACGAATTCTTCGACAACATGCCGCAACCGGCGGTGGCCATTTCAGCCGCCTCGGCGACGTTGCAGCGCTGGAGTGCGGACGGCGAATCGGTGGGCACCTTGGTGGCCGTCAACGGCACCGATGTCACCACCGAGGCCGGTGGCGTGGTGCGCAGCATTGCATTCGAGGCCGGCCAGCCGGTCAGCCAGGGCGCCGTGCTGGTGCGCCTGAACACTGACAACGAAGAGGCTCAGCTCAAAGCGCTGGAGACCTCGGCCAAGCTGGCAGCCGTGCAGGCACAGCGCTGGCAGGCGCTGGGCAAGGACAAACTGGTGTCCCTGGATGATGTGCAACAGCGCGTCGCCGCCGCCGCCAATGCGCGCGCGCAAGTAGAGGCACAGCGCGCACTGATTGCCCGCAAGACCATCCGTGCGCCGTTCTCGGGCGTGCTGGGCATTCGCAAAATCAATCTGGGCCAATATCTGGCACCGGGCGACGCAATCGTCACCTTGCAGCAACTCAACCCGATCTATCTGGACTTCACCCTGCCCGAGCAAATGATCGGCAAGCTGCTGAAAGGCGGCAACATCAATGCCAGCGTGGATGCCCTGCCGGGCCAGCACTTCAGTGGCGAAATCACCGCGCTGGATCCGCTGGTGGATGCCAGCACCCGCAACTTCAAAGCGCAGGCCACCTTGCAAAACCCCGGCAACGCCTTGCGCCCGGGCAGCTTTGCCAAGGTCAGTTTTGAACTGGGCGCAGAGCACGCCGTGGTGGTGATTCCGCAAACTGCAGTCAGCTTCAACCCTTACGGCAACGCGGTCTTCGTGATTACCTCGGAAAAGCGCAAGGCCGGCGAAACCGACGCCAAGGGACAACCGCTGAGCGGCGACAAATTGGTGGTCAACCAGCGCTTCATCAAGACCGGGGCCACCCGTGGCGATTTGATCGCGGTCACCGATGGGCTGAAGCCCGGTGAGCGCGTGGTGACGGTGGGCCTGCTGAAGCTGCGCAATGGCGCGGAAGTGACGATTGATAACAGCGTGCAACCTGCCGCCGATGCCCAACCTACGGTCATCAACCGTTGATCGCTGGCGACCTGTCACGCCCTCTTGTCCACACTTTCCCAACGCGGGGAAGCGGGAGTAACCAAGCATGAAATTTACCGACATCTTCATCAAGAAGCCGGTGCTGGCGCTGGTCGTCAGCCTGTTCATCCTGCTGTTCGGCCTGCGTGCCTTCAGCGAATTGAACGTGCGCAAATATCCGGAAATGCGCAATGCCGTGATCAACATCAACACCACCTATTTCGGTGCCGATGCCGACTTGATCCAGGGCTTTATCACCACGCCACTGGAGCGCGAGATCGCCAGTGCCGAGGGCATTGATTACATGACCTCGACCAGCGCGGCGGGGATAAGCTCGATTCAGGCCTATATCCGGCTGGACAAGAACCCCAGCGAGGCGCTCACCCAGATCAGCGCCAAGGTCAACAAGATGCGCGGGCAATTGCCATCGCAGTCGGAAGACCCGGTGATCGACCTGAAGCAGGGCGAGAGTATTGCCAGCATGTATCTGTCGTTTGCCAGCGACCGTTTGGATGGCAACCAGATTGGCGACTATCTGACCCGCGTGATCCAGCCCAAGCTGGTGACGGTACCCGGTGTGCAAAGCGCAGAAATCATGGGCGCCGGCAACTTCGCCATGCGCGTGTGGTTGAAACCGGAAAAAATGGCCGCGCTGAAAGTGACCGCCAGCGATGTCTCGCAAGCCTTGCAGTCGAACAACGTGTTGGCCGCGCTGGGCTCGACCAAGGGGCATATGGTTGCGATCGACATGACCGCACGCACCGATCTGCGCAATGCCGAAGAGTTCCGCAAGCTGGTGGTGCGTGAACAGGACGGTGCGATTGTGCGCCTGGGTGACATCGCCGATGTGGTGTTGGGCTCTGACAGTTATGGCACGTCGGTGCGTATCAATGGCGGCGATGCAGCCACGTTCATCGGTATCAGTGTGGCGCCCGATGCCAACTCGCTGGATGTGATCAAGGCAGTGCGCAAGGTCTGGGACAACGACATCATTCCGCAATTGCCGCAGGGCATGCACGCCAGCATTCCGTACGACAGCACCGAGGCGATTCAAGACTCGATCAACGAAGTGATCCGCACCATTGTGGAAGCGCTCCTCATCGTGATCGTGGTGATCTACTTGTTCCTGGGCTCACTGCGCAGCGTGTTGATCCCGGCCATTTCCATCCCGCTATCGCTGATTGGCGGGCTGTTCTTGATGCTGCTGATGGGCTTCACCATCAATTTGCTGACCTTGCTGGCGATGGTGCTGGCCATTGGCATCGTGGTGGACGATGCGATCATCGTGCTGGAGAACATCCACCGGCATATCGAAGAAGGCATGAAGCCGATGGACGCCGCGATTCGCGGCGCGCGCGAATTGGCGTGGCCGGTGGTGGCGATGACCACCACCTTGATTGCGGTGTATTTGCCGATTGGTTTCCAAGGTGGAATGACCGGCGTGTTGTTCACCGAATTCGCGTTCACCTTGGCCGGCGCGGTGTTGTTGTCGGGCGTGATTGCGCTCACATTGACGCCGATGATGAGCGCGAAGATCCTGATTGCGCATGACCCCGACCACCCCAAGGGCAAGTTCGAGCTGTGGTTGGATAATCGCTTCGACAAACTGCACCATGCCTATCAACGCCGCCTGCACGGTGCGCTGGATACCAAGGCCGTGATCGCCGTGTTTGGCCTGATCGTGCTGGTCAGTTGCGGTTTCCTGTACGCAGGCGCGCCAAAGGAACCGGCACCGGTGGAAGATGAAGGTTTCATCTTCTCGGTGGCCAGTGCGGACCCGGTGGCCACGCTGGATTATGTGGAACGCTATACCGCTGAAATTTCCAAGTTCACCGCCAGGATTCCCGAGATCAAGGAGACCTTCTTGATCAACGGTGGCATGGGCGGCGGCGGCGGCGGTGCCAGCCCCAGTGCGATGGCCGGTTTCGTGCTCAAGCCGTGGAGCCAGCGCAGCCGCTCCACCACGCAAATCCTGCAGCAAGAGCTGCAACCCAAGCTCAACGAGATCAGTGCGCTGAAGGTGTTTGCCTTGGTGCCCCCCTCACTGCCCAGCGCCGGTGGCGGTGGCGGTGGCGGTGAATTCATCGTTGGCGGCGTGGGCAACTTGCAGCAGTTGTCGGAGCTGTCGGACGCCATTCTGGCCAAGGCGTATGCCAGCAAGCGCTTCATCTTCCTCGACAAGGATTTGAAGATCGACAAGCCGCGCATCGAGGTCAACATCGACCGCGACAAAGCGGCGATGCTGGGGATAGACATGCGCACGCTGGCCGCCGACATGTCGTCGATGCTGGCCGGTGGCTACAGCAATCTGTTCTCGATGGAAAACCGCTCGTACCGGGTGATCCCGCAGGTGCAACGCAAGGACCGCCTCAATGCCAGCGATCTTGAAAACTATTACACCCGCACCCGCGCTGGGACACTCATTCCGCTGTCCACCATCGTCACGCTGAAGGAAAGCGCGCAGCCGCAATCGCTCAAGCGCTTCCAGCAGCTCAATGCGGTCTCCATCACGTTTGCCCCGCGCCCCGGCGTGAGCAAGGGCGAAGCGTTGGCCATCCTGGACCAAGCCGCAAAAGAAGTGCTGCCGCAAGGCTACAGCGTGGACTATGCCGGTGAGTCGCGGCAGTTCAAGCAGGAAGGCTCGGCCATGCTGATGACCATGGCGCTGGCCTTGATCGTGATTTTCCTGGTGCTCTCGGCGCAGTTTGAAAGCTTCCGTGATGCGTTGATCATGTTGCTCACCGTGCCAATGGCCATTTGCGGTGCGCTGCTGGCATTGAACGTGTTGGCACTGGTGTCCGGCATCCTGCAAGCGATGGGGGTTGAGGCCTTCCCCGGCATGAGTATCAACATCTATACGCAGGTGGGCCTGGTGACATTGGTGGGCGTGATTTCCAAGCACGGCATCCTGATCGTGGAATTCGCCAACAAGCTGCAAATCGAACAGGGCATGAGCAAGCGCGACGCGATTGAAGCCGCCACCGGCATTCGTCTGCGCCCGGTGTTGATGACCACCGCCGCGCTGGTGTTTGCGATGATTCCGATGCTGATGGCGAAGGGCCCCGGCGCGGCTTCGCGCTTCTCGATGGGCGTGGTGATTGCCTCCGGCATGACCATCGGCACCTTGTTCACCTTGTTCGTGCTGCCCGCGTTCTATCTGTATCTGGCGCGCGAACACAAGCACGAGCCGGCGGCTGATGCAGCAGACACCTTGCCTGAGCCGCAACACGGTTGAGGCTGCACGATATGACGACAAACGCCCGGGCAACCGGGCGTTTGTTATTGCACCTTGTTTCTCGCAGCAGCCTTGTCCCCCGCCAGGGAAGGCTCACCGCTTAAGCTTCGCATCCAGCTACGATGCGCGGCCGCGCGCCATCCATGGCGCGCTCGATCCTTCCCCGGCGGGGGATCAAGGCTGTCCGACTCATCAAGCCGCCATCGGAATCCGCAAATACTGCGCCAGTACCGAAGGCGCTGCATTCGGCGCATACGGCAACACGCCCCAACACGGCGCTGGCAACCGCGCGCGCAGCATCGCGATGTTGTCATCCACGCGCTCCATCGCCGGATCCACTTGCGAGCCAATCCAGCCGGCCAGATGCACGCCATCATCCACAATCGCACGCGCACTCAGCAGCGCATGATTGAGGCAGCCCAAGCGCAAGCCCACCACCAGCACCACCGGCAGACGCAGCATGCGCACCACATCGACCTGCATCAAGTCTGCCGACAACGGTGCAGCCCAGCCACCCACCCCTTCCATCACCAAGGCATCCACTTGCGAGGCCAATCGTGCATGTGCCGCCAGGATCGGCAGCAGCTCGATGGCCACGCCCGCATCCCGCGCCGCCAGCTCTGGCGCCAGGGGGTGTTCCAGCGCAAACGGATTGATGTCGGCATAGGCCAATCCCGGCATGCCTGCCGCTTGCAGCGCAAGCGCATCTTCGTTCTTCCATGCACCGTCAATCTCGCTGCAACCACTGGCCACCGGCTTCATCCCTGCCACGCGCAAGCCATGTCCACGCAAGGCGTGCAGCAGGGTGCAACTGGTCAGTGTTTTGCCGATGCCGGTATCGGTACCCGTCACATAAATTGAGAACATTGCGCTTTCGCAGTTGCCGGTGAAGGCTGCATGGTAGCCTTGACGCGTACGGTTGCTACACTTGGCAGATGACCTTTACCGCCGCCTCCCTTACCGGTAGCAAGCCGGCGCAATACACGCAGCTGTTGGCACAGGCGCAAGCCCTGCTGCATGGCGAGCGCGACCGCATTGCCAATGCCGCCAACCTGTCGGCGCTGGTATATCACGCACTGCCTGACCTGAACTGGGTGGGGTTTTATTTTTTCGATGGCGATGAATTGGTGGTGGGGCCGTTTCAAGGGCTGCCGGCCTGCGTGCGCATCCCGCTTGCGAAGGGTGTGTGCGGGGCGGCGGCACGCTTGCGGCAAACCCAGCGCGTTGACGACGTCAATGCGTTCCCCGGACATATCGCCTGCGACTCCGCATCGCGCTCGGAGCTGGTGGTGCCGCTGTATCAGGGCGATACCTTGCTGGGTGTGCTTGACCTCGATAGCCCTCTGCCAGCGCGCTTCGATGCAGACGATCAAGCCGGGCTGGAAGCCATCGCGCAAGCGTATCTGGATGCCCTGCAATGAGCGCCGCCAAGATGCGCAATATCGGCCCGAAGTCTGCTGCATGGCTGCGGCAAGTGGGCTTGCGCTCGCTGGAAGACATCGCCGCCATCGGCACCGTGGATGCCTTCATGAAGGTGCGCCGGGCCGGCTTCAAGCCCAGCCTCAATTTGCTGTATGCACTGGAAGGCGCACTGCAGAATTGCCACTGGCAGGAGGTGCCGGACGCGCGCCGCACTGAGCTGATCAGCGCCGCCGAAGCCGCCATTGCCCTGCTGCCGCCGCCGCGTGGGCGGCCCGCCGCAGCGCCGGTGACCACCACCCATCACGAACAGGTGCCGGTACTGGCATTCAACCTGTTCGATGACGAGCACGGCAGCGACACCACGACCGACTGAACCGCTTGCGCTACAATGCCTGCGCTTCAAGGTGATTGGCGGGCCCTGTCCGCTGATTGAAACGGGAAGCCGGTGACGCTGCACGCAGGTGCAACCAGTCCGGCGCTGCCCCCGCAACGGTAAGCAAGACAAGTTCGGCAACAACCACTGTGCGCACATCGGCTTGATGTTGGCATGGGAAGGTGCCGCGCGGGCCCATCGCAGGATGCGCCGCTTGCAAGCCCGGAGACCGGCCTTGGAGTTTGTTGGTTGCGATGCGGCGGGCATTGCGCGACGTCGCGCCTGCTGCTTGCTGCATCGCCCGTCTGCGTGTTCCGCCGTGTTGCAACCGTCCCCTTCGCCATGGCGTGCGGATTGGCACGCCGGAGAGACCCACATGCAATCGCGCAACACCCTGCTTCGCTTGTCCCCCTTGAGTTGCACCCTGGTACTGGCCTTGTCCTTGCCCGGCATCGTGTTTGCGGCAGATGCCGCCAAAGACCTCGACAAAGTCATTGTCACCGCCACGCGCACGCCTGCCACCGTCGATGCCGCGCTGGCCGCAGTGGAAGTGATCGACCGCGCACAAATCGACGCCAGCAGCGCGCGCTCACTGCCCGAATTGCTGCGCGGCCGGGCCGGCATCACCCTCATCAACCAAGGCGGGCTGGGCAAGCTGTCGACGTTGTTCATGCGTGGCACCGAGTCGGACCACACCTTGTTTTTGATCGACGGCGTGCGCGCGGGTTCGACCACCTCGGGCCTGACCTCGCTGCAGGATATTCCGCTGGCGCAGATCGACCATATCGAAATCGTGCGCGGGCCGCGCTCATCGTTGTATGGCGCCGATGCGATCGGCGGCGTGATCCAGATTTTCACCCGCCGTGACAGCCGTGCAGGCGCGCATGGCCATGCGCGGATTGCGATTGGCAGCAACCGCTTGCGCGAGGCCTCTGCAGGTGTGGAACTGCGCGGTGCGCGCGGTGGCGTGGGTGTGGATGTGGCGCACCAATCCACCGCTGGCATCAATGCCTGCCTGGGGGATTACAACCCTGCCACGTGGGCGGGCGCCGGCTGCTTTATCGTGCCGGGCACGCATCTGGATCGCGATGGTTATCGCAACAACAGTGCGGGTGTGCACGCCGACTTTTCACCCAGCACCGCATGGCAGCTGGATGCACGCGCCACCCGCGCCACCGGCCATAACGATTACGACGGCGACTATGTGGACAACTCCGACATCGTGCAGCAGACCGTGGGCGGCAGTGCGCGCTGGACGCCTTCACAAAGGGTGCAATTGAAGTTGACGCTGGGCCGCAATACCGATGATTCGGCCAACTATCTGGGCACAGTGTTCAGCAACCGCTTTGTCACCACTCGCGATACCGGCAACCTGCAAGCCGACTTCACACTGGCGCAGGCACAGCTGCTCACCACCGGGTTTGATTGGCTGCGCGATGCCGCCGCCACCCGGGATCCGTGGTCACCGTTCACCGCAAGGCGTGGCAACCGTGCCGGTTTTGCGCAATACCAAGGCAAGTTCGGCAAGCAGGACCTGCAACTGTCGCTGCGCCACGATGACAACGATCAATTCGGTGGCCACACCACCGGCGGGATTGCCTGGGGCATGGATCTTGCCGCAGGCTGGCGGGTGACAGCCAGCCATGCCACCGCGTTCAAGGCGCCCACCTTCAACGAGCTGTACTACCCTGGCGCCAGCAATCCGTTGCTGCGCCCCGAAGACTCCCGCAGCAGCGAACTGTCGCTGACGCGCAGCGGTGACGGCTGGCAGCTGCAGGCCAATGCGTATCAGACCCGGGTCAGCGATCTGATCGCTTGGGATTCCTCGCAGTTCAAACCGGTCAATGTGGACTCGGCGCGCATTCGCGGGGTTGAGTTGACCGGCGATCTGGCGCTGGGCGGCTGGTCGCTGCGTGGCCAACTCGGCTGGCTGGATGCACGCAACCAAAGTGCGGGCACAAGCCGCGGCAAGCAACTGGCTCGTCGCCCCACCCGCAGCGCTCGGCTGGACTTGGATCGCGATATTGGCGACTGGGGCTTTGGCATCAGCGGCATTGCCGAAGCTGCGCGTTGGGATGATGTGGCCAACAACCTGCGCGTGGGCGGCTACGGCACGGTGGACGCCCGCGTGTCATGGCATTTGTCAAAAGACTGGACGCTGCAAGCCAACGTGGTCAACGCCTTCGGCAAGCGCTATCAAACCAGTGCCTGGTACGCACAACCCGGCCGCGAGTACACCCTCAGCTTGCGCTGGCAGCCGGACCAGTAACGCCTCTTTACGGAGCTGGCCCGCACGGAAGCGAAAACCCGGCGCCGATACCGGGTTTTTGTTTGTGACAGGCAAGCACCCGTGCCACCATGCAATGCTTCCCGCTGACACATCCACAGTGATGCCCGACTTCACTTCACTACGCACATTGGCCGAACAGACCGCGCAACATGCCTATGCGCCGTACTCGAAACTGCGGGTAGGTGCCGCGTTACGCGCCACCAGTGGCGCGGTGTACGCCGGTTGCAATGTTGAGAACGCTTCGTATTCCATCGGCGGCTGTGCCGAACGCGCAGCGATTGCCGCAGCAGTACAAGCGGAAGGTGCAGATTTTCGCTTGGCTGCAATTGCAGTCGCCGCATTCAGCGACACCGGCACACCGCTACCCGTGTCTCCCTGTGGTGCCTGCCGACAAGCATTGATTGAATTCGGCATCGAGGCTGGCGTGAGTTTTCGGCAGCCCGATGGCAGTTGGGTTGAAGTGGATGCCGATGCCCTGCTGCCGTATCGCTTTATTTTGCCGGCACAGTAGCATCCAACCAGCGCCACGCTGCAACTTCGCCGGGGGCGGTTTCGCCCAAGCAAAACGCCGCACGCACACTATCTGCGGCATGTTCGGCATCGGCTTGATTACGCGCATGCACCACAGCGAGCGGTGCGCCATGCGCAACGTACTGGCCACGCCCGCACACCTGACTCAAGCCCACAGCCGGATCAATGCGGGCGCCGGCCACGCGCCGTCCGCCGCCCAGATCCACCACGCATTCGCCCACCCTGCGCACATCGATGGTCTGCACAAAGCCGGCACTGTCTGCGGTTACCGCGTAATGCACGGGCGCAGTGGGCAAATAATGCGCCGGCCGTTGCAACACATCATGCGGCGCACCCAACGCCGCCAACATGCGCGCCAAGCGCTCGGCGGCCGCGCCACTGTGCAAGGCATGCTGCAACTGTGCATCTGCATCCGCATCTGTCGCAGCCAACCCACCCAGCAGCAACAGCCGTGCCGACAATGCCAGCACCAATGCACGCAAGCGTGGGCAAGCCGAACCACCGGTTAGCAAGTCGATGATGGCGCGCAGCTCCAATGCGTTGCCGGCATCGCGCCCCAACACCTGGCCCATGTCGGTCAGTGCGGTCGCCAGCTGCAAGCCGCTTCCGGCGGCAACCGCCTGCATCCGTGCCGCCAGGGCTTCGGCCACTGCCACATCGGGCGTTTGCGCGCCACTGCCCGTCTTGATATCCAACACCAAGGCTTGCGCACCACCGGCAAGCTTTTTCGACAGGATCGAGGCCACGATCAAGTCCGGCACATCGACCGTGGCAGTCACATCGCGCACCGCATACAAACGCCGATCAGCGGGCACCAGGTCCGCTGTTTGACCAACAATGGCACAACCCACCTCGCGCACCAGTCGCTGCAAACGTGCGGGATCAAGCTGGACATCCACGCCGGGCACGCTTTCCAACTTGTCCAAGGTGCCGCCGGTGTGCCCCAAGCCGCGCCCGGAAATCATCGGCACATACCCGCCACATGCGGCCACCAACGGGGCCAGCGCAAGGCTGACGCAATCGCCCACGCCGCCGGTGGAGTGCTTATCCAGCACCGGTCCGGGCAAGTCACGCCAATCCAGACAACGCCCGGAATCACGCAGGGCATAAGTGAAGTCGCGGCATTCTTGCGCGCCCAAGCCGCGCCACGCAATCGCCATCGCCATTGCGCCCACTTGGCCCTCACTCCAGCCGTTGCTGGCGATACCATCGGCCAACGCCTTCCACTGTGTGGCATCCAGACTTCGCCCTTCCCGCTTGGCGCGAATCAATAGCGCTGCAGGCCAGTCACTCATGCACAACCTGCGCGGCAACGACCGCTGGCAATAAGCGAAAACAAAGACATCAACGTAGAAAGGCAGCAGCCGCCGACCGGCCGCACCAGATTAGGCAAGCCGGTGCACCCGCTCCTTGATCTGGGACAACTGGCGGCGGCTTATTCCACCGTCACCGATTTGGCCAGATTACGCGGCTTGTCCACATCGGTGCCGCGCGCCAATGCGGTGTGATAGGCCAGTAGTTGCACCGGGATGGCGTGCACGATCGGCGACAAAATTCCCACATGACGCGGCGTGCGAATCACATGCACGCCCTCGGATGCACTGAAGCTGCTGTCGGCATCGGTGAACACGAACATTTCGCCACCCCGTGCGCGCACCTCCTGGATATTGGATTTGACCTTCTCCAGCAGTGCATCGTTGGGAGCAATCACCACCACCGGCATTTGCGTGTCCACCAGTGCCAGCGGGCCATGCTTCAGTTCGCCCGCCGGGTAGCCTTCGGCATGAATGTAGGAAATTTCCTTGAGCTTGAGCGCGCCCTCCAGCGCGATCGGGTAGTGGGTACCACGCCCCAGAAACAGCGCATGCTGCCGTGGTGCGAATTTCTCTGCCCATAAGGCCACCTGCGGCTCCAAATTGAGTGCGTGCTGCACACTGCCTGGCAAATGACGCAACGCATTCAAGAAGTCGGCCTGCTGCGCGGTATCGACGCGGCCGCGCAGCTTGCCCAGGGTGACGGCCAGCGTGAACAGTGCAACCAACTGGGTGGTGAATGCCTTGGTGGAAGCGACCCCGATTTCCGCACCGGCACGGGTATGCAATACCAACTTGCTGGCCC
>Ga0209023_10000689_pt1 | contig 49545 bp, 47 predicted proteins | sample LakOneMetagenome_FD_187468 | JGI IMG/M metagenome (GOLD analysis project Ga0209023, IMG submission 187468) | Freshwater and sediment microbial communities from Lake Erie, Canada (SPAdes) (version 2) | ecosystem: Environmental > Aquatic > Freshwater > Lentic | place: Lake Erie, Canada... | reverse complement strand
AAAAGATAATAAGAAGCAGGTGTGGCTGTATTAGCAGCGGTAAGCATACTCTATACGGCATATGCAATCAGCAACAGTATTCATCACGATTTTCATACACTGACCTACCTGTTTGATTTTGCCGTTGGAATATTGGCGGCATTCTTACTTCACCGGGAGGTTGCTTTTATTTCCTGGTTTAAAAAAGGAAACAAGAGAAGGTCACTGTTATTCCTGCTGGCACTGCCGCTGCTTTTCATTTGTCTTTTCTTTGTATTTGAAAATACGCCTGCAGATTTTGCTCCCTGGCTTGATCTCATCGGCCGCTACCTGTTCATCATCTATGTGGGCCTGTTTATAATTGAACAGATGGTTAGTGAAAATGCAGTACTAAAACTTAAAGCATCAAAATTCCTGATTTATACCGGAAAGATATCATACGGGTTGTATTGTTTTCACGGCATCGTACTGACTTTTGGATTGGTTCTGTTTGAAAAACTGGGTGTTAATATGCCGGTGATCCTACGGGTTTTTGTTTTTCTTGCGGCTAACTACCTGGCCGCTGCTTTCAGTTACCGGTTTATTGAAAGCCCGTTCCTTATGCTGAAAAATAAACTACGAAGGATTTGATCTTCTGCAATTGAATGATTTTATTGTAAACCTTGTATGCGGTTCACATACTTCCCGATCATGTCAAACTCAATATTTACGAGGCCGTCTTTATTCAGCCTGCTCATATTGGTATGTTCGTACGTGTATGGTACAATTGCCACCGTAAATGTGGAAGGGGTAATATTAAAAATAGTTAGGCTTATGCCGTTAACTGTAATGGACCCTTTTTCAATGATCAGTTTTGCGAATTTTTCAGGGAAGCGGAAGTTGTATTCCCAACTGCCTTCTTTATTTACAATATCAATACATGTTGCCGTTGTATCAACATGGCCCTGCACAAAATGGCCATCCAGTCGCCCGTTCAGTTGCATGCATCTTTCCAGGTTTATGATGCTGCCTTTCTGCCAGTTTCCCAGGTTGGTCTTTAAAAGGGTTTCCGAAATGGCGGTAACCTGGTGCAACCCGTCCTTCAGTTCCTCAATGGTAAGGCAAACGCCGTCGTGGCTGAGGCTTTGATCAACCTTTAATTCGCTGAATAATGGGGAGGAGACCAGGAAGGTCTTATTACTGCCATTTGACAAAACTTCCTCAATAACGCCTGTTTTTTCAATAATACCTGTGAACATGAGTCAAATTTCCGGATTTTGTTCGTAAGATTTTCATTTTTATGATATAATCTGTTATCTTTGCGGCCCCTGCCAATAAAAGCAGGAAAAATTACCTAAAGGAGGTATACATTACATTATGCTGATTATTGATTCAAAAGATTGCGAAAACATTGACAAGGCACTCAAAAAGTACAAGAAAAAGTTTGAGAAAAGCAAGATCCTTCTGCAGTTAAGGGAAAGACAGGCTTTTATCAAGCCTTCTATCCGCCGCCGTAAAGAAGTGCTTAAAGCTGTTTACAAGGAGCAGGTTTCTGCTGGTAAATTAGACTAAGTAAGCAAAGTCAACAATATATTTAAACTGATACCCGGTTACATTAACTTTGGGTATCAGTTTTTTTATGCAGCAAACCACCGGGCAACCCGTTCAAGACTTCCTCGATTACCTGAAATTTCAGAAGCGGTATTCGCAGCATACTGTTATATCTTATAAGAACGACCTCGACTCCTTCTTTAATTTCATCCTAAACCAGTTTGGCGAAACATTCCTGCAGGACATTAAAACAACTTTTGTAAGGTCATGGCTGGCAGCGCTAAAAGAAGAAGGGATGGAAAGCAAGAGCATCAACCGGAAGATATCAACACTCAAATCTTTCTTCAAATATCAGTTGCGGCAGGAAAAGATCACAACAAGTCCGATGGCAGGAATTATATCTCCAAAAGTGAATAAACGATTGCCGCAGTTTGTAGATACTGATGCCATGAATGTGTTATTTCAGCATGTTGAATTTCCGGATGATTGGGATGGAAAAACCAAACGGCTGTTGCTTGAACTTTTTTATAACACTGGTATTCGGCAGGCAGAATTAATTGGCCTGAAGGAAACGCAGGTTGATAAAACCAATAATGCCATTAAGGTGCTGGGCAAGGGCAGTAAAGAAAGGGTGATTCCTGTAAGTGCTCAATTATTGAAGCAGATGAAAGAATATGCAGCGGCTAAAGCACTGAATTTTGAGCAATATGATAAGACATGCCTGCTGGTAACAGCCAGTGGTAAAAAACTATACCCGGGCTATGTTTACAATACCGTAAAAAAGTACCTGGGGCTTGTTACCACCATTGATAAAAAAAGTCCCCATGTACTCAGGCATACGTTTGCCACCCACTTAATGAATGGTGGTGCAGACCTGAATGCTGTAAAAGAATTGCTGGGGCACAGCAGTCTTGCTGCCACCCAGATATATACGCATAACAGCATTGAAAAACTGAAGGATATTCATAAAAAAGCACATCCGAAAGCATAGAAAATTTAACAGGGAGGAAGCAGAATTTTATTTTGAAAAAATATCCGGGTATAGTAACTTCATCATGCAGAAAATAACAGAAACAACGCCCAAAAAACCGCCTATGACCTCTTGATCTCTACCTTGTTTTAATACTATTTTTTCACCGATAAAAAAAGACGACATGAACGTGAACATTCAGACAGTGCACTTTGATGCTGACATGAAATTACTTACCTACATTGAAAAAAAGATATCCAAATTATCGCAGTATCACGACCGGATAACGAAAGTAGATGTGTTCCTGAAACTGGACAATGTAGTGCATACCATCAAGGATAAAGTAGCAGAAATAAAGGTTTCCATTCCCCGGCACGAATTCTTTGCAAAACACTCTTCCAAATCGTTCGAAGAAAGTTTTGACAGTGCGTTGGATTCACTCATCACCCAAATAAAAAGACAAAAAGAAAAACAAGCGGCTTAAATAATTAACTTTACAAGTGATTTGATCCCGCCCTGGTGGCGGGATTTTTTTGGTTATTCACATTTTGAGGAATACAGGTAAAAAAAAGTATTTCAAAGTTTTGGTATTAAGCATTTTCTCTTACCTTTGCCTTCCCAAAAAAAGGGGTGCTTCAGCATGTGCCTTATTTTGTGCGAAAGAAGTTCTTAAAAACAATGCCGAAGTAGCTCAGTTGGTAGAGCAGCTGATTTGTAATCAGCAGGTCGGGGGTTCGACTCCCTTCTTCGGCTCAATTTTGGGCAGGTGGCCGAGTGGTTAAAGGCGACAGACTGTAAATCTGTTCACGTAAGTGTACGTAGGTTCGAACCCTACTCTGCCCACAGTTCTTTTAAAATTAAGATAATAACAAGCGGAAGTAGCTCATTTGGTAGAGCGATAGCCTTCCAAGCTATAGGTGGCCGGTTCGAGCCCGGTCTTCCGCTCATTGAATTCAGTTCTTTATTTTAAATTATTGAAGGTTTTGCTCTGCAAGCCGTGGTAGCTCAGGGGTAGAGCACTTCCTTGGTAGGGAAGGGGTCGTGAGTTCGATTCTCACCTATGGCTCAAAGATGTTTAAAAGTAGGTTAGTGGTAGCTCAGTGGGTAGAGCATCCCGATTGAAATCGGGAGGGTCGCCTGAGTTCGATTCTCACCTATGGATCAAACTGATTAAAATACAGTCGATGGTTCACTGACTATAAATGTTAACCAATTTTCAAAACAAACAATAAAAATACAAACAATGGCAAAAGAATCATTCAAAAGGGATAAACCCCATTTAAACGTTGGAACAATCGGTCACGTGGATCATGGTAAAACAACCCTTACAGCCGCTATAACCTATGTTTTGAATAAAAGAGGTTTGGCAGATGTGAAAAATTACGATGATATTGATGGGGCTCCTGAAGAAAAAGAAAGAGGTATCACGATCAATACTGCTCACGTTGAGTATGCTACTAATACCCGTCACTACGCACACGTTGACTGTCCTGGTCACGCCGACTATGTTAAGAACATGATCACAGGTGCTGCCCAGATGGACGGTGCAATTCTTGTAGTGGCTGCAACAGATGGTCCGATGCCGCAAACGAAGGAACACATTTTGCTGGCCCGCCAGGTTGGTGTACCACAAATTGTTGTTTTTATGAACAAAGTTGACCTGGTAGATGATCCTGAGTTACTGGAATTAGTTGAAATGGAGATCCGTGAGTTATTAACTTCTTACGGTTTTGATGGTGATAAAACACCGATCATCCAGGGTTCTGCAACCGGTGCTTTAGCCGGTGATGAAAAATGGGTTGCCAAGATCAACGAATTAATGGATGCGGTTGATAGCTATATCCCATTACCTCCACGGTTGGTTGATCAGCCATTCCTGATGTCTGTTGAGGACGTGTTCTCAATCACAGGTCGTGGTACTGTTGCTACCGGTCGTATTGAAAGAGGCCGTATCAAAGTTGGTGAATCAATTGAGATCGTAGGGTTAATGGAAAAACCACTGTCTACAACCTGTACCGGTGTTGAGATGTTCAAAAAATTACTCGACGAAGGCGAAGCCGGTGATAATGCTGGTCTGTTGTTACGTGGTATTGAAAAGAACCAGATCCGTCGTGGTATGGTACTTTGCAAACCAGGTTCAATCACTCCACACACTGAATTCAAAGGCGAGGTTTACGTACTGAGCAAAGAAGAAGGTGGTCGTCACACACCGTTCTTCAACAAATACCGTCCTCAGTTTTATTTCCGTACTACCGACGTAACTGGTGAAGTTACTTTGGCTGCGGGTACTGAAATGGTTATGCCTGGTGATAATACCAACTTACAGGTTACTTTGATCCAGCCGATCGCAATGGAAAAAGGGTTGAAGTTTGCGATTCGTGAAGGCGGCCGTACAGTAGGTGCCGGTCAGGTTACAGAGATCATTAAGTAAAATAGGTAGTAGCTATTGGCTTTTAGCTGTTAGGTTTAGCCGCCATCAAGGCTCTACTAATAACAAAATAGACTATCTTTGAAAAATAATGCTAAAGGCTATTGGCTAACCGCTAATAGCTTTTAGCTTTCTTACGGGCATGGTCCCGCTGTTAGCGGGAAACGGGTCTAAAAGAATACGGGCATGGTGCAACGGTAGCATACGGGTCTCCAAAACCTTTGATCTGGGTTCGAATCCTAGTGCCCGTGCGGATTACACAGTTAATCCGTTTAAACGTTAATCGGTTTGAACGGATTGACTAATTAACAGATTAACTAATTAACTAAGTAACATGAACAAGTTTACAGCATACCTGAGGGATTCTTACAAAGAACTGATACATAAAGTTAGTTGGCCAAACTGGGATCAGTTGCAGCAATCAACTATGATCGTTCTGGGAACCACCATCTTAATTACTGCAATGGTTTGGGTTATGGATTTCGTTTCAAAGAACGGAATGAAACTGATTTACTCTCTTTTTAAATCATAAACATGGAAGCAACAACACCAATAGAAAAAGTTGAAAAAGCGGAGAAAGAAAGCAAATGGTATGTGCTGCGTGTGGTGAGTGGAAAAGAGCGCAAAATAAAAGAATACCTGGATAAGGATATTGTACGCAATGGATGGAATAATATTGTAAAGCAGGTTTTTTTACCGGTTGAGAAAGTTTACAAAGTGGTGAATGGAAAAAAAGTGATGCGTGAGCGTAACTTCTACCCGGGTTATATCATGATCGAGGTTGCTGATGGCAAACTCAATGATGATATGATCCAGTCAATGAGCAATATCAGCAACGTAATGCACTTTCTTACCGATGGGAAAGGCTCTAAGGGCAATATTATCTCGTTACGCAAGGCGGAAGTTAATAAAATGCTTGGTAAGGTAGATGAAATGAGTGATGCAGGCGGAATGACCATGAGTGAGCCTTTCATCATTGGCGAAACCATTAAGATCATTGACGGACCGTTCAATGACTTTAACGGGGTTATTGAGGAAGTGAACGATGAAAAGAAAAAACTGAAGGTTCAGGTAAAGATATTCGGCAGGGCTACCCCGGTAGAATTAAGCTACATGCAGGTAGAAAAAATAGTTTAATTTGCAAAGCCACCAGCGTGGCTTTTTTTAATGATAAAATTTACATATGAAAAAAATAATGATGACGATCCCTGCGCTTTTGATTGGCGCATGTTTACTTGCCCAGCCTCCAAAAGGTCCTGCCGATAAAGGAATGACCTTTGGTGAAAAAACCACTGCCGAAGGCGCCATTGCCGCCAATGAGCTGGGTGCAAAACTGAAAGGTGCAGAAACTGCAGAAGTAAAAGTAAGGGGTAAGGTAGTGGAAGTTTGTAAGGCAGAAGGTTGCTGGTTGCGTATGGAAACGGAAAACGGCCCAATGCTCATTAAAATGAAAGACCATGCCTTCCTGGTTCCCCTGTCAATGAATGGCAAAACCATAGTTGCCGAGGGTACCGCTACGCTAAAAGAAACGTCTGTTGAAATGCTTCGCCATTATGCAGAAGATGCCGGTAAGAGCAAAGCAGAGATAGAGGCGATAAAAGAGGGTAAAAAGGAAATAACCATGCAGGCAAAGGGCATATTGGTTTTATAATTCCTTACTGAAATAATTTAATCCCGGGTTTACGGGATTTTTTTTTGCCAAAAAGAACAAAATTGCCAATATATTTCTTAGCTTTGCCGCCCCAAATAGTTCTTTTTATCCGCTGTAGCCCTGGCAAAGGCGGAGAATTAGGTTTATTGACTTGGGAGTGACGCCTATTAACGTCACGTTATCACCAAAAAAAGTAAAAAATGGCAAAAGAGATCACCGGCTATGTCAAACTCCAGTGTAAAGGAGGACAAGCCAATCCGGCACCACCAATAGGCCCAGCCCTGGGTTCTAAAGGTATCAACATCATGGAATTCTGTAAGCAGTTCAATGCCAGAACCCAGGACAAACAGGGAAAGGTGCTTCCTGTATTAATCACTGTATACGCTGATAAGTCATTCGACTTTGTCATTAAAACTCCTCCTGCTGCAGTTCAATTAATGGATGCTGCCAAAATTAAAAGCGGCAGTAAAGAACCCAATCGTGTTAAAGTTGGAAAAGTTACCTGGTCACAGGTAGAAGAGATCGCCAAGGATAAAATGGCTGATCTGAATGCTTTTACACTTAACAGCGCCATGAGCATGGTTGCAGGTACAGCACGCAGCATGGGTTTAACTGTTGAAGGCAAAGCCCCTTGGGAAAATTAATTATCAACCTTAAAAATTTGTAAGAAATGATTACGAAAAAAAGAAAAGTAGCAAATACTAAGGTTGATGGTAATAAAGCTTATTCCTTAAAGGAAGCTTCAACCCTGGTTAAAGAAGTAAATACAACAAAATTCGATAGCTCTGTTGATCTGCATATCCGTCTGGGTGTTGATCCTAAGAAAGCAGACCAGGCGATCCGTGGTACGGTTTCATTACCACACGGAACCGGTAAAACTAAAAAAGTACTTGTTCTTTGTACGCCTGATAAAGAAGCCGAAGCAAAAGCTGCTGGTGCTGATTATGTAGGCCTGGATGAGTTCATCACTAAAATTGAAGGTGGCTGGACAGATATTGACGTAATTGTAGCCACTCCTTCAGTAATGCCTAAGATCGGTAAACTCGGTAAAGTATTAGGTCCACGTAACCTGATGCCGAATCCTAAAACCGGTACAGTTACAAATGACGTAGCCGGTGCTATCAATGATCTGAAAGGTGGTAAGATTGCTTTTAAAGTAGATAAGGTTGGTATCATCCACGCATCTATCGGAAGGGTAAGTTTTACATCGGAAAAGATCGCTGAAAACAGCCAGGAACTGATTAATGCCATCATCAAGCTGAAACCATCTTCATCTAAAGGTACTTACCTGAAAGGGGTGAGCATGGCAAGCACAATGAGTCCTGGTATTGCAATTGACACCAAATCTGTTCAAAACTAACCCTGAAATACTGAGCGAAGCCGAAGTACAAAAGGGTTGCAAAAAAATATTTGATATGACAAAACAGGAAAAAAATGAAGTGATTGAGTTGCTGAAAGGCAAGTTCTCTCAATACAATAACTTCTATATAACCGATACAGAAAGTTTAACCGTAGAACAGGTTGGCAAATTGCGCAGGCATTGCTTTAACAAGCAGGTGGAAATGAAAGTTGCCAAAAATACCCTGATAAAAAAAGCGCTGGAAAGCCTGGATGCTGAAAAATACAGCGGTGTTTATGATTCATTGCACAAGGTAACAGCCCTGATGTTCAGCGAAAACCCGAAAGACCCTGCTATGATCATCAGCAGCTTCCGTAAGGAAATGAATAATGAAAGGCCTTTGCTGAAAGCTGCGTTCATTAACGGAGATGTATTTGTAGGTAACGACCAGTTGAAAGCACTGACACAGATTAAAACCAAAAATGAACTCATTGGTGATGTTATTGGTTTGTTGCAATCTCCCATACAACGTGTATTGGGTGCGCTGCAAAACAGGCCAGAGGCAGCCGCTGAGGCCGCTGCAGCACCAGCAGAGTAATTATTTAATTAACATAACTGGCCGGATAGTTATAAAGGCAAAACAATTTTTTTAAACACTCCGCCGGAGTAAAAACAATGAAGGCGGAAAAAATTAAACACCATGGCAGACGTAAAAGCATTAGCTGAAAACCTAGTAAGCTTAACAGTAAAAGAAGTTCAGGAATTAGCAGAATTTTTAAAGACCGAGTACGGTATTGAACCAGCTGCAGCTGCAGTTGTAGTAAGTGCTGGTGCTGGCGATGGCGCTGCAGCTGCTGAAGAAAAAACATCTTTCAACGTAATTTTAAAGAGCGGAGGAGCCAACAAGCTTGCTGTTGTTAAGATCGTTAAAGAATTAACAGGGTTGGGCCTGAAAGAAGCTAAAGATTTAGTGGATGGCGCTCCAAAACCAGTTAAAGAAGGTGTTGATAAAGCTACTGCAGAAGAACTGAAAACAAAATTAACTGAGGCTGGTGCCGATGTTGAAATTGCGTAATAATTTCTGAAAAATAGCCGAAAGGCCGGGAAGCAATTCCCGGCTTTTTTCTGTTAAGAACAGGGCCGAAAAGCAAAAAAGCCGGGTTATCCACAAAAACCCTTCCAAATCCTTAAAAAATCGTATTTCGGAAGCCCAAAATAGTAAAAGATTTACTACCTTTGCCGTCCTTTAATTTGGGGTTAGTGGCACATGTTGTACCCTATGCCCTTCATTTAAGGAATCTTCTGCACACTAAAACGTTTTAATTACAATATGTCTGCAACAAAAACAAACCCTGCTAAACGTATCAATTTCGGAAAAGTTGAACTTTTAGCAGAGACTCCTGATTTGCTGGGAATCCAGATACAATCATTTAAAGATTTCTTCCAGTTACAAACCACTCCCGACAAGCGTAACGTTGAGGGATTGTTCCGGGTGTTCAAGGAAAACTTTCCTATCACCGATACCCGTAACATCTTCGTACTGGAATTCCTGGATTATTTTGTTGACCCGCCGCGTTACACCATTGAAGAGTGTATCGAAAGGGGATTGACCTATGCTGTTCCGCTGAAAGCAAAACTGAGGTTAAGTTGTAATGACGAAGAGCACGTTGACTTTCAGACCATCGTACAGGATGTGTTCCTGGGTAACATCCCTTACATGACCCCACGTGGTACTTTTGTTATCAATGGTGCAGAAAGGGTAGTGGTAAGCCAGTTGCATCGTTCACCTGGTGTATTCTTTGGTCAGTCAATTCATCCAAACGGAACTAAAATATATTCTGCCAGGGTTATTCCTTTCAAAGGAGCCTGGATGGAATTTGCAACCGACATCAACAATGTGATGTTTGCTTACATCGACCGGAAGAAAAAATTCCCCGTAACAACTTTGCTTCGCTCTATCGGTTACGAAACTGATAAAGACATCCTCGAATTATTCGGCATGGCTGATGAAGTGAAGGCCGATAAGAAGAACCTGGAGAAATGCATAGGCAAGCGCCTGGCAGCACGTGTACTGCGTACCTGGGTAGAAGATTTTGTGGATGAAGATACCGGTGAAGTTGTTTCTATCGAAAGAAATGAGATCGTATTGGAAAGAGACAGCGTATTGGATGCATCCAATATTGTCATGATAATGGAAATGGATGTGAAGAGCATTTTCATCCAGAAAGAAGAAGTGAGCGGAGACTACGCGATCATCTACAATACATTGAACAAAGATACTTCTAACAGTGAACTGGAGGCCGTTCAGCACATCTACAAGCAACTGCGTGGTGCAGATGCCCCGGATGATGAAACTGCCCGTGGTATCATTGATAAATTATTCTTCAGTGATAAGCGTTACGATCTGGGTGAAGTGGGCCGTTATAAAATTAACCGCCGCCTTGGCCTCGATTTCCCGATCACTAAAAAAGTATTGACCAAAGATGATATCATCGCCATCATCAAAACACTGGTATTACTTACCAATGGTAAAAGCGAAGTGGATGATATCGATCACCTGAGCAACCGTCGTGTACGTACAGTGGGCGAACAGTTATATGCACAGTTTGGTGTTGGCCTGGCCCGTATGGCACGTACCATCCGTGAGAGAATGAACGTACGTGATAATGAGGTGTTTACTCCTGTTGATCTGATCAACGCCAGAACATTATCTTCTGTTATCAATTCATTTTTTGGTACATCACAGTTATCGCAGTTCTTAGATCAAACCAATCCGTTGAGTGAGATCACCCACAAGCGTCGTATCTCCGCACTCGGACCCGGTGGTTTAAGTCGTGAACGTGCAGGCTTTGAGGTTCGTGACGTACACTACTCTCATTATGGTCGTCTTTGCACCATTGAAACACCGGAAGGTCCAAACATTGGTTTGATCTCCACGCTTTGTGTGCATGCCAAGATTAATGAAATGGGCTTTATTGAAACGCCGTACCGAAAGGTAGACGATGGTAAAGTGGATATGAAAAAGATCACTTTCTTAAGTGCCGAAGAAGAAGATACAGCCAAGATCGCCCAGGCGAATGTGGATATAGATGCAAAAGGAAATTTTGTTGAAGATAAGATCAAGAGCCGCCAGACCGGTGACTTCCCGATACTTGATAAGAACGAAGTGGAATACATGGACGTGGCGCCAAACCAGATCGTTGGTTTGAGTGCTTCACTCATTCCGTTCCTGGAGCATGATGATGCCAACCGTGCTCTGATGGGATCGAACATGCAACGCCAGGCTGTTCCTTTGATCAAACCGGAAGTGCCTATTGTTGGTACCGGTTTGGAAGCAAAGGCTGCCCGTGATGCAAGGATCCAGATACATGCAGATGGAGATGGTGTGGTTGAATTTGTGGATGCAAATGAAATTCATGTTCGTTATAAACGTAATGAAATACAGCAGCTGGTTAGCTTCGACGAAGACCTGGTTGTTTACCGGTTAACCAAGTTCGTTCGTACAAACCAGGAAACATGTATCAACCTGCGCCCGGCTGTTACAAAAGGACAAAAAGTTACCGAAGGTGATTTCTTGACCGAAGGGTATGCAACCAAAGGTGGTGAGATCGCCCTGGGTCGTAACATGAAAGTGGCCTTCATGCCATGGAAGGGTTACAACTTCGAGGATGCGATCGTGATAAGCGAGAAGGTTGTTAAGGAAGACCTGTTCACTTCTATTCATATTTCTGAATTTGAAATTGAAGTAAGAGATACCAAACTGGGTGAAGAAGAATTAACACCGGACATTCCGAACGTTAGTGAAGAAGCTACCAAAGACCTCGATCAGAATGGTATCATACGCATTGGTGCTCATGTTAAAGAAGGAGATATACTTATTGGTAAGATCACTCCAAAGGGAGAAAGTGATCCTACACCGGAAGAAAAATTACTGCGTGCCATCTTCGGTGATAAGGCCGGCGATGCAAAAGATGCTTCATTAAAAGCACCAAGCGGTACCGAAGGGGTGATCATTGATAAGAAATTATTCCAGCGTGCCAAGAAAGATAAGAATGCTAAAGTGAGAGAGAAGGCACAACTGGATAAGATCGAGAAGACACACGAAAAGAATGAAGCTGACCTGCTGGAATTACTCATCAGCAAACTGCAAACGCTGCTGAAGGAAAAAACAAGTGCTGGCGTAAGTAACAACTTTGGTGAAGTGCTGATCGGCAAAGGAGCAAAATTCAATGCAAAGAATCTTGCCAACATCGATTACCAGAATGTAAACCCGTTAGGCTGGTGCGGTGATGCAAAAACAGATGAGCTTATCAACGTGCTGCTTCACAACTACAATATCAAGTTCAACGAAGAACTGGGAAGATACAAGCGGGAGAAATTCAACATCTCTATTGGTGATGAATTACCTGCCGGTGTATTGAAACTTGCAAAAGTGTACATGGCTGTTAAACGTAAACTGAAAGTGGGAGATAAAATGGCAGGCCGTCACGGTAACAAAGGTATTGTTGCCAAGATCGTTCGCCAGGAAGATATGCCATTCCTTGAAGACGGAACACCGGTTGATATTGTACTGAATCCATTGGGCGTACCGAGCCGTATGAACCTGGGACAGATCTATGAAACCGTGCTTGGCTGGGCTGGTGAAAAATTAGGTGTTCGTTTTGCGACGCCGATCTTTGACGGAGCAAGCGTTGCTGAAATTGATGAAGAGATCACCAAAGCTGGTTTACCTAAATTCGGTCATACTTATTTATATGATGGTGAAACCGGCGATCGCTTCGATCAGAAAGCAACCGTTGGTATCATCTACATCATCAAACTTCACCACATGGTGGACGATAAGATGCATGCCCGTTCGATCGGACCATACAGTTTGATCACGCAGCAGCCTTTAGGTGGTAAAGCACAGTTCGGTGGTCAACGATTTGGTGAGATGGAGGTTTGGGCACTGGAAGCCTATGGTGCATCTAACATTTTGCAGGAATTGTTGACGCTTAAATCTGATGATATCATCGGAAGAGCTAAAACATACGAAGCAATTGTGAAGGGTGACAACATTCCAAGAGCCGGTATCCCAGAATCATTCAATGTATTGGTTCATGAATTAAGAGGCTTAGGATTAGACTTGAAATTTGACTAAAATATTTTGTGGTGAGTTGTGTGTTTTGCGCACAACTCATCGCCTATATAAAAGTTGAATAAAGCTGAAACCGTACAAGTGAGTGACACAACGATGTTGAGACTTGTACAACAACTGGTAACAAAAAACAACAAACTACAAACAGTAAACAAAATATGGCATTCAAAAAAGAAAACCGCCCAAGGCCAACATTTTCTCAAATAACAATTGGTTTGGCTTCGCCGGACAGCATTTTGGAAAAAAGCTATGGTGAAGTTTTAAAGCCTGAAACGATCAACTACCGTACGTACAAACCTGAACGTGATGGTTTGTTCTGCGAAAGGATATTCGGGCCGGTAAAGGATTATGAGTGTGCCTGCGGTAAATACAAGCGTATCCGTTACAAGGGTATCGTGTGCGATCGTTGTGGTGTGGAAGTAACAGAAAAGAAAGTTCGCCGTGAAAGAATGGGCCACATCAAACTGGTGGTTCCTGTAGTACACATCTGGTATTTTAAATCACTGCCAAATAAAATTGGTTACCTGTTGGGCATGAGCTCTAAGAAATTAGAGAGTATTGTGTACTACGAACGTTTCGTGGTGATCCAATCCGGTATCCGTGCAGATAAAGGACAGAACTATTCTGATCTTTTAACTGAAGAAGAATATTTAGACATATTAGATACACTGCCAAAAGATAACCAGCACCTGCCGGATGAAGATCCGAACAAGTTCATCGCTAAAATGGGAGCCGAAGCTGTGCATGATATGTTACAGCGCATTGACCTGGACCAATTAAGCTTTGACCTGCGTAATGCGGCTGCCAACGAAACATCTCAGCAACGTAAGGCAGATGCATTAAAGAGGTTAAGTGTGGTGGAAAGTTTCCGTGATGCCAATACAAGGATCAACAACCGCCCTGAGTGGATGGTAATGCAATATATTCCTGTTATTCCACCGGAATTGCGCCCGCTGGTTCCATTGGATGGTGGCCGTTTTGCATCGTCTGATCTGAATGACCTTTACCGTCGTGTTATTATCCGTAATAACCGTTTGAAAAGATTGTTGGAAATTAAGGCACCTGAAGTGATCCTTCGCAATGAAAAAAGGATGCTGCAGGAAGCGATCGATTCCCTGTTTGATAACAGCCGTAAATCTAATGCTGTAAAAGCAGAGGGCGGACGTGCATTGAAATCATTGAGTGATGTATTAAAAGGTAAACAAGGTCGTTTCCGTCAGAACTTATTGGGTAAACGTGTTGACTATTCAGGTCGTTCGGTTATCGTGGTAGGTCCTGAATTGAAAATGCATGAGTGCGGTTTACCAAAAGATATGGCGGCTGAATTGTTTAAACCGTTTATCATCCGTAAACTCATTGAAAGAGGTATTGTAAAAACAGTAAAGAGTGCCCGTAAGCTGGTTGATAAAAAAGAAGCCATCATCTGGGATATTCTTGAAAACATATTGAAAGGTCACCCGGTTATGTTGAACAGGGCCCCAACGCTTCACCGTCTTTCTATCCAGGCGTTCCAGCCAAAACTGATCGAGGGTAAGGCGATACAATTGCATCCGTTGGTAACAACGGCCTTCAACGCCGATTTTGATGGTGACCAGATGGCGGTTCACGTGCCTTTGAGCAATGCAGCAATACTGGAAGCCCAGTTATTGATGCTTTCTTCGCACAACATTTTGAACCCGCAGAATGGTACGCCGATCACCCTGCCTTCACAGGACATGGTTCTTGGTCTGTATTATATCACCAAGGGTAAAAAATCAACGCCGGAAGAAAAAGTAAAAGGCGAAGGCAAAACTTTTTATTCATCAGAAGAAGTGATCATTGCATATAATGAGAAGATGATCGACCTGCATGCCAATATAAAAGTAAAAGCAGATTTCCGTAACCCGGATGGTTCACTGACCAATAAAATAATTGAAACCACTGTTGGCCGTGTGATCTTTAACCAGCATGTTCCTAAAACAGTAGGGTTCATTAATACGCTTTTAACCAAAAAAGCATTGCGTGAGATTATTGGTGATATCATCAAATGGACAAGCGTACCGATCACAGCGAAGTTCCTGGATGATATTAAAACACTGGGATACCGCATGGCATTCCGTGGTGGTCTTTCGTTCAACATCAACGATCTTATTATTCCCGAGATCAAAACAATGCTGATCGAGAATGCACAAACAGAGGTTGATGAAGTGTGGGAGAACTACAATATGGGTCTCATCACCAACAACGAGCGTTACAACCAGATCATTGATATCTGGAGCCGTGTGGATACAAAAGTTACAGAAACACTGATACATGAACTGGCAATAAATAAACAGGGATTCAACTCTGTTTATATGATGCTGGACAGCGGGGCACGTGGTAGCAAGCAGCAGATCAAGCAGCTTGCCGGATTGCGGGGACTGATGGCCAAGCCACGTAAATCAGGTTCATCAGGATCAGAGATTATCGAGAACCCGATCCTTGCAAACTTTAAAGACGGGTTGAGTGTATTGGAATACTTCATTTCTACCCATGGTGCCCGTAAAGGCCTGGCCGATACGGCCCTTAAAACAGCCGATGCCGGTTACTTAACACGTAGGCTGGTTGACGTTTCACAGGATGTGGTAATTAATGAGGAAGATTGCGGAACCCTTCGTGGTATCGCAACATCTGCATTGAAAGATAATGAAGACATCATTGAACCATTGAGCGACCGTATCGAAGGCCGTACATCATTGCACGATATTTTCCACCCGGTAACAGAAGAATTACTGATAAATGCCGGCGAAGAGATCAGCGCTGAAATGTCAAAACTGATCGAAGAAAGTGGTATTGAAACAGTAGAGATACGTTCGGTACTTACCTGCGAAAGCAAACGCGGCGTATGTGTGAGATGCTATGGTAAAAACCTGGCCTCGGGCATGCTGGCACAGCGTGGCGATGCAGTGGGTATCATTGCCGCACAATCGATCGGTGAGCCGGGTACACAGTTAACCCTGCGTACCTTCCACGTGGGTGGTGTGGCAGGATCTGCTTCGGTTGAATCTTCATTGCCGGCCAAATTTGAAGGTACATTACAATTTGACGGTCTGCGTACAGTAGCTACTGAAAATAATGACGGCAAAAAAATCCAGGTGGTTATCGGCCGTACCGGTGAGATCAGGAATATTGATGTAAAATCTGACCGCTTACTCAACAGCATGCACATCCCTTATGGTGCAACGCTGAATGTAAAAGACGGGCAGAAAGTAAATAAGGGCGATATCATCTGTACATGGGATCCATTCAATAATGTTATTGTTGCCGAAACACACGGTATGATACATTTTGAAAGCCTGATCGAAGGTATTACCTACAGGGATGAAGCCGATGAGCAAACAGGTCACCGTGAAAAAGTAGTTATCGAGACAAAGGATAAGACCAAATTGCCTGTTATTATTGTTGAAGGAAAAGAAAAGAAATTATATAACCTGCCGGTAGGCTCTCATATCGTAGTGGAAGAAAAAGATGATGTAAGGAGTGGCCAGGTATTGGTAAAAATTCCAAGGGTGTTAAGTAAACTGAAAGACATCACCGGTGGTCTGCCTCGTGTAACAGAATTGTTTGAGGCCAGAAATCCAAGCAACCCAGCCGTGGTTTGCGAAATTGACGGTGTGGTAGCCTTTGGTGCCATCAAGCGTGGTAACAGGGAGATCATCGTTGAAGCAAAAGATGGGGTGGTGAAAAAATACCTGGTTCCATTAAGCCGCCAGATCCTGGTTCAGGATGGTGACTTTGTGAAAGCGGGAGCTGCTTTGAGTGATGGACAAATAGCACCGGTTGATATACTGGCGATCAAAGGTCCGTACGCAGTTCAGGAATACGTGGTTAATGAGATACAGGAAGTTTACCGTTTACAAGGTGTGAAGATCAACGATAAGCACGTGGAAGTGATCGTAAGACAGATGATGCGTAAAGTGCGTATCGAAGATGCAGGCGATACCAAATTCCTGGAAGGAGATACAGAAGACCGTTTCGACTTTAACATGGAGAACGACTTCATCTTTGATAAAAAGGTAGTAACAGATGCAGGCGAAAGCACTAAATTAAAGTCAGGCCAGATCGTTACCCTTCGTGAAATACGGGAGGAAAACTCGATCCTGAGAAGGGCTGATAAGAAACTGGCTGAGTTCCGTGATGCTTCACCCGCAACTTCTTCACCGTTGCTGCTGGGTATTACCAAGGCTTCACTGGGTACACACAGCTGGATATCTGCTGCCTCATTCCAGGAAACAACCAAGGTACTTTCTTCTGCTGCCATCCAGGGTAAGACAGATGAAATGCTGGGCCTGAAAGAGAACGTGATCACAGGTCACCACATACCTGCAGGTACTGGAATGCGTGAGTTTGAGAACATGATAGTAGGAAGCAAGGAAGAATATGAATTGCTGATGACTACCAAAGAAGCGATGAGCTTCGACGAAGAGGAATAAGAGACTGTTATATGAAATTAGATATAAGGAGTAAGATTGATTTCTTACTCCTTTTTTTATTCCTGGTATTTTTTATAGACTAAAACGAAGGATGTTTAATAATCTTATTTTTGAAAATGCACATTGAGTGGCAAACAACTGGTAGGTGATGATGGCTTTAAGTTTTGTGTAAGGAAAATATTCCTGTAATACGTCTTCATATAATTTACCAAAATAGATTTCGCAATTGTTGCAAAGTGCTGTTATCTCACCGCCCTTTTCAAAACCGGCATGCTCGTGAACGTTTACCTCAATGCCCTTCCAAAGGAGATCTGTATGCTCCTTTAGCGGGATAATATTAAAATGCTGCAATTGATTGCTGATCTCTTTTGCATATTGCTTACTCTCAACCGCCACGGCTTTCATGGCAGTTTTCAGGTTTGTGTTGTCAATCTCTTCTGCAACGGCATCAAATCCTGTTGTTACCTGGCTGAGAAAGGATAGCAGGCTTTGCAATTTACTTTGTAGGGGTTGGTTAATACTGTTCATTATGTTTTTATGCGGTCATTTTAAGCATTTTCTGCAGCCTTGTCTTAGACCGGTAGAACTGTGATTTGCAGGTACCCTCGCGGCAGCCTAAAATGGCTGCAATTTCCCGGTGGTTATAACCTTCTATTACGTACATCATAAAAATGGTACGGTAACCTTGGGGTAATTTGGTTACTACGCCAACGAGGTATTTTTCTTCCAGTTTATCCAGTATACTGTCGTCTTTATCTTTAAAGGAGTAGTTGAGGTCCATTTCATGGAGCGCAATTTTGTTATCTCTCAAATGACTGAGCGCAGTGCGGGTGATGATCTTCCTGATCCAGCCTTCAAACGAACCGTCTGCCCTGAATTTGTCCAGGTTCCTGAATACTTTAATAAATCCTTCCTGCAGTATGTCTTCTGCATCGGCTGAATTTTTAGTATAACGTAAACAAACAACATACATTTTATCAGCAAACTGCTCATAAAGCAATTTCTGCATTTTTGGGTTGCCGTTTATCGATTCGGTTATTATGAGGGGAAGAGGTATCGATATATTGTCTGCAGTTGTCATTTTGTTATGGTAATGTGTTTTGGATAATTCATCTGATGAAAAATGCTCATTAATAATTGCTTCTCTGTAATGAAGCAGCAAATTACCAGTAGAGGTCAGTGCAGCAGGAAAGAAGCCTAATTACTGATGTGAAATTATTGGAGTTGGCGGTATAAAAATTATTTATCACTGTTTATTTACGCTAATGTGTGAATAATGTAATGATTATAAAAAAAAATGTAAAAAAAAGTTGCTGATCACAATTCCCGGTAATCGGTTGTCAGGTATGTTTTTATACGGGTTTAATTTCATCACCGGTAACCGGGCTGGAAAAAACAGAACCAATACTTTGCATCAGGCTGGATACAGGGCCTTCCATTTTATTGGTGTTGTCATCCAGTATATTGTCGTGCAGTAATTCTCCCATATTCAATACAGGAGGCAGATACAGGAGAATATTATTTTCCTGATCTGCGAAAAATATCTTCACTTCTTTAATGCCGGCCCCGGCAGGCAGGTTTTCCTTTACCACTTTTACGGCTTCATTTGCTATGGCATTCATCTTTGTAGCAGGCTCTTCATTGGATTGGTTGGCATAATCAGCTATTGCCTGCATTACTTTTTTTCTATTATCATCAAAAATTTTAGCCACCCAGTTTAGAGACGTACCGGCGCTTAAAAATTCAGCAGCCCCCTCATCAGATTGCACGAACCTGTACAAACCTGTAAGCACAGCGGGTATCGCTGCCTGACTGAATTTGTCTTCGCCCGCTGTTTTTTCATCCGCCACTACCACTTCTGTGTTGGGATCTATTTTTTGTAAGGCAGGATAGCCTAAATTCTGTTGTACGGTTTCTAAGAGATTTATTGACATGATGGTTGGTTTTATTGGTTTAAAAAATATTCCTGTTAGTATACAGGTAAAACCATGCCAACAAAATCTGCCCCATCAGAAATTGATTACATCAAACTGAACCGTTGCCTGCCGGGGAGGAAGTTGCACTTCGTCATGAAAAAATGGTAACTGGTGTAATGAACATTACCGTGCAGAATTTGTACTTTTATTTTGACTTATGCAAAACGCGGCATTCTTTATTAAATACAAACTCCATCATCTTTTTTTCTGGATGATGGTACTGGGGCTGTGGTATTTCCTGCGCTACGAGGATTATTCCACGGAAGCGAAGGCTTTCCGGGTTACACTTATTAAAGTGGCCGACCTGGCCCTGATGGTTTATTTAACCAACTACCTGCTCATCCCCAAACTGCTTTATAAACGAAAATACTTTTTGTTTGGGACCGCTTTTTTTTTCCTGATTCTTGCAAGCAGTATTGCCAAAATGAATATTCTTGCCTTTGTTACCAGCAACCCGGCCCTGCTTACTTTATCCGGCAATTTAAAGGCAAGAGTATATGATAACATAATTCCCCATTTCTTTCTTGTTCTGTCGGGGGCTGCCTTCAAATTAATGACTGACTATACCAACATGCAGCAACGCATGGTTGAAATGGCGAAGGAAAAAGCAGAGGCCGAACTTAATTTTCTCAAGTCACAGATCAACCCACACTTCCTTTTCAATTCACTTAATGCTGTTTATTTTCTTATTGATAAAAATAATACCGATGCCCGGGGAGCCCTCCATAAATTCTCTGCCATGCTGCGTTACCAGTTGTATGAAATGAATGGCGACAAGGTTCCGGTAGAGAAGGAAATTGCATACCTGGGAGACTACATCGACCTGCAACGTTTGCGGAAGGATGAAAATTATGCGGTAAGCTTTAATTACTCACCGGGTGTAAAAGGCTTTTCCATAGAGCCGTTGCTGCTGATCCCCTTTGTAGAAAATGCATTCAAACACATTTCACATCATAAAAATCCGCTTAATTTTGTAAAACTGGATTTGCGCATGGAAGCCGGGGTATTTCATTTCATGCTGGAAAATTCAAAGGAGGCAATAGCAAAAATGAACGGTGATCATTCCGGGATCGGACTGAATAATGTGCGGCGAAGACTGGAACTCCTTTACCCCGGCAAGCACCAGTTAAAGATCACAAACAACCCGGATATTTTCATTGTTGACCTGGCCATAAATATTTAATAAGCACTTAAATGATCATCAACTGTATTATTATTGACGATGAGCCCCTGGCAAGGACAGGGTTGAAGGAATACATTGACGATATCGATTTTCTGAACCTGCTTGCTGTTTTCGACAATCCATTGGCCGCAACCGGATTAATTGGCAGCGGCGATGTGCAATTACTGTTTCTTGATATACAAATGCCGAAAATAACCGGGCTTGATTTTTTTAAGACACTTAAAAACCCACCTGCTGTAATATTCACAACGGCTTTTCCCCAGTATGCATTGGATGGGTTTGAAGTGAATGCACTGGATTACTTGGTGAAACCGGTCTCTTTTGACCGTTTCCTTAAAGCAGCGCTCAAGGCAAAGGAATTTTATGAACTGAGGCAGGTAAACAAGTCCGGGCCCAACGAAGGAGAAGCCGCAAAATATTTCTTCATCAAGGCAGATAATAAACTGGTAAAGATCTTATACGATGATATCCTGTTCATTGAAGCATTGCAGAATTATGTAAATATTCATACCACTGATAAGAAATACATGTGTTATCTCACCTTTCGATCGGTGGAAGATTATCTCCCGGCAAGCCGCTTCATTAAAGTACATAAGTCCTTTATCATTTCTGCCGCAAAAGTGGATAGTATTGAAGGCAACGAGATACGCATGGGTCCGCACCACATTCCCATCAGCCGGGGTTTAAAAGACGACGCGATGGAAAAACTGGTGGCGGGAAAATTCCTGAAAAGGGGATCCTCTTAAAATTCCATTGAAAGTTATTTGAAGACGATGCCACTCATGATCTTTTGCGCTGTTTTATTGTGAATGTCTGTGCCTGCATCTGCTACAAATGTCACCAGGTAAAGCCGCGATTTATAAAAACAGAACCATTGCGTACAGCGTACTTTCACAGATTCGTCGTTTTGGCTATATCCTGAATAGATGAACTCGGCGGCATCCATATTATTCCATTTAAAGAACCGGAGACCCTCTTCTTTAAATTCCTTAAATGAATTACTGATCTGTGCGCTTACGGCAGGAAAGAGATCTGCCACTTTTGTATTTATATATATCTTATCGTAGCTTACTTTAATATTTATATTCTCGTAGAATTCGTCTTTAGTACCATCAGATGGGGACGTAAAAAATACCCGGTTGCCTTCCTTTATTTTATTTACCCAGTTGGCGGGGTAGGTAGCCGTGAAATTGCCCGCAGTATCGATAAAAGATTTCCATTCCTGGGCAAATGATAAGAGAGGGAATAAGCCGGTCAGCAAAACAAAAAGGGAGCGCTTCATAACGTGGTTTTACATCTAAGATAAAAGGAATTATTTAATAACCGGGTACCAGGTTTCCCGGGCAACCGGGGTCCGGGTCGGGACTCTTTTATACCCTGAAAATGCCGTTAACCCTTTCCTAAAAATTTTCTAAAGTCATTGCCCTGTGTGGGTTTGTAAGTATATTGCCAGCAAATAAAATTGCATGATGAAAAATTTATCTTTAGTGTTGAATATTGTTTTACTGGCAGCAGTAGGTTACCTGTATTACTATGATTTTTCGGGTAAAAAAGCAAAAGATGTGGCTGCAAAGATCAACAATACCTACATGAGTACCGATAGTAGTGGCCGCAGGCCTGCACTTGCTTATGTTGACCTGGATTCGCTGAATGAAAACATTACGTACATAAAGGAAAGAAGAAGTGAACTGGATGCAGAGATGAAAAAAATTGACAAAGAACAGGAAGATGGTTATAAAGGATTACAGGCGCAACGGGATAATTTTTTAAGGAAGGGGGCAGCCATAACCGAAGCAGAGGCGCAGAGTTTCCAGGATAAATTGCTACAGCAACAGCAGCAAATTGACAGCAGAAAACAACAGATGAGCCAGGAACTGAATGGAAAAAGTTTCACCATCATGGAAGAGATTAAGAAACATTTGCGAAATTTTTTGGCCGAATACAACAAAGAGAAGAACTACATGTATATATTCACTACCGGCACCGGGCTCGACTATATGGTGTATAAAGATTCCAGCCTGAACATTACTGCCGATGTAATAAAGGGTATGAATGAAAAAATGGAGAAGGAGAAAATGAAATCCGCTTCAAAACAATAAATTGCCGTAATTTCTATATCTTGTTACGATATAAAGCGGAATTACTATGACCCAACAAACTGCTTCATTTAAGCCAACGCTTAGCCTGTTGGATTCTACCATGATTGTTGCCGGCTCCATGATCGGGTCCGGTATTTTTATTGTAAGTGCCGACATTACCCGTAATGTGGGAGGTGCCGGATGGCTGATCGCCGTATGGCTCATCACCGGGTTTATGACGCTTACGGCTGCCATGAGTTATGGTGAATTAAGTGCGATGTTTCCAAAAGCCGGCGGACAGTATGTTTACCTGAAGGAGGCATTTAACCCGCTTGCCGGGTTTTTATATGGCTGGAGTTTTTTTGCGGTGATACAAACAGCAACCATCGCGGCAGTAGGGGTAGCGTTCAGCAAATTTGCCGCTTATCTTTTACCTGCACTGAGCGAAAAAAATATTTTGGCCGACCTGGGATTTGTACAGATATCTGCTGCACAACTGGTGGCGATCATCCTGATCGTATTACTTACGTACATTAATTCAAAAGGCATACAGAACGGCAAGATCATTCAAACTGTTTTTACTGCCACCAAATTGCTGAGTTTATTCGGCCTCATTGTTTTTGGTTTTGTTTTGGCTGCAAAATCGGAAATATGGCATGCTAACTGGAGCAATGCCTTTTCCATGAAAGGATGGAACGGCGAAACAAAATCCTGGCAAGAGGTGGTGGGGATGGGAATGGTAGGTGCCATTGCCGCTTCCATGGTTGGTTCCATCTTCAGCAGCGATGCCTGGAATAATGTGACCTTCATTGCCGGCGAAGTGAAAAATCCAAAACGTAATATCGGACTGGCCTTATTTTTAGGAACGCTGATCGTTACCGTTATTTATGTAGCTACCAATTTAATGTATGTGTCGGTGTTGCCAATGAACGAAATTGCCTTTGCAGAAAATGACCGGGTGGCAGTAACTGCATCGCATGCCATTTTTGGAAATGCAGGCACCATTGTAATTGCCGTAATGATCATGATATCCACTTTCGGATGCAACAATGGGTTGATACTTGCCGGTGCAAGGGTGTACAATGCCATGGCTATTGATAAATTGTTTTTTAAGAAAGCAGCCACACTTAATAAATACGCCGTACCCGAATACGCTTTATGGGCCCAGTGCATCATGGCTTCCATACTTTGCCTGAGCGGAAAATATGGAGACCTGCTGGACATGATCTCGTTTGTGGTGGTATTGTTCTACGCCGTTACCATCATTGGTATTTTTAAACTGCGTAAAACCAGGCCCGATGCCGAAAGGCCTTACAAAGCATTTGGATATCCGGTTTTACCGGCTATTTATATTTTACTTGCAGTTGTGTTCTGCATATTCCTCATTATTTTTAAACCGGTTTATGCCGGCATCGGGCTGGGGATTGTTTTATTAGGTATCCCTGTATATTTTGCTTCCATTTCGAACCAGAAAAAAAGTTAACTGAAGATGGCGGGTAATGATTTCGATAAATTATTTCAGCAATTTACCGGGTTAAAAGTTGCCGTCGTCGGCGATGTGATGCTGGATACTTACTGGTGGGGTAATGTAGACCGCATTTCTCCCGAAGCACCGGTTCCGGTTGTTGCCGTAACTAAAAAAGAACAACGGATCGGGGGCGCAGGAAATGTGGCACTGAATGTACGGTCCCTTGGGGCATCGGTAAACATGATCAGTATCCTGGGTAAAGATGATGATGGCGAACAGTTGACCGAGTTACTTAAAAGGAACGGGATACAGACAAAATACCTGGTACACAGCGAACACCGCATCACCACCAATAAGATTCGCATCATCAGCCGCAACCAGCATATGATGCGGCTGGATGCAGAACTTTCTGACGATATAAGTAAAGAAGATGAGGACCGGCTGCTCTATAATTTCGGTAACTATATCGCTGCCGAAAACCCAGATGTGGTAATACTGGAAGATTATAACAAGGGTGTGCTCACCCCGGCGGTCATCAAAAATGTTATCAACCTCTGCCGGAAACATAATATACTTACATCAGTAGATCCGAAGCGGAAGAATTTCTTTGCCTATGAAGGGGTAGGGATATTCAAACCCAACTTAAAGGAAGTAAAGGACGGGCTGAACATGTTGCCGGAAATGATAAACCTGAATGTACTAAAAGACATGCACCTGTTGCTGCAGGAAAAACTTAAACAGCATGTGTCTCTCATTACGCTTTCTGAAAAGGGCGTTTTTTACCAGCAGGAAAATAATGCCGCCATCATACCCACCCATATCCGCAGCATTGCCGATGTGAGCGGCGCCGGGGATACCGTGATCGCTGTTGCTTCGCTGGTATATGCGGCAACCAAAGATGTAAAGCTGATGGCAGAGATGGCGAACATAGCCGGGGGACTGGTTTGTGAGGAAGTTGGAACGGTTGCAATTGATAAAGAGAAATTATTACACGAATGCAGGCTGCTGCTGAGTTGATCAGAACTTGTTCAACTGCTCATTTTTACGCTTCTCCTTTTTTTCTGCCAATAACAAAAGCCGGTCGAAGTTTACATAGGTCTCAAAATATATCTTCACCAAAGCAAGTATCAATATGAATATTTTTGAAACACCGAACACCAGGAACATACTGCCTATAATAACTACAAACTGCTGCACAAATATGCGTCCATAGGGTTGAAACATCAGTTTCATCATGGGGATCGTTTTGTAGTCGCCGGAGAGAAAAAAACCAAACAGGTTTTGCAGGGTATAGTAAGTAATAAAAATAAACAGCAGTAATTGACCTTCATGCCCCAGTGCGTTTGGTATCTCCCGGTACGTGTTTAATACCGAACCGCCTTTTACCAGGCCACTCACCGCAAAGAATATCTGCGTTTGCACAAAAACAAAAATGCCGTAGTGTACAATGAAGAAGAGGATAAAAAATATTCCGCTGGCCATCACAGTGACTTTGTCGCTCTGCCATTCATCCCTGGGCTTTACAAGGAGGGTAACACAAGCCATTTTAATAACCGTAAATAAACCGATGATCACTGTTTCCAGGCAATACACTAAAAATATCTGTGCCGCATTCCAGCCTTCGAACCACACGCCATACACAGGGATGAGATTTACAATTATCAACAGATAGTCTGCTGTAGTTAATTTTCTTTTAAGTAATCGCATAAAATTGTAGAAAGTTTGCGATGGTAAATTAGATAATTTTGAGTTGTAACAAATACCCACTTACACGTATGCAGCAATATTCAATGGTAATACATGGCGGGGCTGGAACCATTCTCAAAGAAGACATGACTCCCGAGCTGGAACAGGCTTATATAAAGGGACTGGAAGAATCCCTTGCAGCAGGTTATGCGGTACTGGAGCAAGGCGGCTCGGCCATCAATGCAATCAAAGCTGCCATCGTGGTGCTGGAAGATAACCTGTTGTTCAACGCCGGAAGAGGTTCTGTTTTTACCAAGAAAGGCGTGCAGGAAATGGATGCGGCCATCATGAATGGGAAAGATCTTTCTGCCGGTTCAGTTGCCGGCATACGAAATGTGCGCAATCCTATTGAACTGGCAGCCGAAGTGATGATCAACAGCAACCACGTTTTTTTGAGCGGAAAGGGAGCCAATGATTTTGCCATTAAGCAGGGTATTAAACTCGAGCCGGATGAATATTTCTTTTCCCAGTTCCGGTACGACCAGTGGAAGGAGATAAGAGACAGTGATAATTATTCGCTCGATCATACCAATAAAGGACTGGAAGAACTGATGAAGGATAAAAAGTTCGGAACCGTTGGCGCGGTGGCCTGTGATCAAAACGGGAATATTGCTGCAGCAACAAGTACCGGGGGCATGACGAATAAGAAATACGGGCGCATTGGCGACAGTCCGCTGATCGGTGCCGGCACGTATGCAAACAATGCTACCTGTGCCATCAGTTGCACCGGCCATGGTGAACCATTTATATGCGCTGTGGCAGCACACGATGTAAGTTGCCTGATGGAATACAAGGGAATGAACCTGCAGCAGGCGATGAATGAAGTGGTGAATGTAAAGCTGGTGAAGATGAATGGTGAGGGCGGAATGATCGGTGTGGATGCGCAGGGTAACGCAGCCATGATCTTCAACAGCGCCGGCATGTACCGGGCCATGCAAAACAGTAAGGGAGTAAAAATAATCGGAATTTATAAAGATTAATTTTGGTCGGGGCGTTTTAAGCGACCTGAACGAATAACCTGAACGCTGATAGTACTGCCAGGCCGCCTGAAGCGTACCGGCAGATAACCAACTTCTCTGACTCATGAAAAAATTTGCCGTAATAGTTGCCGGGGGAAGCGGAAGCCGGATGAACAATCCCACACCCAAACAGTTCCTGTTATTGAAGGGTAAACCTGTTTTGTATTATTCCATCCATACTTTCTTAAAGTCGTATGATGATATGCAGGTGATCCTTGTATTACCCGAAGATCATATTGCCGCGGGGCAGGAGATTATTGATGCTTTTTTTGAAAGCAGCCGGCTGAAAATAACCATCGGGGGAAGTACAAGGTTTCATTCCGTTCGGAACGGGCTGAACCTGGTGGATGAAGAAAGCATCGTATTTGTGCATGATGCAGTGCGTTGTATGCTGAGTGTTGATCTTGTACATCGCTGTTACGATGGGGCGATGGAAAATGGTTCTGCCATACCGGTCATTGCCTGTAAAGACAGCGTGCGTATTGTTTCAGCTGATGGTAATGAATCGCTGGACAGAAGTGCCGTTAAGCTGGTACAAACTCCGCAAACCTTTCACAGCAAGATACTATTGCCCGCCTACCAGATAGATTATAAAGATAAATTCACCGATGAAGCAACGGTGGTGGAAGCTTTTGGTTTAAAAGTAAAACTGGTGGAAGGAGAGGAGAATAATTTCAAGATAACAAGGCCGGCAGACCTGCTCATTGCCGAACAACTTCTTTAAACGAATAAATGAACTACCAGATCAAAATTGTTGATATAAATCATCCCGGGATTGATTTGGCACTAAGGGAGTTGATCAAAGCAGCAAATAATTCATCTGATCTGCTGCCCGAAAAATTCCTGGCAAAAAATATTTCCAGTAATGCCTCCCGGCCCAGTTTCTTCCTGGTTGCTGAAGAAAATGATGCGATAATAGGTTGTAATGCCTTTTTAGCAAATGATTTTTTATTGAATGGAGTCAGTTATACAGGTTACCAGAGCTGTTGGTCTGCAACGCATCCTGATCACCAGGGCAAAAAAGTTTTTACAAGTATCATTAATGAAGCAAAAAAAATATTGAAAGAGAACGGAGCCGGTTTTTTGTATGGTATTGCAAATGACAGTTCGAACCCGATCTTTACCAAAAAACTTGGGTTTACAGAGACGGGTTCTCTGGTATTACGAATTCCAAATATCCCATTCATCCGCCAGTCTTATTTCAATAGCGATGCAGTGCCGGGTAATGATGCTGCATGTATAATAGATGAAAAGCAGGTGAAGGAACATAAAATGCAGCAGTCTCCATCCGAAGTGAGCGTGATCCATTTTAATAACAGCTGGCTTTGGGGTAAATTGAAATATAGAAAAAAGCTGGGTATTAAATTCCCGGTGTTTTATGTGGGCGGGGTTTATCTTGCAGCAGGAAAAGATCTGAACGGGTTGGTATCCGGAATTTTCAATTCCCATAAAGTATTGTTTGCACAGTTTTTCAGTTGTGAGACCAATGCGTTTAACGTCCTGCTAAAAGGATGGCGGAAGTCAAAAATGAATGGGTTTATTTTTTGCAATTTAAATATGCCTGCGTTTACAAATCTGAACCTTATGATCGGGGTCCTTGATATTTTCTGACTTTAATAAATACGTGTATGGCTAAAGGGTTGGTGCTGGTTTTTCATAAGGAAGAAGACAGCAGTTTGTTTGAAAAGATTATCCTCGCTTTAAAAACCCGTTATTCACTGGTATCGGCTGATCAATTGGAATTACTGCTAAAAAACAAAAAAAATACGGGGAATGTATGTCACATAACCTTTGATGATGGGGTAGCGTCTTTTTATACGGTGATCTTTCCGCTGTTAAAGAAGCACCAGGTTCCTGTTTCCCTTTTTGTATCTCCCGAAATGATCACGGCAAGAGATAATTTCTGGTTCCAGGAAATAGAAGGCTATGAGGAAGGAATATTCAAAAATATCCTTATCAATGAGGTTAATATTTCTCCGGATAAACTGGCAGGCTTCTCCTGTCAAACGATCTTTAAATGCCTGCCCCTAAATCAAATAAAAAATGTGATTGCCCGGTACCAGCAGAATACAAAATGCGGAAAGAAGGCTCCGCAAAATATAAGTGCAGCACAACTTCAGGAAGCAGATGCATCCGGCCTGGTGGCCGTTGGCGCTCATACCATCAATCACCCCGTTTTAAGAAATGAAGATGATGAAAATTGCCGTTTTGAAATAGCAGGATCAGTTAAAGGACTTGAAAAGATGCTGGGGCACCCGGTTAAATACTTTGCTTACCCGAATGGCCGGCCCGGCATTGATTTCGGTGAACGGGAAATGAATTACCTGAAGGAGGCTGGTATAACAATGGCTTTTTCCACGGAACTGGATACTCTTTCTGCAGAAAATAATTTATTAAGTATTCCAAGAATGGGTTTTGCACGAATGGGTTTGGCACCATCAAATCCGCTTATAAAATTCCGGCTGAACCTGGGAAGGAGATGGATCGATGTGAGATCGATCGGTAAGCCAACAGAAAAAGATACGAGAGATAGGCTAAAGGGAATATTAGGTAAAGAATTATTTTCTGAACCACTTTAAAGGTGCAGGTATCCTGTTCAGGTTAATCGCATTGAACTTTTCTCCCCTAAGTTAAGGAACAAAATTTTAAATAGAATGTAAGGCTTTAAGTGAACGGTTCAGCCAATAGCCGGGGCCTGGATGTATACAAAAGGTGAAAATTTTTCCGTAAATCCCAAGTACGCAAAACCGATGTTAGTGGCAGTATTACCCGATTTGTTTGCCAGCTTGTGAAATTAGTCTTAATGCAAGTAACCTTATAAGGTAATACAAAAATGCACCAAAAATACCTGCAGGTATGTCATTTACATCTGGAGTAGTGGTAGTTGATTGTGTTAATTCGAAAATGACAACAATAGACATGGAAAGCAAGGTAGCTAAAAGGGCATTTTTTCTTTTTGTGATTTGAAAGCGTAATATTTTATAAGATGTAGTTTTTTTCAAGAGCGCCAAATTGATAACCCCATCTATTATAAACCCCATTATGTAACCATTAACAAAGTCGCCGAAATTGTAGTAGTAATAATTTTGAAGAGTTAAATTAATTGGCAAAATTTTATGGGAAGTCCTTGAACTCAATCGGAATGATTCTTGCCATAGGACAAAAAAGAAAATCAATGATTCAATAAACCAAGGTCTTGCTAAATATGACAGGGCGCTTTTATTTTTAGATTCATAGTCCATGTAACTACTTATTAGGGTGCTCAAAATACTGCCATTAGCACATGAATTTATACTATTAGGCATACCTTGGGAAAAAAATGAAACTTTGAATACCAGGGATCTGCTGTTATGTTTTTCATATTGCCGCTAAGATAGTCCACTATTTTTTTTAGGTCTACTTTTTCATCCACTTCAACAAAAAGGGAAGCTTGTTCAACTTAACTGCACTGTATTTTTCTTCCTTAGCGCCAAAACCGCTGTAGAAATGTGCGAGGCTGTGTATATCGCTTCCTTCAAAATCGAGTAACAGGTTCTGCCCGGAATGGTCTTTAATAAAAGCATCGATGAGTGCATGAGAAGCGCCCAGTGTTTTCCCGTTGGGATGATTGCCCACCATGATGTAATAAGCCCGGTTGTGGGAGAAGAAAAAAACAGCAGCAGCGATCAGTTGGCTTTCTTTTGTATACACGCCATAGGTAGTGGCTTTTTCTTTTTTATAGAGGAACTGGTACAGTATTTTAAAGTGCTCAAAATCTTTAGCTGCAAGAGCAGCAAAATTCCTGGCCTGTTCCCTTACCAGTAAGATCACTTCTGCCACGGCAATGTTCTTATTAATGACCATGTTCAACTTTCCGGCTTTTTTGATATTGCGTTTAATATTATCCCGGTAATTATCCTGCAGACTCCCGTACGGCACATTCAGCGGCAATACATAATTCATCCGTTCGTATAAAGTAAAATCAGCCAGGCTGAAAAAATTGCCGGGGTTCAGGTAAATATCCCAGTATTTGAATTTTGGCGGAATGGCTTTCAGGAATTCATTGATCACTTCTGCTGTAAGCATGTTGCCAAATATGCCGAGGCAGGCGGTGAAGGGCGGCTGATATAAATAATGAATGCCGTACTTCTTATCCCATGTCAATGGCATTACGGCTTCATAATCGTTCAGCACCAGAGCATCCCAGTTTTTCGCCATGCTGTCTAAATAGATTGAATACCCATAGACCAGTCCGTTGGTTGCATTGTCTATACATGCATCCCATTTGGTCTTATCTATCTGTCCGTATGTAAAATATTTAATGGCTTGCATTAAAAAGGTATTTGCGGAACCAACCGCTTCAGGTTGATGTTCTGAAGATCGATGCTGAAGGAAATATTTTTCCAGAACTTCTTTTCAACAATGGTTGAGTTGACATAGTCTTTGTACACTTTGCTGTACAGGATCGGTACGTAAATATTCACCACATTGCGGAACAGGGAAAGCTGCAGCCCGGCATCATAAACGAACCGTCCGGTTGGGGCATTCTTTTTCCAGGCTTCGGCATAGGTACCAATGTCTAAGAACATTTTGATGGGAAGCTTAAAGGGCAGTACCGACAAGGGATTGATGGCCCTTGGTATGGGACTTGTGAAATTAGCTGCAATTAGCCAGTTGTCTGTTTTGCCTATCTTATTGCTCAGCAGGTCGGTGCGTACTTTAAAACCACCGTCACGAATCATGATCTGCTGCGAGGAGAACTTATCAAATTCACTCCGGCCTACAAAATAATTGCTGTAAGTATAATCTTCGTATCCTTTAGGCCCGGTCATATTCAACTGGTAAGGATCTGTTTTGAATTGTTTTAAAAATGTCTTTTCACCTATGTAAAAGAATTTGCCGGCAAAAACACGAACATCCAATCCGCCACCCCTGGGATAATTGAAATAATAATTACCTGTGAACCCGGTACGTACAAATCCTTCACCCTGGTCAACCTGTAACTCACCCCGGTAAGGATACAGTACCCGGTTATTCTCGATCACAAACTTCAGTTGGTTCACATACCGGTCGATGGTGGGAAATGTGATCACATCAATCTGGTTAGCCGTATCTCTTGTGAATAAAAGTCCCTGCTCCTTAATAAAGAATGTTTTCCACTGGATGAACTTTGAGATGCTGCTGCGTGGGTTCTTGTTTGCAAAAACATATTTAAGCGAAGGAACGATCTTGGTAAAGCGTTGGTAGTGGAATACGTTGGCCGAGTCAATAAAATTATCGCCGCTGAACGTGGATCCGGCCAGTGCCAGTTCAAACTTCTGGCCATTACTGCCGGGATACCAACTGTAACTGAATCTTGCCAGCCCGTTAAATTGTTTGCTATGGGCGGCATACATGGGAGCCACTACAAAATGAAATTTGCTGAGCGGGAGGGTATAGTTATGAAACAATAACCCCAGCATTATTTTGTCGTAAAAATTATAGCCTACAGCAGGTGATGCAAAAATATAATTGTGTTTGTCTGTTTGTTTCATGCTGAATAAAAGAGAGAAGCGAATGTCTTTTTTAGCTTTTGTTTTTCCCAACTCCCCTTTTTTACTTAGCAAGGAAAAAGTAATATCCATATTTCTGCCGCTTACCTCTTCCACCACTTTTTTAAAATCCTCCGGGTAAGGATGTTTGAACTGCCAGCGCCGGTAATATTCGTGCATGCAACTGTCGAAGAGTGGTTTGCCCAGTTCATTTTCCAAAGCCTTCATCCATTGGCCCGTTTTGGTATAGGCGATCATGTTGTAGTTGAGAATATTAAATTTCTCAGAGCTTGTTTCAATGGGCTGGTCTTTCTTAATGCCGATGATGGTTTGCAGGATGGTTTGCTGAATATCATCCGGCATGCGGTTGTTTATGAACTTTAATCTTGTAGGAATGATATCGAGGTTTGTATTGCCGTATTGCTGCAGGGAATAACGGTTGTCGTAATAGGTGTTCATGCCTTCGTCCATCCAGGGGTGGGTACGCTCATTGGTTGCCAATATGCCCTGGAACCAGTTGTGGCCCACTTCGTGGTTGATGACAAAGTCGAGCATCTTTTCTGATCCACCCGATTCAAGCACGGTGATGGTGGGATATTCCATGCCGCCGCCATTACCGCCATCTACCACACTCACTACATTAAAAGGATATTCGCCCAGCCATTTGCTTTTGGTGAGAATGGCTCTTTTTATCATAGCGATGCTGTTGCTCCACACATCTTCGTTATTTGCATAATAATAAGCAGATACGTTGATCACTCTTCCGGAAGCCAATTTGAGCGTATCGCTTTTGATTGAAAAGTACAGATCGGCAAACCAGGCAAAGTCGTGCACATTGTTTTGCTTGAAGACGATTGTTTTGTTTTTGACAGAATTGGTTTTCGCTATTCCACCAGTCGTTTTTTTCTTTACTGTTGACTTTCTTTTTCTTGGTTTAGCATCTGCTGGTCTCTTGTTCTTCAACCATTGTTTTTCTTTTTCTGTTTGCAGTTCACCGGTTGCTGCAACAATATAATCTTCCGGTAAGGTTATCTGCACTTCATAATTTCCAAAGTCGCTGTAAAATTCTCCCTGGTCTAAGTAAGGCATCGGGTGCCATCCCTTGTGGTCATATACTGCCGGTTTGGGAAACCATTGAGTAACCTGGTAAGTTTTGTCAACATGACCGCTTCTCGAAAAAATATACGGCAGTTTTACATGAAAGGGTGTTTCTATCTTAAGCGACGAATTTGGGGCAAGTGGTTCCGGTAAAATAAGTTTGATGATGTCCTGGTGATGTGGATCGTCTTCTGTTTTTGCAGTGGAACCATTCACCCTGAAGTCGAGCCGGTTGATATAACCCCGGTCTTCACTATTACTGAAATAGAATTTGGTGCTCCCGTTTTCCAGCACCTGGTCGGTAAAAGCCGTCTTATCATTTTTATAGGCATTGGCCCAAAGATGTATCCATATGAAAGAAAGGGTATCGGGCGAATTGTTGAAATAATCCATCTTCACATAGCCATCCAGCGTGTTATCGGTTTCGTTTAGCGTAACATCAATTTTATAATTTACCTGTTGTTGCCAGTAGCCCTGAGCATTGCCGAAGGGTTGGCAATAAGCAATGGGCAATTGAAAATAAAAAAATACAAGTAAACCGATGATCCTTTTCAAAGCAGGTTGTTTTTTCAAAAATAAACAAAATCGGGGCAATATATGACTGTGGAGGTTCTTTGAAAATTTAGCTAAGAAGAGCGGGGTGCTTCCCGAAATAATCGGGACAGGTCGTTCCTCAGCATGACAGACTCCGTATTTTAGGAGCCTTTATCCCAAAGCAGAATTATTTTCCCTGTCCCAGTAAAATAATGCGTATGGTATGCAGCATGATCTTGAAATCGAGTGCCAGGGAAACATTTTCAATATACATCAGATCGTAGGGCATGCGTTCTACCATTTCTTCTAAAGAAGCGGCATAGCCAAATTTCACCATGCCCCAACTGGTGAGGCCGGGTTTTACTTTGAGAAGGTAATTGTATTCCGGGTGTTGTTTTATTAATTGGTCAACATAGAATTTCCGTTCGGGCCTTGGTCCAACCAGGCTCATTTCACCTTTTAAGATGTTCCAGAGCTGGGGCAGTTCATCCAGGCGCCATTTACGCATCACTTTACCCCAGTTGGTAATGCGGGGATCATTATTGCTGCTAAGTACCGGGCCGTTCGGTTCTGCATCGGTGATCATGCTCCTGAATTTTATCATCGTGAAAGGCTTCCCCTTAAAACCAATTCTTTCCTGCAGGTACAACAACGGTCCTTTGGAAGTTAATTTTACCCGGATGGCGGTATAAATAAAAAGGGGAGAGAGCATGAGGATGCCCAGGACAGAAAAACCAATATCTACAATGCGTTTAAAGTTCTGCTGCCACAGCGGAAGCAAGCCGCTGTGCAGGTCGATCAACGGTATGCCCAGTACATTATTTGTCTTTACAGCACCGCTGATGATGTCGACGGTATCGGCTGTTATTTTTATGTTCACATCCCTGTCGCTCAGTTGTTGCAATATTTTGGCTAACTGGTCTCTTTCTTTCTTTTCTACGGCAATGATCACTTCTTCCGTATTGGTTTCCTGTATCACTGCATTAATAGTAGCAGCATTGCCAAAGTTTTTAATAGACCCGGGTAATGATGAGCCATGATTGCCATTGGTGTTTACAAAACCCAGTATGCGAAAGCCGGTTGTTTCTTTATTGGTGATGATGGTTTTGTAAAGCGATGCCGCATTATGACTGGAGCCAATGATGAGGGTGTTAAAAAAAACAGCGCCATCATTCAATTGTTTTTTTGCCTTTGCTAAAAAAATAAGACGGATGCAATAGGTGTAAAATGTCTGCAGGCCCCAAAGCGACAGGAATTCTTTGTAATAGATATTGTAATCGCCGGTGGCATCATAGATAAGAAAGAGGAACAGGATGCCGATGCTTCCAAAAAAAGAATAGATAACGGTGTTCAGCAATTCCATTACCCTCGATTTCTGGTACAGGGCGTTGTAAGAGCCAGCCAGGTAATAAAGCATCAGCCATACCAGGGGGAAAAGAATAATGCCGGTGTAGAATTTTTGGCCAATAACGAAGGGCTCACCGATGATGTGTTTCCGCACAAAATAAAAACTCATCCAGGCAAGCAGGGCGGCAATAAGATCGCCAAAGGCATACCAGCCGATATGTATCCTGGGTTGTTTCAACGGGGTGGATCCCTTGGGGATCAGTTTTTGTTTTTAATGGGTCGTTACGTTGCCTATCTTTTCCAGTATCTGGTGCGCTACTTCCATTGCCCGGAAACCATCCAACACACTCACCGGAGTATCGGTGTTGTTTATAATGGCATCCCTGAACTGTTCCAGTTCCAGTTTAATGGCATTCACGTCTTCCACCACCGGGTTGGCAATGGCGATGGTTTTTTTGCCATTGTTTGTATCAATGTCGAAGGTGAAAACATTTTTATCTCCCGGCGTATTCAAGCGGATGATCTCTGTTTTCTTCTCCAGGAAATCAATGCCAATGTAAGCGTCTTTCTGGAACAGGCGCATCTTCCGCATTTTTTTCATGGATATGCGGCTGCTGGTAAGGTTGGCCACACAGCCGTTGTCAAATTCTATGCGAACGTTGGCAATATCCGGTGTATCACTCATTACTGCCACACCGTTTGCGCTGATGTGGTTTACATTTCCTCTTACCAAACTTAAAATGATGTCAATGTCGTGTATCATCAGGTCAAGTATCACACTCACGTCGGTACCACGCGGATTGAATTGTGCCAACCGGTGCACTTCAATGAACATGGGTTGCAGTACCTGTCCTTTCAATGCAAGAAAGGCAGGGTTGAACCGTTCCACATGGCCCACCTGGAATTTTATGTTTGCTTCCTTTGCCAGCTTCACCAGTTCCTTTGCTTCTTCCATGGTATTGGCCAGCGGCTTCTCCACAAAAACATGTTTGCCTTTTCTTATGGCCAGTTCGCAAAGTTCAAAATGCGAAGAAGTAGGCGCTACTATATCAATGGCATCACAGGCATCGATCAGTTTTTCAACATCTTCAAACCGCTGCAGTTGGTATTTTTGAGCCACCGCATTTGCATTGGCATCATCAATATCACAGAAGCCTACCAACTGAATGCCTTCAATGTTCAACCAGTTATTGAGGTGAAATTTTCCCAAATGGCCTGTGCCTATCTGTCCAACTTTTAGCATATCGTTATTTCTTTATAGTTCCTTTCAGGATTTTTTTGTGAGGAGTGTTTTGTCGTACTTCTCCCGAAAGTTTTCGGGAGAACCATCTCATTAAGCAAACAATACCAACATTATTTTGCGACAATAGTTTATTCATCCCAGAATCCCATCTTCCCGAATTTTTCGATCCGTTGTTCCACTCTTTTCTCCGGGTCAATGGCTTTTAATTCTTTTATAACTGGTAAGAGATAATTCTTCAGAATGTCTGCAGCCCCTTTGTAATCCCAATGGGTGCCGCCCAGGGGCTCGGGTATCACGCCATCCACGAGGCCAAATTTCATCATATCATCGCCGGTGAGCCGGAGTTGTTCGGCTGCGGTTTCTTTTTTATCCCAGCTGCGCCATAAGATGCTGCTGCAACTTTCGGGAGAGATAACGGTATACCAGGTATTCTCCATCATATACACCCGGTCGCCCACGCCAATGCCTAATGCACCGCCGCTGGCACCCTCACCGATGATCACACATATCACAGGTACCCGCAGGCGTATCATTTCGTAAATATTGCGGGCAATGGCTTCGCCTTGTCCTCTTTCTTCAGCTTCCAGTCCGGGGAAAGCGCCCGGGGTATCAATAAGTGTAATAATGGGCTTGTTGAATTTCTCTGCCAGCTTCATCAGCCGCAATGCCTTCCGGTAACCTTCGGGGTTTGCCATCCCGAAATTGCGCATTTGCCGGGTTTTGGTATTGGAACCTTTTTGCTGCCCGATCATCATTACGGTTTCGCCCCCCAATTGGGCAAAACCTCCCACCATGGCCTTGTCGTCCTTCACATTCCGGTCGCCGTGCAGCTCAATAAAACTGGTGCACATGTTCATGATGTATTTAAGGGTATAGGGCCTGTCGGGGTGGCGGCTGAGCTGTACTTTTTGCCAGGGGGTCAGGTTGGCGGTAAGGTGTTTCTTGGTTTCTACGATCCTTTCTTCCAGCATGGCAATGGCATCGCCCATGTTGGTCTTTGATTTTTCAGATGTGATCTTCAGTTGTTCTATCTGGTCGTATAGTTCTTTGATGGGTTTTTCAAAGTCGAGAAATTGCCGTTTTTTTAACTCGATCATGCGGTTGGTTTAATGGTTTGTTTACAATCTTATCATACCAGGATAAAATGGAAGCTGTAAGATAGTTTGTAAAATTATGGCTTACAATTTTTTTATAAAAGTTTTGGATGGCAAAGGTAAAAAAACCTATCTTTGCCCTCCCTAAAAAATGGGTTCCAAGCGGGATTTTCTGCTTGAAATCCAGAGACGGGGTAGTTGGACCGGTAGTTCAGTTGGTTATCTCGCCTTAGGCGAGACGCCCTGCCACGGCAGAGGCTGCTATCAGTGAACATAAAGCTCTTTGGTTATGTATTATGTTTATATAATTGAAAGCCAGCAATCAGGTATCTTTTATAAGGAAAGTACCAATGATTATAACAGGAGGTTGGCTGAACATAATGATAACATAAATGACTATACAAAAGATAATGACCCCTGGAAACTGGTTTTTGTTCAGGAGTTTGAAAGCAAATCAGAAGCTTTAGCCAAAGAAAAAGACTAAAGCGGTATAATAAAGATTATTTACGTTGGTTATTGGATCAGCCGGTAAATATTCTTAAGAGAAAATAGTTGGATCGGTAGTTCAGTTGGTTAGAATGCCGCCCTGTCACGGCGGAGGTCGCGGGTTCGAGTCCCGTCCGGTCCGCTAGGTTGCTTTGTCAACTTTCAGAATCCCTTGTAATCCTTATTACAAGGGATTTTTGCTTCAGTCCCTTTTAGGAAGTTTCGCAATTTTTCGCTATTTTGTTTCAACAATGATTCAACAAAATCAAATTGTTTCAACATGACTGCGAAGGTTTCCCTCAAATACTATTTGCTCACTACTCGAAATACCAGTGGCTCCCTTCCCGTATATTTAAGGATCACTGTGCAAAGGAAGAAAGCCGAACTTCACACAGGTTATACAGTTAAACAAAAGGACTGGAGCCAGGAAGAACAGTCTACAAGGGCTAATAATATTGTCAATAAGGAACTGGCAAAGAAAAAATCAAGAGTATATGAGCTGATCTCAGAGCTTGAAAAGGTAAATAAACCTGTTTCAGCTTCCATTTTAAAGGATTTGTTAACTGGAAAAGGAAAAGTAAATATTGGCCTCTTGCCCTATTTTGAAAAGCATATTAAGGAGATTGAGATTCGCAACGAAATAAAGCCACTTTCGGTAAATAAATACAAACAATCCCTGGCTAGCCTCAAAAAGTTCATTTCCAGTCATTTTAAGGCCCCAGATTTCAATCTGGAGGGAGTGGACTATGATTTTATTAATCAATACGATCTGTTTCTAAAAACCGAATATGACCTGCATAAGAATACCATCAACAAATATCATTCTAGATTCCGTACAATCCTTTTAAAGGCCTTAGCTGAGGGACACCTGACAAAGCAACCTTATGCCAATTATAAATTGAATACAGTTAAAACAGACCGAGAATTTCTTAGTAGCGATGAACTGAATCAAGTCATCGCTTTGGATTTATCCCATAATCAAAGCCTGGATAGAGTAAGGGATGTATTTATTTTTTCGGTTTACACTGGTGTGCGATTTCAAGATGCCCAGGATTTGACCATAGAAAATCTATCAACTTATAAAAAGAAGCCTTCCATCAGATTCATTCAGCAAAAAACCGGTAGAGCCATTGAGATTCCCCTGTTTCCTCAAGCGAAAAAGATTATCGAAAAATATAAAACTTCACCGGAACGGAAGGTATTAAGTAAGTTACTTCCCAAGATCAGCAATCAAAAAGTAAACAGCTATCTCAAGATCATTGGAGACCAGGCAGGTCTGAACCGGAATCTTACTCACCACATTGCCCGGCACACCTTTGCAACTACGATTTGCTTAAATAACGATATGCCGCTTGAAGATCTTAGCATGTTATTGGGCCACTCAAGTTTAAAGACCACCCAGATTTATGGGAAAATAACCCAAGAAAGGATTTTTAAATCCGTTCAAAAAGCAAATATTAATATTACCAATGCCTTAAAAAAAGTAAAATGAAAATTCAAGAAATTAAAAATTTTGATGAATTGATTTCAAAAAAATTAAAGAATGACCCAGAAAATGCCTTTCATTTCTTCAAAGAAGGATGGAAAAAATTGACCTTAGATGATAAAAAAATTTTTGCGAGTTATCACGGAAAATTTAACCCTAGCCCAACATACAATCCAAGTATGAATAGCGACATGGAGTTTCAAATAATGAGTGCATATCGATCTCAAATTTATGAGTTTATCAATAAAGAATTAAGCGGCCAGCCTGTCATTGGGCACTTAAAGTGCGGGAAGGGTATTAGACCAATCGATATTACTTGTGTATTTAAGTTATTGTATGATCTTGATTATTTGGATAATACGTTACCAGAAATAGAAGAAATAATAATTCAGGTATTTAATTTTAAGAATAGAGGAACCATTGAATCCTATTTAGATGATAACTCAAAATTGAAAAGTTCAGCAAAGAAATTTAAGAAATTGGTTGATACATCCGCTTTAATTAAGGAGTAAATGCCAATATTCTTTTGACCTTTATTAATCTCCTATGTTTCAATTTCAATTCATACTTATGTATGAATTGAAATTGAAAAAACCTACCGCTGAAAATTTATTTGAAGGTCAAAGAATAAACAACAATATTTCAATTGAAAATTTCAATGCTGAAATGAAAATGTTTCCTGCTAATTTCTTAAATAAGCGTTTTATTTTTGTCATGAAAAGAATAAAGGAATAGCTTCCTGGCCGGCTCAGCCGGCTTTTTTTATATACACTCTTTCAATAAATCCCCTAGTGCTCTTGTTATATACGTTATAATATTTGCCGCCCATTCTGGTCACAAATTTTTCAAATCTCAAAAGGCAATTTACATTCCTGTATTTTCTTGGTTTTATCCCGGCTTCAGGTTGAAAAAAGATTATACAGGTATATGATATTTTCGGGCTCATGGTATTTTCTATTATTCTGTTTCAAAGGAAACTTGACCTATTAAATATTTATTAAAGTAAGTATGTGGACTTGATGAACTCTCAGAGTAATTTTTCTTTTTGGATATCAATAGTAATATCTGTTTTTTGCTCTTTACTTTTTGTGAGTTAAATTCCTCTAATATTTCTTTCACAATTAAAGTTTCATCAACTTTTTCCTTCCTTGGGCCTGTTTGCTTAATAGTGGGCAAACAAGCTGGATCAATATTGCCATTGGCATCTAATTTCATGCATAGAATACTATTTCGCTGTTTTGGTATTCTGGCTTTATATTGTTTGATTTCAAACCCATTCCCTTCATCATCATTGGAAATTTCAAGAGTGAATGAAGATAGTTTTTGTAATGAGCTTCCAATATGTCCCAAACCTTTTACAATTCCGCTATATGGTTTGTGAATGCTAGCAATTATAATATGACCTTTAACGAGCATTCTTTTCATGAATAAATCAATTTCAGTTGCTTCGCTTGTGCTGTTAATGTCATATACCAATGGCAACACATGATCAATTATCACGATGAAATTATATTCACGATGGGTATGAAGATGTTCTTGAATCGCAGCAACAATTGATTTGCATTCAAGGTCCATTGCCGATAAAAAATGCAAGCGACAAAACATTTCTGAATTAGACATTTTTGCTGCATTAAAAATGTGATGTACTGACTGGGCATACTGTGATACTGGTCTTTCAGTATCTACATATAGTATTTTCCACTCTAAGAACCTGGGATCACCATCTTGAAACTGATCAAGAAGCTGAATAATATTATGGGTAAGAAACTTTGTCTTCCCATTTCCCTCATGGCCCAATAATAGATTTAACCCGGAGTCCTGAAACACAAAAAATTCCCGGGTATCACTGCCTTGATATTTAATTAACGGCTTATCCATTTTTATTTCTCCTTTTTGAATTTTTTCCAATAATTCTTTAAGGTTGATAGCTTCCTTTGGCATATGTTAAGTTTTGTTGGTTTTGGCGTTTTCCAAAACCATATTTAGGTCATTAATTGAATAATAAATAGATTTCCCAATTTTACTAAATGGCAGAATCCCTGCTTTTCTCATCTGCCAAAACCAGGTGGATTTTCTCTTGAACATCTCCTTTGCTTCTTTTTCCGTGATAAAACCGTTAGGAGATTTTGTTTTTTGGTCACTTAGCAATTCAATGATCCTGTCTTGTTTCTCACTGATCTGTTTCATAAACTCTTCCGGAATGATTAATATGGATTCTTTCATTTTGTTTCGATTTAAAGCGCAAAAAAATCTAAAAAGAGCAAATAAAAAATGGGGGAAATATTTCCCCCATTTTTTATTATGATTCGATTAATATATTTAGATTTAATACACTCTATATCAATTTATTGACAATCTTATAATTGACATAATTTTTTAAAAATAAATTGATATGCCCCCATTTTTTATCCTGAAAATTGAATTGAAACATTACTGAAGTTATTCAGGAAGTGTGCAGATCTAATGCTTGACAAACTTGGAAAAGCTAACTAATTTGCAGTATGCGATATAAAAAGTTAAGCAAATTGGTCAATTGTGAAATATGTGGCCAGGAGTGCAGAGCAAGAGGCTTGCAAACTCATATGCGGCTAAAGCACCAGTTAATAACTAAAGTGATAAAGAAAGTCATAAGTGTAAGTGAGGTTATAAATTCTGACTCAAGTTATAATGACTCAGGTGAAAAGCTAAGTGAACAAATTATAAATACTCAAGAGATCGGTAAGAACCTAGGTGAGAATTTCAGTCCATACTCAAGTCATAATAGGGTAGACTTAGGTGAAAAGTTAAGTGAGGGAACTGTGTTCACCCAAGTTAGTGATTTGGTAAGGGAGGTTAAACCGATATCGAGGTATCACCAGGGAGGTAATTTAGGTAAGGGCTATCTGTTTTGGTTTAAAAATTATTTTTTAAATCATGTTGAGGAAGCTAAGGCGGAGTGGGCAAGGCTAGTTGAAACCAGATTTAGAGCTGGGCATATCTCTTGGACTAAAAACCAACAGTCTCAGGCTTTAGATTTTTTATCTTATGGGGATAGCCCTTTATATTATGAATTTAAAAAGATCAAAAGGAACGTAACTAAAACGTGTATGAGCGAGGCCGAAAAATTCATAATACAACATGCATGAGATCCCCTGATAATATTATTATTTGCAAGGGCTTGCGACAATATAAAATTAATAGCGTCAAGCTGGAGGCAAATCCAAGTTTAAAACAAAAGTTGAAATACTGCTTCCGCCCGCCCTTATTTTGGCAAACCCCCTATGTTTAAAGTTCGCTCTTTGTTTTGTTGTGTCAAAGTGAATACTGTTTCGAATGATGCAGTGTATGTCCTGGAGGTGTAGAACAAGGCAGGCTCTTTTGCAAGTTTGGCTTTGTATGCCTTGCAAATGTGCCTGACTTGGTAAGTTGGCTTATGTAGTAGCGTATGCAGTTGAAAAGGTGTTAAACAAAGTTTCCATTTCGGTGTAATTTGTTTCTCCCGATAATTGAGAAATGTCAAAGGTGAGCATATGTTCAATATCCTTTTGTGACAAGTAATTTCCGTGAATTAATATTTCCCTTATTTGGTCTTCTTCACCAATATATTCTCTATCGTCAGGGTTCCAGCTATCTTTTAGAAACTGAATTAAACATTCATCAATTACGGGGTACGATAAAATTTGTATTTCATCTACATATCTTAATATTTCAGTTGTTTTGGTATCTACTGTTCCGCTTGCATTAAAAAAAATACGTCCATTAGAATGGGCTGCATCATTTCTTGATTTTACACTCGTACAATAGCTACCTATTTTTCCATTATCACAACCTATCAATTTTAGAAATCGAATAAAATTACTTTCTCCTATCTCCACAAAGGCAAAGGGTGTTGTAGCATCTAACATCATTTTTTCATTGTCCTTACTAAATGCAATTAAAGATTTTTGAAAATCCGATGTTCTGTTTTCTTTGATTTGCCAAACTTCAAAATATACAAAACTCATGTAGAGCATGTGAAAAGCAATAAATGCAAACGGATATTTGCCATTGTTGTAATTGCTTTCATAACTCTCCCAAAGAAAATTGATATAATCTTGTTCGTCTCTTGTTTTGTAAGAGTTAGGTAAATAGCTTAGAATGTCACTTGCTGCCATTACTCCTCCCAAAGTTTATTGATTTCATCTTTTATCTTTTGTTCGAAGACTTGGACAAGTTCTTTATTGGCATTCACCAATTGCTGTTCTTTTTCGATTTGAAAAACTATAGCTTCTTGTTCGGCAGATGAAGGTAACGGTACAGGAAATTGTCTTAAAGATGTAAGACTAACAAACTCTTGTGCTCCACCTTTGGACATTAAACTGATATATTCAAGGGCTGTGTCTGACTTTAAATAATTCAAAAGGAAAGACTGATGTAGTTTTTCAGTTGGTTTAATCAAACCCACATTTTTTATGCTAAATACTCTATGGTCATTTACTATACAAGACATTCCTCTATTAGCACCAATCATTGAGATTAAAATGTCACCATAAGCAGCGTTGGACCTTTTATAAAACCTATCATGGTCTTCTTGAGAAATAAACCTTATATCTTCAAAAGATAGTCCTTCAGTTGTTATATTTTTCTGTGTTAAAAAGGGGACACCTTCTTCAAAATATTGAGGGCTATCATGTGTTCCATCTTTTACATCTGTAATTTTCCCTAGCTCTACAACTTCCCATTCAGGTTTTAATTCAATATGTGGCTTGTAGTTTTCAACTACTTGATTAGCACCAGAAATTATTTTTTCGTACTGCTCTATTCTTTCAACTATTTCTTGTTGTATCGACAAAGGGGGAAGGGGAATTTTTAATGCTCTTAATTCTTTCCAATGCCTACTATAACCTAAGTTGGGGATTAATAGATTTTTAAGGCAGTAAAAGAAATATTTTGTATTCAAGGTGTCTGAAGGTTGCAAGATTTTAACGCCGTCTGCTCCCAGAACAAAATCGAAATCGATGTATTTAAATGTTCTTGTATGGTCACCGAATGTAACGACTGGTTTTTTTAGAAAAAACACATCATCCGAATTATCCCAATAACCTGCTACAAACTTTTCTACTGGTCTACTATTGGGTATTTCCCAATTTCAAGAAAATCATTCTTCTGAATTTTTGTGGGATATTTTACGTTTTCAATTAGGTCGCCAACATACTCAAACGACCATTTCGTATTCTGAATATGTTTGATTACTCTATATCTGTCTGCAGACAAGCTATATTCACTGCCTTCCCTAATCCTACTCTTTTCTGCTATCAAAACATTTACAGGCAGGTTATTTAAATCTATCAAGCTAAAATCATCATTCTTCAACGCAAAAACGTACTGCCTTATTAAATTTGTAACATCAGGCAAATCGTTTTGAATTATCTCTTTACGCTGCGCTCCAAGACTAAAGCCATCATTGACAATTTTTGCAAAAAGTATTTTATCTGACTTTTTTGCAAGTGTTTTATCAATAAGCAGAATTGAAGTTTTTACACCGCTGTAAGGTTGGAAAAGTCCTGCCGGTAAGCTGACTACTCCGTACAAATAGTTTTTGTCAACTAAAAGCTTTCGTAGTTCCTTATAAGCACCTGCACTTTGGAATATTATTCCTTCGGGAACAATTACAGCAGCCCTGCCCGTGGTGGGATTGATGTGTTCCATTATGTAGTCCACAAAAAGCACCTCACTGCGGTTTGCCTGCATCGCAAATTTCTTGTGCGGTCGTATTCCACCCTTTGGTGTCATGAACGGGGGATTGGCAAGGATTATATCAAAATAGTCACCCCAACGGTCTTCACTAGTTAAGGTGTCGTATTCATAAATTTTTGGTGTTGGAAAGCCATGCAAATACATGTTCACCAAACTCAAACGAACCATCTCGGCAGAAATATCATAACCTGTGAAGTTGTTGAGCAGTTTTTTCTTATCATCAGGCGTTAACAGGTCTGCTTTGTTCTTTTTCGTGTTTTCGTTAAGAATATGTTTGTAAGCCGAAATCAAAAAACCTGCTGTACCACATGCTGGGTCGCATATTGTTTCATCTTTTTTGGGTTGCATGATAGCAACCATGAAATCAATTATATGTCTTGGTGTACGGAATTGTCCTGCATCACCCTGACTTCCTAAAACCGATAAAAGATATTCAAATGCATCACCCAGCTTTTCGCTGTGGTCGTAATGAAACTCATTAATGACTTTTAAGAATAGTTTTAATGTTTCAGGGTCACGATAAGGAAGAAAAGCATTTTTGAAAATGTCACGAAACAGTTGAGGGATGCTTGGGTTCTGGTTAAGCTTTACAATGGCTTCGCCATACAATGCCAACATTTCAAAGCCTCCAAGCTTTGGGTCAAATATTTTCGTCCAGCTATATTTCTCAAACTCACCTGTAAAGAAAGTTTTCTCGCCACCAAATTCCATGGCTTCTTTATCCATGTCGTCCATGAACTTATAAATCATGGCAATGGTAATTTGCTCTACCTGTGCCTGTGGGTTTGGCAGTTTACCTACCAATATATCACGGGCTGTATCTATTCTTCTTTTCGTCTCTTGGTCTAACATCTTATGCTACAAATTTATTGAATGAAACATTGTCTTTTATGTATTCAGGTATTGAAAAACGTAGTTCTGGCGGCAACTTTCTAAATACATCACCATTGGGATTGGTATTTAATAATGCATATTGTTTCTTTTCAATTATTTCCCTGAATTCGGTGTCGGTTATGTAGCTTTTAAAATAATCTTTGGCAAAAGAAAAATATTCATCTGCTGGCAAATAGCGGCTATCAAATTTTTCAAATTCATCTTCCAGTAATTCATCCTTCGTTTTGAAGTAAGGAATGAAGCCAAATATTTTTTCAATTATTTCCCGAAGTGAAAGCCTTCGGTCAACTTTCATTGCGTTTCGCAGTTTGCTTATGTTGTAGTATTCATTTGGTTTGTCAAAGATGTTATTCGAGATGTATTCTTCAATGGCTTCAAAATCTTTTTGTTGAACCATTTCCTGAATAGTGGCATCCTCTTTAACCTTGTCTTCAAACTTGTCAAAATACATTCGGTCTATCTTCATGCCCTCAACACCAACTTCATTAACTGTCATTGACTTTAGTGGGTCTGGGTTTGTGCTGTCGTAATCATCGGAAGTTGTATAAGTTCCTCCGCCTGTTCCATCAACGCTTGAACCTTTTGGCGGTAACTTTATAACTTCATCATAATTAAATTTCTCTTCAAAGAATTCGCAGTTGGCAAAGAAGTCAAAAAGTTTGAATTTGGATTTTTGTAAGTTCTCAGGCGGAATGTTTTCAATTAAACTTTGGTCTTTTAAAATTTCCTTGTTAGCAAAATTGCATTTCCTTGTTCCTCGTCCTTTAATTTGAATAAAGTCGGTAGGTGAAAATATTGGTCGCATCAAACATACATTCAACAAGTCTGGGCAGTCATATCCTGTTGTCATCATTCCCACTGTAACGCAAACTCTTGTTTTACTCGTTTGGTACAAATCAAAGAAATTTCCTTTGCCACCTAAGCGATTATTTGTAAAATTAATTGTGAGTTGCTGTGCATCAGGTATCCACGATGTAACCTGCATTGCAAAGTCAGATTGATATTTGCCAGGGAACTTTTGGTCTGCAATCTCATTGAGTATTTGAGTGATTTTGGCTGCATGATTTTGGCTAACACAAAAGACAATTGTTTTGCCAATTTCATCAGAGATTGGGTCAACAAAAGCATTGTCTAAAAAAGTTTTACAAAAAATACGGTTGGTGTTTTCTGAAAAAAGTTTCTTTTCAAAATCTCTTTGTGAAAATGTAGTAGAAGTTTCTTCCCCAGCTTCATCAGTCAATTGAACTGTATAACCTTCGTCATTTAGTAGTTGGGTTGTGATTTCTGTTCTTGCATCAACTACACAGGGATTAACTAAATAACCATCACGGACGCCGTGCAAAAGACTGTATTGGTAAGTGGGCTTGCCATCTTCACAACCGAAGGTTGTGTAAGTGTCAAGCAACATTCGCCTTTCCAATTCTCTTGGGTCTTTTTCACTTAACGTAGTCGTGTCAATTTTCTTTAAGTAGTCTTTCGGTGTTGCAGTAAGCCCTAATTTGTAACCGATGAAATATTCAAAGACGGCTCGGCTGTTTCCTCCAATACTTCTGTGAGCTTCGTCTGAAATAACAAGGTCAAAATCAGTAGGCGTAAAAATTCGTTTGTATTTGTTTTTGAATAAGAAAGATTGAACTGTTGAAACCACTATTTCAGCTTGTCGCCAGTCGTCTCGGTTTTCTTTGTAAATGCTGCACTTGTAATCGGTTTTCAGATATTCTCTGAATGCTTTATGGGCTTGGTCTTCCAATTCTAAACGGTCAACTAAAAATAAAACTCGTCTTGCATTACCAGTTCGTAAAAACAATTTAATTACAGCAGCAGAAGTAAGTGTTTTTCCTGTGCCTGTCGCCATTTCAAATAAGAAACGGTCTTTGCCTTCTTTAACTTCTTCCTGGATTCTTTCAATGGCTCTTACTTGGTACTTTCTTAAAAAGCGAAGTTTGTTTTCTTCTATAAATGCTGTTCGTTGTTGTTCGTCTATATATCTTGGGTCGCTGGCATAATCTGGCTTTTGAGTTTTTACAATGTAATCCTCATTAACCGTTTCATTAATTAGAGTTTCAGCGTTTGGCTTGAAGTCTGTGTAGCCAATAACCGTTTCAGGTTTTGGAAATTTGGAAATGATATTTGGGTTGCCACGTTGTAAATCCCAAAAATAGTGAAGGTTGCCATTTGATAAAATGATAAACCTGCAGTTTTGAGATTGAGCATATTTTCTTGCCTGTTCCTTTGCGAATAGCGGATTAATGTCTTCCTTTTTAGCTTCCAATACAATGAAAGGAAAACCTTTGTTGTCTAACAAAAGATAATCAATGAAGCCGTTTGAAGTTTTTTCAAAGTCCTCGCCAAACTCGTCTAACTCGGTCTGTGTCAGCTTGGCTTTGTTTTCTAATACAATGTTTGCGTTCCCTTCGTCATTGTCAAAGAAACGCCAACCTGCTTCCTCCAGTAGTTTGTTTATTTTAATTCTTGCTTTTGCTTCTTTTGACATTATACAGTTAGTTTCTTAATTCGTTATTAAAGAGCCGTGAAGTTAGTTTTTAAAGCTAATTGTCACCCATACCTGTCCAAAAGGTAAACTGTCCATCCGTGGAGTCGTGTCGGCAAAGTCATGGATGATTGTATAATGCGTTGGTTGCTATTTAGGGTGACGTACACCACTTAGACTTATTTTATTCATACGGCTCATCTTACAAAAAAAGACATAATGGGAATTAATAGTTTGGAAGTATACATTTGTCATTGCTGTTAAGATAATCCATATTTACAAAATATCCCTTTTTTGTAATAAGCCCTTTAATATAAATTTGGGATAAGTATTAAAATTAGGTCAATACTAATCAGTATTTCAAGTTTCAACAATGTTTCAACATTTTATAATGGGGATTTTTTTACAGTTGTTAATCAAATAGATAGAGAAAAAAGGCGAGTCCCGTCCGGTCCGCCAACAAAAGACCAAAATTGCGCAGAACAGAGCAAGGGTGCGAATTTCAAAATTCACTTGCTCAACAAAACGCAGCAACTCAATAAAATGCTCAACGAAAACCGTTGAGCATTTTATTGAGTATATGTCAGCCTGACATTTCTCACTCAATAAGTACTCAATAGATTTTTAGCACTCTTCCGAATCCACATGGTTGATCTACTATGCGCATAGTAGCCGACCATGCATTTCAGAAC
>Ga0209023_10000687_pt1 | contig 49664 bp, 43 predicted proteins | sample LakOneMetagenome_FD_187468 | JGI IMG/M metagenome (GOLD analysis project Ga0209023, IMG submission 187468) | Freshwater and sediment microbial communities from Lake Erie, Canada (SPAdes) (version 2) | ecosystem: Environmental > Aquatic > Freshwater > Lentic | place: Lake Erie, Canada... | reverse complement strand
TTCAAATTTGCCTTTCAGGGAGTTTTTAAATTCCTTTTCGAAAGAAAAATTTTGTTTTGCACGTACAAAAAGATTTTCCTCTTTCCTTTTTTCGGTTTTAAATAACCATTCACTTTCTATAGCTTTTGGAGTTAATGAAAATCCATATCTATACCTAATATTTTCCAAAATAAAAATTATCTCAAATGAGGATGGCTGCTCTTCTGATTCAATTGCCAACCTAAATGGTTCTAAAGGAATTTCACGGGAAGTTGTATTGTCTTTTGAAGAGTTTAAAATAAAATCTCTCACGAAAGACATCCCTTTAATCATATTGCTTTTGCCGCTGGCATTATGTCCAAATATTCCTAAAGATTTTAAAATTCCTGGACCATTTGAAAAAGGTGTAGGGCTCACATTATCCTTGTACTCCTTTATACTTCCAGCTGAAAAATCAAGGGTCGATTTATTTTTAAATGATAGGTAATTTTCAACGGTAAATTTTAAAAGCATCTTAAAATGTATAAAAATGGTAAAGCAAATATACTCTTATTTTGAGTTATTTCTGTATTTTATGTCTTATTTATCAGCATTTTATATCATTTTATGATTAAAAATGAGAAAATTTCACAAAATAATGTATATTTACAAATAATAATATAGACAATGAAAGTTAATGATTTAACATACAAATATTATTTCTACTTCATGCAGGAGCGGATGAATATGTTTTGGAAGAGGTACGAGTGTTTGGAAAAACCTTTCACGGAAGATAAGATTTTATCCAAACATAAATTTACTAATGTATATCGCTCCCAAGATCGGGTTAGCCAGTATTTACTTAAATATGTAATATATAATACATCAGAAAAATTTAATGATATTGACATCCTACTTAGGATTCTGATATTCAAAATATTTAACAACATCAATACCTGGGTATTTATCGAAAAAGAGATTGGCGTATTAACTAGCAAAAACTTTAATGTGGATGCCATCTCAAAATTACTTGCTGCAAGAATAAAGTCACAACCAATTTTTAGTGCTGCCTACATGATGACAGGATCACATCGTAAATATGAGGCCTTTCAATCAAAACATGAAAAATGGTTAAGAATGGTAGAACAGGAATTAATTATTGAAAAAAGATTTAAAAAAATATTAGAGGCCAAATCCCTCAATCAGATTTATAACATTTTGACTGAATGTTCTTTTATTGGAGAATTTCTAGCTTATCAATATGCTATTGATTTCAATTACTCTGAAGTAATAAATTTTGATGAGAATTCATTTGTAAAGGCTGGAATTGGTTCAATTCGAGGAATAAAAAAATGTTTTTCCAATATTAAAAATGATTCGTTTGAAGATTGCATAAGATATACCCAAGACAATTTACCTCGTTATCAAGAACAATACGGCTACACGAACTTTAAAAATTTATTTGGTCGCGAACCGCATTTAATTGATTTACAAAATTGCTTTTGCGAAACCGATAAATATTTAAGGGGAAAAATGCCAGAACTAGTAGTGGGTAACACAAGAATTAAACAAAAATTTGATAAACCAAAAGGAGGTATTGATTTCTTTTTCCCCCCGAAGTGGGGTATAAATAAATTTATAAAACCATGTATTACAAAGAATTCAACGGAATTAACTCTTTTTTAGTTGGAATGGCTCGACTTCTATTAAAAGAGGGGGTGGAACGAAAAACAAGAAACTTTAAATGTTTTGAGTTGCCATCGCCAATTTTAATAAAAATTAAGAATCCAACTGCGAGATTAATCACGATACCAGCAAGGAACTGGAACTCTACACTACCATACGTCGAATCCTTATGGTTGGCGTCAGGGCGCAATGATATCGAGATGGTTGCCCATTATGTAAAGAAAATGATGGATTTCTCGGATGATCAAATTACTATGAGAGGGGGCTATGGTCCGAGGTTAAGGTATTTTAATGGAATAGCCGATGACTATAATAATGGCTACCAATATGAACAAAGAATACCCGATGATTTTAACGTGGTGGAAATTGATCAATTCGAGTTTGTTGAGAAATCATTTAAAAAAGACCCTTTAACGAGACAAGCAATTATCACTATCGGCGATCCAGCTAAAGACTGCTTTCAGGATGGGCATATTTTAAAACAAACAAAAGACTTTCCTTGTACAAGAGATATTCAATTTATAAAGAACAATGGAAAGCTTGACGTCATTGTAAATATGAGATCAAATGATTTTGTTTGGGGTGCTGGGGGGGTTAATATATTCAACTTCACATTCATCCAAGAATATTTTGCAGCTATTCTAGGTTTAGAAATAGGTGAATACTACCACATAGCTAATAATTTTCATTATTATGAAAATCTCCAAGAAATGGTAAAGAGCATAGCAGATACAGCAACCTTTCGTGATGAACCTTTTCATTATAAAAAATCATTCAATAATCTTAATGAGTTTGACGAAAGACTAATGGCATTGCAGAAATACGAACATCAATTAAGGAATGATACAATAAATGAAACAATCGATTTTGCGGATGAATTTTTTAACGACTGGGCAAAAGTATTTTATTCATTTAAAAACAAATCTACAAACGATGTAAATTTTGTGAATCCCACCCTAAGAAAAGTAATTAAAAAATCGAGCAAAAGCATTTCAATTAATAACAGAGAGCAATTAAAAAACATTTTTACTCCAAAGGATAAAAGTGGCGAACAAATGTTCTGGAGAAGTTACATTTAAATATGAATACTATGAAACAAAATACTACACTAATGACTGCCGAAAAGGTTAAGGAAATAACTGAAAACGTATTAACTATTCTTTTGAAAAAAAATGAAGATTATGGTGGTGCAAGCTTTGATCTCGGTCTCAATGGCAATATGGTTCATTTATGGGATAAAGTAAGAAGATACAGATCACTGGTTGAAAACATGACCAAGAATGAAAAGAAGCCCAATTTTGAATCAATAGAAGATACACTAAAAGATGTAATAGGTTATGCGATAATAGGTCTTATCATTTTAGAAAATTCTGAAAAAAATTAAAACCATGGATAATGTAAAAAATGTTTTTATCAGTCATCACGGAGAGGATGACGAACACGTACAAGAACTTAAATCTAAGCTAGCTGAACGGGGGTGCCAAATTCGGAATAGTTCAGTGGACTCAACAAAGCAAAATAATTTAGAAAGTGAAAGTAAAATTAAAGAAATGCTTAAGGAAAGAATTTCTTGGGCGGGAACTTTTATTTGCCTTATTGGGTATGAAACTTTTAACAGAGAATGGGTTGAATGGGAAATAGAACAAGCTCATCTAATGGGAAAAAAAATAATTGGAGTGTTTGCTTATGGTGCTGCTCAAGATGCAGAAATACCGGAAGGGTTGGAAAAATATCGTGATAGCTTAGTTGGATGGCAAATTGACAAAATAATTGACGCTTTGGAAAATGACAATTATTATTCTGAAACGCCTGATGGTTCTTCACAACCAGCTAATTGGGGCACATTAAAAGGAGATTGTTAAATGAATTTATTTTCATATGTTGTTGCAAGAGATTTTGGCTTTGCCCCTAATCCCTTTAATGGAATTTGCACTTTAGCAACTTGCAAACCAATTATTCGTAAACAGGCACAAGTGGGAGATTGGGTTATCGGAACAGGCGCAAAAAAGAAACATAATATCTCAGGTCATTTAATTTATGCAATGAAGGTAACCGATAAAATGACCTTTAATGATTATTGGAATGATCCAAATTTCCAATTAAAAAAACCTCGGATGAATGGCAGCTTAAAACAAGCATTTGGAGATAACATTTATTACTTCAATGAAAAAGAAAATGAATGGCACCAGGAAAACTCTCATCACAGTTATACCGGCGGGGACATAAACTATAATAATTTGGATCGCGATACAAAATATCCATATGTATTAATATCTACGCATTTCTATTATTTTGGAAGTAAAAATTTTGTTATCCCTAAAATATTTTTGGAGCTTATTGCTAAAACTCAAGGTATAAAAAGATATCATGACCCTGCTCAAGTAGATGCATTTATAAAATGGCTTGAAGCTAATCATAGTAATGGCTTTAAGGCAGACCCGATACAATTTCAAAATTTTGTTAGATATAACGGAGTAAGTTGATTACATAAAATGGGTTGTAAAATAATTGAAAGATGTATGTGATTAAATATTATTTAATTTAATTGAATAAAATAAAAGAACACATGAAATTAGCTTCTACAACATATCCTATTGGTTATATTGATGCAGACACAATGTCTAATACTGCTCAAAAAAATTATAAGGGATTAAATAAAGCCGTTCTGTTGATTTTATTTGTCGCAACAATAATGGTCAGTATTGATGATCAAATTGTGGCCCGATATAAAAATTGGCATTTATATACAGGAGTATTATTTCTTATTGCAAGTACTATGTTAATCTGTCTATTCTTTTTAAGACCCGAAAGGAAATGGTATTTAGGAAGAGCTGTTGCGGAATCATTAAAAACTATGAGTTGGAAATTTATGATGTCTGCTGAACCTTTTGATTCTTACGACAAAAAAAAAGATGAGGCTTTATTTATCGAACGAATTAATCAGATATATAAAAAAGCTAATAATAGTGGTGCGCAACTTAAATCTAACAAAGAAAATAATGAGCTTATTACTAATGTTATGAGAGAAGTTCGTAACCTTTCATTTATGGAAAAGAAAGCAATTTATACCGAGAATAGACTACAAGATCAGATCAAATGGTATTCTAAAAATGCAATTTCAAATAAGAATTGGGCTAATTTTTTATTTGTATTGGTTATATTCTTTCAACTGATAACAGCAGTTTATCTTTTATTTTTTGCAAACTCGTTTCATTATTCTAATCTTCCCGAAATTACAATATTTATGGTTACTGCAATCTTCGCATTAATGGAAATGAACAAGTATCGAGAACTGAAGGAGTCCTACCTATATACTTCAAATGAACTGATATACATTCGAAATAGGGTAAGCATTATTAATAGCGATCTCGAATTAAATGAATTTGTAAGTGATGCTGAATTAGCAATATCACGAGAACATACTATGTGGCTGGCTCGAAGAGAAAATTAATTAATTACAAATAAATAAACATGAAAAGAAAGTGTTTTATATCATGCAAAACTGAAGATTTCGAATATAAAAAAATTATACAAGATGAACTTGATATTGACATGATTGATAAATCTCTTAACGATGCAATTAATTCGAACGATGAGGATTATATAATGCAAAAGATTAGAGAGGATTATTTATCAGATTCTACTGTCACTATTCATTTGATTGGTCCATACAGTTCGGAAAGCAAAGGATGGGAGGAGCAAAAATTTATTAAACGGGAACTTCAGGCATCGCTTTATCATGGGCAAAATAATACGTTAAATGGTATCCTTGGAGTAGTTTTACCGTCGATGTATGAAAAAATATTCGGTGGTCTATATAACTGCTCTAACTGTGGCGGAAGTCATACTGCTGTATACGTTGATGGCAATACCGTTAAAGAATTTTCCTATAATTATTTCATACCCAATGGGAAATGTTCGCATCCGGCAGAAGATAGATTTTGTATTTTAGTTAAATGGGATGATTTTAAAATCGAACCTGAAAAATATATTGAAATGGCTTATGAGAAGCGTTTATCCCCAATTGCAAATAAAATAAAGGTTCGCCCATAAAAATAAATTTAAATTAATAAAATGGAGGAGAAAAAAATCTGCTTTGTAATAATGGGTTTTGGAAAAAAAAAAGACCCAAGCTCAAACCGCACAATAGATCTTGACGAGACGTATAAAAAAATAATTAGGGTAGCTGCAACGGCTTGTGGTTATAAATGTGTCAGAGCCGATGAGATTTCTGAGTCAGGAATTATTGATATAAGCATGTATGCATTACTTATGAATGCCGAATTGGTTATTGCCGATATTTCAACATACAATCCCAATGCTATTTATGAACTAGGAGTAAGACATGCTGTTAAGCCTTATTCAACGATTATTATCAAAGAAGAGGATGGAAATATACCATTTGATATAAGTCATAACAGAATTATAAGCTATAAGCATCTTGGGAGTGAAATATCCGAACTGGAGGCAAAGAAATGTGTCAGGGAGTTAAGGGAACTAATTACTTCAATCACTAATTCTCCAAAGACGGATAGTCCTCTTTATTCACTAATTCCGCAAATAAATAAGCCAATATTATCGAAAGAGGATTATGATAGTATAATTGGCGATCTGCGGAATAAAGAGAATACAATTTATTCTCTGATGGAAAATGCAAAGGAAATGATGGTTCAAAAAAAGTTCTCAGAAGCAGCTTCAAAGTGGGAAAGACTCACAAAATTGGTAGAAAATGAAATATTTTTTACTCAACAGTTTGCTCTTTGTACCTACAAAAGTGAAAATCCTAATAGATTAGTTGCTCTCACCAATGCCTTATCTATCATCAATAGTATTAAACAAGCAGCAGATTCTGAAACACTCGGAATAACAGGTGCTATAAATAAAAATCTTTGGAAAGTAACTGGGAATAATGAATATCTTAATATCGCGATTGAATCATATAAAAAGGGATGGAATTTATATAGTGATTACTATACCGGAGAAAATTATGCCCATTCCTTAGAACGAAAATCTTTGGTGGAAACTGATGCAGATAAGAAAATATATTATAAAGTTGAAGCAAAAATAACAAGACAGAAAATTATTGATATAGTTCTACCAACGTTAGAAGTAGATGATCCGGAGGAAGTTATGTGGAAATCTGCCTCCCTTTCAAATTGTTATAGAGCGATTGGTAATTTTGCTCAAGCAGAATTCTTTGAAGAGCAATTCTTAGCCCAAAATCCAGATGGTTGGGAAGTAGATACTTTTAACAACTCAAAGGCAGAATTGATGAATTAGAATTTGTATATTTTTTAAACTATTATCTTATGGCAGTTTATGTACCTAAGGCAAATCGGCAACCACATCTATTTTTAAGCCATAGCTCAAAAGATAAAGACTTTGTTATAAAGTTAGCAAATGACTTAGCCGTATGCGAAGTAGATGTTTGGCTTGATGAATGGGAAATTGGTCCTGGAGATAGTATTTATAAGGCAATTAGTGAGGGGATTGAATTTTCCAGATACATTGCCCTGGTCGTTTCAAAGCCATTTCTTGAATCAACATGGGTTTCAGAAGAAGTTGAATCTGCATTTGCAAAACAAATGGAGCAAAGAAGAAAAGTGATTTTACCTATTAAGATAGAAGATATCGAGATGCCCTCTTTGCTTAAGGGTAAACAATATATTTCCTTTATTGAAGATTATTATCATTCCCTCACCAAGTTGGCAGCGATTATTCATGACATAGATCTTCAAACTTTGTCCCAAGCAATAAATACAATGAATCCTCAATCGCTTAAAGAGTCGATTGATACATTAGCCTATTGTGGCCTGGATCCCCATATGATAATACCTAAAATTGTTTTTGACGAGATTTCTGGATTAGATGGTGTAGAAGTATATGAAAACAGGCTTCGTTTTCATGATTTAGGTGCTGTTTATAAAAATGAAGCATTATCAGGAAAAGCTAAATTTTATCTCGAAAGAGTTTGGACTGGCAATGAAAGTAAACACAGATGGTTGCGTTAATTTACTGATTATCGTGCCCATGTTCAAAGAAACTGACTCTCTTAAATGACCTCTCCTCATTTAATATATGTATTATTCTTATATTCCCTTATAGAATTACTAATTGAAAAAGAAAGATCATATCTTTTAAAATTACATTGTCAATTAGATGACATATAATTGAGACAAGAAGACTTCGAAGCTCTCTACTGAGACCTTTCGTAGCTTTGCAAGGGGATTTTCTTTTATAACTTTCTCGCCAAGTAATCTTTCATAAATATGACTTTTATAGAATCTTCAAATAATGATTTTTTAGTTCTCAATAAAGAAAAATATTATTTGAACATCAAAACAGTATATGAAGATAATAATGTAGTTGAGCCTAAAATTATAAATTTGAATATAACTATTATTAAAATAATAGATAACCAAAGATTCTATGCTGAAACTCTTGAATTGATTTATAATCTAAAAACAAGAATGTATTCAGTACTTAGTAAAATAGGAAATTTAAGTTCTCTTTTATATGATAGTATCATTACAAAGCTGAATAATGCTTTTGGTTATCAGTGGGGCTACGAAAACCAATATGCTGATTTGTCTTATAACCTCAAATAAATTTTGCAGAAAGGATTTTGAAATTCTTCATCAAAATCTCTAATGCTACAATCCTCTTAAACTAATAGTTGTGAAATTGTTATTAGTTCATTGAATCAAGAAAGAGAAAAAAAATAAATATAAGGGAACAGTATCATAGCGGAATAAAAACTCACGAAATTTTATGAAAATTAAAAGACTTTATATGGTTCTATCAAATTTTACAGACAACCCAAACGTCAACCAGATTATCGAAACTTTCATAGATCGCGGAAAATTCGCAATCTATGAAAATTTTTGTGGCCTCGCCAGGAATCGAACCTGGATCTGGAGCTTCGGAAACTCTTATACTATCCATTGTACTACGAGGCCATGTAAAGATGCAGGATACCGGATACGAGATACTGGTAAGAGCACTTCAATGTTTAAGAACTTTTATTTTTAGTTCCGCAGGTAATTTCCCAATCAGTGAAATGCTGCTTACTAATAACTAGCTAACCTGTAAACTAATAATCCATTTAACTGTCCACTACTTCCCAAATGCCTGGAGATTTGTACCAAATATTTTTACAGCAATGGCCAGCAATATTACACCGAAAAACTTTCTTATAACAACCATACCATTTGGCCCAAGCATTTTTTCTATCCATTTCAATGATTTTAAAACCAGGTAGATGACAATACAGTTTATCAATATCCCGATAAAAATATTTGCATCATTGTAATTGGCTTTCAAACTCATGATCGTTGTAAGGGTCCCAGATCCGGCAATAAGCGGAAAAGCTATCGGCACAACACTTCCGCTTTTGGGATTGCTGTCAGGTTTAAAAAACTCCAGTCCAAGTATCATTTCAAGCCCGATAATAAAAATGACGATACTTCCGGCTACGGCAAAAGAATGAACATCCAGGCCAAGTATATCGAGGAACTGTTGCCCGATAAATAAAAATAATATCATCAGGCCGCCTGATGCAAGTGTTGCCTGTGTTGACCTGATCTCACCGCCCATTTTAATACGCAGTGATGCCAATACCGGTATGGAACCGATCATATCAATCACAGCAAAAAGTGTAAATGTTACTGTGAGTATTTCCCTGGCCGATATATCACCGAATGTCATACGTGCGTTTGTGCAAATATAAACTTCTGAATGGAGGGATGAAAATGAAATGTTTTTGTGTCATGTTGAGGAACAGCCTGTCCCGATTATTTCGGGACAGCATCTCTTTATCAGGATCAATGCACAGCTTCATGAGATCCCTCCTTCGTCGGAATGACAGTGTTATTGCTGCTTCAAACCGAATTTTATTTTTATACCGCCTGAAAAAATCTGCGGAGCAGCAGGATTATAAAACCTGTTGCCGGCAGCATTCAGGTCATTGCCAAGACTGTAAGGGTTATTGAAAGATCTGTTGTATGCTAAAAAAAGATCTGCCGCAATACTTTTTGTGAAGTTTACCTTGTATCCCAGTCTTGCAAAAAATAAATTGTATGCATTTGCATAAAAACTATTGGCATCATTTACAGGAATTCTGTCAGTATAGTTGTAAGTAAGGTTGATATACATACCGGCTGCAGTACTCATATCAACTCCTGCAACAAATACGTTCGGAGATGTTCCTGTAAGCCGGTTTCCATCATATTTGAGCGTTCCCTGTACATAGTCAATAAACCTGGCATGTATGTTTGTATAAGTAATGAAAGTATTTATACTCCTTATGAATTTATTGCTGTTATTAACCGGCGTGTAATTCAGGGATGCTTCAAATCCCTGCTGCCTTGTTTTACCGGCATTTACAAAATAGTCGCCGCCACTGGAATCCCGCCTGCTTACAATGGTATTTTTTAATTCAAAAAAGTAATAAGAAATATCAGCAAAGAGCTTATCCTTTATGATATCGCCCTTTACCCCGAATTCATAATTCAATGCTGTTTCTGCGTTCAGTTGTTTGTTGAAATTACCATCGCCTGCATGCACTTCATCTATCGATGGAGGAGAATAACCTTTGCTAACAGCAGCATAAATATTTGTTCCCTTAAATATTTTTTTTAATAATGAAATACGCGGAACGAATTGCGGTTTAAAATTGCTGCTTTCTTTTATCGACGGAATATTGCTAAGCCTTTCAAATCCGTAATAAAAATTATTATAGCTTATCCCTGCATTCAGGATAAGATCTTCCATTAAACTGATATCTGCCTGCAAAAAAATATTGAACTGGCGTGAATCGATAACATCGTGGTATTGCAATGTATCAATTGCACCAAGTTTGTTACCGAATGTACTGGTATTGGTATAGCCGTATTGATATTCCGCACCAAAAGTCCCTGTAAATATCCTTCGTTTATATTTTGTTACAGTACGAACCCCAATTCCCTTTTCTGTTTTCTTTTCATAATTCCTGATGGTTGGATTTTTAAAATTTGTATTGGAGAAATAAACAGATGTGGTATTATTCCAGCTGCTGTTGAACCTGTATTCATTTGCAAAACCTGCATATATTGTTTTGAGATACAAAGCGGCTTTTTGTGCTTCAGCACTACGGGAGGGTCCGGCTGCAGGCCTTGCCTGTTGGGGATCGTTGAGCATTTCGGCCTTCGTTAACGCTCCCGGCGTTTGATAATACAGGTCGCTGTAAAAAACATTGGCACTAATATTTTGCTTTGAATTAAGAAAATACGTGCCTGTAAGATTTGCATTATCCCTGCGCATATTCGTATGTACCCGGTAGCCATCCGACTGCTGATGTGAATATGATATGGAACTCAGCACTTTTTTACCGGATTGGTTATAAGATATATTTGTACCAAGTGAACCATAACTTCCACCTGTTGTTTGAAATGTGATATTTTTTTCCTTCGTCCCGGTAAGGTTTGTTTTCAGTAAAATAACACCGCCTGTTCCCGATCCGTACATACTCCCTGACGGGCCTTTTAGAATTTCAACCTTATTGATATTATTTAAAGCGAGTTCATTAAAATAGGTATTGCCGTTTGCATCGGTGAACGGGATCCCGTTCCAGTATATTTTTACATTTCTAACACCAAAGGTTGAACGCAATAAATTGCCCCTAATGCTTAACCGGTAGCTTCCGGGGCTGCGTTCATCCATTTTCACGCCAGCCACTGTGTTAATGGCAGGCACAAAGGTCTCATTATTATAACGGCCAAGAGAAGCAGCATTCAATACTGACACTGAAGCAGGGATATTTATTATATTACTGTTCCGCTCAAAAGCATTTACCACTGTTCCTGCCAAAAAAGAATTCGTTCTCAGCAATGTTACTGGAAATACATTTTCTCTTATAATATTTATAATAACGGTTTCATAGCCAACATGACTGAATGACAAACCCATATTTGTTGTTGAATATGGAAAAGAATAATTTCCTGAGGAATCTGTAATGGTGGTAAATACATTCTTGCCAACTGTAACGGTTACTGCTTGTAATGGCCTTTGTTGTTCATCTGTTACTTTACCTTTTATAATATACTGAGCATAACAAACCTGTATGAACAGAAAAAAAAGAACAGTTATGCCGGCATTTTTTTTCATATAAAGAATGGATACGGTAAAGTTCCTGATTATAAACGAACCGGTAAGTAAAAATTGTATCTGTGGCGCTAGTTATTTTCGGATTGCAGGACTTGCTGTTTTAATTCGGTCAAACATGAGAGGCACAGGCAATCATTGTACTTTTTTTCAATAAATGACCGTTCTGCCACAGTAAGTTGCACTGTGTTACACTGGCATTGGGTTATGCTGCCTGCCTTGCATTCAAACATTTTGTTGCACCTGGGGCAATATTTTTCTTCGTGTTTGCACATTGGCTCTTATTAGATCATTGGCAAAGCAATGCGCTTTGCCAATGATCAATTACTTATAATTTTACTGAAACGCCTGCCATAAAATTAAAACGGCGGCTGTTATATCCCAACACTTCGAAATATTTTTCATCGGTGATATTTTTCAGGTCGGCATACAGTTTAATATTCTTTGTTACTGAATAAGAAGTATAAAGGTTCCAGGTATAATATGACGGCATTTCTACAGGAACAGATCCGGCTTCCATTCGTTTTCCAACACTTTGTATACCTGTATTAAGATACCATCCTTTACAAATATCAAAGCCGATATTTAAATTGACTGACTGCTTAGGACGACGGTATAAATTAAAATAAGCAGTATCTGTATTGTTGATCTTTGTCTGGATATATCCATCGAGGTTTGTATAATTTGCATTCAGTTTCAGTTTGCCAAAATCAACAGTTGCTTCCAGTTCAAAGCCTTTGTCTTTCTGTTTATCCGCATTGATATAATAGCTGAGATAGTCTGGTGGCCCGGCACTGAAAAATACAATATTATCGTCAAGGTTTCTTATAAAATAAACTGCACGAAGGTTTACATTTTCTTTTTGATACTGTACGCCTCCTTCAAAACTTAACGATCTCTCCGGTTTAAGTTCTGTGTACGGGTTCTTGTATTCAGAATAAACCTGGTATAAAGAAGGCGCTTTGAATCCTGACGTTACATTTACAAATAGTTTGACCTTCTTATTGATCACATAAGATGGATTGAATGAGAATGTAAATACATCACCATACTTATTAAAATTATTATAACGCCCTCCGATCTCTACATTAAAGCCTGCAATATCTTTTACCACTACTGAAGTATATACACCAAACTGTTTTACTTTGGCTGTATCACCAAGATCTGCTGTATATGGAACGGGGCTAAAGTGGTCAAGCGATAAATAATGCTGATCTGTTGATTGCTGGCGATAATCGGCCCCAACCAAAACATCAATATGCTTTGTAACATACAGGTTACTGTATAACTCAAAAAAATGCGATTTCCCAATATAGTCTCCTTTGCTGTAATAAGAATAAGCAAATGGAGGCACAGATGATGAATCATCCAAATATATTCGTTCGGTTCTGTTATAGCTGTAATTAAAATGGAGCATGCTTTTGCTGATCTTATAATCAACACCGAAACCTCCCAAAAGATTTTTAGTTGTAACAGTATAATCGGCATCATCTGTAAATTGCCCGGCATCTGAATCTGCTTTGTATTTACTGTATTGCCCGTTTAAACGCAATGATAATTTACCGGTGATCTTCTGGCCAATGTTTGCACGGACCACATTTTCATCAAAACCATCCTTATCAAAATTATTATTGCCCTGCTCATCATAAGCTGAAGAAAATCCCTTGCTGTTTACTTTACTGTACTGGATATTATAACTGGTATTCTTGATAGTACCGTTAAGCCCTGCAGAACCTTTGAAAGTTCCATAAGTCCCACCTGCAAAATTTCCTGTGAAACCGATTTTTCTTACGCCGCCTTTTTTTGTGATCACGTTGATTACCCCGGCGATCGCATCACTTCCATATAAAGTGGATTGGCTGCCTTTCAGTATTTCAATTCTTTCAACCTGATCAATGGAAATAAAATTCAGGTCATACGCCCCGCTGATCCCGGAAACATCATAAACAGGAACACCATCGATCAGCACCAGTGTTTTACCTGCACTGGCACCACGCATGTACACATCCTGGTTAGTGCCTAGCGGGTTATTGCTCCCGTTTACGACCAGCCCTGCCTGTGTGTTCAGTACCTCTGTTAACGTTTTACCGTTATTGCGTTCAAGATCCTGCTGGGTGATCACGGTAAGCACCTTACCTGTGAGAGATTGTTTGATGGGAAACCTGGTAGCAGTGATCACTACATCATCTAAACGTTTTGTACTGTCCTGTTGGGCGTACGCCTGGCTGCCTGAAATAATAGCAGCCAGCATAAAAAATTTCATTTTCATTTGTAGAAAATTTTTTGTGTGACTGCTTTCGTGGAAAAATGTGAACGCATTAAATGCATCACGGTGAAATATAAATGCTTTACAGCTTTTACACTCCATGCCTTTCACCCGAAAGCTTTGAATGATTGTTACGTAAACCTGGCAGGTCTTCTGGCTCGGCTTTCTGTGAATACCTTCCCGTTGATTTTTCAACAGTGGCTTGAAGATTCATCAGTTGTTATTGGCTAGCAGGAACTTCCTCTTTTCCAATAACCCACCTTACAGCTACGGGGATAGCGCCGGAATTACACCGGACTTCCCTTTTAATCCCGAACATTCGGGAACCAAATTCGCTGCAAATGTATAGAGAATGGATCTGATTAAACAAAAATTGTTTGCAACTTAAAAGCCATTGGTCAGGCGACCAACGGCGGCGATCATTGCGTTGTTGGTCGCCTGACCAACAACATGTAAGTACTGCAAAAAGTAAAAGCCCCTGATAAACAGGGGCTTTTACTTTTAACTTATATAAATTAATTATTTATTCTGCTTTTTTACATTCTCCCACGATCTTATGAAAGATTTCATGTGCATCTGAGATAAGTACTTTTAATTTTTCATCAGCTGCTTTTGCTTTTACTGCACCGGCAATATTCTCACATTGATTTACCAGTCTTGCCAAAGTTTGTTTGGTTTCTGCTTCTTTATAATCTGCAGGGATCTTTGATGCCTGCCATGCTTTTGCAGCGATCAGCAAACTATCAGCTTTTAACCTTAATGGCTGAAAATTACCTTCTTCGGAGGGATGAAAAGTGCTGCTCATAAATCCGTGAAAGGTTTTCATTTCTGGCCATGGGGCAGCTTTTCCTGCTTGTGCAAAACCGGCAACAGGAAGCATTGCAAGGATGATCACCGCAAGTCTAACAATTGATTTCATATAATTATTTTTTTCAAATGTAAACAAATATTCCATTTTAACGGGTGTCATTTAATTCATTTAGCCTTTTTAAGCATTACAAAATAGCCGTATCTTCAAAAAATGGCAGCAGGATCAAAAAAATTAAATCTTTTCGACTTCACCATGATCGTGGTTACCCTTGTGATTGGCATGGGGATATTCAGAACCCCGTTGAATGTAGCAAAAGTATCCCCCGACACATTCTTATTCTTCACCGCCTGGATAGTTGGTGGCCTGGTGGCACTTTGCGGGGCCCTTACTTATGCCGAGATCGGAAGCAGGCTTCCCGTAACAGGTGGTTATTATAAGGTCTTTTCATATGCATATCACCCATCAATTGCATTCGCGATCAACTGCGTAATACTGGTTTCAAATGCCGCTTCACTTGCAGCTGTGGCATTGGTTGGCGGTGAATATATAACAGGCATTTTCATTCCTTTATCTAAAGACATTGAATGGATGAAGGTTGCAGCAAATGCAGGTTATATCCAAACCATTCATATCAGCATTGCGATTGCAGCTATTGTCATTTTTTATGGTATCAACCTGCTGGGACTGAAAATGAGCGCCAAAACACAAAATGTATTAGCCATCGTAAAAATAATTTTGATACTGTTACTCATCGCCCCGTTATTTTTTGCAGGAAATTCAGATGGACAACAAATACATCATGCAATTGTAAACCCCACATTGCGTGAATACATTAAAGCGTTTGGGATCGGGTTGGTAGCAGTAAGTTTTACGTATGGCGGATATCAGCAGACGATCAATTTCGGGGCAGAGGTAAACGAGCCGGCGAAAAATATTCCCCGTGGAATATTCCTGGGCATTTCCATAATCATATTATTATACCTCAGCATTAATTATGCATACATCAAAGTGATCGGATTTGAAACATTAAAAGAAAGCCAGAATATTGCTGCCATCATGGCTTCAAAAATATTCGGCGTAAATGCAGAACGCATCCTGTCGGGCTTTTTATTCTTAAGTGTGCTTGCCTATGTAAATGTATTGCTGATGAGCAATCCAAGGGTTATGTATGCAATGAGTGAAGACAATATCCTTCCTCCTGTTTTTAAAAAAAGAAACCCGCAAACAGATGTACTTACCGTTTCATTGTCTGTATTTGCCGCTATTTGCATCATTATTATTTTCTGGGCAAAAGAATTTGACACCATATTAAGTTTCACCATTTTTTTAGATTGTTTTGGAATGGTTCTTTCTGCAGCTACTATTTTTATTTTAAGAAAACGTACAAAACACCTGGATGATACCGGTATTTATAAAATGAAACTTTTCCCTTTATTGCCGGTAATTTTTATCATTGCGTATAGCTTTGTTGCCGTTAGTATTGCTCTTGATTATGAAAAAAATAATTACGCAGCGCTCACAGGGCTTGGCGTAATGGCTGCATTTACAGGCCTGTACTTTGTATTACAGCATTTTAAAAAATAAGTAATGGACATTTCCTACATCATTAATGAACTGGCCGAAGACAGGAAAAATTATTTTAATGCAATGGCTCCGCCGATCATCCAAACCAGTAATTTTTCTTTTGATACAGTAGATGCCATGCGGAAGGCAATGGCTGATGAATATGCATCGTTTCTTTACAGCCGGGGAAACAACCCTACTGTTGATATTCTTTGTAAAAAATTAGCGGCATTGGATGCTGCAGAAGATTGCCTGGTATTTAACAGCGGTGTGGCAGCCATTTTTGCTGCCGTATTTGCCAATGTAAAATCAGGAGATCATATTGTAAGTGTAGACAAACCTTATTCCTGGGCACAGAAAATGTTCAATGACATTCTTCCAAGATTTGGCATAACAACTACCTATATTGATGGCCGTTATATTGAAAATTTTGAAAGGGCAATACTACCCAATACAACCGTGATATACCTCGAAAGTCCCAATAGCTGGGACTATGCATTGCAAGACCTGAAAGCCGTAGCTGAACTGGCCCGTTCAGAAAATATTATTACAATTTGCGACAACAGTTACTGCACACCTTTATACCAGCAGCCAATAAAACTAGGAATTGATATTGCCATCCAAACAGCTACAAAATACATCAGCGGGCACAGCGATACTGTTGGCGGTGTTTTATGCAGCACCAAAAAAATGACTGAAAGGATTTTCAACAGTGAATACATGACGATAGGCAGTGGCATACAACCCTTCAATGCGTGGCTGCTCATCCGTGGACTGAGAACATTGCCAGTAAGGCTGGAACATATTACAAGATCAACCCGGCAGCTGGTTGATTTTCTTAAACAACATCCAAAAGTTGAAGAACTGATATTTCCTTTTGATGAAGATTTCCCTCAATATGAACTGGCGAAACAACAGATGAGTGAGGCCTGTGGCCTGCTCACATTCATTATCAAGGCTGAAACAACTGCACAAATAGAAAAATTCTGCGAAAGCCTGCAACACATATTAATGGCGGTTAGCTGGGGCGGGCACGAAAGCCTGCTAATACCAAAGATCGTTGGTATGAACCCCGCAGATTTTGACGCAGGTAACAAAGAACACAGGATGATCCGGATGTATGTAGGACTGGAAGAGCCCGGTTACCTTATCAAAGACCTGGAGCAGGCATTTTCGGCTATTTAATTCACCGGACCGGTAACTGAAAGATTATCATGGCTTTTATTACCGTTTATAAAATTGAATGACGCCTGTTAACGCCAGAAATTATATTTTTGCCCTATGCGTAAACTAATTTGCACTTCCATACTGCTTTCTTTTTTGAACTTTGCTGTAAACGCACAGCAGAAATGGAATTTAAAGACGATCGTAGATTATGCGATGGCCAATAATATTTCTGTAAAACTGAGTGATGTGCAGGCGAAAATTGCAGCACTTACATATAAGCAAAGTAAGTTATCGCAAATACCGAATTTGAATTTTACTGGCAATTCAGGATATAGCAGTGGCAGTAACCAGGATCCTACTACATTTAGCCGCATAACAGAAACCTATTTATCTGCGGGTTTACAATTACAGAGCAGTGCTGATATTTTTAATTTCTTCAGCAAACGAAATACAATTGCAGGAAATCAATGGGAACTATTAGCATCAAAAGCATTTACTGATAAAACAAAGAATGATATAGCGCTTTCTGCTGCAAATGCATACCTCCAGGTGTTACTATCAAAAGAACAGGAGAACATTGCATTGGTCCAGGTACAGCAAACGATGTCACAGCTTAACAATACAAGAAAATTAGTAGACGCAGGTTCATTACCCGAACTGAATGCTTCGCAACTGGAAGCACAATTAGCTGTTGACAGCGGTAATTATATTTCTGCAAAAGGAAATGTAACGCTTAATATTCTTTCACTTAAATCTTTCATGAGTATTGAGGCAGATGCTCCATTTGAAGTGGACACACCTCCCGTAGAACTTATTCCGGTAGAACCGATAGCTGACCTGCAACCTGATAATGTCTATAAACTAGCAGTAGCTAATCAACCATTACAACGTTATAATGATTTCCGTTTGAAGGCAGCAGCTAACTTCAAAGCTGCAGCAAGAGCCGCCATGTATCCCACTTTATCTGCATATGGCAGTTTAGGCAGTAACTATACTTCTGCAAAAATTCCTGATTATATTCCAACAGGCAGCTATACCCGCAATGGTTCTATTATTACAATTGGAACCACCGACTATAATGTATATGCCCCTGATTATAGAAAAGTAGAGAAAACAGCAGATCCGGTAACTAGTCAGTTTTCTGATAATTTTCGTCAATCGATAGGGTTAAGTTTAAGCATACCTATATTTAGTTCATATAATCTAAAGACACAATACCTGCGAAGCAAATTAAATATCAGCACACTTCAGTTACAGAAACAACAGGACGACCAGAAATTAAAACAGGATATATACCAGGCATATACAGCAGCACTGACGGCATTGGAAAAATTCAATGCATCCAAAAAATCTGTTGAATCGGCCGAAAAAACATTTGAATACGCCGGTAAAAGATTTGATGTTGGGTTATTGGGTACTTTTGACCTGATAACAACACAGAATAATTTACTGAGGGCAAAACTTGAATATAGTATCAATCATTTTGATTATGTATTTAAAATGAAAGTACTGGAATTTTATAAAGGACAGGGATTGAAATTGTAGAACCCTGTCGGCGGTTGCAAACCCCGACAGCGGTTATAGAAAGAAAATAAAAATTCTTTCCCATATACCGTTTGTTGAATTAAGATATGCAGCAAAAGAGTGCGACGCCAATGAAGTTGATGAATGAAAAAAAGTTTGGTCAAAAAATAATCTAGACAAGGATAAAAAGAAATTCTCATGAACAAAAAAACGAAATGGATATTAATAAGTGTAGGGATATTACTTGTGTTATTGGTAGTACTTTCTAAAATGGGTGTATTTGGAAAAGATGAAGGAACGAAAGTAAGTGCAGAAAAAGTGCAGAAGCGTACCATAACTGAAATAGTAAATGCAAGTGGAAAAATTTATCCTGAAATAGAAGTTAAGGTTAGTCCGGATATCAGCGGCGTAATCACTGAACTGAATGTTGCAGAAGGTGACACCGTAAAAAAAGGCCAGCTGCTTGCCCGCATTTATGCAGACATATACAGTATCCAGCGTGACCAGGCGGCCAGTGGCGTGGCACAAAGCCAGTCGCAGGTTGCAAACACAGAAGCACAGGTTTCAAATTCAAAAGCTGCTTTGGCAGCATTGAATGCAACGATGGAACAGGCCCAGCGCACTTATGACATGCAGAAAAAATTATTTGATGATAAAGTGATCAGCCGGAGCGAATTCAATATTGCAGAAGCTAATTTAAAAACAGCCAAAGCAAATTATGCAGCTGCCATGGAAGGGATCAAAAGTACACAGGCAAGTGTACAAGGTGCAAAGGCGGGTGTACAAAGTGCCGTGGCAAATTTGCAAAAAGCGAGTAAGGATCTGGGTAAGACTGCCATCGTTGCTCCAATGGATGGCGTAGTAAGTTTATTGAGTGTAAAAAAAGGTGAAAGTGTAGCAGGGAATAGTTTTAATGTAGGTACAGAAATGCTCCGCATAGCAGACATGTCGAAAATAGAAATTAGGGTTGATGTTGGCGAAAATGATATCCCCAAAGTAAAACTTGGTGATAGTGCCGTTATAGATATTGATGCATACAGCGACCGCAAGTTCAAAGGTATTGTTACGCAGATAGCCAGCAGCAATAATGGCGCCTCTACTCAAAGTGCACTTGCCAATACAAGTAGTGATGTAACCCAATATAAAGTTTATATCAGGCTATTGCCTGAAAGTTATACAGACCTGCTGGGCAAAGGAACATTTCCGTTCCGCCCGGGAATGAGCGCCAGTGCAGATATCCAGACAAAGACACAACATAACGTATTGAGCGTTCCGATCAATGCTGTTACAACCCGTGATAAAAATGACAGCACAAAATCATCTGCTGCCAGCAAGAAAACAGAAGATGACGAAGCTGCAATAAAAACAAATACAACAACCACCGATGATCTCGAAGTTGTTGTGTTTGTAAAAGGTGCAGACAATAAAGTAAAAAAAGTAAAAGTAAAAACGGGTATCCAGGATATTAATAATATAGAAATAACTGAAGGGTTAAAGGAAGGTGATGAAGTGATAACTGGGCCATATGATATTGTGAGCAAGACCCTGAAAAACGGATCAGAAGTAAAAGTGGTGGATAAAAAAGAACTATTTGAAAAAGGGAAATAAACTATTCAAAATTTAAAAAATCAAACCTGGCTGCCGATTGAATTGGGCAGCCAAAATTTTTTCCAGTTGATGATAAAAATATTATCCGTTATTGTTTTCCTGCTTAGTTGTCTGCAACCTATCGCACAAACAGTCAAACTCCATGTAATTGTTCATGATACTAAAAAGGAGTTGGTTCAAAATGCCAGTGCAGCGCTTTACCTGCTACCTGACAGCATTTTAAAAAGTAAAAAAGTCCTTTCCGGCGATGGGTATTTTACTGTGGCCGCAAATACAAGTTATGTTTTAAAATTATCGGCAAGTGGTTTTCAAAATACCACAAGAACAATTGTTATCAATGATACATCTGTTTCTGTTTCTATTGAAATGCCCAATAAAGTAAGCAGCCTTGGCAATGTGACCGTGATCTCAAAAAAGCCATTGATAAAGCAGGATGACGACAAAACAATTGTAGATGCAGAACCACTTTCGAACAGCAGTACCAATGCTTATGAAGTACTGGAAAAAACGCCCGGAGCAATTCTTGACCAGGACGGAAATGTTTATTTGAACAGCACCATACCTGCAACAGTTTTCATTAATGGCCGTGAAATGAAATTGAGCAGCGCCGATATTGCCTCTTTACTTAAAAGTTTACCTGCGGGCAGTGTTAGTAAAATAGAAATACTCCGTACCCCTTCTGCTAAATATGATGCATCGGGCAGCGGCGGCATTATTAATATTGTACTGAAGAAGGGTGTTAAACTTGGCACCAATGGCACTGTGAATGCCGGGTATTTCCAGGGTGTATATGCTACAGAAACAGCAGGTGTTAATATCAACAAAGGTTCAGGAAAAGTAAACAGTTATTTCAGCTACCAGTTCACCAACAGGAATAATTATGAAGAATTGAATTCTGACAGGCGGATCAGGACAGACACTTCATTACTATCACAGAAATCATTTACAACTTATCCAACGGTAAATAATTATATAAGTGCCGGCATTGATATTGCCTTTACCCGAAAATTCAATATCGGATACGATCTCCGTATCACTAATTCTAACGGAAAAAGTTATGCGGTAAATGGAATTGATATTACAAATGATCAGACACATGCATTGCTTGGGAAAAATGAATCTGACATAAACAACAAAAACAACTCTACTTTTATTGGAAATGTAATTTCGGCAAAATATAAAATTGATTCTTCCGGAAGTGAATGGACATCTCAACTTGAATATAATTATTACAAGAACAGCAATTCACAGCTCTACAAAAATTTATATTACCTGCCTGCGACAAACACAGTGTCGGGAAATGGTGATAACAAGAACAATAAGAATATTTTTGTTTTCCAAACAGACCTTACATACAAATTTCCAAAGAAATTTACACTGGAAGCAGGTTTTAAAGCAACCATCAGCAGCAGCGATAACAGTTCTGCATATTTTAAAGATACCGGCAACAGTATTGTATTCCCTGATCTTTATCAAACAAATACATTCAAATACAAAGAAACCATTACGGCTGCTTACCTTCAACTATCAAAAACATTTTTAGGATTTATCATAAAACCAGGGCTTCGTTTAGAAACTACAGATATAAACGGAAGACAAACAATCCCAAAAGATACTTCCCTGTTGATCAGAAGAACTGACTTGTTTCCTTACCTTTTTATCAAACACAAATTATTCAGGATTTTTAATTTTCCTTCTTTCCTTGTCGGCAATGCGATTTACAGGCGCAGCATTAAACGGCCGTATTACGAAATACTGAACCCTTATCCAAAATATGTTGATCAGTATTTATTTGATGCAGGCAACCCAAAACTAAAACCACAGTTCACCACCAACTACGAACTGAATGTAACGTATGATGATATTCCGGTTCTTGCGGTAGGAATAAATGAAACAAAAGATATTTTCAGCAATGTTACTTACCAGGATAATGTAACAAAGATCGCTTACCGTACTTATGATAATCTTGGAAAAAATAAAGAAATCTATGTCAGGGCTGTTGGTGGATTGCCACCGGGCGGCAGGTATTTCTTTTATATTGGCGGACAATATAATTATAATAAGTACAGTGGATTGTATGAAGGCCTCCCGTTGAACTATAAACGCGGATCCTGGACATTTTTTATGTTCCATGAATTCAGGGCTACACCTAAACTCATTTTAAATTTGCAGGCATTCATGCGCACAAAAGGATTGCAAAACCTATATGAACTGAATACTTTTGGCGGAATGTACGTTTCAGTGAACAAAAGTATTTTAAAGAAAAAAGCAAATATTATCTTGTCGGTGAATGATCTTCTTCAAACTAACCATGTATCATTCAGTTTAAAACAGGGAAGTGTAAATGCAAATGGAAGCCGGGTAAATGACACCAGGAAGATCGGGATAACAGTACGTTATAATTTTGGAGTTAAGCCTAAAGAAGAAAAGAAGAATAATTTTGATGCACCTGCCGAAACAAATTAGCCAAATTAGAGTTTACACCTTTTTGAAAGGCGTAAACTCTAACTATACAAAAAGCTTCTCAGCAACAGCCACACTTTCAGGTTTCCCAACATCAACAAGCTTATCACCACTATGATCGTATCCACAGATCAGGTGGTCTGCAGCCAGGCTCAGGTAAGTATCAACCAAAGAAAATTTTCCTCTTTGCGGTATCAGGTCAAATATTTCGGGCTGAAAGATAACAACGCAACTATATGCCATTTCTTTCAGTCCATCTTTTGAAATAGAAATTCTCTCTTCACCTGTATTTACATTTCGCCAGCCACAAAGCCTGTTGGTTTCATCAAATAAAAAATAACGGGATGTTTTCCTGTTCGTAATACCGAAAGAAATAAGTGCATTTTTAGCTTTATGAAATGCAAGCAGATCATCAATATTCAGGTCTGTAAGAAAATCTGCATTCAGTGTTATAAATGGTTCACCATTTTGCAAAAGATTTTTTGCTTTTAATAATCCGCCGCCCGTTTCAAGCAGTTCATCAGTTTCATCGCTGATAACAATATTGCTTCCCCATCCTTTATTTTTTTTTATTGCATCAATTACCTGGTCTTTAAAGTGATGCACATTTACAACTACATCAGCAATTCCATATTGCTGCAGGTATTCTATGTTTCGTTGCAATAAAGATTTATTGTTCACCATTGCCAATGCTTTTGGATGCGAATCTGTCCATGGCTTGAATCGTGTACCAAGTCCCGCCGCAAAGATCATTGCTTTCATATTTTTACCTTCACTCATAAATTTTCATTTGACATCCCAATAAGAATAAATTTTACCTCTCAATTTTTTATGTGATCTATCTTCCTATGTGGTCAACCCGTTTTTTGTATACATTATTTATTTTACCCAGTTCTCTTTATTGTTATGTGATAACTCAATCTTAACCCCAAACTTGTTTTTTAAATGCCTTGCCAATGCTTCTGCCGCATACACACTACGATGCTGTCCACCTGTACAGCCAAAATTTACCATTAAACTTTCAAAGCCACGCTTGATATAATCCTGTACCGAAATATCAACGATGCTGTATACACTGTTTAAAAACTCAGGCATTTTTGTTTGCTGTTCCAGGAAATCTTTTACAGGTTTATCCTGGCCTGACTGCACTTTATATTCATCCACTCTTCCCGGGTTCAATATCCCCCTGCAATCAAAAACAAATCCACCACCGTTCTTTGATTCATCTTTTGGATACCCAGTTTTTAAGTATGAAAAACTATTTATCTTAACTAATAAAGGGGTTTCGGCTGTTGCTTTTACAGGAGTAAATTCATTGATCACTTCATCGCTTATACACAGTTCCAGCACTTTTTTAAATTCCGGAACAGAGATACCAATACTTTGATTATTGAAGAACCATTTTAAATTTTCCAATGCCAATGGTATGCTTGTGAGGAAATGAGCTTTCCGTTCAAACAAACCGCGGAAACCATAAGCACCCAGTACCTGTAACAAACGTATGAGCACATAACCATTGTACTGGCTGCGGAAAATATCCCGGTCAACAGGTTGCCCAATAATTATTTCAAATGCATTCATATAATCTTCAAGCAAGGATTGTTTCCATTCGTCAGGAAGATTTGCCTTTGCCTGCCATAGCAATGAAGCCACATCATATTGTGGTGCTCCCTGCATTCCTCCCTGGTAATCGATGAAATGAACTTCAGTATTGTTTGTTACCATGATGTTCCTGCTCTGGAAATCGCGGAACATAAAATATTTATACTCAGTATGTGAAAGATAATTGCTCAATGCTTCAAAATCATCTATCAGTTTTTGCTTGTCATACGGCCTGCGTAAAGCATCGAGAAAATAATATTTGAAATACAGAAGATCTGCCATGATAGCCTGCTTTCCGAATTCAGTATTGGTAAGGCATTTATGATAATCCAGGCCTTCGTGTCCTTTCACCTGTAATAATGCCAGCTGTTTTAAACTTGCTTTATATAACTTATACACTTCTGTAGTATAGCCTTTGCTTTCCAGACATGATAGTAATGACACATCTCCAAGGTCTTCCTGTATATAAATATCTTTTGTATCATTAACGAAAAGTATTTTGGGAGTGGCAAGATGGCGGGCATTAAAATGACCAGAGAAATAAATAAAAGTTTCATTCTCTTTTATATTGGTTCCATGAGTTGCAATATAGGAATGGCGGGCTGTATGTATCCGGTAGTAGTGACGTTCACTGCCGGCCTGCGGAAGCATATCTACTCCTGTAATTGTTTCATCGCTATGTTGCTGAAATAATTCTTTAATCCTGTTAATAGCCTCTTTCATGTATCATGTATGAATGGTAAAAATAGAATAAATTGTTTACGAAAGTGCCATCTTGCAATGAATGCAAAATGTCCCATTATTATTAACGGGACATTATTTTTTTGCTATGCATTATTCGCCTTCAACTTCATCCGGTAAATGTTGATGTTTATCTTTTCTCCATTGCTTTGGTGCAAATCCATCCATCTTCACAATTTTAGGAATAAATTTTCCTACAATATCCACCAACGTTTTCTGCGATTGCATCACTACATTAATATCCTTATAGGCAAATGGAGCTTCATCCAGTCCGCCGCCGATCAGCCTCACTCCATACTTATTAAGTTCTGCTTTTAAAGCTTCCTGTGTGATGGAACCCATTGCTGCGGTCCGGCTCAATTTTCTTCCCGCACCATGGGATGCTGAATTCAACGAAGCTGCTTCTGCTTTCCCTTTTACAATAAACCCTGGCGCAGTCATTGAACCGGGGATTATTCCCAGCACATCTTTACCCGCAGGCGTAGCGCCTTTCCTGTGAACGATCAATTCCTTTCCTTCAATCAATTCTTTCCAGGCAAAGTTGTGGTGATTCTCTACCATCTTCATTGGTTTTCTTCCAAGTTGTTTTGCAATTTTTGCATGTATCACATGATGACAGGCAGAAGCATAATCACCGGCAAGGTTCATTGCAAGCCAGTATTCAATTCCTTCCTGTTCATCCAGGTTTAACCACGCAAGATTATTAGCTTCACCGGGCAACCGTCTTTTTTGTTTGGCAATCTTTGTATAATGATTGGCAATAGTTGCACCCAATGCCCTGGAGCCGGAGTGCGATAATAATCCAAGATATTTTCCAGGGGAAAGCCCAAGTATTGCATCTGCTTCATCAATTTCAACCACACCAAATTCTACAAAATGGTTACCAGAACCTGAAGTGCCTAATTGTCTTGCAGCTCTTCCCTGCAAAGATCTCAGGATTGCTATTTCGTTGAACTCTTTTCTGTCTATTACTTCATGAGAAATTGTTTTTTCAAACTGCCTTCCACCTCCGAATAAAGTGGCTTCATTCAATTCCCTTGTGAAATAACTTTCCTTTTGTAACAGCTCTGCCGGATTAATATCGAAAACTGATAAACACATCCTGCAACCAATGTCTACACCAACCCCATAAGGGATCACTGCATTCTCAACAGCAAGTACGCCGCCTATCGGTAATCCATAGCCGTGATGAGCATCCGGCATCAATGCCCCTGCTACTGCCACGGGCAATTTAGCTGCCTGGTACATCTGGTTCAATGCTCCTTGTTCAATATGCTCGGATCCAAATACATTGAACTGAATACCGTGCTGGTTCAGGGATATTTCTATCCCTTCTGTTGCTGGCTTTGGTAATAATTGTTCTGCTATCAATGCAAGTACAGCATCATTCATATATTCAACAGGAGCTTCGAGCACATTTTTTAAAATTTCCATTGCTTCCTCCTTCTTGTGATGCTTGTAATTTTTTTCCATCACATTCATGGCAATACTGATCACCGGTCCTTCGGGGTAACCGATGGCCCTTAATTCCTTGCCTTCTATTTTTAATTTTTTCATTGTTTTAGTTTTAACCGCTAAGACACTAAGACGCAAAAAAAATTCTTTGCATCTCAGCGCCTTTGCAGTAATTTTCATTTATTTAGCCGTTACAAAGATCTGCTTCAACTGGTCGATCAATGCACCATTGCCGTTAACACTGATATTACTGATCTTCTCTGCGATCTTTTCCACGTACTCCATTTCTTTCAGTTTCCAAAGCATCGCATTTTCTTCCATAAGTTTTGCTGTGTTAAGCAGGCTCCTTGTGCTGGCAGTTTCTTCACGCCTCATGATGATATTGGCCTGTGCTTTTTTTTCAGCAACCAATACCTGGTTCATGATATCCTTCACATCACCAGGAAGTATGATATCCCTGATACCGAAACCGTTTACTTCTACACCAAATGCTTCAGCATTGTCTTTTACTGCTTTTAGTACATATTCAACAATGCCTTCTTTTTTCTGCAGCAATTCATCAAAACCAAGCATGGCAACATATTCCCTCAATGCAAACTGGAATGCAACATACAACTGCCGCTCATATTCCTTGTTCTGGATCAGGGCCTTTCCAATATCGGTTACCCGGTACTGTGCCCATGCATTGATACGAAGCGCAGCTTTGTCTTTGGTCAGTATTTCCTGCCCGTTTATTTCTACCTGCTGCATACGCACATCTGCTTTTCCAACAGTGATGGCGATGTTGTTCTTCCACCAGAAGTAAACACCGGCACTCAATGTCTGAACATATTTACCATCTACGAATAATACTGCTTTTTCATAACTCTCAACAGTATATGCACGCACATAATTCATGATCAGTTTATTCTGAAGCATGGCCCTGCTGATATTTTCATTGATCTCGATCTTGCTGATATCCGCTTTTATGAAATCATACTTGATCACAGATTTCCAGAAAGCATAACGGCCGGCAGTCAACACCTGTTTAAGCAACCCGTTCTCATACTGCAGAACGATCTCGTTTTCCATCACATCTACTACATGCAGTGCGTTGGCAAGTTCGGCATCCTGCAGCAAAATATTAAGTTCAATAGTAGCATAGAACTGTTTGGTAATATCATACTTTACTATTTCTTCTGCATCCCAGAACCAGTAAACACCTTCACTCAGCATTTTTTTGTACACGCCGTTTTTAAAAACCAGTCCAACCTGGTAAGCGTTGATTTTTATCCTTTTCATTTTTTTAGTTTTGGTTGCCGGTGATCCACCGATAATTAATCTGCGAACTGTGGCAATATTTTTAAATAGTTTTTAATTTTTAATAAAGCCTGTTACCGGCCATTCAACTTTCACGGAAAAAGACCTTAACCGCTTGATCTGTTCCAGCCCGGTAAACGGCTTGTTTATTGCATCATAAACATTAGGTTCATCGGGGTGATGCATACGCTGCAGCCGAAAATCCCTCTTCAGGTGTTCATTGAATTGCTTTGATACAACTTTATAGGTTATACCAAATGCCGGCCGGTAACAAAAACTTTATTCATCCTTTTCAAGAAGTGATGTACTTCTTTTTAATAAGCATCCCTTATGCTTTGCGTTTACCAATTTCGCCATTCACTTTTCAGGTGAAGCGGGAATCGAACCCGCATTTGTCTGTTGCTCTGGCCACTGAGCTATTCGTACTTAAAACGAAAAGGGAGTCGAACCCTTGACACACAGGTAATGGTGGGGATAGCATATCGATGCAACAGCATACAGATAGCTACAGCGTCTGCACCGCAGTGCTTTGTAAAACACATGCCCGGTTTGCTGTCAACATACTGATTCCCATTTCCGCGTTAACGGAACTCTTCTGCTGATGGATCATCACCAGCAATATTTTATTTACTTAATTCATTTCTACTTCTGTACGCCTGAAACCCATCACTTCAATCTTTTCCATATCAAATTCCTTTTCATCTGCATTTGTTATTTCTGCAAGCGTCATAGGTTTTTTGATGAGCTGTTTTAGTCCTAAATGATCCGAAAGTTGCTGCGCCTTTTCAATATTGAGTTTACCAAATTCATACCTGGCTATCAATCTTCCCTTACGCATCAACGCAGAATCAACCATCGACAATGCATTATTAAATGTGCAGATGATCTGTACATTCAGGCAATCACTCAGCAAACCGTCGCTCAGGTTAAGCAGGTTTGATACTGATGAATTGCTGCTGAATTTCCTGTCCATGATTATATTCTCCGCATCTTCTATCACCAATACTGCATTGGGATTTTCTATCAGCAGGTCAATGAACTCCGGGTTCATCAGGTTTCCTGCAACTGCCGGCGATACAAACAATATTTTCTTTTTCATACTACCGATGAGGTGTCGCAGGTATGTTGTCTTTCCTGTTCCAGGCAAACCATGCAGCAGGATGATCCCTTTGTCATTCTCCTTTCCCAGGCGGGCTTTTATTATTTCATCCACTGCTTTAAAATCATCATTGTAGTAAAGCGAAATATCGAGCACTGTTGGTTTTATATCCAGCTGCTTCAGTTCAAGCCTTGAGTTGTTAAGTGTAATGATATTGATCTCATACTCTTCTTCCTTTTCCGGCGCTTCATAAGTAACAAAAAGCGATATCAGTTCATTTGCATACACATAATCATCGGTTGTGAAAAGTATCTCTGCATATTCAGGTCCCACTTCGATCATCACCTTATTTTCCAGTATGAATATCGTTGTGCCTGATTCCTGCCTGTTACGATGCCAGCTGTAATAATTTCGCTGATATGTTCTCAATACTTTTCCCGCATAACCCTTACTGATATATTCATGCACTTTATCAGTATCTATATTGTTTATAAAACTGATGCAGGGCGTAAACCCGAATTGCTGTACATAAAAGTTCTTCACCTCTATGTAATTCCCTTCAAACAGGTCGGTCTTCTTTCTGGCATTGAACAACCACTTCAAAACATGAAGGATGATCAGTAATCCTGTTATTGTTATTAATGTTTTTTTCATTTTAATAAGTTTAAATTTTTATTATTTATTGTACTATTTTATTGGCGCAGCTCGAACTGGCGAATGCATGGGGCTTGGCCCTGAAAGCAAAACCCATTCCCATGATATAGCCCATTGCTTCTTTCAATGCATCGTTGCTTTTAAAAGCCGGGTTAGTGTTTATATCCGCATGCACTTCCATATCTACATTGTATAAAGTAAATATCCTGCATAGATCAAATGCTGTTTCTATGCTTTTTGCAACTTCAAGCAACATTCTTTGTTTGATACTCATTTTCTGTTTTGATACTTCATTGCGTATATACATGAAACCGCCTTTACCTTTCCTTATAAACACGATCACTGTTGCAAATTCTACAATACCATGTTTTACCTGGCTGTCGGTTCCAATGCATACTTTCAGTTCATGCCCCATTTGCTTTTCTTTTAAGATCACCAACCTTACTTCATCTTCAATTGGCTGCATGATCTTTTCTCCGCTTAATTTCCTCCATTGCTGTTTCATCGTTTTATTTTTTAATTTTTATACCAGCCTTTGCTTTTCATGGCAGCATCGTTGCACAGTTTATCCTGATCCTTATCGGGACAATCCTTTCATCAGTTGTTTTTCAATGTTGCCTTTTTTGTGGACAGAACAGGATTCGAACCTGTACCGTTGCGGCTTCAACGCAATGCTCTACCGTTGGAGCTACCTGTCCGTTTTTTTTAAAATTTCTGCGGATGAAAAAAGGTTCAAACTTTTAACCCTCCCGTTAACAACGGGACGCTCTGCCTTTGAGCTATTCATCCAAACTTTTTAACCACGGAGTTCCACTGAGTTATTTTCACGGAGAAAAAGAGTTTTGCGAATTTTATTTCTCCGTGTAACTCTGTGAAAAACTACTTAGCCACTGTGGTTACACTGTTGGCCCGGTGAGATTCGAACTCACAACTCCCGGTGTAAAAGACCGGTACTCTGGATCCAGTTGAGTTACGAACCAATGTTGTTGCGGTTTTCAGACTTGAACTGAAATCTTCTGCCTTATGAGAGCAGTGTGTTCCATTACACCAAACCGCCAGGTGATGACTGATGGATTCGAACTATCAACTTCTATCATGTAAGGATAGCACTCTGCCATTGAGTTAAGCCACCTGTTTAGTTACCGGTTGTTCCCGGGACTCGGCCCCTGTTCTTCACATCCACAATGTGGCGCTTTACCTGTTAAGCCAGGAACAACATTTGCGGTTCGTATGGGAGTTGAACCCATTTCAACAGATCGACAATCTGTGATGTTAGCCGTTACACCAACGAACCTTTCAATATTTACGCGATGCTTTCTCTTTTTTCATGATTCCCTTTATGATGAAAGCAAAAATGTGAATCAGTAAAATAATTGCGTGCATGATCACCTCCATTTTTTTATACCGGTAACAAAAAGGCCCGGTTAGATTTTTAATCCGACCGGGCTTATGCATAAAAGTTTTCTCAACTCTTTCGCATGACACACAGTCGTGTTATGATACTATCATTCGCCGATACACTAAACAGCATGATATTCCCTGCCGGTGTTGATAGCTGATACCGTTTTACAGATAAATTCTGCTCTCTTGTTTCTATGTTCCGGCTTTGTTTATGTTGCATTTTTAATTTTTAGTTTAGAAGATATTATTCATCAACGAAAAGTTAAACAAATAAAAAGCCCCGCTTTACAGGCGGGGCTTGAGTTATAGCGAATCAGTTTTGATACTTATTCATCAGCATAACATGCCCCGCAACTGTTGTAATCCCATTTAGGACTAAAACAATTCACTGCTGTAATATGTAGTTGTATGCGTGACATGTTTGTTGTTTTTAAATTTGTTTTGCGATGCAAAGATGTAATTAATTTTTTCATAATGCAAAATATTTTTATAAATATTTTTTTCTGTATGTTTTCTGGAATGCTGAAATACCAGTAAAATCAATAGTTTCAGAGAAAATAAATTTTACTAAAAATAATTTCTAATATGGAAGCGTGAGAAAAATTGCATTTCTTTTTATATCATCCAAATGCCTGTCACTCAAAAAACGGTCATCGCCATGCAACCATTCAAAGCTTTCGGCCCATGCATTGCATTTTAAAATGAATTCATTTTCCCATGTTTGGCTGATGATGATCGTTCTTTCACTAAGATGCCCGATGATAAAATCTTTCAACCTTACATCGAAGTAAGGAATGGAGTGTATGAACTCCAGTATCTCTTCATCAGTGGCAACCGGGTAATGCCCCTGGAGCATATAATTCCTTTTCGACTGCCGGTGCGTATCTATAGTTTTACTGATGCGCCGGAAAATAATGTCTGCTAAATAATCTTTGGTAATAGATTTCATATAACTAAATTTCAATTAACTAATGTTGCTCTTTACAGATACTCCGATAAGCCCTGGATAACAAAATTTGTCTTCCTGAACTTATCGAAGCTGTTGTCCTGTAAGTGAATCAATACTAATTTTACGGTCAGAATAATTTTCCCTGTCCGCCCGGAACCCTGAACAGTTTTGTATTCAAGCTCCATTCTTCTGCATTCATGTTATACAACTTACCATATTTTTTATATTGCTGTGCTACCATCTTTGCAATATTGCCTTCGCCACGCATACGCACGCCCCAACGGGTGTCATTAACTTTTCCATCGTGGCTTTGCTCAATCAGATGCCATACCCTGTCTGCGTGATTGGGGAAATTTTTATACAGCCAGTCGTGGAATAAAAATTTGATAGCACCGTTCAAACGGATAAATGTATACGCAGTAAATGTTGCCCCATTATCAGCTGCTGCTTTCATGATCCGTTGCATTTCATGTTCATTCAAACCGGGTATCATTGGGCCCATCATAATTCCCATTCGTACACCCGCATTACTCAACTCTTCTATCACTTTTAATTTTTGTTTGGCTGTTGTTGTACGTGGTTCCATACTGCGACGCAGGTCTTCATTGAAAGAAGTAATGGAAACCATCGCAGATACAATTCCTTTCTTTGCCATTTCCTGCAACACATCTTTGTCTTTCAATATCCAGGAATTTTTTGTAAGTATGCCAACCGGTTGGTTGAATTCATTGCACGTCTCCAGCAACGCCCTTGTTAAACGGTATTTCTGTTCTGCAGGCTGATAACAATCGGTATTGCCACTCAGCATGATCGGTGCACATTCCCATTTGGGGTTCATCAAAAATTTTCGCAGCAATTGCGGTGCATTTTTCTTCACCAATATCTTTTGTTCAAAATCAAGCCCTGCGCTGTAACCCCAGTATTCATGCACATTACGGGCATAACAATAGATACAGCCATGCTCACATCCTGCATAAGGGTTCATGCTGTAGCCCATGCCCACATCCGGACTTTCTACTTTGTTTACAATTGTTTTTGATAACTGTTCAATGTATTGTGTTGGAATATTTCTTTCTTCCCAATCATCAATGGCTTCTACATTTTCTTTTGTTGATTCATTTTTTATGAATTTATTTTTGGTGTTGAATTGTGCACCTCGGCCCTGGCGGTATTGAACAGATTCTTCCTGTGATGCAGCAGAGACTTTATGATGATCTTGTTTTAATTTATTGTCCATTCTTTATTTTATTACACGAATTTTAAAAACGAATTACACGAATTATTTTCACCGCGGAGACGCTAAGGCACAAAGTTTTTTTGCGTCTTTGTGTCTTGGCGGTTTATATTTTACGCAAACAATTCTCCCTGCTTTGTTGTAACTAATAAATTCTGAAATTCAAACCTTCCTGCTATCTGGTATTTCATTTCCCCAACCGGCCGCTTCAGCAACAACATGGCATCTGCAATAAACCGTCCTGTAAAATGTTTGTGACTGTATTCGAGCCAGCCTTTTTCATATTGCCAGGGAAGCAGTTTTCTGGCAATGGTTAAATGCGGCTCCAGGATAAAATGCGGTTTGTTGTCTGCATCCAGTTTCATCAACCGCTGTGTTTCTGTACGCACCTGTTTTACGAGGCTTTGTATTGGCAGCTTGGATGTTATATTTATATAGATCGTATGAGATGGAAAACTACCGTAATCTTTCAGTTCCACTTTTATCGGGTGAAATCCCATCGCAATCGTGTGCAGCCGGTTGATGATCCTTTCTTCAAACATTTCGTACTGCACATAATTTACAAGCGTAATATGTGGTTTACTGTATAAAGTTGTTGATGCCTGGTATGTATCGTAAAAATGTTGTTTCACCTGCATGATCTTGTTGCGTAATTCTTCGTGTGGATTGAGTACCAGCAAATACTCATATATTTTGTAACCGGGTATGCTGTTGATGATATTTTTCATACTATATTTTTTTGAGGTAAAAAATTTGTTTCCCAATTATTTTAGCATAAATTTACTAAATAATTTAGTTTTACAAAAAGAATTTTATGGAAGAAGAATTTTTTAGTCCTGCCTACAAAGGCAGCAAAAAATACACACAGGAAAATGTACGCACAGCCAATGCTACAGGTTTTGGGGCCGCCGCTGATGATTACGCCGAAAGGGGCATTGACCTCAACGAACAGCTTATCATGAACAAGCCAGCTACTTTTTTCTTCAGGATGAGCGGAGATGCCATGGCACATGCGGGTATCCAGAACAGGGATATCCTCATCGTGGACCGTTCGATAAAACCTGCCAACGGAAAGATCATCATTGCTGCTGTTGATGGCGAATTGTTGATACGGCGTTACCATCAAACAATGAATACACTGTCGTTAGTACCCGAGAACAGGCAGTATAAAACAATCGAGATCGGTGAATTTACTTGTTTTGATTGCTGGGGAGTCGTTACCTGCGTGATACATATAGCGGATGCCTCATTGATGGCTTACCTGAACAACGGCGGAAAGAAAAATAAAAATACAAACGAAGTACAATGAAAGCGATCGTTGATTGCAATAGTTTTTATTGTTCCTGCGAAAGGGTGTTCAGGCCGGCATTGGCAAATAAACCTGTGGTGGTTTTAAGTAACAATGATGGTTGCATCATTTCAATAAGTGATGAGGCAAAAAAAATAGGTGTGGGAATGACTGCACCATATTTTAAGGCAAGGCCGCTGATCGAAAAATACAACGTTGCAACTTTTTCATCGAATTATAATTTATATGGCGACCTGAGCATGCGTGTGATGGACACTTTGAAGGCTATTGTAGGTAAAGAAAATGTAGAAGTGTATTCTGTCGATGAGGCTTTTTTAGACCTTGATCATATCCCTGGAAATGAGTTGCAGTCATTGGCTGAAGATATCCGTGATACAGTAAAGCAATGGACCGGCGTAAAAGTTTCTGTAGGCATTGCGCCCACAAAGGTTTTGGCAAAAGTGGCCAACAGGATATCAAAAAAAAACAAGGCATTTTACAAGGATGTATTGGTAATTGATACCGAAGAAAAAATTATTGATGCATTGCAAAGGACGCCCATTGGTGATGTGTGGGGCATCGGTTATCAATATGCAGTAAAGTTAAGTGGCGCTTTTGCGATAAACACAGCATTTGATCTGTACAACCAAAAAGAAGATTGGGCAGAAAGAAATTTGGGCGGTGTTGTTGGTGTCAGGTTATTAAAGGAATTGCATGGAGAAACCGCCATCGTTATGAAAGACGAATTGGTTCAAAAGAAAATGATAGCAACCACCAGGATGTTCGGGAGCCCGGTAAAAGATATTGCTGATATCAAAGAAGCGATCTCCACGTACACATCAAGAGCCGCAGAAAAATTACGCCGCCAGCACAGTGCTGCCAGGGTTATCAGTGTATTCGTGGTTCCGAAAGAACAAAGTAATGGTGGCAGGTTTCGTCATGGCCCATCCATCAGCACATTCACCACTTTACCTGCAGCAACTTCATTTACCAATGAACTCATTAAGCCTGCTGTAAAATTAGTGGATCATATTTTTGAAGAAGGAAGAGTGTATAAGAAGGCCGGTGTAATGCTTAGCGGAATTGTTCCTGACGGATCTATCCAGTCAAATTTATTCATGCCCGAGACAAAAAATAGCGGGCGTTTCCTAATGGATATGATCGACAATGTTAATTTTTCCATGCGGGATGATATGATAAAATTTGCGGCAAGCGGAACCGACAAGAACTGGAAGATGCGGCAGGAATACCATAGCCCGAGATACACAACAAGATGGGATGAATTGTTTGAAGTGAGTTAGGCCGGGTTTTGTAGTTTATTGGTTTATCAGAAGGACCTTTGCAATTAATCAAACAATCCTTTTTGTTCCGCACTTGTGATAAACTTCGGCTTTTGTAAATTCAATCCGCAGGCTGCATTCATCTTATCAACAAGATAAATGGTTAATTCAGGTGAAAAAGCCTCATCATGCATGTGCATGAAAAAGTACAGCTCCTCCATCCCATTATCCAGCCAGAATTTCATTCTTTTAACCCATTCGTCAATTCTTGTATAATCTGTTTTGTGCAGGCTGTTGCCCACATACCGTATAAATGTTTTGGGAAGCGTAAGGTGCATGTGTGCACAATCTCTCCGGCCACTCGTATCCGTTATAACAGCTCCGATATTCATTTCTTTTAATGTGGAAAAGAGTTCATGGGTGATATCTTCTTTCGCAAACCAGTCTTTGTGCCTTACTTCCATGAAGAATTGCAGGTCTGTTGGAAGTGATCGTAAAAAATCAAACAGTTCTTCTTTTCGTTTTGGAGAAAATGTTTCACTCACCTGTACGAATATCGGCCCGAGGTGTTCTTTAAAGGCAACAATACCCCTGAAAAATTCATTGGTGATAAAATTCTTCCCTTTTAAACTTCCGCGATGCGTAATGCCCTGGTACATTTTCGGGCAAAACTTAAAATCTTTATTACCCGCTTTATCTGTCCATTTTTTTATTCCGGCTTCACCATATACTTTGTAATGCGTAGCGTTTAATTCAATGCAGTTGTAATGCTGAACATAATGATCCAGGAAATCCTTTTCCTTTGTTTTAGGCGGATATATTTTGCCGATCCATTCTGTTCTGCCCCATTTTGCACAACCAATATATACCCTGGGTTCCTTTGCCGGCTTGCCTTTTAAAACAGTTCTGTTAAAAGCAGGCTCGGCAGCCAAAGTAAAATCGATAAGGTTCAGCTCTGCTTCCGGTACACGTCCAAAATCCATGATCACAATTTTAAATAAACAAAAACGTAACTTTTAATAAAGTTACGTTTTGATTTAAATCTATAGTATTTTTTGAAGCGTTGATACGGAATGAATCCATTACTGCCTGATAAGTTGCTTATGTTCGTTCACTGTATTTCCTTTCAGTTCAAGATAATACACAGCTTTTGGCAGGTCGCTTACATCCAGTGATAATGAAGTGCTGTTTGCTGACAAATTCAGCTGCTGTTGTTTTACAACCCTTCCCATATTATCTGTAAGTTTCAACTGAACCTGTTCAGGTTTGTCAACACTGATCGTAATATTCGCTTTATCTGTAACAGGATTGGGGTAAATAATAACAATGGTGGATTTTTTAATACTCAGTGCAACGATACCGGAATATTTGAATTTACCATCTGTATCTATCTGTTTGAGCCGATAATAAACAACAGGAACATTTAAAGACGCAATATTATTATCAATATAATTGTACTGGTGTACACCCGGACGGTTAGCCGCAGTTGTATTACTGATCACATTGTAAAGCCTGCCATCAACACTCCTTTCCAGGTCAAAAGATCTTATATTGAATTCATCAGTCGTTTTCCAGTTGATATCTGCATCTTTATTCAGCAGGCGCCCGTTGAATTCAAGGCTTGTAACAGGAAGCGGCCCGCCCTGTTCTGTGCTGGCAAAATAAAAAGTTGAGAAAGAACTTATTTTTCCTGATAATACGTAATCAGATTCCCATGTGCCTGTAATGGTAGAAACGGGATTAGCAATAAACCCAACTGCTGATGAGCAGCCATCATTGTTCTTATATATTCCGATTTCATTGATACTATTTATACCTGAAGGCTGCCCGTTTGAATTAACAGCATTTTTCAAAGCCAGGTATTCAGTATTTTTTATGTACAGGCGGATATCAACTGATGCGCTGGGAGGTACAGGGAACTGTGGTGTAATGGTCAGGTTCCTGTCGAGATAAAGCCTGTTGGCTCCATCTTCCCTTACAGCTGCATTGTTGATGAACATAGAGGTATTCACAATACCAAGATTGTTACCATTGGCTTTTATTTCTGCAACAGCATCCCCCTTATCATCCACGATCGGCACCCAAACATTATCGTTACTGTTATCAATTGTTATTGCCGGAAAACTTACACAGGTACCGGGTAACCCTTTTGCTACGGGTGCTGCAATGAGGTTAAAATCATTCACTATGCCCTGGAATGGGTTGCCGGAATTTTGATCCAGGTCTGCTTTCTTCGTATATACGTTACTGATCGGATCCCACTCAAAAACAACACCACCATTGTGGGCACCCCCATTCTTTGTCATGCCATAAAACCTGCCTTCGCTAAGTGATAAACTTCCAAAAGGACTCGAAGCATCAGAATTAAAAAATTCGAATTTTTTTGTGTACACATTTGTTGCAGGGTCCCATTCAAATATGACCCCTGCATTATTTGTTCCGCCGGAAGAAGTCATTCCATAGAATTTTGTTCCTGATAAGGTCAGGCTGCCATAAGGGTTATTGCCGGTTGTTGAATTCAGGTTGATCTTTTTAGCATATGTATTTGTGACCGGGTCCCATTCAAATATCACTCCGCCATTGCTGTTACCGGTTCCTCCTTTATTGGTCATGCCATAAAACTTTCCATTGTAAAATGCCATGTTGCCATAAGGTTTATTGCCACCGGCGCTGGTAAGATTGATCTTGTTTACATAATTATTTGTTGCAGGATCCCATTCAAATATTACACCCAGGCCATTAACACCACCAATGTTGGTCATGCCATAAAACTTCCCGTTGTTCAATACTAAGCTCCCCTGTGGAGAACTGCCATCGCCATAAAAAAGGTCGATCTTTTTGGTATAGGTATTTGTGGCCGGGTCCCATTCAAATATTACGCCATCATCAGTATCACCACCGGTTTTAGTCATGCCATAAAACTTCCCGTTACTCAATGCCAAACATCCTGAAGGATTACTTCCAATAGCATTGCCCAGATCAATTTTCTTGCTGTATTGTCCTGTTGACTGGTCCCATTCAAATATCACCCCTGAATTATTAATACCTCCGGAATTGGTCATCCCATATAGTTTGCCTCCAAATGGCCTTAATGTACCAGCGGGATTGATCCCTTTTCCAACATCATTCAGGTCTATCTTTTTTATGTATTGGTTAGAAGCATGGTCCCATTGAAAAATAACGCCTTTTCCATAAGTGCCGCCCTGGTCTGTCATCCCATAGAACTTTCCATTGCATACAGTTAAACTGCCATTGGGAAAACTGCCATTTGCGGAACTAAGGTCAACTTCATTTGTATATGAATTGCTGCCCGGATCCCATTCAAATATTACTCCCACATCATCAACACCTCCACGAAATGTCATACCATAATACTTCCCGTTATCCGATGTTAAATTACCTGAAGGCCAATAACCGGTAGGTTCTTCAAAATCGATCTTTTTTGTAAATTGATTATTGGAAGGGTCCCATTCAAATATCACCCCATCATCTGAATTACCGCCTTGCTGAGTTAAGCCAATAAACTTATTCCCTTTTTGAGTTAAACTACCATATGGATATGCACCATTGATACCATTGAAATCCATCTTCTTTGTATAAATATTGGTAGCCGGGTCCCATTCAAATATCACGCCTTCGCCATTAATCCCTCCCTGGCTTGTCATGCCATAAAACTTGTTGTTGATCATGGTCAGGTTGCCGAAAGGCCTGTTACCATTTGTTCCATTAAACTCAAACTTCTTTGTATAAATATTGGTAGTTGGGTTCCATTCAAATATCACCCCGTTATCATTGTTTCCGCCATAAGCTGTCATGCCATAGAACTTTCCTGCATATGAAGTAAGGTTGCCGGCAGGCCTGTAGCCATTGTGTCCATCAAAACTATTGTCGGTAAAATCAAATTTCTTTAAATAGGCATTGGTAGCAGGATCCCATTCAAAAATAACGCCGATAGCATTGTCGCCGCCATACTCTGTCATACCATAAAACTTATTACCATCTAATACCAGGCCACCCAACGGGCCGCTTCCATTAAGGCCATTGAAAGCAATTTTTTTTACGTACTGGTTGGTATTGGGATCCCATTCAAAAATTATTCCTGAGCTGCTGTTACCGCCGCTCTGTGTCATGCCATAAAGTTTTCCGTTAAACTGAACCAGGTTCGTTAACTGCGGGTAGGTGCCGGGGTTACTGATATTAAACTGCTTTCTTTGCTGAAGATTATTACCCGTGCCGCTAACACTGAATATAGTGCCGGCATTATCGTCGCCCCCATCTATTGTCATTCCCCAGAGTTGATAAATGCCCTGGGCACTTACTACTGTGGTACACAATAATATAAAAAGCAACAGGTAAACTTTTTTCATAAAGCCAAGTTAGATAAGCAAATTTTTTTGGGGGTCAGTCAGGGAGGAGAGAGGAGTAGACCGTAAAAGTACTATTTGTTTTTTTTAAAAGCAAGCAAATAGAAGCTAAATTATATTATAGCCGGATTTTTTTATCAGTCTGAAACAGGAGTTTTCACAGGATTATCGCCAATATTTTATCCATTTTTGCCCGAAAATGCTACAAATAACAATAAAATGGCCAAAAAGCAGATAAATTAAAACATGTAATTTTGAGCCCGAAAAACGAGATAAAATGAAGAAGTCTGAAAACAAGAAAAAAGTTGCTGTGATAGGTTCCGGGGTTTCGGGCCTTGCAGCGGCCATACGCATGCGCAACAAAGGCTATGATGTTACCGTATTTGAAGCAAACCCCTTCCCCGGTGGAAAATGTTCGAGCGAAAGCAAGGATGGTTACCGCTTTGATATGGGCCCTTCCGTTTTCACAATGCCTTGGTATGTAGATGAACTCTATGAATTATCCGGGAAATCGCCCCGGGAACATTTTAACTATATCCATCTTGATCCTGTTTACAGGTATTTTTTTGAAGACGGGTCCATGCTTGATGCATACCATGGTAAAGAAAAATTCGCGGAGCAACTGGCTGCCAAAACACACGACAAAAAAGAAGACATTGTAAAATATCTCGATAAAACGGAAACGATCTATAATCTCACCGAAGAAGTTTTTCTGAAAAATTCCCTGCACAGGCTTAAAAATTTCTTCACCTGGCCAGTAATGAAAGGCATACTGAATTTTGGCAAGGTCGGTGTTTTTGATACGATGGGCAACGCCAATCAAAAAGCATTTAAGGATCCCCGTTTGGTAAGGGTCTTTAACCGTTATGCCACTTATAATGGCTCCAGTCCTTACTTATCGCCGGCAACATTGAATGTAATAGCGCATGTTGAAATTGTAAAGGGCGCCTTCTATCCTGTGGGCGGCATGGTAAGTATTACTGCGTCGCTTGCCAAACTGGCGAAAGATATTGGTGTTCATTTCAATTTTTCTACAGCAGTAAGGGAAATATTGATTGAGAACAAAAAAGTAACCAGCATACGGACTGACGATAAAACGGAAGATTTTGACATTGTTATCAGCAACATGGATGTTTACAACAGTTACAAAAAATTAATGCCGAATGTAAAAAGGCCCGCTAAAACACTTGATCAGCCAAAATCAAGTTCGGGTATTATTTTTTACTGGGGAATTAAAAAAGAATTCAAACAGCTGGGACTTCATAACATACTTTTTGCAGATAATTATGAAGCAGAGTTTGATACCATCTTCAATAAAAAAACAATATACCACGATCCAACCATTTACCTGAATATTACGAGCAAGCATACTGTTGATGACGCTCCTCCGGGTTGTGAGAACTGGTTCTCCTTTATCAATGTGCCCAACAATTCGGGCCAGGATTGGGATCAATTTATTGATGAGGCCAGGGAACATATGATAAAAAAAATAAGCAGGATACTAAAAACAGATATCAGGCCATTGATAGAAACAGAAATGGTATTTGATCCACGTATTATCGAAAGCCGTACTTCCAGTGCATTTGGCGCTATTTATGGCAACAGTTCAAACAATAAGTTTGCAGCATTTTTAAGGCATGCGAATTTTTCTAAAGATATCAAAGGTTTGTATTTCTGTGGTGGCAGTGTTCATCCCGGGCCGAGTATTCCGTTATGTCTTTTATCTGCAAAAATCACAACAGACCTGGTTAAATAATTTTTACCGCAAAGGCACAAAGACACAGAGATTAACAGAAATATTTTTCTTAGGGCCTTTGCGTCTCAGCGGTTACCAAAATTGGGCTGCAACCTTATTTAGTTTAGTTTTGCGCAATTCTTTTAAAAACACAAGGCGGCATTGATGATTTCACAGTCAACCAGAAATCACTTGCTATAAAAACATGAACAATACGGCGATCATAGAGATACAGGATTTAACCAAGACCTTCAAAAACTCAACTGAACCAGCGGTAAAAGGCATTTCCTTTTCAATTGCCAGGAATGAGATATTTGGCTTGCTTGGCCCAAACGGCGCCGGAAAAACCACCACCATTTCTATTCTTTGCGGATTATTTCCTCCTACAAGCGGCAAGGTTTTTATTGACGGCAAGAACCTGGACCACCAGCTGGCCGGCATCAAGCAGATCATTGGTATAGTGCCGCAGGATATCGCTCTTTATCCAACACTATCGGCAAGGGAGAACCTTGATTTTTACGGTCACATGTACGGACTTAAGGGAAAGGATCTGAAGAATAAAATAAATGACTGGTTAGAAAAACTCGGTTTAATTGACGCTGCAAACAGACAGGTATCAACTTATTCCGGCGGGATGAAAAGAAGGGTGAACCTTATCGCGGGAGTTTTACACAGTCCAAAAATTTTATTCCTGGATGAGCCCACTGTTGGTGTTGATGTACACTCTCGTAATGTGATCATAGAACATTTAAAAGCGGTGAATGCTTCGGGCACAACGATAATTTATACTTCGCATCATTTGGAAGAAGCTGAAAATTTCTGTACAAGGGTTTCCATTATCGATCATGGTAAAATTTTAACCCAGGGAACACCCGAAGAACTTATTGCAGCTAATGCAGGTTCAACAAACCTGGAGAATGTGTTTTTAAATTTAACCAATAGAAAATTGAGGGATTAATGATCAGCAAATTACTGGCTACGGTTAAAAAAGAGATCTTGTTGCTCCTGCGTGACAAGGTTGGCCTGTCCATTTTATTCATCATGCCGATGGCGCTCATTTTTGTAATGACACTGATACAGGATGCTGCTTTTAAAACGATCAATGAAAAAGGCATTCCAATCGTCTTTATAAACAATGATCATGATTCATTGGGCATATTGATAGAACAGGGTTTACGAAACAATGACCTTTGTACATTTTATGATTCAATAGACGGCAAACCTGCCACCACAGAACTTGCACAGAAAGCCGTTGCTCAAGGAAAATTCCTGGTAGGAATAGTGATTCCAAAAGGAGCAACTGAAGCCATACGAAAAAATGTTGATCTACTTGTAAATGAAACAATGGGATCAGATCCTGCAACTGCAAATAAGCATTTATCGGCAGATGATTCAGTTGAAATAACGATACTGATAGACCCGATCGCCAAAAAATCATTTCTCATTTCTGTAACAAGCAACCTTCATGAATTTATTTCTGAAGTAAAGACAAAGATCATGTTCCAGACATTCTCTGACCAGATCGCAGAGATCATTCCTGATAAATCAACTGCACCAAAAAATACTTATAAGAAATCACAGATCATTAAATACAAAGAGGTTTACGCATCAACATCTGAAGAAAAAATTGTTCCCAATGCTGTGCAGCACAATGTGCCTGCCTGGGCAATATTTGCCATGTTCTTCATTGCAATCCCGCTTTCGGGCAGTATCATGAAAGAAAAGAATGAAGGAAGTGTATTCAGGTTGCATACTATGCCAACACCATATTTATTACTGGTGAACGGAAAGATCATTGTTTACGTAATTGTATGCCAGATACAGTTTTTACTCATGCTTTCGGTAGGTTTAGTATTTTTACCGATGTTAGGGTTGCCTGCACTGGTATTGGGGCATAGTTATATGGGCATTTTCATATTAACGATGGCTACAGCTTTTGCAGCAACAGGTTATGGCGTAATGGTTGGCACACTGGCTTCAACAGAACACCAGGGTGCTATCATGGGGGCGCTTTCCATACTGCTATTATCAGCATTAGGAGGCATCTGGGTACCAAGTTATGTAATGCCTGAAGTAATGCGTAATATCAGTACCTATTCGCCATTGAACTGGGCACTGACAGGATTTTATAAATTATTTTTAAGAGGTGGTGGTGTAGGAGATATTTTGACGGATGCAATAAAACTGGTAGTTTTCTTTTTGGCAACTATGGCGATTGCATCTCTGGTGAACAGGATAAAACGAACAACTTAAAGTATGGAGTCAATCATCATTATTGAGGATATAAAAAAATATATCGAAAATAATATTCTTTCATCTGATGTAAGAATTGATGCTTCGACAAATCTTCAGCAAGCCGGAATAGATTCTTTTTCAACAGTAGAGATCATACTTTTTATTGAACGCCAGTATGGTGTTATGATACCTGATGATCAGTTAATACCTGATAATTTTAAAACATTACAGGCGCTTGCCGCAACAGTTCAGGCATTATTGCAATAAACAGCACATAAAGATTTAACCATCATGAGATCTTTTAATAAAGCTGAACTTCCCAAAAAAATAAATTTAAGCGGGGCTGATTATTTTCACCTCGTACTCGACAAGCATGCAAAAAAACACGGCGCCGGTGGTAATGTAATGCGCAAGATATTTTATTTTAAAAATACATTATCACTCTCTAAGATAGATTCCATTTTAAAAAGTTCGCCGGTCATTTACTGGCTATGCAATATCAAACTGGTTACGGGAACATTATTCAGGGTTCCTTATTGGTCATATACTGATAAAGGAAATGAAATAATCCTATCCGAACATCATGCAGCCAATGAAAATGAGATACCGTCCGTCATTTCAGAACGGGATATAACAGTTGAGAGCACACGCTTTATAGAAGCGGATCTTGTTCATTACCCTTCAGGCGCCTGTGCATTCATTTTATCATGGAACCACATCTTACTGGACGCAAGGGGAACAACTTTGCTATTTGAACACCTGAACCATATCTCCGATAACAAGCAGCAGAACTTTGATAATTTTTTTCCGGCAAAGGAAAAGAAACCCAATATCATTAAGTACATCCGGAATATGTACGAAGTAAAGCATTTTGTTCAGACATCTTCAAAGGCGCCTGTCAGTTCTGTTGCATCCGGAAATTTTAAAAGCAGTGATGGCAATACGCAATACAGCATTATTCATTTCAATGCAGATGAAACCAAAAAAATACATGACAATGCATTCAAGGCTGGATCCCGTTTTGGGCCTACATTATATTTTATTGCCTGTTGTTCGCATGTGATCAATATACTGAACAGGCAAAGAAACAACGAAGGTGATATCTGGTTGCCTGTGCCATATGATGGCAGGTTGAAAGGTTCAATCGGGCCATTGATATCCAATTGTGTTGCGTTTTTATTTTACCGTATCTCTCCAAAAGAAATGAGCAGTATTCCAGCAACGGTAAAATCGCTTAACACACAGATGACTGCCCAGATAAAAGATAAGATGCCACAGAAATATACCATGTTCCTGAACATGATGCGGCATATCCCGCTCTGGCTGTATTATTTTCTCATCAGCCGCACAGGCGAAGGTACATTTGCAAGTTTTCTCTACACTTCCACCGGTGATAATTTTAATGAACTGAAATCTTTATTTGGCGAACCCCTGAGTGATCTTACCATGATACCTGCCCTTACTTTCCCTCCGGGCCTCACATTTGTTTTTCTAAAACATGATGACGAACTCAATCTCAATATTGCTTATTCGCCAGATATTATCAACAATAATGAACTACATTTAATTGAGGAAAAGATAAAAGATATTCTCCTGGCTGTTCATTAATGAATTCAATTCTACATACACATGTGGTTGTGCTGGGTGCCGGTGCAGCGGGTGTTGCGGCAGCAGTAGCAGCTTCACGCAATGGATCAAAAGTAATATTGATAGAACGGAATGCATATCCCGGTGGTAAAGCAACTGCGGCAGAAGTAGGAACCATTTGTGGCTTATATAAATTCAGCAAAAGCGAACAATCAACATACATAGTAAAAGGTTTTGCAAAAGAATTTGCAGAGACCCTGAAAAATTTATCAGGCACAAAACCATTAAACAGTAAAGAAGGGCTTCATTACCTGCCTTACAATATTGATGACTTTAAAGATCTTTGTATTGCCTTGCTGAAAGAAAACAATATCGTTACTTATTTCAACGCAACATTGAATGATATTAACATTGAAAATGAAACTATCAGCACTGCATTAATAACGGCCGGGGATAACTCAAGAACATTAAGATTAAAATCAATCGTTGATTGTTCAGGAGACAGTATCATCAGCCGGGCAGCCAATTTGCCTATATTAAAAAATGATCAGTACCAGGCCGCTGCACAGGTTTTTACAATACAACATGTTTCTGAAGAAAATGAAGCCCGTTTGGGCATGATCTTAATGAAGGCATTACGGTCGGCCATAGATGAAAAAAAATTACCCGATCATTTTGACAGGGTTTATATTGTTCAGGGCTCATTAATAAACAATCGTGTAAGCCTCAAAGTTGGTATTCCTTTAGCAGTTACACATGATCCCGGAAATGCTGAAGCACTAAAAGAATCGGCACATAAATTTGTTGAGACACTTGCTGATTTCCTTATTAATAATGTGACGGCTTTTAAAAATGCATCTGTTCAGCATATTGCCGACGAACCGGGAATCAGGGTTGGCCCCCGAACCATTGGCAACTATATTCTTACAGAAGAAGATGTAATGAGCTGCAGGAAATTTGATGATGCCATTGCAAATGCATCCTGGCCTATAGAAGAGTGGGAACAGCACAGGCGTGTAAAAATGCGTTATTTCAACCTTGATGACTTTTACCAGGTACCTGTTGGATGCCTCCAATCAAAAGCAATCAAAAATCTATTCATGGCCGGACGTAATATTTCTGCAACAGATACGGCCATTGCCAGTGCCCGGGTCATGGGAACCTGTCTGCAAACCGGATACGCGGCAGGTTTATTGGCAGCAGCACTATCAGCCGGTTTACCCGAAATAGAAGCCGTGAAAACCATACAAAACGCCCAATTGTAGTATATTCGCACGATGAACAACAGACTGCTTGTTTATGAGATACTTAAGGATGCTGCCCGTCAATGGCCGGATAAACCGGCTGTTTATGACGATCATGGCATGATGACCTTCTGTGAATTATATGCAGAAGCTGAAACATTGCGGTTAAACTTAATTGACCTAGGCCTCACTGCAGGAATGGGCGCTGGTGTAAAAGCACGCAATGGCAGAAGTTTCATTATTGGCATTTTTGCCGTAGTTGGTTGTGGTGCAGCGGTAATGCCCATGTCGCACCAGTTAAAAAAAGCAGAAATAGAAGACATATTATCAGAAGCGAAACTACATGTGCTTTTGGACGATATGAGTGGTATTCCGCCGATATTAGGTATTGACGAGGTCATTGAACTTAAAATAGAATCTTTCGCATTCAGTTATACAAATGTTGACAGGAACCTTCCTTTTGCATCTCATGTTGAAATGCCGGCATTTATCCGTTTTACTTCAGGCACTACCGGTAAATCAAAAGGAGTAATTGTTTCCCACCAGTCTGTTGTAGAAAGGATCGAAGGCGCAAACAAAGCATTGGAACTTGGCCCCGATGACACTGTAATCTGGGTTCTCCCAATGGCCTATCATTTTATTGTTTCCATTGTTTTATACGTAAGGTTTGGTGCGGCCATTGCTGTTGCCAAAGATTTCCTGGCAAAAAGTATCATTGATATAACGAACAGGCATAAAGGAACTTTATTATACGCTTCGCCGATACAGATCCGCTTGCTTGCTAATGACGCAGGCAATGATAAAATGCCATCACTAAAAAAAGTAATCTCCACTTCTGCCGCTATCTCTCTTGACGTGTGCAAAGCATTTAAAGAACGCTTTGGTACTGATGTAAGCCAGGCTTATGGAATCATTGAAATAGGCCTGCCGATGATCAATTTTGTAAAATCGGCAGAACATCCTGAAGCAGTTGGATATGCATTACCCGATTATACTGTTGAGATACTTGATGAAGACAATAATCCTTTACCCAACGGATGCATCGGGCATCTTGCCATAAAAGGTCCGGGCATGTTTGATGCATATCTTCTTCCGCCAACACCACGCAATGAAGTGTTGCAGAACGGATATTTTTTAACCGCTGATTATGCATCAAAAACAGATGATGGATTGATAAAAGTTGAAGGCCGTGCAAAATCAGTGATCAATGTTTCGGGAATAAAGGTTTTCCCTGAAGAAGTGGAAGCCGTACTGGAAATGATGCCTGAAATAAAACTGGCACGTATCAGCAGCAGTCCGCACCCATTGATGGGGCAGATCATTGAAGGCGAACTTGTACTGAACGAAGGCGAAACCATTAATGTAGAAGACGTACTCACATACTGCAGAAAAAGATTATCTACTTTTAAAGCTCCTCAAAGATTGAAAATTGTTGACTCGTTGCCGATGACGAGCAGTGGGAAGATAAAACGTTGTTAGTTTATCGGTTCACCGGTTTATTGGCAGACCTCAGTTTCTCATACAGTACAATATTCATCAGCACAAGTAACATCCCGTAAAAAGTATCTTCAAAAGGAATAGTGTAGATCCTCATTCCTAAATTTTCAATATCATTATATATAACAACAGGTATTGCGGTAAGAAAACCATTCACAATTAAAAAGGGAATGATGCAGATGGCATAAGATACCAGGAAAGAAACAGCATCAAATTGCTTACAGAAATTACGGAAGAGATAGATCAGCAATATAAAAACAGCATTAAATATAAATGTCCAGGATGTATAATATTTATCATGGAATATGATTCCTGTGATCAGTAATATAGCTGCAAGTATTTTAAGAAAAACGTCAGCACTATTCTTATTTTTCAACAAGGGAAAATAACAACGGATACATTCATAAATAAAAGTGCAACAGTAAGGAACAATAAAAAAGAAAAGCACTTCTTCTAATGGTAAATTAAAGATATGTATCCCGGTTATGTATTGTTCATTAAAACTCCATACCCCTTTTGATGTAAAATAAACATCCCAGGAAATATAGATCAATGCCGGAATAATAGTGGCAGGAAAAACATATTTCCATTTTTTATAGAACCCAACTTTTTTATCAAAACTTAATGCCAGCGGGCCTGCGAATGAGGCTGCAAGTATGAGAAAGTATGTATAGTGGCTGTTCAAAAATTCCTGCTTGGTTATACTTTTACAGAATTGTCGTGATTCTTTGTTACGAAATTACTGTTTGCATTTCTCCGTTTATCATCCCTTACTTTTTGCCAGTATTTTTTGTGTACCCAAAGCATACCGAAG
>Ga0209023_10000686_pt1 | contig 49666 bp, 59 predicted proteins | sample LakOneMetagenome_FD_187468 | JGI IMG/M metagenome (GOLD analysis project Ga0209023, IMG submission 187468) | Freshwater and sediment microbial communities from Lake Erie, Canada (SPAdes) (version 2) | ecosystem: Environmental > Aquatic > Freshwater > Lentic | place: Lake Erie, Canada... | reverse complement strand
ACCAACTACCTAATCCAACGCGGGCCAATCCTTTGGCGATAAATCTTTCCCCCGAAGGGCACATACGGTATTACTCTCAGTTTCCCGAGGCTATTCCGTACCAAAGGGTATGTTCCCACGCGTTACTAACCCGTCCGCCGCTAGGGATTGCTCCCCCGCTCGACTTGCATGTGTTAGGCCTGCCGCCAGCGTTCGTTCTGAGCCAGGATCAAACTCTCAAGTTGAAAGCACCTTGCGGCGCTGACCTTGACGTTCGAACCTCTGCACATCTGCATCTGCCTTGCGGGCAGATGTCTACCGTTTGATGCACATCGTTCCAAGGGAACGAAGTCCGTCAAACAGTGAAGCTGACACTCACATCATCGGGTTGCCCCTAGTGAGCCGATATGCAGCGTTTGTCCATCGAAAGGACCAAACCGCCCACATATCTCTTCAGTAACCAGCGATTTCAAAGAGCGCGAGAGACAAAACAAACCGGAAGCGCCACTACTTGCTTGGCGCGCCCGCCTGTAAATCTTTCATTTTTTCCTTCGACTTCCGGGCGTTTCCGCCGTTTCCGTCTGCCGTTGCAGTCTTGTCCGCTTCGGTGAGGCGGTATTTACGGATGCGCGCCGGGGACCGCAAGAGCTTTTTTTCGGAAATATGACATTTTTTGTTCGCGGCCTGTTTTTCGCTCAATATCTTGGGGTTAGCGCAATGATGGCAACAAAATGCCCCGAAAATGAGCAAGAAGATTTCCCGAAAACACGCCGCCCGGCAAAAATTCCGGGCGCTTTTCCCGATGCCCGCCAGAGACTCGGCGGCCTTTCTGAACAGATTCCGCCCGGCGCCCCCGGGAAACAGTGCGATTCATCCGATCCGACTCGGCCCGGGCGGTCCATTTCCTAAAGGAGTCTCGCCCAGACGTGGTCTTTCCGCCCCGGTTGGCGCTGTCTTGGAGAATCGGGGGCGGGCGGCGATGTCAGGCAGCCACCCGGCGGCGGGGAAGCGTTACATAGCGGCACGCGATCAGGCCAAGCGCCAGCCCCATGTATACAAGCGGGGCAAGCGGCCAGACCTTCACCAGCCATATATAATGCAGAGCGCCCAGCACCACGGCCGGATAGGTCAGCTTGTGCAGTCTTTGCCAGCGCGCCGCCCCCAGTCGCCGGACCATCTTGTTATTCGATGTGATCGCCAGGGGAATCATCAAAACCAGCGCTGCCATCCCTATGGTGATGTAGGGCCGCTTGACGATATCGTGGAGGGCCTGTCCGATGAGCAGGCCCATGTCCAGAACCAGCCAACTCAGGAGGTGCAGTATTATATAGTAAAACGCAGTCAGCCCGATCGCCCGGCGGAACTTCAGAAGATTGATCCCGGCAAAGCGGCGCAGCGGCGTCACGCAGAGGCCCGCGAGCAGGAGTTTCAGCCCGACAAGGCCCAACGCATGTTCCAGCCCCTTGACCGGATCGGCGCCAAGCCCGCCGGTCAGCGCCTGCCACAAAAGCCAGGCCGACCACAGAAAACCCGCAGCATAGATCGTCCAGGCCGGGATGCGCCGTGCGGCCACGTTGATCCGCGATGCCATATCCATCAGAAATCCACCTTCAGATCCTGGCCGGCATAAAGCGACGCCACCTGATCGCCGTAGCCGTTGAATTTCTGCGTCGGCACCCGGCCGGCGAACAGGCCCCCGCCCAATGGCCGCTCGGTCGCCTGGCTCCAGCGCGGGTGATCGACCTCGGGGTTCACGTTGGAATAAAAGCCATACTCGTGCGCGTTCTGCATGTTCCAGGTCGTTTGCGGCTGTTTGTCTACAAGCGAGATGCGCACGATCGACTTGATCGACTTGAAGCCGTATTTCCACGGCACGATCAGCCGGATCGGCGCGCCGTTCTGGTTCGGCAGCGGGTCGCCGTAAAGCCCGGTCGCCATGATGGTGAGCGGATGCATCGCCTCGTCAAGCCGCAGCCCCTCGCGGTAGGGCCAGTCGAGCAGGGCCTCTTTCTGCCCCGGCATCTGCTCGGGGCGCACCAGCGTTTCAAAAGCCACATATTTGGCGCCTGCCTGCACACCGATCTTGGCCAACAGGTCTGACAGCTGGAAACCGATCCACGGCACAACCATCGACCAGGCCTCGACGCAGCGGAACCGATAGATCCGCTCTTCAAGCGTCATGCCCGCAGTCAGATCCTCCAGCGCATAGTCGCCCGGCTTGTCGACCATCCCGTCGACCCTCACCGTCCAGGGGCTGGTCACCAGCGATCCGGCGTAGGCCTTTGGGTCGCCCTTGTCATAGCCAAATTCGTAGAAATTGTTGTAGCTGGTGATATCTTCAAGCGTATTGGGCTTGGCATCGGTCGAATAGGCTGACGGCTTGGCGTCGATCTTGGCCAGCGCCGGGCCGGCCGACATCAGGGCGGCCGCGCCCGCCAGCCATTGCCGACGGTTCAGGAACACCGCCTTCGGGGTGACATCCGACCATTTCAGATCGGGCTTGAGGCGCTGGGTCATTCTTGCATCTCCCACGGAGTTATGGGTGCAATCTATCGGACAGCGGCGGCGTGCGCTAATAAAGTCGTCTCACGTCTGTGTTCACGGCCTGTAACAATTCCGCGTCTGCAAACGGAAGGGGCGGGTTTCCCCGCCCCCCCCGTCAATGCAGCACTGCGACCTCGGGCCGTGGCCGGGATGATCGCGACACGCGCTCACCCACCAAAAGCCCGTCCGCGCCGGCGCTGACCTTGACCGTCTCGCCGTCCTTCACATCGCCGGCCAGCAGCATCTCGGCCAGCGGGTCTTGCAGGCTGCGCTGGATCACCCGCTTCAGCGGGCGGGCGCCAAACACCGGGTCATAGCCTTCGTCCGCCAGCCACTGGCGCGCGGCTTCGTCGAGATCAAGCACGATCTTGCGCGCCGCGAGCCGCTGTTCCAGCCGCTTGAGCTGGATCGTGACGATCCCGTCCATGTCGGCCCGCGTCAGCCGGTCGAAAATGATCTGATCGTCAAGGCGGTTCAGGAACTCGGGCCGGAAATGCGCCCGCACCGCCTCCATCACATCGCGCCGCGCCGCCGAACTGTCGGTGCCGTCCGGCAACTGGCTCAGGGCCTGCGACCCCAGGTTCGATGTCAGAACGATCAGCGTCTGCTTGAAATCGACCTTCCTGCCCTGACCATCGGTCAAAACCCCATCGTCCAGCACCTGCAACAGCACGTTGAACACATCGGGGTGCGCCTTTTCGACCTCGTCGAACAGCACCACCTGATAGGGGCGGCGGCGAACCGCCTCGGTGAGCACGCCCCCCTCGTCGTAGCCGATATAGCCCGGGGGCGCCCCAATCAGCCGCGCGACCGAATGTTTCTCCATGAATTCCGACATGTCGACACGCACCATCGCGTGTTCGTCGTCAAAAAGATATTCGGCGAGCGCCTTGGTCAGTTCGGTCTTGCCAACGCCGGTCGGCCCCAGGAACAGGAAGCTGCCCAGGGGGCGCCCCTCGTCGTTCAGCCCGGCCCGCGCACGGCGCACGGCATTCGAAACCGCCACCACCGCCTGCCGTTGGCCGATCACACGCTTGCCAAGCTCCTCTTCCATCTTCAGCAGTTTCTCGCGCTCGCCCTCAAGCATCTTCGAGGTCGGTATTCCCGTCCAGCGCTCGACCACCTCGGCGATCTGTTCTGGTCGCACCGCCTCTTCCACGAGCAATCCGTCGCCCCGTGTTTCGGCTTCGGCCAGCTTCTTTTCCAGCCCCGGAATAACGCCATAGGAAAGCTCTCCCGCGCGCGCGAGGTTGCCTTCGCGCTTCACCTGCTCCAACTCGTTGCGCGCCTTCTCAAGTTGCTCTTTCAAGCCACGCGACGATTCGAGCTTGTCGCGCTCGGCCTGCCATTTCGCCGTCATCGCCGCCGATTGCTGCTGAAGGTCTGACAGCTCCTTTTCCAGCCGCTCCAGCCGATCTTTCGACGCCGCATCGTCTTCCTTCTTCAGCGCTTCGGCCTCGATCTGCAATTGCAGGATCTGCCGGTCGAGCTGGTCCAGCTCCTCGGGCTTGGAATCCACCTCCATACGCAGCCGGCTCGCGGCTTCGTCCATCAGGTCGATGGCCTTGTCGGGCAGGAACCGGTCAGTGATGTAGCGATGGCTCAGCGTCGCCGCCGCCACAAGGGCGCTGTCCGAAATCCGCACACCATGATGCAGTTCGTACTTTTCCTTGATGCCCCGCAGGATCGAGATCGTGTCCTCGACTGTCGGCTCCTCGACCATCACCGGCTGGAACCGCCGCGCAAGCGCCGCGTCCTTTTCGATATATTTGCGGTATTCATCCAGCGTCGTGGCGCCGACACAGTGCAGTTCGCCGCGCGCCAGCGACGGCTTGATCAGGTTCGCCGCATCCATCGCGCCATCGGTCTTGCCCGCGCCTACCAGCGTGTGCAGTTCGTCGATGAACAGGATGATCTCGCCCGATGCAGCCTCGATCTCTTTCAGGATCGCCTTCAGCCGCTCCTCGAACTCGCCCCGGTATTTCGTCCCGGCGATCAGCGCCCCCATGTCGAGCGCCATCAGGCGCTTGTTCTTCAGGCTTTCGGGCACATCGCCATTGATGATGCGCAGCGCGAGGCCCTCGGCAATCGCGGTCTTGCCCACGCCCGGCTCGCCAATCAGCACCGGGTTGTTCTTGGTCCGCCGGCTCAGCACCTGCATGGTGCGCCGGATTTCCTCGTCACGCCCGATGATCGGGTCGATCTTGCCCTGCTCGGCCATCTCGGTCAGGTCGCGCGCATATTTCCGCAGGGCGTCATAGCCTTCCTCGGCACTGGCGCTATCCGCCGTCCGGCCCTTGCGCACATCGTTGATGGCAGCGTTCAGCGTCTGCGCCGTCACCGCCCCCGCATCCAGCGCGTCCTTGGCCTTGCCGGCGGTCAGCGCCAGCGCCATCAGGATCCGCTCTACCGGCACGAAGGAATCCCCGGCCTTCTTGGCGATCTTTTCCGCCTCGTCCAGCACCCGCACCAGCGCGGTATCGACATAGACCTGCCCGTCGCCGCCCGAAACCTTCGGCAACCTTGCAACGGTCGCGTCAATCGCCTCGGTCACCCGTTCGGGTGCCCCGCCGGCCTTGCGGATCAGGTTGGCGCTCAGCCCCTGATCGTCATCCATCAATGCTTTCAGAAGATGCTCGGGCAGAACCCGCTGGTGCCCCTCGCGCATCGCAATCGTCTGGGCCGCCTGCAAAAAGCCGCGCGACCGCTCCGTGAACTTTTCCATGTTCATCGGCATTCTCCTTTCAATTAGCACCCGTGCGCAAGCGCCCGCTACGCGGCACGCCCAACCGGGCCTTGTGCCGTATTTGGGAAGCATCCTGCCACGTCGCAAGCCCACCCCGCCATGATCTGGAGCAAGAACCTGCAGGTTCATCCACGCGGAACCATTCCGAACTGGCCCCGGCATCGGTGATGGGGGCAGCGCCCCGCTTCAGTCCAGCGGCGCCAATTCCGCCTTCGGCAGCGGCTGGCCCTCAAATGCCGCCTCGAACGCCTTCAGGCGCTTGTGGATCGACAACAGCTCGATGATCGTGGTCCACGACCCGACCAGATACTGGAACGAACTCGACACCTGCCCGAAGGCGGTCAGAATCTGTTGCAGGACCCCGAACGTAATCTTCCCGGCCACGATGGTCGGAATCAGGATCAGGTAGGCAAAGACATTGTCCGCCTGAATGTAGAGCCCACGAAAGATATTGAAGTAGGCATAGTGGAAATACATGCGGAAGTAGTTCCGCCGCACGTTCGAGAACAGCTCTGTCACCGTCGGAGGAGCGGCCCGGTTCGGGTCATCCTCGCCATAGACAAGCTCCTTGCGATAGGCCGCCTCGACCCGCTGATTGCGAAAATTCAGGCCCGGCAACTTGATGCCCGCAACCGCCAGCAGAACTGTTCCGAACAGCGACCAGAAGATCGAGGCAACCAACAACGGTTCGGGAATCTTTCCGATCAGCGGCAGGTCCGTCACCTGGTGCGACAGAACCGCGAGCACCGGTAGAAACGCAAACAGAGTCATGATCGAATCCAGGACCGAAACGCCCAGATCCTCCACGATGGTCGCAAAGCGCATCGTGTCTTCCTGCACCCGCTGTGCCGCCCCTTCGATGGTCCGCACCCGCGCCCAACGCGACATGTAGTAATCGTTCATCGCCTGACGCCAGCGAAACACATAGTGACTGACCAGAAACCGCGTCGCGACATAGACCGCCATCCAGACCAGCGCGATCTCGGCAAATATCCCGATCAGCCCGTAAAGCTGGGCCACAGTCACCGTGCCCTTGCCGTCCAGCGCCGATTGCACCGCATCAAAGAATGGGCGACGCCAGTTGTTCAGCGCAACCGAAACCTGAACGCTGTAATAGTCGGAAAAGATGATGACGGCCGATCCGACAATCGACCAGCGTTGATACGGGTGAGGCTCGAACACCGTCCAGAATCCCGCGAACAGCGCGAAGCCGAGCGCGCAATAGGTATAGAACCAGATGAACTGTGGGGTGACGAAGTAGCCAAGCCCCAGGATCGGTTCGGCGTCGGGCTTTTCCGGCGTCACACCGAAATGAACCGACAAGCCCGAGGCGACCGTGTACCACAAGAACACCGCCAGCCCGATCCACACCAGCGCCGAACCGAAAAACAGCCCCGGCCTGGGAAAGAAAGATTTGAACATGACTGCCTGCCCTCACTGCCCTGTTCGCTGTCTAGTCCGCCGGTGTGGAAAGGCCAGACATTTGTAACCAGGACACGCGGCTTTGATCGGCGCCTATCCCTTGGGCTTCAAGAGCCGGTCCGGCCTGAGCGTCTCGGCCGCCTTGAACAGGCCGAAGGTCTGGTTGACGTAGTTCACCGCGCCCCCGATCTGGTCCATGTAAGTGGCCAGTTCAGGTGTCTTTTCCGCTTCGATCAATTGCACCGGCCGCTCCGGCCCCTCGCCTTCGAACTGGCAGTAGAACAAGGGTTCGCCGCGCCGCAGGACGATGTCCTTTTCCGGCTCGTGCCATTCAAAGGCCCACATCAGCGGCCTTGGCCAGATGTTGACCGGAAACCGGCCACCAAAGATCGTGCCGGGCAAAGGGTCCTTGCGGTAGTGGGCAAAGGGGCCGATCTGGCTCAGATAGACCGGCTCGTCGGCGACGAACACATAGGGCAAGATCAACTGTATCGTCGGCCGCCCCGGATAGCGCCATTCCGTCTCGGCCACCATGGCCAGCACCTCGTTCAGCTTGGCAGGCCGGATGGCGCTGGCGCTGCCCGCGCGGTTGACGATCACCGCCTTGCCCTTGGCATCGCGGGCAAAACCCAGGTGCAGATCGAACGGGCAGTGGATCACGAAATAGCGGCTTTCCATCTGAACCACGGCCGGGCAGCGGCCGGCCGATTTCGCGTGGCTTTTGTCGGTGTCGCGGAAACTCAGGCGCGTGGGCGCGTCGTACAGAACGGCCTGCTTTTCCTCGGCCCGAAACCAGCCCACGGTGATCGGCCCGGACCGCGGGCCTTCTTGCGGACTGTCGTAGGTGATCGTGATCTGCATGCCCGCTCCTGCCCGTTGCCACCTTCGCGCGATGCTAGTGCGGCATGACCCCAAGTCAATCGGCGGTACCGGCAGTGGAAACCATTTCGTAAGATGCGCGTGGTTAATTCGGGTGGTCGGTCCAGAAGGAAACGCACGATGCCCACGCCGCCAGTCATTCCCGCACCGAAATGCGCGCCGCACCTCACGATCGCATCGACCCTCGTCAGCCGCCGTGGGCGCTGATCATGCGCATCCTGTCCGCCCGCGCCACCACCATTCGTGTCATTCGTGCCGCCCGGTCTGTCGAGGCGGTTATCGTCCTGCGGCTTGATCTCGGGGACGGCAAGGCGGTCGACCACCGTGTGCCCGTATCGGCACCCATCGCGGCGCCCGGTGCTGCACCGCTGAAAGAAAGGCTGATCGCTTCGGCCAAGCTGATCCTCGCCATGTCGCCGGTCGCCGGCCCGGTCGAAGAGGCCGTGATGACGCGGAACGCAGCTTAGGGACAAGGCGCACTTGCCGCTCGACCCGCTTGACAGCGCCCATCCTGGTGCCGCATCAGGCCGCGACGCGGAAAGGAAAGCCCCATGACCAAAGCTGACGACCGCCTGATCGTGGCGCTGGATGTGCCGAATGCTGTCGCCGGGCTCGCGCTTGCCGAACGGCTGGGCGACGCGGTCAGCTTCTACAAGATCGGTCTTGGCATGTTGACGGGCGGCGGGCTGGCGCTGGCCAACGAACTCAAGGCCGAACACGGCAAGCGCATCTTTCTTGACATGAAGCTGTTCGACATCGGCGCCACCGTCGAGGCCGCGGTGCGCGGCCTTGCCGCCTATGATCTCGATTTCCTGACCGTCCATGGCGACCCGCATGTAGTGCGCGCCGCCAAAGAAGGCGCATCCGGCAAACCACTCAAGATCCTTGCCGTAACCATCCTCACCTCGCTTGACCGCGCCGACCTTGACGCCGGAATGATCCGCGCCGGTGATATCGCCGAAATCACCACCGAGCGCGCCCGGCGCGCGCTCGGTGCCGGGGCCGACGGCGTGATCGCCAGCCCGCAAGAGGCCGCGCTAATCCGCGCCCTGCCCGAGGCAACCGGGAAACTGATCGTCACCCCCGGCGTCCGCCTGGCTGGCAGCCCCCCGGGTGATCAAAAGCGCATCGCCACCCCGGCCGAGGCCATCGCCAAGGGAGCGGACCACATCGTCGTCGGCCGCCCGATCTGGGCCGCGGCTGACCCGAGAGGGGCGGCCGAAGCGGTGCTGGCCAACCTTGCCTGATCGACGGCACCGGCCGGGCTTCAGTTGTCGTTCACATCATGCTCATAGATCTTGACGTTGTCCTTCGGCAGCCCGAACAGCGCCCGGAACACCAGCCATGCGGCAAGCGAGGCCAGAGCGAATACCAGAATCAATGCCGGAACCGTGCCGCCAAGCAGGCCGAACGAAATCAGGATGCCGGTCAGCACCGCGCCAGCCGCAAACCCTAAAAGCACATATCCTGACACCATGATCTCGAGAATCGCCAAAACCACGCCGGCCGCGATCCAGACCCACCATTGCTGCCACAGCTCCATCAGACCCGCCCTTTCAGCATCCGGAACGCATCGCCAAAGGCCTCGAGCGCCTGCGCAGGCACGATGATCGTCTGCTTGCCGGCACCCTGACCCACCGCCGTCAGGGCCTCGACCTGCTTCAGCGCCACCTGATACTGTGCCGCCTCGATCCCGTTTTCCTTGATCGCCACGGCGATGGTCGAGGTGGCATAGGCCTCGGCGTCGGCCAAAACCCGGCGCGCCTTGGCGCCCTGCTCGGCCGCATAAAGCTCGGCATCCGCATTCAATTCCACCGACCGCTTCTTGCCCTCCGCTTCTGTCACCTGCGCGCGCCGCGCCCTTTCGGCGTTCAGCTGTTGCAGCATGGCCGCCCGCGTCGCCTCGTCCAGGTTCACATCCAGAATCTCGGCCCGCGTCACCTCGATCCCCCAGTCGTCGACCATCGCGCGCACATGTTCACGGATGTGCGCGGTCAGTTCGCTGCGGTTCGACTGCACCTGGTCCAGCTCCATCTTGCCGATTTCGCTGCGCACGATCCCAGCCACCGTCGTCGCAATCGCCCCGTCCACGTCACGGATCCGGTAGACGGTCTTTTCCGGCTCGGTGATGCGGTAAAAGACACTGGTTTCGACCTTGACCAGCACGTTGTCCGTGGTGATCGCGTCCTGGTGTGCCGTCGGCAGTTGCCGTTCAAGTATAGAGACCTTGTGGGCCACCCGGTCCAGGAACGGCACGATGAAGTTAATCCCCGGCCCCAGAACCGCCCGCAAGCGCCCGAACCGCTCGACCACATGCTTTTCCGATTGCGGAACGATCCTGACGCCCAGCCAGACGCACAGGATGATGAAGGCCGCTATGGCCAGAAACACGGCATTGCCGCCCAGGATTTCGTTGCCGCCCATCTGGTCCTCCTCGGGTAGGTCACGCCATAGATGAGCACAATTCCGCCGTTAGGCAACCCTCGCGGGTCCGCATGCGCTAATCGCGGCGGGTGGCAAGCAGCGCGGCCAGACCCTCGCGGAAGGTGGGAAAGGCCAGTCGCACGCCCAGATCGTGCTTGATCCGGTCGTTCCGCACCCGTTTCGATTCCGAATAGAAGCTGCGGGCAAGCGCAGTCATGTCGGCCTGATCGAACGGAACCTCTGGCGGCGGCGGCAGGCCCACAAGCCGTGCGGCATGGCGCAGCACGTCCTCGGGCGGTGACGGATCGTCGTCGCAGACATTGTAGGCCGTGCCCGGTGTGGGCCGCGAGATCGACGCGGCAAGGGCCGTGGCAATATCGTCCACATGGATGCGGCTCATGAATTGGCCAGGCTTCAGGATCAGTCGCGCGCTGCCATCGCGAACCTTTTCAAAGGGGCCGCGGCCGGGGCCGTAAATTCCCGCCAGCCGGAAGATATGCAGCGGCAGCCCCGTCGCAGTGGAAAGCGCCCGCCAGTCCCGTTCGGCCGCGACCCGCCAGCGCCCGCGCTCGGTCGTGGCGTTCAGGGGAGTCGCCTCGTCCACCCAGCCGCCTTGATGGTCGCCATAAACCCCGGTTGTCGAAAGATATCCGGCCCAGCGGATATGTGGTGTGGCGGCGGCGATATCTTCTCGATGCGCCGCCAGAACCGGGTCGCCCCCCGCCCCGGGCGCGATCGAGATCAGAAGATGTGTCGCCTGGGCAAGCGCCGGCAGCGGCGATTCGCCCGGCCAGATCAGCGGCGCCACCCCCTGGGCTGCCAGAACCCGGGCCTTTTCGGCGCTGCGGGTGGTGCCGATCACACGCCAGCCCAGCGGGATCAAGCGGGTCGACAAGGCCTGTGCGGTATAGCCATGGCCGAAAATGAGGAGCGTGCTTTCCATGGCCGCACTATCCGCGCGCCATCGCCCCGGCACAAGCGGCGGCTTGACGCGCCAAGGCCGGATATGCGCGTATCAGCCATGCCTGACAACTATCCCGGCCTCGAAAACGCCTATGCGATGAAGACGCCCGACGATTCGCGGCGGCTTTATGGGGAATGGGCTGGAACCTATGACGACGATTTCGTGGCCGTGCAGCGCTATCGCTTGCCGATCCTGGTGGCCGAAGTCTTTCATGCGGCGGGCGGCGAAGGGCCGATTCTTGATGTGAGGGCAGGCACCGGCCTGTGTGGCCTGCGGTTTGCGCAACTGGGTGTCGGGCCGATCGACGGGGTGGACATTGCGCCGGAAATGCTGGCGGTAACCGCAGAAAAGCGGGTCTATTTCAGCTTTTTTTGAAGGCGATGTGACTGGGCGGCTCGATTGCACCGACGCGCGGTATCGGGGCATCGTCAGTTCGGGGACCTTCAGCTCGGCCATGTCGGCCCCAGTGGCTTGGCCGAGTTGCTGCGCATCGCGGCACCGGGGGCGCTGTTCGCTCTGTCGGTCAATTCCGCCCATTATCTTAGTGCGGGATTTGAAAAGTATTTGGCGGGCCTTTCCGGCCGAATTAGCCCGCCCGACCTGCCCGAAGTCGCCATCTACGGGTCCGAAGCTGACCCCACACACCGGAACGACCGCGCGGTCCTCGTCACCTTCCGCAAACTTTAGCCGGATGACCGGTCGACATGGCCCAGATCGCGGCCCGGGGCGATACGGTCACGAACCATCTGTTTCAGCGTCTTCGCGTCCGGAAACCCGCCGTCGCGCTTGCGTTCCCAGATCAGATTGGCATCGAGCCGTATCTCGAAAATGCCGCCTGTGCCGGGGATGAGCGTGACCGCGCCAATGTCGCTGGCAAAGGTCGAAAGCACCTCTTGGGCCATCCAGGCCGACCGCAAAAGCCAGTTGCACTGGGTGCAGTAGGTTATCGAAAGCATGGGCGCGGGCATCCGTTGACCCCTTCTGACTGTTCGGCATTGTCTTATCCGAGGTCACAACCCCGAAAAACCGGGAAGTTTGTTGATTGGTTTGCCAAGACGCCCTCGCCGCCGGTTGACGAAGTCGGCCCGACGGGAGAGTGTCTGTCAAGTGTCGCCGAACGCTTGGCGTTTTGCCGTGGCGGCAAGAGATGTTATTGTCCTTGCGACTTTCAGGAAAAATCCCATGCGCAGAATCTCTGTCCCGCTCGTTGCTCTCGCCCTGGCGCTGGCACTTCAACCCGTTGCGGCATTGGCCTATATCGGACCGGGCGTCGGTGCCGGTGCGATCGGGGCGGTGCTTGGTGTGATCGGCTCGATCTTTCTCGCGATCTTTGCGGTCATCTGGTATCCGATCAAGCGCCTGATCAAGGGGCGCAAGAAATCGGCGCCTGTGGCCGGCAAGGCCCAATCCAAGTAATGCTGTTCTGGTTTCTGGTCATCGTCGCGGCGATTCTCGCCAGCGAGGCGTTCGTGCGCCTGCCGGTGATGGCCCGAATCCAGGGCGTGGCGGCCTATTCGCAAAAGGCGATGCGGGTGCTGCAATCCAAGCGGATTTCCGACCATTGGAAGGAACGGATCCTGCCCGCCTACGCGCTGCGGATCGGCGGCGGGTCGGTCATGTTCTTCGTGATGCTCTGCGCCGCCCTTTTGCCCGTGGCGGCGGCCGGGCTTCTCTATCCCGGCGGCCTGCGCGCCTGGTCCGAGGCGTTGATCAGCATCTCGGCCATAGTCGTCATGTCGGTAGTGTCGCTTGGCTATATCTGGCTACGGCTGCAAATTCCCTCTGGACCCGAGGCGGGTTACTCCCGCCTTGATCAGTTCCTGCACCGCCTGGCGCTGGCGTCGCCGGTCAGGGGCGAGATGATCCATGATATCGAGCGCGGCGCCTTCTTGAGATCAGCGCCCGAAGATACCGGGCGGCATGTGTTTGTCACCGGCCTGGCGCGTGCTGGCACCACGATCCTGATGCGGGAAATCCACCGCACGGGCCAGTTCGGGTCGCTCACCTACGCAGATATGCCTTTCGTTCTGGCTCCGAACCTTTGGGCTAGGCTCTCGGCCAAGGGCCAGAAGCCCGGTGTCAGGGCCGAACGCGCGCACGGCGACGGGATCGAGGTCGATACCCAAAGCCCCGAGGCGCTGGACGAGGTGTTCTGGCGGACTTTCGATGGCGGGGCCTATATCGCCGACGACGGCTTGCACCCGCACACACCCGACACCGATCTGATCGGCAGCTACCGCGATCTTATCCGCCTTGTCCTGCGCAAGACCGCCACCACGCGCTATGTGTCGAAGAACAACAACAATATCCTGCGGCTCGGGGCGCTGGCCCAGGCGATGCCCGATGCGCACTTCCTGGTGCCGTTGCGCCAGCCACCCGACCACGCCGCGAGCCTTCTGAAACAGCATCAGCGGTTTCTGAACGCCGGGCCGTTCGTGCGTGACTATATGACCTGGCTTGGTCATCACGAGTTCGGCGCAACCCACTGCCCCTTCCGGTTTGGCGATACGCCAACCGGCGATCCGATGACCCTCGATTACTGGCTGCATCAATGGATCAGTGTCTATTCCGCCCTGGATGCGGTCGAGGCGACGATGGAGAACGTCTGTTTCGTGCCCTATGAGGCGCTGAGCGCGGACCCGGCGGTCTGGCAGGCGGTGGCCGGCCGGATCGGGGTCACGGCCGGAGCCGCGGCCGAACTGCGCCCGGTGCCCGACAAGGCCCCCGGCGCGCATGACGCAGCCGTTGGCGCCGAAGCGGCCGCCCTTCATGCAAAGCTTGCAGCGCGGGGATTTGCCAAGCTTGGGTTACCATATTGAAGAGCGGAGTTCTTTCAACCACCGCCTGAAGATTGCCCTGCCAATCCCCTTGCGGCCGTCCTGCCGATCTGGCAAATTTTGGCATGAAAACACATGTTCCCCCCCTGATTTCCTGGCCCGATGCCGCCCGCCGCCTGGTCGCGGTGGCCGCAGGCCGCGCCCCGGCCGATATGGTCATCCGCAATGGCCAGTGGGTCAATGTCCACACGCGTGAAATATTGCCCAACCACGACATCGCCATCGCCGAGGGGCGCTTTGCTGCTATAGCGCCCGAGCTGTCTTATGCAATCGGGCCTGACACCGAAGTGATTGACGCGGCCGGCTGCTACATGATCCCGGGCCTTTGCGACGGGCATATGCATATCGAAAGCGGCATGCTGACCCCCGCCGAGTTCGCCGCCGCCGTAATCCCGCATGGCACCACGACCATGTTCACCGACCCCCACGAAATTGCCAACGTGCTGGGCCTTGAAGGCGTGCGGATGATGCATGACGAGGCGCTGATGCAGCCGGTCAACATCTTTACCCAGATGCCGTCCTGCGCCCCGTCGGCGCCCGGGCTCGAGACGACCGGGTTCGAGATCGGCCCTGACGATGTGGAGCAGGCGATGCGCTGGCCCGGCATCGTCGGCCTGGGCGAGATGATGAATTTCCCCGGGGTGGTGGCTGGCAGCCAGCAGATGCTGGCCGAGATCGCCGCGACCCAGCGGGCCGGCAAGACCGTTGGAGGGCACTATGCCAGCCCGGATCTGGGCCGGGCATTCCTGGCTTACGCCGCCGGAGGGCCGGCCGACGATCACGAAGGCACCTGCGAGGCAGACGCGATTGCCCGCGTGCGGCAGGGCATGCGGTCGATGATGCGACTGGGGTCGGCCTGGTATGACGTTGAAACCCAGATCACGGCGATCACCCAAAAGGGGCTCGATCCGCGCAATTTCATCCTTTGTACCGACGATTGCCATTCCGGCACCCTGGTCAACGAAGGCCATATGAACCGGGTTCTGCGCCATGCGATTGCCTGCGGTTGCGACCCTTTGGTGGCGCTGCAGATGGCCACGATCAACACCGCCACGCACTTCGGGCTCGAGCGCGAAGTGGGCTCTATTGCGCCGGGCCGGCGGGCAGATGTGATCCTGACATCGGACCTGAAGACCCTGCCCATCGAGCAGGTGATCGCGCGCGGCGTGACCGTGGCGCGCGATGGCAGCATCACTGTTACATGCCCGCATTATGACTGGCCGACAAAGGCGCGTGCAACGGTGCACATGGGCCGAGAAAAGGTAGCCGGGGATTTCATCATCCGTGCGCCGGAAGGGCAGGAACGGGTGACGGCGCGGGTGATCGGCATGGTCGAAAATCAGGCGCCTACAAAGGCGCTGAGCCGGGAATTGGCCGTTCGGGGCGGAATTGTCGAACCCGACGCCGATCAGGACGTGGCGCAGATCGCGCTGGTCGAACGGCACCGCGCAACCGGGCATGTGACCAACGCGCTGGTGTCAGGCTTCGGTTATCGGGGGCAGATGGCCATGGCCTCGACCGTGGCGCACGACAGCCACCATATGATCGTGGTCGGCACGGATCGCGCCATGATGGCCGCCGCCGCCAACCGGCTGGCCGAGATTGGCGGCGGGATCACGGTCTGGAAGGAGGGGGCCGAGATCGCGCAGGTGCCCCTACCGATCGCCGGCCTGATGTCCGACCGCCCGGCGGCAGAGGTGGCGGCCAAGGCCACGCGCATGGTCGAAGCGATGGCCGAGTGCGGCTGCACGCTCAACAACGCCTACATGCAGCATTCGCTTCTGGCGCTGGTGGTTATCCCCGAGTTGCGGATTTCCGATCTTGGGCTTGTCGATGTCACGCAATTCAAGCTCACGGAGCTTTTTCAATGAACGCCGCCAAAGTCCCGCCGGTGCTGACACCGCCCGCGCCCGCACCCGAGGCCTTTCTCGATGCCGCGACTGCGGTTGCCCGGCTCGAAGCGCTTTACGCCCAGGCGACACGCTTTCTTTTCGACCATTTCAGCGAAACCCTGCGGGGCAACCGCCCGGTCGGCAGGGTTCGTGCCTTCTACCCCGAGGTGCGCATCACCTCGACCAGCCACGCGACCGCCGACAGCCGGATGAGCTTTGGTCATCTCGCGGTGCCGGGAACCTACGTGGCCACCATCACCAGGCCCGATCTTTTTCACGACTATCTGGTTCAGCAGCTCGACCTTTTGATCCGCAATCATTCCGTGCCGGTCATGGTCGGGCCGAGCACGACACCGATCCCGGTGCATTTCGCCATGGCGTCGAACCCGGGCATCGCCGTGCCGCAAGAGGGTGTTCTCGACTTTCCGCTTCGCGATGTCTTCGACGTGCCCGACCTCACCACGACCAACGATGATATCGTCAATGGAACCGCGCGCCCGAACGCCGACGGGTCGGGGCATCTGGCACCCTTCACGGCCCAGCGGGTCGATTATTCTCTGGCCCGGCTGTCGCACTATACCGCAACCGACGCGGACCATTTCCAGAACCATGTCCTGTTCACCAACTACCAGTTCTATGTGAACGAATTCGAGGTTCTGGCGCGCGCGATGCTGGCCGATCCGTCAAACGGCTATACTAGCTTCGTCGCCCCCGGAAACGCCGAAATCACCCGGCCTGACGCGGTGATCCCCGATCGGGGCCGGTTGCCGCAAATGCCTACCTATCACCTGAAACGGCCGGGCGGGCAGGGGATAACCCTGGTAAATATCGGTATCGGCCCGTCGAACGCCAAAACCGCCACCGATCATATCGCCGTTCTGCGCCCCCATGCCTGGCTGATGGTCGGCCATTGCGCCGGCCTGCGCAACAGCCAGAGCCTGGGCGATTTTGTTCTCGCCCACGCCTATGTCCGCGAAGACCATGTGCTCGACGCCGATCTGCCGGTCTGGATCCCCATTCCCGCACTCGCCGAAATCCAGATCGCCCTGCAAGAGGCGGTCGCCGACGTGACCAAGCTCGAAGGGTTCGAACTGAAGCGCATCATGCGCACCGGCACCGTGGCCACCATCGACAACCGCAACTGGGAACTGCGCGACAAATCCGGCCCGGTTCAGCGCCTGTCGCAATCGCGCGCCATCGCGCTTGATATGGAAAGCGCCACTATCGCCGCCAACGGCTTCCGCTTCCGCGTGCCCTACGGCACCCTTTTGTGCGTATCCGACAAGCCCCTGCACGGTGAATTGAAGCTGCCCGGCATGGCAACCGACTTTTACCGCACCCAGGTCAGTCGCCATCTGTTGATCGGCGTCAGGGCGATGGAGTTGCTGCGCGAGATGCCGCTGGAACGTATTCACAGCCGCAAACTGCGTAGCTTCGAGGAAACAGCTTTCCTCTGACGCCGGGGAAATCCGCACAATCAGGCGAAAAGCGCTTGCTTTGGGCCCCGAAGTGATGTGATTCACCACTACCGGCTGCGAAAAGCCACGAATGACCCCCAACAGACGGGGCCAGAGAGGAGACAGACATGTCCAAACAATTGACCAAGACCCAACTGGTGGCTGCAATGGCCGAAGAAATGAACGCCGACAAGAAAACCGCTTCGGCGGCGCTTGACGCGCTGGCCGCGGTCGTCGCGCGCGAAGTCGCCGCTGGCGGCGCCGTCACACTGCCCGGCGTCGGCAAGGTCGTCTGCCGCGCCCGCCCCGAGCGTCAGGTGCGCAACCCGGCCACCGGCGAAACCATGACCAAACCCGCCGACAAGGTTGTGAAGATCTCGATCGCCAAGGCGCTGAAAGACAGCGTCAACGGCTGAGCGCGGGGCCGCATGGCGCCGTTGCCGCCATATCGGTAATCAGTTAGGGTCGCCCCGTGCGGCCCTTTTTTCTGCGAGGTACCGTTGGATATCCGTGCGGTTCTGATGGGCCTGGCCTTCGCGCTCATGTGGTCGTCGGCCTTTACGTCTGCCCGCATGATCGTGGCCGACGCGCCGCCGTTTGTCGCGCTCAGCCTTCGGTTCCTGATTTCGGGCGGTATCGCGATCGCCCTGGCCCTGGCGTCGGGGCAGACCTGGCGGTTGCCACGGCCCCAGTGGCGGGCGATTGCCCTGTTCGGCCTTTGTCAGAACGCACTCTATCTTGGCCTCAACTTCGTGGCGATGCAGACGGTGGAGGCGTCGCTGGCATCGATCATCGCCTCGACCATGCCGCTTCTGGTCGCCGCCCTCGGCTGGGCGTTTTATGGCCAGAAGCTGCCTCCGCTTGGCCTCGCCGGGCTTGCCGGCGGGGTCATCGGGGTGGCCGTAATCATGGGCGCGCGGCTTTCCGGGCAGATCAGCCTCGGCGGCCTGGCACTCTGCGCCGTTGCCGCGCTCGCACTCGCGGTTGCCACGCTGACCGTGCGCGGCGCGACGGCGGGCGGCAATCTTTTGATGAGCGTCGGACTTCAGATGATCGTCGGCGCTGTTCTTCTGGGTGTCACGGCCCTTCTGACCGAGACATGGGCGGTGCACTGGACCCCGCGCCTTATGGTGGCTTTCGCCTATACCACGCTCGTGCCGGGGCTGATCGCCACCTGGGTCTGGTTTCGGCTGGTCGAGCGGATTGGCGCGGTCCGCGCCGCCACGTTCCACTTCCTCAACCCGTTTTTCGGGGTGGCGGTCGCCGCAGTCTTTCTGAACGAACGTCTGCGGCTGGCCGACGGGCTGGGGGTCATGATCATCGCCGCCGGCATTCTGGCGGTTCAGCTTTCAAAACTGCCGGCACGGCAGCCGCGCGCTGCACGGGAACCGAACTAGCCGAGCGTCGATGGAAGCCGGTCAGGCGGCCACCAGACGGGCGTCATATGCCTTCGCGCGGGCCAGCGCCGGCCTTGCGTCACAACGCGCCACCCATTCGCGGATCAGCCTGTTGTCGGGCAGGAACTGCGGCAGGAACCGATAGGCCGAAGCGCAGATCAGATCGGCGGCCGAAAAGTCTGCGCCGCACAGATAGGGGCCCTTTTCCAGCGCCGCCTTCACACGGTCGGCAATCTCCTTAAGGCCGCGGTAACTGCGCGTCATGCCGGGGTGGCTCAGCCCCAGCGCTTCGGCCATCATCACGGGTTCCATCACGCCCTGATACCAGAAAAGCCAGGTGAGATAGGCGCCTCTCTCTGCGGCACCGGGTTTCGGCGCAAGGCCCGACTCCGGGAACAGCGCCGTCAGATAGAGCATGATCGCGGCGCTTTCGGTGATGACGGTGCCGTCGTGGATCAGCGCCGGCACCTTGCCCTCCGGGTGCGGGTTGCCCAGATCGCGCCGCCCGGTGCCGTCGTTGCGCAACACATCGACCGGTTCTATGTCGATCCTGTCCCAGATGCTCATCTCGTCGATCAGCATGAGAATTCGGGTCGAGCGGGTATTGGGTGCGTGAATAAGGGTCAGCATGGAAACCTCCTTGGCTGGATGCGATAGCTGAACTATGATCCAGTCGTCCTGTCAGAAGCTGTCAGCAGCGATGCCCCGGTCCGACCGCCTTTTCCGTCTTCTGACCGCCCTGCGCGCCTTGCCGCAGCCGGTCACCGCCGCCCGCCTGGCGGACGAGACCGGCGTTTCGCCCCGCACCCTATACCGCGACATAGATGCCCTGCGCGCCGGGGGCGCGCTTATCGACGGAGCGGCGGGCTTTGGCTATACGCTGACGGAAGATCCCGCCTTGCCACCCCAGATGTTCACTCGACTCGAGGTAGAGGCGCTGGTCCTCGGCCTGGCCGAGGTGCGGCTGGCGGGCGATCCGGCACTGACCAGGGCTTCGGACGCCGCGCTCGCCAAGATCATCGCCACCCTGCCCGAACGTGTGCAACGGCAGGCGATCCATACCGCACAACAGGTTTACCGGTTCGAAGGCCGCCCGCCCGCACCCCCGCATCTGGCTGTCATCCGCGAGGCCTGCTGGGACGAACGCGCGCTGGATATCGACTACCGGGACCGCTACGACACACAGACCCGCCGGCGCATCTGGCCGCTGTCGGTGGTCTTTCTCGACCGGACGCTGATGTGCCTCGCCTTCTGCACGCTTCGGCAGGATTTTCGCCGCTTCAACCTGGGTGCCATGTCGGCTGTTACCCCGACAGACATCTTCTTCCGCCCGCGGCGGGTGGCGATGTTGCGCGAGTTCGTCAAGCAGCTGAAAGAGGCGACCCGAAAGCCGGCCTGAACCCTACCAGTCTGGTGCCGGCACATGCAGTTCCTGCGCAAGATCGGCCAGATAACGTCGCATGGTATCCGCCCGTTCTTCCGCCATCCTGCGGCCCGTTGCGGTCAGCATGGTTTCGGGTAGCCGCATCAGCTTGACCTGGAAGTGGTCGAGCGCAAAGGTGCCATCATCCGCCGTCCTGACCCGCGCAAAAGGATCGTCCGGTGCAAACAGGGCGCGGCCCAGCGCCCCCGAAACCGCGAAGCAGCGCGCAATTCCCACGGCCCCCATGGCTTCCAGCCGATCGGCATCGCGCAAGACCCTGGCCTCGGCGAAAAGCGGCTCTGTCGCACTGGAAAAGCTGTGCGCTTCGATCGCGTGCCGCGCGATGGCTATCTCGCGCGCGCTCAGCCCCAGCGCCTCCATGATCGGCCCGGCCGTCGTGGCACTCTGGGTGGCGGCACGGGCGCGGTCGGGGTGATCCTTGGGAACTGCCACCAGGTCGTGCAGATAGGTCGCCGCCATCAGGGCCGCCGATGGCTGCATCCCTTCACCCATGGCGATGGTGCGGGCATTCACCCAGACCCGGTCGGCATGGGCCAGATCGTGCGCCACGTCTCCTGGGCCCAGAACCTCGGCCAGAACCGACCTCAGCGCGGCACGCAGTTCGGCCGGCGTCATCGGCCGATCCGCCCGCGCCTGGCGCCGGTCTGGCCCCGGTCGAGCAGGATATGGTCGAGGATCACACAGGCCAGCATCGCCTCGCCCACCGGAACCGCTCGAATACCAACGCAGGGGTCGTGGCGGCCCTTGGTCACCACGTCGGTCTCGTCGCCCGCGACAGTCACCGACCGCCGCGGGGTCAGGATCGACGACGTGGGCTTGACCGCGAACCGGCAGACGACCTCTTGGCCGGTCGAAATGCCGCCCAGAATACCGCCAGAATGGTTGGCCAGAAACTCCGGCCCGTCCGCCCCCATGCGGATTTCGTCGGCGTTCTCGACCCCGGTCAGCTCGGCCGCCCCCATGCCGGCGCCTATCTCGACCCCCTTGACCGCGTTGATCGACATCATCGCGGCCGCGAGATCGGCGTCGAGCTTGCCATAGATCGGGGCGCCAAGGCCGGCCGGAACGCCCCGGGCCACCACCTCGATCACCGCGCCCACGGAATTCCCGTCACGGCGCAGCGCGTCAAGCTCGCCGGCCCAGGCCGCCGCTGCCACCGCGTCGGGGCACCAGAACGGATTCCTCTCGATCTCGGCCAGATCGAAATGCGCGCGGTCGGCCCGGTGCCGGCCCATCTGCACCATGTAGCCCTGCAACGCGATTTCCGGGGCGATCATCTTCAGCGCCTCGCGCGCCACCCCGCCTGCCGCCACCCGTGCCGCAGTTTCGCGCGCGCTCGACCTGCCGCCCCCGCGCGGATCGCGGATCCCGTATTTCTGCCAGTAGGTGATGTCGGCATGACCCGGCCGGAAGCTCTGGGCAATCTCGCCGTAATCCTTCGACCGCTGGTCGGTGTTCTCGATCATCAACTGGATGGGCGTTCCCGTCGTGCGTCCCTCATAGACCCCCGACAGGATCTTCACCTCGTCGGGTTCGCGCCGCTGAGTGGTGAACTTGTTCTGCCCCGGCTTCCTGCGGTCGAGCCAGTGCTGGATCATCCCCGGCTCCAGCGACACCCCCGGCGGGCAGCCATCCACGGTGGCCCCGAGCGCAGGCCCGTGGCTCTCCCCCCAGGTGGTGACACGGAAGAGATGACCGAAGGTATTAAGGCTCATGCGCGGCTCCTGTGCTGCCAATGGGCATAAAGGAGCGCAGGGCATCGCTCAAGGTTTCCCTGCCCCGGCGCCTTCATTGTAGTCCAATTATCCCGGGGTGAGCCCCCGGGCTGGCCCGGGGACGAGGGGCAGCGCCCCTTTTGCCCTTGCGCGCGCCGGCCCCGTTGCTATGGTGCCCCTCACCTCGGGGTGCCCTTGAACAGGGCTGAGATGCGAAAGCGGACCCGTTGAACCTGAACCGGTTAAGACCGGCGGAGGGAAGGTAGGCGCGACCGCCCATCCCCCATCTCCGCCCGCCTGACCATTGGAGGATGAGATGAGACATTTTCTGATGATCGCGGGTCTTGTTGCGGCCACTTCGGTGGCGGCGGCGGACAAGCCCGTGCTGACTGTCTATACCTACGACAGTTTCGTTGCCGACTGGGGCCCCGGCCCGGCGGTCAAAAAGGCGTTCGAGGCGACCTGCGACTGCGATCTTGCGTTCGTCAGCGCCGGTGACGGGGCCGCCCTTCTGTCGCGCCTGCTTCTGGAAGGCAAAGACACCAAGGCCGATGTCGTTCTGGGTCTTGACACCAACCTGACTGCCAAGGCGGCCGCCAGCGGGCTCTTCGCCCCCCATGCGCCGGTTGCCGAAAAGTTCGACCTGCCGGTCGCGTGGGACGATCCGATCTTCGTGCCATACGACTGGGGCTATTTCGCTTTTGTCTATGACAAGACCAAGGTCAAGACAGTGCCGCACGACTTCAAGGAATTGGCCGCGTCCGACCTCAAGATCGTCATCGAGGATCCACGCTCATCCACACCCGGCCTCGGGCTGCTATTGTGGGTCAAGTCGGCTTATGGCGCCAAGGCAGGCGACATCTGGAAATCACTCGCCCACAATATCGTCACGGTCACTCCGGGCTGGGACGCGGCCTATGACATGTTCCTGAAAGGCGAGGCGGACATGGTCCTGTCCTATACCACATCGCCGGCCTATCACCTGATCTCGGAAAAGGATGACAGCAAGGCGGCGGCACCCTTCTCGGAAGGGCACTACCTTCAGGTCGAAGTTGCGGCCAAGGTGGCGGGCACCCATCAGGGGGCGTTGGCCGATCGGTTCCTGGCCTTCATGACCACCCCGGCCTTTCAGGGGCTGATCCCGGAAACCAACTGGATGTATCCGGCGGTAACCCCGCCTGAAGGGCTGCCCAAGGGTTTCGAGACGCTGATCCAGCCGGTGAAGGCCCTGTTGATGAGCGACAAGGACGCGGCGGCTGCAACCCCGGCGGCGGTGACGGAATGGCAAGCCGCGCTTTCCAGATAGCGCCACGGACCGTCGCCGGGGGGGCGGCACTTGCAACCCTCGCGGCGCTTTGCGTGGGCTCGCTCGGCGCAGTCGTCTGGCGCGCGCAGGGCTTTGCTGCGCTTGGGCCGCAGGATTGGCCGGCGCTGCGCTTTACCGTCCTGCAGGCGTCCCTGTCGGCGTTGATCAGTGTCGGGTTTGCGGTTCCCGTGGCGCGCGCGCTGGCGCGGCGGCGGTTTCCCGGCGACCGTGCGCTGATCGCCCTTATGGGGTTGCCGTTCATCCTGCCAGTAATCGTCGCGGTCATGGGCCTGATCGCGGTCTTTGGCCGGTCGGGTATTGTCAACGCCGCGCTCGGGACGGCCGGCCTGCCACCGGTCAGCATCTATGGCTTGCAGGGCGTGCTTGTTGCCCATATCTTTCTCAACATGCCGCTTGCCGTGCGGTTGATCCTGAACGGCTGGTCCGCCATTCCTGCCGAACGGTTCCGCCTTGCCGCCTCGCTTGGCTTTGGCCCCCGCGATATGGCCCGCTGGATCGAGCGGCCGATGCTGCGCGCCACCCTGCCGGGCGTAGCTCTGGCAATCTTCCTCATCTGCCTCACCAGCTTCACCGTCGCCCTGACGATGGGCGGCGGGCCGCGCGCCACAACGCTGGAACTGGCGATCTATCAGGCCTTCCGGTTCGAGTTTGACCTGGCCCACGCGGCAAGCCTGGCCAGCCTGCAGATGGCAGTGTCGTTCGGCGCGGCCCTGATCGGGTTGGGAGCGCTCAGGCGCGACAGTCTGGGCGCGGGCCTTGACCGCCGAGCCGAGCGGTGGGACGCGGGGGCGCCGGTCTTGCGTCTGCTCGACACGGCCTGGTTGGGGGCCGCGGCGCTGTTCCTGTCGGTGCCGATCATCCTGGTCATGGGCTCGGGTCTGCCGTTGCTGACCAATCTGCCCGCCTCGGTCTGGCCGGCAGCGGCTCGGTCGGTCGTGGTCGCGGTTTCCGCAGCGGCGCTCAGTGTCTCGCTCGCGCTGTCGATCGCCCTGATGATCGCCGCCCTGCCGCGGCGCGCCGGGCTGATCGCCGATGCGGTAGCGATGCTGATGCTAACCGCTTCGCCGCTTGTGCTCGGGACCGGCCTGTTCCTGATCCTGCGCGGGTTTGCCGACCCGGTGGCGCTGGCGCTTCCGGTCACGGCGCTGGTCAACGCGGCGATGGCCCTGCCCTTTTGCCTGCGCGCCATCCTGCCCGCCCTCAGCGAGATCGAGACAAACTATGCCCGCCTTGCCGCGAGCCTCGATCTGACCGGGTTTGCCCGCCTGCGCCTTCTGATCCTGCCGCGCCTGCGCCGCCCCCTTGGCTTTTCGACCGGCCTTGCCGCCGCCCTGTCGATGGGCGACCTTGGGGTGGTTGCGCTTTTTGCCGATCCGGCGCGCGCGACGCTGCCGATGCAGGTCTACGGGCTCATGTCGGCCTACCGGAGCAATCAGGCGGCGGCGGCAGCGTTGTTGCTGATGGGCCTGAGTTTTACCCTGTTCTGGGTGTTCGACCAGTGGGGACGCCGCGATGCTTGAACTTGACCATCTGGTGATCCGTCAGGGCGATTTCACACTTGCCGCCGATCTGGCCATTTCGGCGGGGGAGATTGCCGCCATCATCGGCCCCTCGGGCGCGGGCAAGTCGACCCTGCTGGCCTCGATCGCCGGTTTCGTGCCGTTGGCCGGGGGCCGGGTGCTGTGGCGCGGTCAGGATCTGCGCCCGCTGCCGCCCGGCAGGCGGCCATTGTCGATACTCTTTCAGGACCAGAACCTGTTCGGCCATCTGACGGTCGCACAAAACCTCGGCCTTGGCCTGCGCACCGATCTGCGCCTTTCGGACAAGGAGCGCGCACAGGTCGACCGGGTGCTGGGTCGTGTCGGACTTGCTGGTCTCGGCCCGCGCCGGCCGGCCGACCTGTCGGGCGGCCAGCAAAGCCGCGTGGCACTTGCCCGCGCCCTGCTGCGCGCCCGGCCGCTTTTGCTCCTCGACGAGCCCTTCGCAGCCCTTGGCCCGGCGCTGAAGGCCGAAATGCTTGGTCTGGTGCGCGAGATCGCGGCCGAAACCGGCACGACCGTGCTGATGGTCAGCCATGACCCGACCGACGCGCGCCTCATTGCCGGCACTTGTGTTCTGGTGGCCGAAGGGCGGGCGCTGCCGCCGGTGCCAACCGCGGCCTTTCTCGACAACCCGCCGGCAGCATTGGAAGCCTATCTCGGAAAATGAAAACGCGCCCCGCAATGGGGCGCGCTTCAGTCGGCCAAAGGGCCTAAATCAGCTGTTTTCCTTGCCCTTGACCGGCGCCCAGAGCCGCTTGTTGGTCAGGTAGAGCAGAGTGGCAAAGAGCCCAAGGAACAGAACGATCAACAGGCCCCATTCCTTGCGCGCCATCATATGCGGCTCGGCCGCCCACATCAGGAACGCCGACACGTCCATCGCCATATGGTTCACGTCGTTGGGCGAGCCATCGGCGAATGTCACCTGACCGTCCGACAGCGGTTTCGGCATCGCTATCCAGCTTCCCGGCGCCATGCGGCCGACCTCGTGCTTTTCGGTTACCTTGGTCACGGTGCCGTCGGGGTTCACCTTGTCGGTGGTGGTCTCTTCGTAAACCTTGCAGGAATCCGGGTAGCCACCCGGCCCGAAGGCGGTGTTGTAGTTGCCGGGGAAATCCTTCGGCGCGCAAGCTGGCGGCTCTTCAAAGCCGTTCAGGATCGCATGGATATATTCCGGCCCGCCGATCCCGTAGAGGATCTGGTTTATCCCGAGGTTGTAGGGCCCGTGGAATGCCGCCCGCGCCTTGGCCATGAGGCTGAGGTCGGGCGCACTTGCCGTCGTCACCACCGGGAACTTGTCGGAAGGCTCCAACGGCCGGTAGGCATTCTTGGCCGAATCGAAGAGCTGCGGGTTGGCCGGCTCATCGTTGATCGGGAAGGCCTTGGCATAGGCGCGCACCTGATCTTCCGGCAGATGCGGCCCGCCCTCGTCGGCGAGCGAGCCGATGGCGACGAACTTCATCCCGTGGCAGGCAGAGCAGACCTCGGTATAGACCTGCAGGCCGCGCTGAAGCTGATGTTCGTCGAACTTGCCGAAGGGGCCTTCGAACGAAAAGGCCACATCCGGAATTTCCGGCCCTTCGTTGGCCATTGCCGCGCCTGCCGACAAAGCCAGGGCGGAAATGGCGGTGATTGCGATTTGTCTCAGCATCTCAATCGTTCCTTTCCGTCACTCGGCTGCGTGGGTCTTGGCGCCGTAGTGCGCATTGAAGTCATCCTCGATGGTCGCCGGTTGCGGCAGCGGCTTTTCGATCACCCCGAGAATCGGCAGGATCACCAGGAAGTACGCGAACCAGTAGGCCGCGGCGATCAGCGAAATCCACCCGGTCAGCGCGGTCGGCACCTGGGAACCGACCCACATCAGGACCAGGAAGTCGATCACCAGCAGCCGGAACCACCATTTGAACATCGGCCGGTACTGCCCCGAGCGCACCGATGACGTGTCAAGCCACGGCACCAGCGCCATCACCGCAATCGCGCCGAACATCGCCAGAACGCCGAAGAACTTGGCGTCGATGATGCCGAACGACAGGAAATGGGTCAGCTCGACAATCTTCACGTCCTGGGTGAAGGCGCGCAGGATTGCGTAGAAGGGCAGGAAATACCATTCCGGCACGATATGCGCCGGTGTCGCCAGCGGGTTAGCCTGAATGTAGTTGTCCGGGTCGCCCAGATAGTTGGGCATGAACGCGACGACCGCGAAGAAGCAGACCAGCACCACGACCAGGGCAAACACGTCCTTGATGACGAAATAGGGCCAGAAGGGCAGCGTGTCCTTTTGGGCTTCCGCCTTCGACGTGCGCCGCACTTCGACACCGGTGGGGTTGTTGTTACCCGTGGTATGGAAGGCCCAGATATGCACCACAACCAGCGCCGCGATGATGAACGGCAAAAGGTAATGCAGCGAGAAGAAGCGGTTCAGCGTTGCATTGTCGACGGCCGGTCCGCCCAGAAGCCAGTCCTGGATCGACGGGCCGACGCCGGGAATGGCGCCGAAGAGGCCGGTGATGACCGTGGCCCCCCAGAAGGACATCTGCCCCCACGGGAGAACATAGCCCATGAAGCCGGTGGCCATCATCGCCAGATAGATCAGCATCCCGATGATCCAGGTCACTTCGCGCGGCGCCTTGTAGCTGCCGTAGAAAAGGCCCCGGAAAATGTGGACATAGACCGCGAAGAAGAAAAGCGACGCGCCGTTGGCGTGAATATAGCGGAACATGTAGCCGCCGTTCACGTCACGCATGATATGCTCGACCGAGCCGAAAGCCATGGTGACCTGCGGCGTGTAGTGCATCGCCAGAACCACGCCGGTGACGATTTGCAGCGCCAGGCAGAAGGCCAGCACGATACCCCAGATCCACCACCAGTTCAGGTTCTTCGGAGTCGGGATCATCAGTGTGTCATACAAGAGCCCGACAATCGGGAGGCGCTTGTGCAGCCACTGCTCGAAGGGCGACTTGGGTTCGTAATGATCGTGCGGAATACCAGCCATCAGTCTGTCCCCCTAGCCGAGCTTGATCGTGGTTTCGGTGTCGAACTTGGCAACCGGCACCTGCAGGTTGCGCGGCGCGGGGCCTTTGCGTATCCGGCCGGCAGAATCGTATTGCGACCCGTGGCAGGGGCAGAACCAGCCGCCGAAATCACCCTGATTGCCCAGCGGCACGCAGCCGAGATGGGTGCAGACCCCCATCATCACCAGCCAGTGGCCGTCCTTGTCGAGCGCGCGATTTTGATCGGTTGCCTGCGCGTCGGCGGGAAGGTTCGAGTTTTCGGCATTGATGTCTACGAGATCGGTCAGCGCGACCGATCGCGCGAGGTCGATGTCTGCCTGGTTGCGATGGCGGATGAACACAGGCTTGCCGCGCCATTTGACGGTCAGCTGGGTGCCTTCGGCGACGCCGCTCACATCCACATAGATCGAGCTCAGCGCCTTCACGTCGGCAGAGGCGTTCATCTGGTCGACCAGCGCCCAAACGGCGCCGCCAGCGGCAACTGCGCCGGTTCCGGCGGTGGCGTAATAGAGGAAATCCCTCCGGGTGCCTGCATACTCTTCTGCGTGGGACACGAGCCTTCTCCCTTCTTCGGCCGGTTTCCCGGCCATAGAGCCAACCGGCCACCGTTTTCCGCAGCCTTCCGGGCGGTTATTAGCCGCCAAATTCAGGGCCGTCCAGCAGACAATCGGGCGCAGATGGCCTTATGCCGCGCTCGGGCGCGCGAATGTGGCATGGGGGTCGCAACACGACGGCGCCAACGGCCGGCCCGCCGGCGGAGTCAGGCAGCCGGAACAGTGGCCCGCATGCTGGGTCGTTGCGAAAAACCCTCATACCAGGCGGCAAGGGCCGCGTGGTTCGTGCGCCAGATGCGGTGCGCATGGCGAAAGTCCAGATAGGCCAGCGCGCAGGCCAGTGCCACCTGCCCCATGTCGAAAGGTCCCGCCAGATGGTCGCGCCATCGGGTTTCCAGCGCATCGAGCGCGCGAGCGATCTTGGCCCATTGCCCCTCGACCCAGCCGTCGAACCGCTTGTCTTCGGGGCGCACGCGCGCCTCGTAAACCATCAGAACCGCCGCATCGAGCATTCCGTCCGCGGTCGCCTCCAGCGTCAGGGTCTGCCAGAGCCGCGGGGCGGAGGGATACAGCCCGCCCGCGGCGCAATCGTCCAGATAGCGGCAGATCACCCGGCTGTCGTAAAGGGCCAAACCGTCATCAAGCTCCAGCACGGGGATCTTGCCCAAGGGATTGGTGCCCAGCGGCATGGTGCCGGGATCGACCGGCGTGCCGGCCGCGGCGATCACCGCTACCCGGTCGATCAGGCCGGTTTCCAGAAGGGCGACCATGACCTTGCGGCCGAAGGGCGTGGTGGGGGAATGGAAAAGGCGCATCATATCTCCTGTCGTGGGGCGTTCATTCCGGGTCGCCGGCATGCCGCATAAGGTTCGCAAGCGCGGTGGTTTCCTGACCGATCCCAGAGCGGTCAAGAGCGGACGCGGCAGCGCTTCGGGCGTGATCGGGCTTGTTCTGGCCAAGTTTCCATGTGCCCTGAACATCGTCGATCGTCAGCCGGCAGGGAACGATCATGCGCAAGAAGCGCCGCAGGTCGTCCGCCGAAAGCTTGCCGGTGAGCCACGGGGCTTTGGGCAGCAGCTGCGATTCGAACCGGGCGGAAAGATCGTCCAGATGGTCCAGAAGTTCGGCTTCCGGGCGCAGTGACAGCGTTCCGCGCAGATGCGCCGCGACATAGTTCCAAGTCGGCACCTGGCCTTCCATGCCATACCAGTCGGGTGAGATATAGCCGTCGGGCCCGGTCACCGCGATCAGCGCGGGCAGGGGCGCGGCCAGCGACCGGGCTATCGGGTTCGACCGTGCCAGATGCAGGTCGGCCATTGCCCCGCCTGCGCCGATCAGGAAGGGAACATGCGCCACAAGTGGCCCAGTCGTGCCCCCGCCGGGGCCGTTGACGATGAGTGTGCCGAAGCCGCGGGCGGCGGCGAAGGCCAGAACCCTGTGGGCCGGTGTCTGGCGGAAGGCGGGGTTCGGATGCACGGCGGTTCCTTTCGCGGCGGCGCGTTTTTACGATGACCTTCCTGCCGCACAAGCGCCGGATTGTCATCGGCCGGATTGCCACCGGCACAAATCAGGTCCCTTACCTCCCGTCGGTTCGTGGGCGCTTGTTTCCGGCGCTCGGTAGTTGGCGCCGCCGGTCGCCAGGTGGGGGCCGTCTGCCCCCACACGCCCCCCGGGGATATTTGGGCCACAATGATAAGGATAAGGGGGTCGCATCATCAGGCCAGGAGCCGGCCCTTCTCCTGCCCCCCGATCTTGGCGGTTACGATCCGGCCCTCGGGCTGATCGGTGGCGAAGACAACTTCGGCAAATTGCTCGGTGCGGCCCATGTACGGGCTTTCCGTAAGAATGCGATGCGTGAGGCCGATCTGGGCGGCGAGGTGGCGGGCGAGTGCGGCCGCGCCCGAGGCCCGCAGTCGGGAGGCGCGCTCTTTGCGCAACGCGCCCGGCACCTGGGGCATTCTGGCCGCCGGGGTGCCTTGGCGAGGGCTGTAGGGAAAGACATGCAGGAACGTCAGGTCGCAGTCGTGGACCAGCTTCAGCGAATTTTCGAACATCGCGTCGGTCTCGGTCGGAAAGCCCGCAATGATATCGGCACCGAAGATCATGTCGGGGCGCAGGCGCCGCGCCTCGTCGCAAAAGCGGATGGCATCGTCGCGCAGGTGACGGCGCTTCATCCGCTTGAGGATCATGTCGTCGCCGGCCTGAAGGCTGAGATGGAGGTGCGGCATCAGACGCGGCTCGGTGGCGATCGCCTGCATGAGGTTTTCGTCGGCCTCGATCGAATCGATGGATGAAATGCGCAGGCGCGGCAGGTCGGGCACGAGACTAAGGATGCGCAGGACCAGATCGCCAAGCCGGGGCTGGCCCGGCAGGTCGGCCCCCCACGAGGTAAGGTCGACGCCCGTGAGGACCACCTCGACAAAGCCCCTGTCCACCAGCCGCTTGATCTGGTCGATCACCACGCCGGCGGGAACCGAGCGGGAATTGCCGCGGCCGAAGGGAATGATGCAGAAGGTGCAGCGGTGGTCGCAGCCGTTTTGTACCTGCACATAGGCCCGGTGCCGGCCGAAACCGTCGATCATGTGGCCGGCGGTTTCCCTCACGCTCATGATGTCGTCGACCTGTATGCGTTCCGTGCTGCCGATCAGGTCTGGGGCGGTCAGCCCCGCCCAAGTGGCGGCCCGCATCTTTTCGCTGTTGCCGATCACGCGTGTCACCTCGGGCATCGCCGCGAAGGTTTCGGGCTCGGTCTGCGCGGCGCAGCCGGTGACGATCAGCGGCGCGCCGGGGTTTTCGCGGGCGAGGCGGCGGATTTCCTGCTTGGCCTTGCGAACGGCCTCGGCGGTCACGGCGCAGGTATTGACGACGACCGCGCCCCCAACCCCGGCGGCAGCGGCCAGTTCCTTCATCGCTTCGGTCTCGTAGGCGTTCAGCCGGCAACCGAGGGTGGCAAAGATGGGCTCTGCGGTCATGGATGGGCGGCGATGAATTCCGGCGCAAGCCAGCCATCGAAGACATGGGCCGTGGGGCCGGTCAGCCAGACGCCGTCGCCGCGCCAGTCGACCGTAAGCGTGCCGCCGTCCGCCTCGATCGTCACGCGCCGCCCGGTCAGGCCGCGCAGGTGGGCGGCAACTGCCACCGCGCAGGTGCCCGATCCGCAGGCAAGCGTCACACCCGCGCCCCGTTCCCAGACCCGCATCCGCAGATGATCGGTGCCGATCAGGCTCGCATATTCTACATTGGTGCGCGCAGGGTAGAGCGGATCATGTTCGAAACGGGGGCCGTCGGCGGCAGGATCGATCCCCCCGGCGTCAGGCACGAAGAAGATGCAGTGCGGGTTGCCCATGCCCACTGCCGCCGGGTCGCCCGGCAGCGGCAGATGAAGGGTGTCGGTCGCGCGTGCGAGTGGCACATCGGCCCAATCCAGCTGCGGTTGCCCCATGTTGACGCTGACCGCGCCGCCCTCCTTGCGTGCCTCAAGAAGACCCCGGTCGGTTCGGATTGTCAGGCTGCTGCGGCCGAGGCCGGCCATCACGATGTCGGCGACGCAGCGCGTGGCGTTGCCGCAAGCCTCGGCGCGCGATCCGTCGGCGTTCCAGAAATCGAGTTTAATGTCCGCGCCTTCGGCTGCGCGGATCTCGGCCAGCTGATCGAAGCCGACGCCCTTGTGCCTGTCTCCGAGTGCGCGCGCGAGGGCTGCGGTGGCCATGACCGTGCCACCGCGGGAATCAATGATCACGAAATCATTGCCCGCACCGTGCATTTTGCGGAACATAATCCCGCCGGTGGTGCCATTGTCCTTCATGCATCGCCCTATACGCCCGGCTGCCCGAATTTGCCAGTGGGGGCCGCTTTTGCTCTTGACCGTGCCGATGGGGGTTCCTAAAGAAGCGCCCTGTGACGGGCCTGTCGCCCAGTTGGTCGAGCAATCGGTTTTTGCAAAGCCTTGCGACACCGGAGTTGGCTTCAAGGCTGGCAGGCGGGTCATCGCTATTTGCAGCCGTCGCCCGGGCGGGTCCTGCGTTCGGCAGGCGCGCGCAAGGGTTCGGGCGGGTAGCTCGGTGGGAATGCGGTTGGTCTTTTGGCTAGCGGCTGAGAAGTGTGTAAGTGGTTGACGCGAAAGCGCCATTTGTTTGGGATAAAAGATACGGAACAGACACAACGGCGCTCGCGTCGAAAAGGTTTGGTTAGGCTAAAGATGTGGGCCGGTAGCTCAGTTGGTAGAGCAACTGACTTTTAATCAGTAGGTCTCGGGTTCGGATCCCGACCGGCTCACCACTTTAGCTTTTATTTTCAAGTGCTTGGCCGAGTGTCGGTTCTCGATCGTCCGAGCGTCCGCGTCCGTCCGGGTCGGATAGGCTCGGACGGTGGCGCCGGTCGAACACATAGTCGGCCCATTGTTCGTAGTGATCGAGCGCCAACCACATGGGGCCCTCCATCTGTGGTCGGCGGTAATCAGGAGCGTGACAACGAGGTCGGTTGCGACGGTCATGGTTTCGTCCCTAGCTTATCAGATTTTTCATTTTCGGCTTTGGTCTTGGCTAGCACCTCGGCAAACACACGGGCGTTATCGCGTTGCCATTCGAGGTATCGGTTGCAGATCGCCACCAAAACTTCCCCCTCACCATCGCAGAGAGGGCATGGCGCGGCGCCGTAGTTCTCGCAGACGCAGAGGTCTCCGCCGCAGTGGCAATTCACCTCGCCCCATCCTGAGCAAAGCGGGCACTGGCAAAAGTCCTCGTCAAAATCATCCATCAACCCTGCCCCCCATCCACCATTTTCATGCTCGCCAGCAAATCGTGAAAGAGACGCCCACGCTGTCGCTGTCGATACTCACCGGGAACAACCCATCCCCCAAGGCGATGTCCAGCTTCTTTGCCTTCCGCCGAAACTCGGCGCGGATCGCAACATAATCCTGTTTCTCAACAAAGGCAGAAGCCGCCTTGGTTTCCTCGATCCGCCTCAGCGTCACCACGAAATCGGGGAACCCGGCCAAAGCAGATTTGGCCGCCTCATTCTCAAGGCGAATATCTTCTCGCAGTTCATCCGGCCACGGCACGAAGATCGAAAGATGAACCTGCTTGATCCGTGCTTTGTATTCAGTCATCTCAGCTTCTCCAATATCGGCTGGGAGCAAGACATCGGCAAAATCTTGCTCATCATATGTCGACCGCCTGGACCGCGCGCAGGGCCATCAGAACGGCGCGCTTGGTGTCTTGCCCAAACGCAGAGTCGGCACCCCGGCGAAAGTAAGACTTGCGGCTCTTGTCATAGCGGATGCAGTCAGGCCAACGGTTGATGTAGGCGCGAAAGTCATGCGAGGCTTGCGGCATGGAAATGTTGAAGGCGGTCATCACGTCGCAGCGGTTCAGGCCGAGATCCTGATCGAGACAGGCATCAATCCAGATGAGGCGGAGTTTCTGTGCGAGGATCATGCCCGTCGATCCCAACGGCGCTTGCTGTTGCCGTTTTCAAAGCTGATGGCATACTTTTGGGCCAGGTTGTTAACACGGTGGTAGGGCCAGCCGTGCAAGGCCGCGCAGTCGGCCCTGCTGAGGCCGCCCTCGGCCGCGGCGCGAATTTCCGCCACCATCGCGGCCTCGGCCGAGCTGGCCACCACCACGATCGCCGAGGATCTGCGCGGCCTGCGGATCAGGTCTTCGCCTTTCCAGTCCTCGCCCATCAATGCACCATCGCCCCGCTATCCGGGATCGCGGCTTCGTCGCACTTGATCCGTGCCGTCATCGCAACGCCCGCGCGACAGTCCGCGCACAAGCAGCCGAATTCCGACACGCTCATGCTTGGCTGGCCCGCCCCGGTCCTGGTGACGGAATAGATCGCGGTATAGGTGAAATCATAGCGGCCGGCAGCGCGTTCGGCGACCATCAGATCTGCCAGCGCATCAACGGCGCGCCTGATTTTCTTGTTTCCCTGAAACGCCTTCATGCCTTTTTCCTTTCATCTTCTGCTCGTGGTCTTTGGATCGATGCGACCGCGCGCCGGCCGGTCAAAAGCTGTGGCGCCATGTAGATGTCGGCCAGGTGCTGGTTGACGGCGGCCGAATTGCCGAGAACGTCGCCGACATCGTCCTTGCCCGCCCCGCCAGCCCGGCTGAACGCGCCGAAGGTGCGGCGCAGATCGCGGAACTGCATGTCTTTCAGCGTTGCACAGCCGGCCTTGATCGCGGCCGTGCGCACCTCGACAAAGCGATGACCGAAAAGATCGACCGAATAGGGCTGCCCGGTGCGTTCGTCGATCAGCAGATGGCCATTCTCGGGCCCGTTCGCCAGCCGATCGGCCAGACGGGCGATCGTTTCGGGATGCAACGCCAGAGTGCCGGCATTGCCGCGCTTGGACCTGGTGAGCTGCCAGATCCAGATCGTTCCGTCCTCGCCCCGCAGATCCACTTCGCGGAAGTCACCGCGCTGCGCTGTGATGATGTCGGTCTGGCGCTGGCCCTGCAGCGTGCTGATGACGCAGGCGTGGCCGACCGAATGGTAGCCCAGCCGGTCGGCGGCCGCCACCAGGGCGTCGAGCTCGGCCCAGCTGGCGACCCGGCGCCGGCCCTTTGGCACGCTCATGCCGAGCCGCTGGCAGGGGTTCGAGCCTTCGGCGCGCCAGCCGCGCAGCTCGGCATGGGCAAAGAGCAGCGACATGCTGCGCAAAAGGCTGAGCGCCATCCATTCGCCGCTGTCGTCAAAGAGGGTTTCATACCAGGTGGCCATCACCGGCTTGGAAAAATCGGCGACCAGGTGCGGGCCCCATTTGGCCCGGATGGCCCTGAAGTTGAAATCGTAGCCCTTGCGCGTGGCGTCGCGCAGCCGGCGATAGCGCTGGCTGGTCGTGTAGTCGTCGATCAACAGGTTGATCGTCTGGCCCACAGGCGCGGCCCGGGTTTTCTGGCCGCCGGGTTCACGGTTCAGCTCGGTCGCCTTTCTGACCGACCAGGTCAGGCGGTTCGCGTCGAGCTCGACCGGCCTGGCGCCGCGCGCCCGGGCCGCGGCAGAGGGTTCCCACCAGAGCCGCACGGTGCCGTCGGCCCGCGCGCGTTCGCGCAGGCCGGTGGGAGGGTTGACGACCAGGCGGCGGGGGGGTTTGGTCATGCCCGTCTCGCCTCTTCCAGCAGGATGATGTTGTGGCCCACGGGGCGCGCCGGCGCGTCGGCGTGCGGGCGTCCCTGGGCGGCGATCCAGCCTTGCACCTGGTCGCGGCGCCATTTCAGGGGGCGGCGCCAGTGCGGCATCGGCACTGGAAAACCATGGACATCCTCGAGCTCGGACCGCAGGCGCAGAAAATGCTCGACCGTCTGGTCGAGCATCGTGGCAACGGTGGCGGTGTCGATGAAGGTGGGGCTGAGGTCAGAAAAGAGCGCCGCCATCACAGGCGCCCATCATTGCGGGCGTCCTGAATATAGCCGAAGCGTTCGATCGACGGGGTGAATTCGTCGCCCTCGTCGAGTTGCCGATCGGCCAGGGCGCCGTGGCGCACCGCCGACCAGACGATCAGGAACACCCCGAGGGCGGCAGAGCCCAAACCACCAACGGTCAGCCAGTCTATCGTTTCCATGCTCGTGTCCTCTCGTTTTTCTGGTTCCGCCCGTGTCGCCGACCGGGCGGTGATGCGTGTGGCGGGGATGGCGCGGCCGGTTCCCGAGCAGACAGGATGCCGGCCGCCCATCGGCGACCCCCGCCCAGTGGTCAGGCGACCTCGGCGGCGGGTTCGTCGGCGCCGGCCGAGGCATTGCGGGCAGCAGTCAGCCAGCTGCGCAACTGCGCAAGATCGGCCGGGACCGTGATCAGGAGCGAATAGTCGGGGATCGACATCTGGCCGATGTGGCGGGTCAGATCGTCGATCAGGCGCTGCGCGCTGGCCACCGCGTGGTCGATGTCGGCCAGCCGTTCGGTCAGGTTCATCGCGGCGGCCAGCTGGCGGGCGATGGCGTCTGGCGCCTCGAGGTCGCGGTTGACCTCGGCCACGACGAAACCGAGCGCCAGGCCACGGGTGCCGTCGGCATAGGTGACCGCGCGCGCGCCGTGCCAGAGCTTGCCGAAGCGGGCGACGAAGGGCTGGACGCCGGTCATGCGCAGGCCCCCGGAAACATCACCACATTGTCGGGGCTGGCCAGATCGTGGATCAGGCCCATGCGGCGGCGCCATTGCAGGCATTCCTCCATGATCGGCGCGGCGGTCAGCAGGAACAGCGTGCCATCCTCTTCGGTCAGGCTGCCTGCCTGGGCCGAACGGGCGGCGCTGATCGCCTTTTCCAGAAGCTTGTCGGTGATCGGGCCGGCAAAGGCCGGCTCGACGAAACTGGGGGCAGGTTGGGACATGGGTTCACTCCTGTGCGAGATGTCTCTGCGACAAGAGTTAGGAGTGACCACCCGTCACTGTCAACTGAAATTGTGTGTTTTTCTGAAATTTATAGCGAAGAGAGTTTGTTGATTTCGAAAACCCGGTCGATGACCGCACCGATTGGTGGCTCCATCAGAACTGATCTATACTGCTCCTCCCCCAGAGCCAGGCAGGCCGCGGCATGGTAAACCTGTTTGCTAATCTTCGCTTTGACTTCATCATTCAATTCGGTGCGCCTGAGCGCCCCCTCGATGACAGCCTTTGCCCGTTCTAACACATGACGATCTACAAGCATTTGCCGTTTCGAGTGCTTTTCAGTGGCGTAGACTTCGTTGGAAGCCCAGTGCACAGCCAGCCTGAATTGCAAATCTTCAAAAAACACAGTTCTGGCTGGAAGGCAGCGCACGATGTCCGATGGCGGAACGTGCTCGGCTACCTGGGCACGCCCTTCGCGCATGCGCTGAACGGTATTCTGGGCGTGCGATCTCGCGATCTGATCAGAGAGTGACTGGCATCCTATGATGGCCGGAATAATCAAAAAGGCTCCCACCAGCCCAATGGTTTCCTCAGAAGCGACGTGAAGAGAATAGAATGCTATTGTAAATGCCGTGGCGGCAAAAATCGCGGCCCAAAGCAGTGGCGGTTTCAGCTGGTCATATGCGGCGCGATAAACAATCATCTCAACAGATGACATGTCTATTTCGGAAATATGGCTATATTTCATGGCACTCGCCAACAGGCAACAACCTTCCCTCGTATGACGACGTTGATACCATCGACTACCTGCACGCGCCGCTCGGTCGCCTCCATACTTGCAGCCACCAGAACCGGCGGCTCAAACCGGCGCAATACCGTCGTTGCGGAGCCCTGCGCATTGTCATAGACCTGAGCAACGACGACATCCCCCGCCCGCACCCGTTCGGCAGCGTGACTGTCGACCAGCATGAAATCACCAGGCATATAGCCCATCAGCGCCAGCGCCGCTGACCTGACCTGCCAGACATCGACGCCGGGCCGCGCGCCCATGGCCGCAGCCATCGTCGGCACCTGCCGATCTTCCGCACCCTTCGGTATCCAAACGGCTGCATCGCTTTCGGAAAACCCAGGTCTGAGCTGCTGCGCAGTTTCCGGCTCCAGGGCGCCAGCTCTTTCAAGCACTTCCGACACCGGCACCTGAAGAACTTCGGCGAATACCTTCGCCCACTCAAGCGACATGCGCTGCTTGCCGGTCAGGATGTGTGAAACGTTCGATCTTGATCGGCCCATGCGCCGCGCGATGTCGTCGGCTGTCACCCCGACCCTTTTCTGTTGCGCTTTGAACCACTTGTCATCCACGCACCATAGGTAGTCACTCATCATCTGACATAAATGTCGGTTCTTCTTAAATTTTCAGTTGCGCGACTAACATTGTCAGCGCTATATCTAGCGCCATGAGTAACCACCTGACACCAGTCGAAGTATGCCAAAAGCTGATCGGACCGTTGCCGGTTCTTGAAGCGGTGGTCGGCTATGCGCCCAAATCGGGCTATGTCTGGCTTTCCGGCACCAAGAACCGCGACGCGGGCGATTTTCCGACTGCCCGCCTGATGCGCCGCCTTCTGGCCCATGCGGCGGCCAAGCGGATCCCGCTGACGGCCGATCACCTGATCTGGGGCGCGTCGGCCGAGGAAATCGCGGCGCTGCTGTCCAACCCCGAATTCGCATCCTCGCGGCCCGTCCTGCACGAGGCCGCGGAATGACCTGCACGATCCGCCTCAGTCGTCACCGGATCGGCAGATGTGCCCGCCAGCATCCGCGGCCGGCACAACTGGCGCGGCCGTGGCCCCCCACCTGCCGGGGTCGCGCCTTTTTTCCATCCCATCGCGGTGCGGGACGGTTGCCGCCGATCCCCGCGACCGGCCGGGCGTGTTCAGCAGTCGCGCCGGGCCACGGCAGCCGGCCGGAGGATGGCCCTGTGCGGGGCTGGCCGGCTGCCTTTATCGGGGGTCGGCCATGAGCGACCTGGCGGTCAAGCTGGCGGCACAAGAGGTGGCGATGCGCGCGATGATCGGCGAGCTGGATCAATCGGCGGTCGACAATATGCGGGCCCTGGCCGAAGAGCTGGCCTGCGGGCAGGTGCTGTTTCGGGCGATCATCGGCTTTGCCACGCAATACGAGATCCTGCGCTATGACGCGGCCGCGTTGCGCCGGCAGGGCGAGATCCTGCGCGATGTCGTCATCGATGTCGCGGGCACGCCCGCCGGTTCGGGGACGGCGCTGCCCGAGCGGAGCGACATCGATGGCTGACGCGCCGCAGAAACTGTCCCTGGCCGACCATGCGGTGATCCACCTGACCGCCTATCTGGCGATGGAATGGCCCAACCCGACCACGGCGGCGTTCCAGCGCGAGCTGGTCGATGTCTTGCCGTTGGCCAACCGGGCGATCCCGACGGTCGCGGCCTTCGCACTGGTCGCCGACAAGATCGTTTCCGCCGTGCCCGGCAGCGCCGAGGCAAGCTTTGCCCGCGATCGGGGCGCGCGCGCGGCGGTGGCGTTTCACCAGGCGCGCGCCGCGGCCGCCATCGATGCGCTGCGCGGCGCCCAGAAACCGGAGGGTACGCATGTCTGAACCGATGATTTCCCTGGCCGCGCTCAGCGATCTGATGACACAGATCTATCGGGAACCGTACGGGCAGAGATGGGGCCTCCTGCAGGCCGTGCTGGGATGGGCCGACCGCCAGGGCTATCTTGCGCCGCGGCCGGAATTCGCGGCGCCGAAGAACGTCGTGCCACAGATCGCCGTGCCACAGATCGCCATACCGGAAATCACCCAAGCCGAGATCGACCGCAAGCTCGCCTTCATGCAGGCAGACTTTGGCAGTGATCCAGTCGCGCGGGCGCAGATGCAGCGCGCCCTGATGCGCCACGCCATGATGCAGCGCGCGAAATCCAGAGAAACACCTATACCACCGGGCCCGCAGATCGAGGCCGCAGGTCAGGCCGCCAGGGACTTGAACGCGACGGCGGCCGCTTCGGAACCGCATCAAGGCCCCGAGGGCGCCGAGGCCGCATCTTCCCCGGCCAAAGACGCGCCCGTGGCCCCGGTTGCGGGCGGTGCCACATCCAAACCGGCCGGCAAGAAACCCTTGCCGCCGCTGTGGACCGAAGATGAGGATGCCCGCGCGATCGAAATGTCGGTTGCGGGCATGAGCACGAAGGTGATTGCGAACACGCTTGGCCGACCGGTCGAGGGAACCAAGTTTCGTCTGAACGTGAAGCTGCGCGACAGGATCAGCGCCGCCAAGCGGGCTGCAGCTGCGCCCCTGCAGGTCGACCCGGCCCCGGCCCCGGCCGACGCGCCCGTGGCCCGGCCCGAACCCCGGCCCGAACCCCGGCCCCCGGCGCCCGCGACACTGAAGCCGTCTGTTCATGCCTTCGATGCGAGCCGCCCGCTCTGGTGGCGGCAGATCGAGGCGGTGCTGGACAGTATCGGCCACAAGGCGCCCTGGACCCCGGCGCTCGACCTCGAGCTGATCGAGGAGCTGGCGCGCGGCCGCAAGCTGGCCGAGATCGCGGCCGACATGCGGATCGACCCGGCAAAGGTCAAGGACCGGTTCTTCACGCTCAATCCGGCCGGCCGGCCGAGCCTCGTGGATCAGGAACGCCTGTTGCAGGTTCTGCGCGCCCGTGCCGCCCCCGCCGCCCAGGCGGCGGAATAGGCGGCATGACCGCCCGCCAGACATACAGCCTTGAGGAATTCAAGGCGATGCTGCTGGACCAGCGGCACCGGGTGGTCGCGCATTATGCGCCGGCCGCGCCGGGCAGCTACACCTTGGGCGGGCAGTATTTCACGCTGAACCCGGGGCGCGCCGATCGCAACGTCGGGTCGTTCATGGTGAACCTGGACGGGCCGATGATGGGCCGCTGGAAGGATTTCGCGACGGGCCAGCACGGCGACCTGCTGGATCTGATCGAACTGTCGCTGGGATGTTCCCGGCAGGATGCCTTTCGCGAGGCGCGCGGCTTTCTGGGGCTGCAATCGGACGCGCCCGAGGATGTGGCGCGCCGCAAGGCCGCGGCCGAGCGGGCGCAGCGCCTGGCGGCCGAGGCGCGGGCCAAGGATGCCGAGGCGCGGGCCCGCAAGCGCAAGGCGGCGCTGGCCCTGTGGCTGGCGGCGCGCGAGCGGATCGCCGGCACGCCGGTCGAACATTACCTGCGGGACGAACGTGGCATCGACCTGGCCGCGCTTGGCCGCCAGCCGCGCGCCCTGCGGTTTCACCCGGATTGCTACCACCGTCATGTCGACCCTGAAACCGGCGAGGTGTTCGAGGGCAGCTATCCCGCGATGCTGGCGATCGTGAATGACGCGGCCGGCCAGCCGATCGCCTGTCACCGCACCTGGTTGGCCTTCCACGGCGGCCGCTGGACCAAGGCGCCGGTGCCGAAGCCGAAGAAGGTGCTGGGCGACTATGCCGGGGGCGCCATCCATCTCTGGACCGGGCTTGGGCCGCGCGGTGGCAAGGGCCGGCGCCTGGCCGAGGCCGAGCCGGGCAGCCATGTGTACTTGTCCGAGGGGATCGAGGACGCGCTGAGCTGCGTGATGATCCTGCCCGAGGCGCGGGTGCTGGCGGCGATAAGCCTGTCGAACTTCGGCGCGGTCAAGCTGCCGTCCACCATCGCCGAGGTGACGCTGATCGCCGACCAGGACGACGGCGCGCAGGCGCAGGACATGCTGAAGCGGGCGATCGCCGCCCATGCCAAGGCAGGTCGCCGTGTGCGCGTCTGGCAGAACGCCGAGGGCGGCAAGGATCTGAACGACGCGCTGAAGGCGCGCATCGAGGGGCAGAAGGGGGCAGCATGAGCGGCAATGGCTACGGATCTTATCTGACCACGCGCAAGCAAGACCTGCAAGCCTATGATGCTCTGCCGAGGGCGTTGCGGGATTTGCTGAAATACGCGGCCGCCAGCTGGGCGGCCGCCGCCATCCGCAACAACCTGGCGGAGGACTTTCAGGTGTTGAAATCGCGGGCTTTGGCGATTGATGCCGTGCAAAAGAAAATCAGGCATGTGACGTCGGAACATTGTTACCGCACCTATGGCCCGACCCATCCGCAATCAGACAGTCACGGGCGGAGGCTGAAACCCGACGACCACAGATTGTGGGCGGGGCGCAGATGACCGACGACGCCCAGACCGCAGATGACTGGCTGTCGAACCCCTCGCCCCCACCCAGGGCGTTGGGGACGCCGGCGCATCAGGCCCCGAAAGGCAAGGCAAGGCCCAGGCCGGACCTGAAGCCGGTCACGCGCTTGGCCGACATCGCCCACCAGCTGCAGGATGCCCCGGTCGCGGCCGAGCCGGAAGGCCAGCCCGACGATCCCGGTCCGCGGTCGGCCGACCCCGAGCCCGACCAGGCGCCGCCGGACCCCGGCAAGGGCGCGGCCCCGCCGCGCCGGGGCGCGCGCCCCAAGGGCGAGATCTGGGAGGGCTGCCCGGTCAAGCCGCTGGGGGTCAATGGCGAGGTCAGCTATTACCTCGACCGGCATGGCCAGCTGCGCGGCATCAAGAAGCACGAAAACCAGACGATCCTGCATCTGTTCGGGGACAAGCTCGACCTCTTGATCCGCAAGTATCCGACCTATGCCAAGGGCTCGACCGAGCCGCAGAAGCACCGGTTCGACGGCACCAGGGCGTCGATGGACATGATCCGCGCCTGCAGTGAGAAGGGCCTGTTCAACCCCGATGGCGCGGTGCGCGGCGTCGGCGCCTGGGTCGATGACGAGGGCCGGCTGATCTACCACACCGGCCAGGCGCTGATCACGGCCGAGGGCAGCAAGGATCCGGGCGAGATCGACGGCAAGGTCTATCCGGCCTACCCCCCGATCCCGGCGCCGAGCCTGACGGGTGGCACCGGCTGCCCGGCCACCGACATGTTGGGCACCCTCTCGACCTGGTCCTGGGCGCGCCCCGATGTCGACCCGATGATCACGCTTGGCATGACGGCGGTGCAGATGATGTGCGGGGCGCTGACCTGGCGGCCGGCCTACTGGTTCACCGGCGACAAGGCGTCGGGCAAATCGGCGCTGCAGGACTGGATCCGGTTTATTCACGGCGAGCGCGGCATCGTCCGGTCGACCGATGCGACCAAGTCGGGCATCACCAGCCAGATCGGCCATTCCAGCCTGCCGGTGGCGATCGACGAGCTGGAGCCCGGCGACGAGGGCAGCTCGAAAGAGCGCGACATCATCGTGCTGGCCCGCGTCGCGTCATCCGGCGGCCAGTGGCTGCGCGGCTCGGCCGACCAGAAGGGCGCCAGCGGCAACGTCTATTCGGCCTTCATGTTTTCCTCGATCCTGATCCCCGGCAGCATGGGCGCGCAGGATCGCAGCCGCCTGATCACGCTGAACATGAACCCGATCCCGCCAGGGCAGGCCAAGCCGGTGATGACGGCGCGCACCTGGAACGCCAGGGGCGCTGCGCTGAAGCGCCGGCTGATCGATCGCTGGCCAAGCTGGGCCGAGCGGCTGGAACTGTGGCGCGTGGCGCTGGCCGAGCACAACCTGGCTGGCCGGAACGGCGACAACTGGGCCACCACCATCGCGATGGCCGACATGGCCTTGAACGCCGAGCTGCCCACACCCGAATTCATGGCTCAATGGGCGCTGAAGCTGTCTTTCGCCGCCCAGACCGAGACCGACGAGATCGGCAGCAACGCCGAGGACATGCTGCAGCATCTGATCGGCCAGCCGTTTGACGTCTTCCGGCGCGGCGAGCTCTTCAACGTCGCCCACTGGCTGATGACCGCCGCGAGCCTGCCGGCCGCGCCGCGCGAGCTGGTGCTGGGCGCCAACGACACCGGCGGCGTCATCGACGAGCATGTGCGCGCCGAGGCGGCGAAGCGCGCCAATGAAAAGCTGGCCAAGGTCGGCCTGCGCGTCAAGGGCGACGGCGACGGGGCCGAGCTTTTCATTCCCAACAAGCCGATCCCCGGCCTGATGCGGCTGTTCGAGCATTCGCAATGGGCGCGCGGTGTCTGGGCGCAGGCCGCCAGGCGCGTGCCAGGGGCGCAGCTGGTGGCCAATCCGCTCCGCCTGGCGGGGCAGGCAACACGCGGCGTCTATGTGCCGTTCAGATCGATCTCGGGCCTGCTGTCCTTCCCCATGGATCGTGCCGCCCCGGTCGCCCCACCCGCACCCGACGGTTTCGAGGATTTCGCTTGACATGACGCAACCGGTTGAAATTGCACGAGACGCGCCGCGCCGTTTGTGCTTCCCCGCACCCCGATGGCATGCCATAATGCGCGCACCACGCGGTGATTTGGGTCAGGGTCGGACCCGCAACGCCGCAACGGTCGAAAAAGCCACCGTTGCGGGCAGTGTTGCGGGCAAAAGCCCATCAGTATCAACGGGTTACTATATACCCGCAACGCCGCAACGGTCGAAATGCTCCCCCTTACATGTGCGCACACACGTATCCGTATACGCGAGGGATACGTGTTTTCACCGTTGCGGCGTTGCGGCTTATATCTATCCCTTTGAACCTAAAGAGAAAAAAGCAGCAACAATGCCCGCAACGGTGGCTTTTTCGACCGTTGCGGCGTTGCGGCTTGCCCGCCTCGGCGATCTAACCCCTTGGAAACGCTCGAAAAGGGGGGAATTTGCCTGATGTCCGGTCCTGACAATCGCTTTCAGGCTCTGGCCCGGGATGCCGCCCAGCGGATCGCTGACAGCCGGGAACTGGCCGAGCAGCTGAGCCTCCTGCCGGACGAGCGGCCCGGTGCCGCCCTGGTCGAGGACGGCCGGGCCAAGCGCGGGCAGGGCAAGGCGCTGAACCAGATGCGCGAGTGGCTGGCGGCGCGCGGCTACCGCCAGCCCGAGGATGTCCTGGCCGAAATGGCCGGCCTCGCCAGCCGCGAGAGCACGATCCTGACCGTGATGGCAGAGGCAGAGCAGATCCTCGCCTGGGCGGGCAAGGGCACCGAAACGGCGACCATGCGCCAGCGGCTCGAAACGTTCATGCAGGCCTACACGCTGGCCCTGCGCGCGGCCGAGGTGCTGATGCCCTACGGCGCGCCCAAGATCACGCCGGACGCAGGCGCGAACACCGTGGTCAACACCATCGTGGTGCAGGGATCGGCCCCGGCAGCGCCCGCCCGAGGCGCCGACCAGGCGCGCGATGTGACGCCATCGCCGCGTCGGATCGCCCCGCCGCCGCTTCCCAATGAAATTCAATCAAATCAAATGCTTGGCGATGCGGTTGCATCGGCATCCGATAGCGAGGCTCGGACGGAATGACCAACGCCTTGAAAAAGCAGGGGAAATTTGGCGCGGCCCGAATGATTGAAAATCAAGCGGGCCACCCCGCCCCCCTGTCGATCCGCGCCGGTTCCGGCCGCCCCGCGACCCCCCCGGGGGGGGTCCGCCGCGAAAACTCTCTCCCCCTGGCAGAGAGGCCATTCTGCCTTTCCCGGTCCGAAGGGGTCAAAAAATGACCGCGAACCTGGAAGCCGCGATGGGGGGTGGGGGGGGAGCCCCCGATCTGGCCGCGCAAAAGGTGCGGCTGGACGAGGAACGCGCGGACGAGCTGGTGGGGCTGGACGCGAAAGAGGCAATCGCAAGGCTAGCCGCAGAGGGCGGCGCTGACAAGCTCGATCTTGAGGTGCCCCAGTTCCCCGGCCCGATCGCCGAGAAGCTTTACTGGGACGATGGCACCCTGCCCGGCATCCAGGGGCCGGTGGGCAGCGGCAAGACCACGACCGTGCTGAAATCGCGGCTGCGGCGGGCCATGGCCATGCCGCGCTCGGTGATCGACGGGCGCCGGCGCTACAAGCTGCTGGTGATCCGCGCCACCTATCGGCAGCTATGGTCGACCACGATCCCCGATTTCCTGTCGGTCTATCCGGCGCACCTGGGCGAATGGTCGGGCGGCAAGGGTGGCCCTGCGACATTCGTCATGCAGTTCGATGACGGGTTGGGGATCATCGAATTCACCGCCGAGTTCATGGCCTTTGGCGACGACATCCAGGGCGCGATGCGCGGCTATCAGGCGACCGACATCTGGCTGCACGAGATGGACACCAACCCGATCGAGGTGGTGCTGAACGCCGTTGGCCGGATCAACCGCTACCCGGCCAAGATCCATTTCGCGGGATATGCGCCCGAGCTGCGCGACTATGGCCAGATCGTCGGCGATTTCAACGCGCCCGAGCCCGACAGCTGGGTGTGCGATCTGTTCCACGACGAGGCCAAGCGCGCGGCGATCCTGACCCAGCTGAACGCCGCCCTGCCCGAAGGCACAAAACCCGTCACCATCAGCTTTTACCGCCAGCCCGGCTATGGCGAGGCGGATTGCGAGAACCTGCAAAACCTTGGGCCCGGCTATTACCCGACCCAGATCGCCACGCTGCAGCTCTTGGGGCGCGGCGATCAGATCGACCGGATGGTCTACAACAAGATCGTCCACATGCGGGCCGGCGAACCGGTGTTCAAGCGCGAATTTTCGCGGCGCATCCATGTGGCCGAAGCGACCATTCCGCCGGTCCCGGGCATTGGCCTGCGGATCGGGCTGGACCAGGGCTTCAAGGGCGCCGCTGTCATCGCCCAGCACCTGTCCCCGCGCCGCTGGATCATCCTGGGCGAGCTGCATTTCCCCGATCAGCGCCTGCTGGCCCGGGTTTTCGGCGAGCGCCTGCGCGAGATGATCGATGAACGCTGGCCCGGCTGGCATGTCGAGGCTGGCTGGGGCGACATGGCGGGCGAACAGGGATCGTCGCTGGGTGCGGACGAGAACGAGACCTGGAACCGCCTGGTCGGCCAGGCCGCGAATTTCCGGGTGCGGCCGCAGCGGATCGGCACCAACCGGATCAACCCCCGGCTCGAGGCGGTGCGCGCCGCGCTGGAGGCGCCAATGGATGCCGGGCGGCCGGGGTTGCTGATCGATCCGGGCTGCCGTTTCCTGATCGCCGGTTTCGAGGCGCGCTACATCTGGACCGACGAGGTCAATGCCAGCGGCGACAAGCGCAAGGTGCCCGACAAGAGCCTGACCGAGGCCAACGTCATGGACGCCCTGCAATACCTGCTGCTGAGCGAGCATCGGGCCAACGGCCTGAGCCCCCTGAGTTTCCCCGACCAACTGAACCGGCCCGATCAGATGGGCCATAACGGCGGCCCGCCCCTTTTTGGGGAAAATCAAGGCGGGCTGCGGCTGGGCTACGACATCCTGAACCCCTACGGAGGACTTTGAGAATGACCGAACCTGACAGCGAAAAGCCGAAGACGGCCGCCAAGGCACCACGGGCGCCGAAGCAGATCGACACTGACCGGCTGGGCCGCCTGGCGGCCGAGATCACCGAGATGCTGCCGACCCGGCGCAGCGATCTGGTCCATCGGCTGGAAACCGAAGAAGGCATGAAGATGGCCGCCAAGGCGGGGGCCACCGAGATCGCCCTGGCGGGCGTCCGGGCGTCTTCCACGGCGGGCGAGCATGATGCCCTGACCAACTGGGCGAATGCCGCCCGGCGGGCCGTGGCGGGGGGTGTGTGATGGCGTTTTACCGAAAGAAGCCAGTGGTGATCGAGGCCGTCTGCTTCGATGGCACCAATTTTCAGGAAATCAGTGATTTCACCGGACTGGTTTTTCTCGTTCGAGACGAAGATGTCGGGATGCCGATCACCATACCAACGCTCGAAGGCGATCACCTGGCTCAGCCGGGAGACATGATCATTCGTGGCATCGCCGGAGAATATTATCCGTGCAAGCCCGACATCTTCGCGGCCACATATGAGGATGCCTGACCGATGATCGACCTGCGCCCCTACAGCGACCAGGCTGCAATGGCGATCCTGTCGCGCCTCGACCCCCATGATGTGCTGGAGGCCGAAGCGGTCAGGGGCGCGGCGGTCAGCCACCTGTCATTGTTCGCCGACTGGCGGGCGATGCAGGGGGCGCGGCTGGCCAGCTGGGCGATCTACACCGTCCCGCCGGCGGGGGCGCAGCCCTTTGCCCTGCTGGCGCTGGCCCATACCGGCCAGCTGGGGGTGGCGGCGGCGGCCCTGCTGGCCCGAGATCATCACCGCTTCCGGCGCGAGCTGGTGGCGGTGGCCCGTGCGATCCGCGAGCGCCTGCCGGCCTATGCCGCCGAGCTGGGCATTCACCGCATCGAGGCGCGGGCCTGGGCGCGGCACCCCCGCGCCAGCACATTCCTGCACCTGGTGGGATTTTCCCACGAAGCCGACATGCCCGGGTTCGGGCGTGACGGACACGAGACGTTCCGCCAGTTCGCCTGGACCGACCCCAGACTGCCCGACCCCAGACTGACCGACCCCAGACTGACCGACCCCAGACTGACCGACCCCGCGTTGCCTCGCCCAGAACCGAAGGACCAAGCCGATGTGTTTAATCAAGTCCCCCAAGATCGCGACCCCGGCCGCCCAGCAGATCGCGGCTTATGACAATGGCGAGGCGACCAAACAGGCCGACCTCGAGGCGGCCCTGCGCCGGCGCCGGGCGGGCCCGGCAGCCCAGATCCTGACCAGCCCGACGGGCATCCCGTCGACGGCAACGCTTGGCGGGGTGGCAGCATGAACATGATGGTGGATCGCACCCCCGAAAAGGGCGAGCCGCGCGAGAAAAGCCCCGAGGCGATCGCCGCGCGCACCCGGTGGAGCGAGCTGAAATCGGCCCGCACCCGCCACGAACAGGACTGGGAAGATATCGCCCGCCTGATCCGCCCGCAGCGCGGCGGCTTCAACCTGTCGAACCCCGGCAGCCGGATCATGGAAAAGCCCCTGTCGAGCGAGCCGATCATGGCGGCCAGTTCGTTCGCCGCAGGCATCTATGCCGGCCTGACCAACCCCGCCAGCCGCTGGTTCGGGTTCGAGACGCCCGACACCGACCTGAACGCCTGGCAACCGATGGCCGAGTGGAACGACATCGTGACGGCGCGGGTGTTCAACAGTTTCGGCCCGTCGCTGTCGAGCTTCTATTCGTCGACCTTCCAGGCCTATTCCGACATCGCGGCCTTTGGCAATGCGGCGGCCTATGACGAATTCGACGCGGTCAACCGCAAGTTCCTGGACGCGACGATCAGCCTGGCCGAGGTGGTGGTCGATGTCGACGGCTTCGGGCGTGTCTGGGAATGGGTGCGGAAGTTCTGCCTGAAGCCCCGCGCCGCGATCGACCGGTTCCGCGACCGGGGCACCCTGCCCGCCCGCATCTATGACCTGGCCGACAAGGGCGACCAGACCGACATCACGTTCTATCAGCATGTCCTGCCCAATCAGGACTGGCGGCCGGGGCGCATCGGCCCCAAGGGCAAGCCGGTCCTGTCGATCTATGCCTGCGAGATGGACGACTTTCTGGTCAGCGAGGGCGGCTATGACGAAATGCCGGTCTATTTTCCCCGCTGGGATGTCGATAGCGGCCAGATCTGCGGCACGGGGCCCGGTTTCATCGCGCTGGCATCGGCGCGCGCCGTCCAGGAGATGGAGGCGGCGACGATCCGGGGCGCGCAGTATGCGTCCGACCCGACACTGCTGACGCCCACCCGCGAAGACTGGCAGCTGAACGGCCATGTGCGGCCCGGAACCATGGTTTACGGCGGCTTGAACATCCGGGGCGAACAGATGGTGCGGCCCTTGCAGATCAGCCAGGGCGTGGGCCTGACCGCGCAGGAAAAGGCGGCCAAGATCGAAGAGATCAAGAACGCCTTTCACTATTCGATCATGACCCTGCAGGGCCGCACCGGCCTGACCAGCCAGGAAACCATGATCATCGAAGAGGCGCGGATGCGCGAATGGGCACCCCACAGCGACCGGATCATGGAGGAATACGCCGCCCGCAAGGTCGAACGGCGGTTCAAGATGCTGTGGCGCATGGGCCAGCTGCCCCCGCCGCCGCCCGAGGCGCAGGGCATCCCGCTGCAGGTGCGCTACACCTCGGCCGCGCAGCTGGCGATGAAGTCGCGCGAAGGGCTGGCGATCGTGCAGTTCCTGCAAAACCTCGAGCCGCTGGCGCAATCGAACCCGCGCTATCTCGACCGGCTCGACCCCGACGCCACCATCGAGGCCATGCATGAGGCCAGCCCGAGCCTGCCGGCGCGGATCCTTCGGTCGCGCGATGCGGCCGACAAGCTGGCCGAGGCGCGCGCCCAGCAGAACCAGGCGGCGCAGATGGCCCAGATGGACCAGCCGGTGGCGGGGGCGCTGAA
>Ga0209023_10000685_pt1 | contig 49766 bp, 48 predicted proteins | sample LakOneMetagenome_FD_187468 | JGI IMG/M metagenome (GOLD analysis project Ga0209023, IMG submission 187468) | Freshwater and sediment microbial communities from Lake Erie, Canada (SPAdes) (version 2) | ecosystem: Environmental > Aquatic > Freshwater > Lentic | place: Lake Erie, Canada... | reverse complement strand
TCCGATCTCTCGAGATCGCCACCGGGATCGGTAAACGCCCCGCGCATCGTTTCGGTGCACCAGATCAGGCAGCAATTCTGCTCGAGCGGAGTCACCGGAATGATGGCGGCCTTGAGTGGCGGGTTGGCTGTCATGCCACATCCTGTGCCGCGACGACGCGAACCCGGCAAGCCCTATTATGCCGCACGTTCCAGCGGGCCTTCGGGCGGGCGGCGCGCCAGCCACTCCTGAATCTGCCCAACGATGAAATCGATCACGGCCCGGACATGCGGCTGGCGACGCGCCTGGTCCGTCGTGACCATCCACCCCGGCGTGGTGAGCTCGGTGATCGGCGGTGTCAGGCGCATCAGGCCGCGAATATCATCGCCCATCAGGCAGGGCAGGATCGAGGCGCCGATCCCTGTCCTCACGCTCGCGATGATGCTCGATAGCCGATTGGTCCTATGGGCGATTTCGGCGTCCGGCAGATGGGCAAGGATCCAGCTGTTGATCATGCCGGCGTCGTCCATGCTTGTCACCAGCGGAAAACGGATCACTTCGTCCAGGCAAGCCGGTAGCCCAAGCCGCGCGACCAGTTCGTGGCTGGCGTAAAAGCTCTCCTCCATGTCCGTCAGATGGCGAACCACAAGCGTCTCCTCGGTCGGCTTGCTGCCGAACCGGATGGCAAGATCGGCCTCGCCGCGCGCCAGGTCGAGATTGTCGTCGGTCGTGATGATCTCGACGCGAATATCGGGGAATCGTGTGCGAAGCTGTGCGAGAGCCGGGATCACCCACGCGTTGGCCGCGGACTCGACCGTCGTCAGGCGGACGGTTCCCGACAGGCGCCGCGATTCCATGGCGACGAGGTCCGAGAAGGCCAGGATTGATTCCTCGACATTTTCAGCGGCGGGCAAGAGCGATTCTCCGCGCTGTGTGAGGCTGTAGCCCGATGGCTTCCGGACGAAGATCTCCACGCCGATCATCTGCTCAAGCGCCGTCACGCGCCGGGATACTGTTGCCTGGCTGACCCTCAGTTGTTTTGAGGCCGCCAGCGTGCTGCCGGTGCGCGCCACCGCGAGAAAGTAACGCAGGTCATTCCAGTCCAGCATGGCGGACTCCGCGAGTGCTCACAGGCATTATGCATTTTTGCATAGCCTGTTTGCAAGAACAGTGTTCACGCTCGCTTGCGCAACAGGTCTATCTGAAACTCAAGACGGCCGGATGATCGGACCGCCCCGATACCAACCCTGATTATTTGGAGACCTAAAATGACCCAGTTCCGCCCCGCAGCTTTGGTTGCCGCATTTGCCGCTACGCTCGCCAGCTTTTCCCTCGCCATTGCCGTTTCACCGTTCTCGGCGATGGTCCTGTAGCCTGACCCCGTAACGGCTGGATATGATCGGCAGATATCTCTCAACCCATACCCCTCCTCCCCCGCACGGTCTCCCCGCTGATCCCCCCAGCGGGGAGACCGTTGTGATTCAAGATGCGTTGTGAACATGCCCGTCAGCGGCTAGTTGTAGCAAAAGCGTATGATTCCGGGGGCGCAATGAAAAGGGCAGGGGAGATTGGGAGTTTGGAATGCGTTATTTGATCGTGTTGTCCACCGCCATGCTCTGCGCGCCCGGCGCCGCCACGGCGCAAGGCGAAGGAGCCGTCCGCACCGTCGAGGTGAAGCTATCGAGCTTCGATTTTACGCCTGCCGCGCTCCATCTGAAGTCCGGTGAGCCGATCCTGCTGCATCTCGTAAATACGGGGAGCGGTGGGCACAATTTCACGGCACCCGAATTCTTCGCCGCGGCCAGCGGCGTATCCGGACCGGTCCGAAAAGGCACAGTCGAGGTTTCGGGCCATCAGGCCGTTGATGTGCGCTTGACGCCCTCGCACGGAGCCTATCACTTGCGCTGCTCGCATACCTTCCATTCGACCTTCGGGATGCACGGCGAAATCGACGTTCAGTAGCGCCGCGTAGATTGCGATCCTGAGCATGGCCGCGACAATTGCCTCCGTCTCGACTCGGAATGGACATGGTCTCGGTAAGACGGTCGCATCTTCGATCTTGCTGATCGCTGGCGAAGGAGTGGCAGGAGACGCGCACTGTGGCACGACGGTGAAGCATCGCAGCCGTGTGGCGCAAGATCCCGACCAGCCCAATCTACGGCAGGTTCACCTTGTTCATGCCGAGCTTCTCGCGGAACTGGCAGCAAAGGGTTTTACGGTCGCGCCGGGGGAACTCGGGGAGAATATCCTGACCAGGGGGCTGGCCCTGCTTGATCTCCCGACGGACACACGGCTCTGTTTTGCCTCCGGCGCCGTCGTTCGGCTCACGGGGCTGCGTAACCCTTGTCATCAGTTGAACGGCCATAGCGCGGGCCTGATGAATGCGCTGCTCGACCGGGCTGTTGATGGCACACTGATCCGCAAGGGCGGCGTTATGGGGGTCGTTGAGACGGGCGGGGTCGTGCGGGCGGGGGAGTGCGTAACGCTCTCCCTTCCCGGCGCGCCGCACAGCGCGTTGCAGCCCGTATGATTTACCCCACCACCCCGTTCGCCGCGCTCAGCACCGCGCGGACGCTGGCAGTCGCGACGTCCTCATCTATGCCAACGCCCCACACCGTCCGGCCATCCGTCGTCCGGCATTCGACATAGGCTGCGGCACGCACGTTCGAGCCCTGGCCAATTGCGTGTTCGCTGTAATCGGCAATGTCGAGGCCGACGCCGAAGCTTTCGTTCAGCGTGGCCACAACGCTGGAGATCAGCCCATTGCCGCGCCCACTCACGGATTGCTCGCGGCCGTCGATCGCGATCTTTCCGGCAAAGATGCGGTTGCCATTGGCCGCGCGCGTCTCGTCATATTCGACAAGCTGGTAATGCTGCGGGGTGTTGAGGCAATAGACGCGCTGGAAAACGTCCCAGATATCCTCGGCGTGCAGCTCGCGCCCGACCTGGTCTGCCAATTCCTGGACGTGCCGCGAGAAATGCGCTTGCATCTTCTTCGGCAGCTTCAGCCCCTGATCCTGTTCGAGCACCCACGCGAACCCGCCCTTGCCCGATTGTGAATTGACGCGGATCACGGCTTCATAGGAGCGCCCCAGATCCGCCGGATCGATGGGCAAATAAGGCACTTCCCACAGGTCGTCGTTGCGCGCGGCCTGAGCGGCGAATCCCTTCTTGATCGCGTCCTGGTGGCTTCCCGAAAAGGCCGTGAAGACCAGCTCTCCGGCATAGGGGTGGCGCGGATGGACCGGCAGGTCGTTGCAATATTCGACTGTCTTGATGACTTCGTCGATGTCTGAAAAATCGAGGCCGGGGTTGACGCCTTGCGTATACATGTTGAGCGCGACCGTCACGAGGTCGACATTGCCTGTGCGTTCGCCATTGCCGAACAGGCAGCCTTCGACGCGATCGGCGCCTGCCAGCAGGCCAAGTTCGGTCGCGGCGATGCCGGTGCCGCGATCGTTGTGCGTGTGAAGGCTGATGATGACGCTCTCGCGGTTCGGGATGTTGCGGCCGAAATATTCGATCTGGTCGGCATAGATGTTGGGGGTTGCCGCCTCGACCGTTGCCGGCAGGTTGAAGATGATCGGCCTGTCCGGCGTCGGCTTCAACACGTCCATGACCGCCGCGCAGCATTCGAGGCTGAAATCGAGTTCGGTCGTCGAAAAGGCTTCGGGGGAATATTCGAAATGCCATTCGGTATCTGGCTGCTTCGCGGCTTCGTCGCGCAGGATCTTGGCGCCCGTAATTGCGATGTCGCGGATTTCGGACTTGTCCATCTGGAACACGATCCGTCGCCACATCGGCGAGACGGCGTTGTAGAGATGGACGATCGCCGCCCGCGCACCCTTTAGCGAATCAAAGCTCGTGCGGATCAGGTCTTCGCGTGACTGGGTAAGAACCTGGACAAGGACATCGTCGGGAATGCGCCCCGATTTGATGAGGCCGGAGATGAAATCGAATTCCGTCGCGCCGGCGCTGGGGAAGCCAACTTCGATTTCCTTGATCCCGATTTTCAAGAGCAGGTCGAAGAACCGCGTCTTCTTCTCGGCATCCATGGGATCGACAAGCGCCTGGTTGCCGTCGCGCATGTCGGTCGAAAGCCAGCGCGGCGCGCGTGTGATCGTGCGCCCCGGCCATTGGCGGTCGGGCAGGTTGATTTGTGGGAAAGATCGGTATTTCTGTGAAGGATCGCGCAGCATGGTTCTTCTCTTGCAACCTGAATGGGGTCTGGATCTGGCCCTTAGGCGGCGCCTGCGCGGGGCATGCCCACGCATCGATGACGCGCCTAAGGGCGCGTAAGTCGAAGGAGAAGAAGGGCGCGTGCCGAAATCATGTTGACGCGCCTATGCCGTGTGGCGCCGGGGTTGTCTAGCCCTCCAGCACCCGGATGAGGGTGCGGACGTCATTGTCGATCTCGCTGTCCTCGCCGCGCAGCTTCTCGATCTGGCGGACGGCGTGGATCACTGTCGTATGATCGCGCCCGCCAAAGCGGCGGCCGATCTCGGGCAACGAACGCGGGGTCAGCTGCTTGGCGAGATACATCGCGATCTGGCGCGGCCGCGCAACTTCGCGCGCACGCCGGGCCGAGACCATTTCGGCGTGGCGAATGCGAAAATGCTCCGACACGCGCCGCTGGATCTCGTCGATCGTGATCCGCCGGCGGCTGGCGCGGAACATGTCGGCCAGAACTTCCTCGGCAAATTCGATCGTGACTGGCCGGTTGCCGAGCGAGGCATAGGCGAGCAGCCGGTTCAACCCGCCCTCAAGCTCACGCACATTGGTCGAAAGCCGCGAGGCCAGCAGGTCGAGCACCTCACTGTCGATCGCAACGCCTTCGATGGCTGCGGCCTTGGCCCCGATGATCGCGCGGCGGAGCGTATAGTCCGGCGGCTGGATATCGACCACAAGGCCCTGCGTCAGCCGCGAGAGGATTCGCCCTTCGACCCCGTCGAGCGCTTGCGGCGCCCGATCCGCGCTGATCACCAGTTTACGACCCGAGGACATCAGTTCGTCGACGGTGTGAAGAAATTCTTCCTGTGTCGAATCCTTGCCCGCGATGAACTGGACATCGTCGATCATCAGCAGGTCGGAAGAGCGCAGCCGCGTCTTGAACGAAATCGTGTCGCGTGCGCGCATCGCCGAAACGAAATCGAACATGAAGCGTTCGGCCGACATGTAGAGTACCCGGCCGGCCGGGTTATGCTGCTGGTATTCGTGGCCGATCGCGTGGAGAAGGTGCGTCTTGCCCTGGCCGGTCTGCGAATGGATGTAGAGCGGGCTGAACCGCATCGCGCCGCCACTGGCAAAGGTCAGCGCGGCATTGGCCGCAACGGCATTGGCCGGCCCCGTCACGAAGCGCGAAAAGGTCAGCCGGGGATCAAAGACATGGCCATCGGCCTTGGGCACAGGAGTGGCCTCCGGCGCGATAGCCTTGGCTTCGTAGCGCTCCGGCGTTTCGCCGGCGACTTCGATGCGGACGCCCCGCACGTGCGGGTTGCCTGCCTTCCAGGCCTGGGTCAGGCGCTCGCCATGATGGGTGCGCACCCAACTCGCCATGAATTCGGACGGAAGCGATAGGCGGATCACTCCGTCTTCGGCGCTCCAGCCTGCAAATGCGACCGGCTTCAGCCAATGATCGAAGCTTCGCGCGCCGATGCTCTGGCGCAGCGACTTGCGGATCGCTTCCCATGCCTGTGCCAACGCGTCGTCCCCGGATAGGTCCTTGGGAATGAGAGGCGGTGGCAATGACATAATACTGAACGACTCCCCCGAACTTGTTGCTGACGCAATGCGCCCTGCCCCCCGGCAACACGCAAACCCCGCACCCGAGACATATGTTTCGGGCTAGGAACCTCTTACTGACCTGATCTGCCGCGGTCGATTCGCCCGCTGCTCAGCCTGTTTTTTAGGGATGCGGATGGCACCCGATCAAGGGCTTGGGCGTCAAAAAAATGAAATATTTACTGTTGACTCGTTGACCGGCGTGAATCCGTTGAGAATGGACAACTCATTGAACTAGAACGCTAAAATAGTGGGGGGTCTTTTCAGTGATTCTGCGAATCGTGGATTGACCTTGGGTTCGCCTCGCGCTGCGCCGCACAATGAAAAGCCCGCCGGTCTTGCGACGGGCGGGCCTTTGGTCCGAAGCGGGACGCTTCGTTCAGGAAAGCGTGGACACAGCCTTGGTCAGGCGTGAAAACTTGCGCGAAGCCGTATTCTTGTGAAGCACGCCACGGGCAACGCCGCGGGCCAGTTCGGGCTGAACAGCGGCCAAGGCCGCGGTTGCTGCCGACTTGTCTCCAGCGGACAGGGCCGATTCGACCTTCTTCACGAAGGTCCGGATACGGCCGACGCGGTTGCCGTTGATTTCCGCGCGACGTTCGTTGCGACGGATGCGCTTTTTTGCTTGCGGCGTATTCGCCATGCCAAAACCCTCAAAATCAGTGCAAAAGAAAAAGCGGCGCAGAATCATCCGCACCGATCCGGATGCGCCATTAGCCAAGAGGGCGAAACGGGTCAACCATTAACGCTGGCATTTGGCACAGTAGAAGGTTGAACGTCCGCCGTCGACGCGCCGCGCCACTGGGCGCCCGCAGCCGGGGCAGTCCTCGCCCTCGCGGCCATAAACGCGCCATTGCTTGAAGAAATAGCCCAGCTCTCCATCGGGCTGGGCAAAGTCGCGCAGGGTAGAGCCGCCGGCTTCGATCGCCGAGGCCAGCACGTCCTTGATCGCCTGTACCAACGGCTTGAGCCGGGCCGTCGCGACCTGGCCCGCAGGCTTGTGCGGCTTGATCCCGGCCATGAACAGCGCTTCGCACACGTAGATATTCCCGAGTCCTGCCACGATCCGCTGGTCGAGCAACAGGGCCTTGATCGGGGCGCTGCGGCCCTCGAACGCAGCACTCAGTGTCTCGTGAGAGAAATCATCGCTCAAGGGCTCCGGGCCCAGCGCCCTGAAGGTCGGCCAGGCCGCGACGGCATCTGTCCTCACCAGATCGAGCGAGCCAAAACGCCGATGATCGTTGAGCGCCAGCGTCCGCCCCCCGCCGGTTCCGAGAATCAGGTGATCGTGCTTTTCGATTTCCGATGGATCGACACGCCAGCGGCCCGACATCCCGAGGTGGAAGATCAGTGTGTCGCCGCGATCGGTCTCGATCAGGCCATATTTGGCGCGGCGGCCAAGGCCGGTCACGCGCGCGCCAGTCAGCCTTTGCCTCAGGTCCACCGGAATAGGGCGGCGCAGATCGGCGCGTCGCGGTTCGACGCGCGCCAGAACTTCACCATCGAGCACGGCGGCGATCCCGCGCACGGTTGTTTCGACTTCGGGCAGCTCCGGCATGGATTTGCGCTAGCGGCAGCGCCGCCCCTTGGCTAGAGCGGCGGCCATGAGCGAAACCGTATCCTTCGGCTATGAAGAGGTCGCGCCGGTCGAGAAGACGCAGCGTGTCGGCAAGGTCTTTTCGAGCGTTGCCTCCAACTATGACCTGATGAACGATGCGATGTCTGCGGGCATGCACCGGCTGTGGAAGGATCGCTTCGTCCGCCGCGTGAAGCCGCGCGAGGGCGAGATGATCCTCGACATGGCGGGAGGCACCGGGGATATCGCCTTCCGGATGCAGGCGCACGGCGCGCTGATCACGGTCGCCGATATCAATCCGGACATGCTGGCTGTCGGGATCGAACGCGCGCAAAAGCGTGAGATTGGCGGACTCAGCTGGTCGGAGCAGAATGCCGAGTCGCTGACTTTCGACGACAAGTGCTTCGATGCCTACACGATCGCCTTCGGCATTCGGAACGTGACGCATATCGACAAGGCGCTGGCCGAAGCGCATCGTGTGCTGAAGCGCGGCGGCCGGTTCTTCTGCCTCGAATTCTCGACGACGCTGTGGCCGGGCTTCGCCGAAATCTACGATGCCTATTCGCACAAGCTGGTCCCAAAACTGGGCAAGCTGCTGGCAAAGGATGAGGATAGCTATCGCTACCTCATCGAATCGATTCGCCGTTTCCCCGACATGCCGACCTTCGAGGGCATGATCCGCGATGCCGGGTTCGTCCGCACCAATGTCGAACCGATGCTGGGCGGGTTGGTAGCCATTCATAGCGGCTGGAAGATTTGACCGCTCGCACAACCCATATCTGGCGGACGCTGAAATGGGGCCGCACGCTGGCGCGCCACGGGGCGTTGTTGGGCATTGAACGGGACGCGAACGCGCCGACCGGACTCAAGCGACTGGTGCGGCTTGCCCGGCTGGGGAGTTTCCCGCCGAACCCGCCGGCTTATGCCAAGGCGTTCGAGCAGATCGGGCCGGCTGCGGTCAAACTTGGCCAGTCATTGGCGACCCGGCCGGACCTGGTGGGAGAGGAAGCCGCGCGCGACCTTCTGCGCTTGCAGGATTCGCTGCCGCCGGTGCCCTTCGCGCGGATCAAGGCGGCGATCGAAGCCGGGCTCGGCGCGCCGGTGGAGGATCTGTTCCGCTCGATCGATCCCGAGCCGGTGGGTGCCGCGTCAATCGCGCAGGTGCACCGCGCCGTGACGACCGAAGGTCGTGACGTTGCCGTCAAGGTCTTGCGCCCCGGCATCGAAGAGAAATTCGCCAGCGACATTGAGACCTATGAATGGATCGCGGCGCAAGCAGCGGCGCGCGGCGGGGAGATTGCCCGCCTCCGTCCGCGCGAGGTGATCGCGACATTCAGGCAATGGACGCTACGCGAACTCGACCTCAGGCGCGAAGCGGCGTCCGCGTCCGAGCTTGCCGATGCGATGAGCGGGGAAGAGGGCTATATTGTCCCCGCGATCGATTGGAAGCGGACCAGCCGGCGGGTGATGACGCTCGATTGGGTCGAAGGCATCAAGCTCACCGACCGCGAGGCGCTTGCCGGTGCCGGGCATGACCTCAATCATTTGGCGAAGACACTGGTCCAGGCCTTCCTGCGCCAGGCGATTGCGGAGGGCTTCTTCCACGCCGATCTTCATCAGGGCAATCTCTTCGTCACGCCCGAAGGGCGGATCGCGGCGATCGATTTCGGGATCATGGGCCGCGTCAACCGGCAGGCCCGGCTCTGGCTCGCGGAAATCCTCCACGGCCTGATCACCGGCAATTATCGCCGCGTGGCCGAAATTCACTTCGACGCGCAATACGTGCCCAGCCACCACAGCATCGATGAATTCACGACGGCCCTGCGCGCGGTGGGAGAGCCGATCCGCGGGGTTGCGGTGAAGGACATCAGCGTGGGCAACATGCTCGACGGGCTGTTCGCGATCACGCGCGAATTCGACATGCCGACCCAGCCGCATTTGCTGCTGCTGCAAAAGACAATGGTGATGGTCGAAGGCGTCGCTTCGACGCTCGATCCGGATATCAACATGTGGGACGTTTCGGGGCCGTTCGTCTCCGAATGGCTGCGCGACGAACTGGGGCCGGAGGCGGTCCTCGCCAATCATCTCCAGCGTGCGATCAAGGCTATTGGCGAGTTGCCCGACTTGTTGCGCAGGATCGAGGTAGCCTATCCCAAGCCCGGTGCGGCACCGCCGGGACCGCCGCTCCCTGAAATTGAGATTAGGGCAGGGCGCTGGCCCGCACGGCTCGGCTGGGTCCTGTCGGGTGCACTCGCTGGCGCAGCGGCGGCCTATTTCCTATATGGTGGCCTATGAGCGGCAAACGCATCCTCCTGATCGTGGGCGGCGGTATCGCGGCCTACAAGGCGTGCGAACTGGTCCGGCTGCTGAAGAAGGACGGCATGTCGGTTCGCTGCGTGCTGACCGGGGCGGGGCAGAAGTTCGTGACGCCGATGACGCTCGCCGCGCTTAGCGAAGACAAGGTCTACACCGATCTGTTCGACCTGAAGGATGAGGCCGAGATGGGCCATATCCAGCTTTCGCGGCAGGCCGATCTTGTCGTCGTCGCCCCCGCCACGGCCGACCTGATGGCGAAAATGGCGCAGGGCATTGCCGATGATCTGGCAACCACGCTGTTGCTGGCAACGGACAAGCCCGTGCTCGCGGTTCCGGCAATGAACGTCCGGATGTGGCAGCATCCGGCGACGCGGCGCAACGTCGCAACCTTGCGGCATGACGGCGTTGCCGTCCTCGAACCTGATGAGGGGCCAATGGCATGTGGCGAATTCGGGCCCGGACGCCTGCCCGAGCCCGAAGCGATAATGGAAGCGATCAAGCACGCCCTCGCAAAACCCGCCGATCCGCTCTCGGGCCAGCCCGATTTTGCCGAAGACGAGCCGCAGACATTGGCTGGCAAGCACGTGATTGTGACGGCCGGCCCGACACATGAACCGATCGATCCGGTCCGGGTCATCGCCAACCGATCATCGGGCAAACAGGGTTTTGCCATTGCTGGCGTCCTGGCCGCCAAGGGTGCGCGCGTGACGCTGGTCGCCGGGCCCGTGAGTCTCGGCACGCCCGCGGGCGTGACGCGGATCGATGTCGAGACCGCACGCGAAATGGAAGCGGCGGTCGAATCCGCCCTGCCTGCCGATGCGGCGGTGCTGGTGGCTGCTGTGGCTGACTGGCGAGTCGATGAAGCGCCCGAAAAGCTCAAGAAAGATAAGGGGCCGCCCGCTCTCAACTGGTACAAGAATCCTGACATTCTTGCTGGTCTGGGCCAATCACCGAGACGGCCGAAACTGCTGATCGGCTTCGCGGCCGAGACGGAAAAAGCGATCGAGCATGCTACGGCCAAGCGCGAGCGCAAGGGTTGCGACTGGATCGTTGCCAATGATGTCTCGATCGACAAGATGGGCGGCGAGGAAAACCGCGTTCACCTGATCACCGACTCGGGCACGGAAAGCTGGGAACGGATGACCAAGCACGACGTGGCCCGCAAACTTGCCGAAAAGATCGCCGATGCACTTGCCTGACATTGCCATTGCCATCCAGCGCCTTCCGCACGGTGCGGACCTCCCCCTGCCGGTCTATGCCACCGACGGCGCGGCCGGGATGGATGTGGTTGCCGCCGAGGATGTGAGCCTTGCACCCGGCGCGCGCCACGCCGTAGCGACCGGCTTTGCGATGGCCATTCCGCACGGCTTCGAAGTCCAGGTGCGCCCGCGCTCTGGGCTCGCGCTCAAGCATGGCATCACCTGCCTCAACACGCCGGGAACCATCGACAGCGACTATCGGGGCGAAGTGAAGGTGATCCTTGCCAATTTGGGCAGCGAAGCCTTCGAGGTCAGGCGCGGGGACCGCATTGCCCAACTGGTCCCGGCACCCGTGCAGCGCGCCGCCTTCGTCGAAGTCTCTCATCTGGAGAATACCGAACGCGGTGCCGGGGGCTTCGGCTCGACGGGCGTATGACGCTCTCCGACCAGCAGCTCGAACGTTATGCCCGTCACATCGTCCTGAAGGAAATCGGCGGGGCGGGGCAGGTCAGACTCACACGAGCGCATGTGTTGCTTGTCGGGGCGGGCGGAATCGGATGCCCCGCAATCCAGTATCTCGCAGCTGCTGGGGTCGGCAAGCTGACCGTGATCGACGATGACCAGGTGTCGCTTTCGAATCTCCAGCGCCAGATTCTCTATGCGACCGACGATATTGGCCGCAACAAGGTGGACGCGGCGGCGGGGGCGGCCTGCAGGATCAATCCCGAAATTGCCTTTGTGGCGATAAAGGAGAGGCTGACGGCGGAATCGGGCGCATCGCTGCTCGACGGCGTTGATATCGTGCTCGACGGCTGCGACAATTTCATGACCCGGCTGATCGTCAACGATCTCTGCCATGCGGCGCGCGTCCCGCTCGTCTCAGCCGCGATCGGCCAGTTCCACGGCCAGATCGGCACCTATCGCGGCTGGGAAGCGGGCAAGCCCTGCTACCGCTGCTTCGTTGGCGATGCGCACGACCCGGATGATTGCGACAATTGCTCCGAAGTCGGCGTGCTGGGCGCAATGGTCGGGCTGACGGGCAGCTTCGCCGCGATGGAAGTGATCCGCGCCATCACCGGTTTCGGGGGCGATCCGGCAGGCAAGCTCCACGTTTTTGACGGGCTGGCACCGTCGATGCGGACAATCAGGCTGCCGAAGGATCCGGGGTGTTCGACTTGCGGGTTGGGTTAGCGTGAAAGCCCCAACGCGGCATAAGCTCGCTCCAGTGTCGGCGCGGCAAGCGTTCGGGCCTTTTCCGCGCCCTTGACGAGGATCGCGTCGAGCGTCGCCGTGTCGCTCCGGAGCGCGGCGAACCGCTCCGAGATCGGGCGCAGCGTTTCGACCATCAGATCGGCAAGCGCAGGCTTGAAGGCGCCGAAACCCTGTCCGCCGAAGCGGGCCAGAACGGCATCGGCGCTTTCATCGGCAAGCGCAGCATAGATGCCGACCAGATTCTTCGCCTCGGGACGCGATTCAAGGCCGGCAGTTTCGCTTGGCAGCGGCTCTGGATCGGTCTTGGCCTTCTTGACCTTGTTCAGCACGGTGTCAGCATCGTCGATCAGGTTGATACGGCTCATATCCGAAGCGTCGGACTTGGACATTTTCGCATTGCCGTCGCGCAGCGACATGATGCGCGCGGCCGCCGGCGGGATGATCGGGTCGGGCAGGGTGAAGACCTCACCGAAATCATTGTTGAACTTCTGCGCAATGTCGCGCGCCAGTTCAAGATGCTGCTTCTGGTCCTCGCCTACCGGCACATGCGTTGCTTGATAGAGCAGTACGTCGGCGGCCTGCAGGACCGGATAGGTGTAAAGCGCGATGCTCGCCCCTTCACGGTTCTTGCCGGATTTGTCCTTGAACTGGGTCATGCGGTTGAGCCAGCCCATCCGCGCGGTTCCGTTGAGCAGCCATTGCAGCTCGGCATGCGCCGAAACTCGCGCCTGGTTGAAGAGCACGGACTTGTCGGTATCGATGCCGCAGGCAACCAGAGCCGCCGTCATTTCGCGGGTGTTGGCGGTCAGCTCTGCCGGCTCGTAGGGCATCGAGATCGCGTGCAGGTCGGCAAGGAAGTAAAGGCTCTCTCCCTGGTCCTGCATCGCCACCCAGTTGCGGATCGCGCCGAGATAGTTGCCGAGATGAAGATTGCCTGTTGGCTGGATGCCCGAAACGACACGCATCATTCCGCACTCACTTTCTTGCGACGGAGCAGGATCATCGCTGCGTCGCGATCCATCCCCCCGGTCAGGAATGCGGTCAAGAGATAAGCAACACCTCCCGCCGAGACGATCGTCCCGACTGCAAGGATGCGCCGCCCGGTCGAGCCCGAGAACCAAGTCGCAAATTGTTCGCGCAGGAAGAACAGCACGCCGGCCATCACTGCTGCAGCGAACAATTGCCGGGCGATGCGGCCCCAGAGCCAGCGCTCGATATGGAAATGACCGCGCCGGAGGAGGATGACATAGAGCATCGTGCAATTGAGCCAGGAGCAGATGGCGATCGCCGAAGCGAGGCCGTAAATCCCGAAAGGCGGGATCAGCGCGAAGTTCAGGATGATGTTGGCGAGCAGCACGACTCCGGCAGTCTTAACCGGCGTCCGCGTATCCTTGCGCGCATAGAAGCCGGGAGTGATGACCTTGACCAGGACATAGGCCGGCAGGCCCGATACGATGATCGCCAGCACATTGCCGGTGATCGCCGCATCCTCAAGCGTGAAGCGCCCGCCCTGGAACAGCGCAGTGCAAAGCGGGATCGAGACGATCCACAGCGCGACCGCCGCGGGCAGGGTCAGCAGCATCGAAAGCTCGACGGCCTGGCCCTGGATCTTGGCGGCTTCTTCGGGCTCATCCTTGTCGATGAAGCGCGAAATGGCGGGCAGGATCGCTGTGCCGAGCGCGGTCCCGATGACCGAGAGGGGCAGCTGATTGAGCCGGTCCGAATAGTTCATATAGCTGAGCGAACCCTGCGGCAGGCGGGTCGCAAAGAAAGTGTCGATGAACTGGCTCACCTGATAGACGCCGGCGCCCAAAGTTGCCGGAATCACGACATTGATAAACTGGCGAACGCCCGGCGTCATGCGCGGCCGGCGCAGGCGAAGCGATATGCCGGCGCGCCTCGCCGCTGCCCAGAGAAGGCCGATCTGCAGGAAGCCGCCGACAAGAACCCCGATCGACAGCGCGCGCGCCGTCACTACGCCACCCGCCGGCACGATGAGCAGCGCTGCAACCATGCACAGGTTCAGAAGTGCTGGGGCAAAGGCCGCTGCAATGAAGCGTGTCATCGAGTTGAGGACGCCCGCAAAAAGCGAAACCAGGCTGATCAGTAACAGATAAGGAAAAGTGATCCGCGTCAGAGTGATGGCGAGATCGAATTTCACCGGGTTGCTGACCCATTCGGATGCCAGCGCCCAAACAAAGGCGGGCATCGCCAGTTCGAAGACGAGCGTGAAGAGGAAGAGTGTGGGAAGGAAGACGCCCAACACTTCCTCGGAGAATTTTCTTGCTTCCTCAAGCCCTCCCTCGCGGTGAAGGCGTTGGCTGAATAGGGGCACGAACCCAGCCGAAAAGGCTCCTTCGCCGAACAGGCGGCGAAAGGTGTTGGGCACGCGAAAGGCAAGCTGGAACGCGTCCGCCGCCATCGTCGCGCCCATGATCCGCGACATCAGCATGTCGCGCGCAAAACCGAGGACGCGGCTGACCATGGTCAGCCCGCCGATCGTGCCAATGGCTTTGCCGAGCTTCATGACCCGCTTTTACGCGTTGCCTTCCGCTGCGATCGCGGGCGACTGCCCTTCCGCATTCGCTGCTGCCTGCTGCATGTAGAGCGCACCGAAATCGATCGGCTCGAGCAGGAGCGGGGGAAAGCCGCCATCGCGGACGGCGTCTGCAAGGACGCGACGGGCGAACGGGAAGACGAGGCGCGGTGCTTCGGCATAGAGGAAGGGCTGGATCTGTTCGTCGGGCACGTTGCGAATGCCGAACAGTCCCGCATAGGCCAGCTCGACCTGGAAGGCGACCTTGTCGGCGCTCGTTGCACGGACGTCGATCTTCAGCACGACTTCATGGACACCTTCGGCCACCGGGTTGGCGCCGATGTTGAACTGGACATCGATCTGCGGCTGGCCCTGCCATTGGAAAACGGTCGGCGCATTGGGGTTTTCGAAGGACAGGTCCTTCACATATTGCGAAATCAGGCCCACAGCGGGGGCAGTGTCTTCGCCATTGGCAAGCGGGTCGTTGCCGTTCTCATCAGCCATTTGAAAATCCTCGGGTCAAGCGTGAATCTGGTGGCGCGGGCAGAACCCTCGCCGTGCCGCGGGCGCCTAGCAGCCGGGACAGGCAAGGGCAATGGGAGAGATTTTACGTCGAAGTGATTTGAAACCGGCGTTTGTCACGCCTATGTAATGTTTTGAAACGCGTTGGAGACCTCATGATCGGCATTATCATCTTTGCCATGATCGCCCTATTTCTGGGGCTGCGCCTCTATGCGGTGCTCGGGAAGCGGACCGGACATGAACAACCCTTGTCGCGGCCGGCTGAAGACCTGGTGCGCGAACGTCCGATCGTGCCAACGATCGAGGATTCGCGCGACGGCCCGGCCGTCGTGCCCGAGGAACAGCATATGGCCGGCGCGGATTCCGGCTTGCGTGCGATCGCCGCGGCTGATCGCAGTTTTAGCGCTGCTGAATTTCTCGAGGGCGCGAAACAGGCATACAGGCTGATCCTCGAAGCGTTTTGGGCCGGCAAGGAAGAGGACTATCGCGCCTATGTGTCGGACGATGTCCGCGAAGCCTTTGGTGAAGACATCGCCGAACGTACGGCGCAGGGCCACGTCCTCGACAATCGGATGGTGCGGATCGAGCGCGCGGTGATTGCGGATGCGAAATTCAACAGCGGAACGGCCGAAATCACGGTTCGCTTCGATGCCGACATTGCGGCTGTTACGCGCGATACCGAAGGCAAGGTGATCGCCGGATCGCTGACCGATGCCGTGCCGACGCATGACGCCTGGACATTTTCCCGCAATTTGCGCTCGTCCGATCCCAACTGGCTTTTGACGGATACCGACGAAGCGTCCTAAGGCTGCGGGCATGATATCCCGTGTTCTACTTTCCATCGTCATCACCCTGACGCTTTCGGCCTGCGGCGCGCGGATCGTGCCCCACGGCCGTCCGCCGCAAAGCGCGGGCGGCACGGCGAAGCCCATTCCCAACATACCGGTTCCGCCAAAGCCGGTGATCGTGGCTCCCGGCCCCAATGCCCGGTCGGTCGGGGCGATTGCTGTCGATGCGCCCCGCTTCGACGCGGCGAATGCGACGCGCGCCTTGCAGGCCTTTCGCATTTCCTGCCCGTCGCTCGTGCGGCGGAACGACCAATCGGGACTGACCCGCCCCGAAGACTGGCGTGCCGCCTGCGCGGCTGCGGCAAGCTGGCGCGATGACGATGCCGCGGGCTTTTTCGCAACCAACTTCGAAGCCGTGCAGGTCGGGGACGGAAAGAGTTTTGCAACAGGCTATTTCGAGCCGGAAATTGTAGGGGCGCGCGTGCAGGCGCCGGGCTATGACGTCCCGATCTACAAGCGCCCGTCCGACCTCATTGACGTCGATCTTGGTCTGTTTTCGGACGATCTCAAGGGCAAGAAGATCCGTGGCCGCGTGAAGGGGCAGAATTTCGTCCCCTATGCCGATCGCACCGAGATCGAGCAGGGCGGGCTCGCTGGCCGCGGTCTTGAAATCGCCTGGGCGGCCGATGCGGCGGAGTTCTTCTTTCTCCAGGTCCAGGGCTCGGGCCGATTGAAGCTTCCCGACGGCAGCATCATGAGGATCGGCTATGACGGGCAGAATGGCCGCGACTATACGGGCATCGGCAAGCTCATGAAGGACAGGGGGCTGCTCGGCCCGGGACAGACGTCGATGCAGGGCATTGTAGACTGGCTGCACGAACATCCTGAGGAAGGCCGCGCGATCATGCGCGAAAACAAGAGCTGGGTCTTCTTCAAGGAGTTGACAGGAGGAGCGGGGCCGAACGGAGCGCTGGGCCTGCCTGTGACGGGGAACACCACGGTTGCCGCCGACCCCAATTTCGTGCCGCTCGGCGCGCCGGTGTTCCTGTCGCTGGACCGGCTTGAGGCAACCGGCCTCTGGATTGCTCAGGATACGGGCGGGGCGATCAAGGGCGCCAACCGCTTCGATACTTTCTGGGGCGCGGGAAAGAGGGCGCGCGAGATCGCAGGCGGAATGGCCGCGCGCGGCACCGCTTTCGTGCTCCTGCCGCGCGGCACTCTCGCCCGGATTGCGCAGGAACAGGCCAGTGGCCCGCCGCCTCAGCGCTGAAGAGCACGCCGTCTGGCGACGTGTGACGGCGACAGCCAAGCGCTTGAGTCCTCCCTATGCGGAGCATGGGGAGGGGGACCATGCGAAGCATGGTGGAGGGGCGAAGCTCCGAAGCGTGCCCCTCCACCGTCCTGCGGACGGTCCCCCTCCCCGAGCCAAGGCTCAGGGAGGAATGCCAACCGCCAACACGCTCGACGGCAGTTGGGACAAGCGCATTGCCAAGGGCGCGCTTGAGCCCGATTTCACGATCGACCTTCACGGCGAAACGCTTGTCAGTGCTCATGCCCGCCTCAATCGCAGCCTTTCGGCAGCGATCAGGACCGGCGCGCGCGTGATCCTGCTCATCACTGGTAAAGCAGCGCGCGAAAATCCTCGCCTTCCGCCCACGACGCGCGGGGTGATCCGCGCCTCGGTCAGGGATTGGCTGGCAGCATCGCCACATGCCGGCCATATCGCAGCAATCCGTAACGCCCATCCGCGCCACGGAGGGGCAGGCGCGCTCTATCTCATTCTGAGACGCGCGCGATAATTTCGGCGTAGATCTGCGTGAGCGCGCCGATATCGGCCAGCGCCACAGCCTCATCGAGCTTGTGCATCGTCGCATTGCAAAGGCCGAATTCGACCACTGGGCAGATCTGCGAAAGGAAGCGTGCGTCGGACGTCCCCCCGGTCGTCGAGAGTTCGGGCCGGAGCCCCAGCACTTTCTCGACCGCGTCCGAGACAAGACCACTCAGCTCGCCCGGAGGCGTGACGAAGGCTTCGCCCGAAATGCGGGCGATCACTTCGCCTTCGGGTATTTCCTCATGTACGATCGCCTTGATACGATCGACCAGATCCTGGCCCGAATGCAGGCTGTTGAAGCGGATGCTCAGGCGTGCGCTTGCCAGCGCGGGGATGACGTTGGTCGCAGGATTGCCAACTTCGATGTCGGTCACTTCGATATTCGAAGGCTGAAACCAGTCGGTGCCTTCGTCGAGCAGAATGGCATCGATCCGCGCGAGGATCCGCACCAACCGCGGGATCGGATTGTCCGCCATGTGCGGATAGGCGACATGCCCCTGCACACCGGGCACGGTGATCCAGATATTGACCGAACCGCGCCGCCCGATCTTCATCATGTCGCCAAGCCGGTTGACCGAAGTCGGTTCGCCGACAACGCACAGGTCGGGCACAAGCCCGCGCGCCTTGATATGTTCGATCAGCGCGACCGTGCCGTGGATCGCCGGTCCTTCCTCGTCGCCCGTGATGATCAGACTGATCCGGCCGCCATGGCCTGCCGGGATCGCGGCAACAAAAGCCGCAATACTCGATTTCATGTCGACCGCGCCGCGCCCGTGGAGCAAGTCGCCACGAATTTCGGGAACGAACGGATCGCTCGTCCAGCCGGGGCCGGGAGGGACGACATCGAGGTGCCCCGCAAAGGCAAGATGCCTGCCCGTGCCTGTGCCGCTTCGCGTCGCGAAGAGATTCTCGACCGGGCCGTCCGGAGCGTCTCCCGACACAAACCGGTCCACCTCGAAGTCAAGCGGACGCAGCGCGGATTCAAGGACGTCGAACACGGCGCCCATAGCCGGCGTCACGCTTGGTGCGGCGATCAGGTCCTGAGCCAGCAGGATTGCGTCAGTCATTGGCCCCGCCTAGCTTGTGGGCAGGCAATTGCAAAGAGAGGTTCCATGCCCAAGCTCAATCTGGATGCGATCGAACAGACCAACAAGACCGGCTACCCGCCGATTTATGCGCAGGAGGTGAAGGAACGCTGGTATCGCCGCGTTGCGCCGGCATCGGGGCTCGAAGATTTTGGCGTCAGCCATGTGACTCTGAAGCCCGGGGCCTGGTCTGCGCAGCGCCACTGGCATGTCGGCGAGGATGAATTCGTCGTGATGCTCGCGGGCGAAGCGATGCTTGTCGACGATTCGGGAGAAACGCTCATGCGTGCGGGCGATTGCGCTGCATTTCCCAAAAATGACGGGAATGGCCATTGCCTTGTCAACCGCAGCGATGCGGATTGCGTCTATATTGCGGTCGGAAAACCCGCGACCACGGATTGCCACTATCCCGATATCGACATGCATCTCGATGCGAAGCTGAATATGCAATGCCGCAAGGACGGCACGCCCTGGTAGGCCGCAATCAGGCCGCTTCGGCGCCCTCGTCGCTCTCGGCCTGCTGGCGCGCCCACATTTCGGCATAGAGCCCGTTCTTGCGCAGGAGCGCGGTATGGTTTCCGCGCTCCGCAACCCGGCCAGCCTCGAGCACAACGATTTCGTCGGCATCGACGATAGTCGAGAGCCGGTGGGCGATGACGATTGTCGTGCGCTGCTCCGAGACCTGTGCCAGCGTGTCCTGAATCTCGGCCTCGGTCCGGCTGTCGAGTGCGCTTGTCGCTTCGTCGAGGATCAGGATCGGCGGATCCTTGACCAAAGTCCGGGCGATTGCCACGCGCTGCTTTTCGCCGCCCGAAAGTTTCAGCCCGCGTTCGCCGACCGGCGTGTCATATTGCTGCGGCTGCGCGGCGATGAAGCCGTGGATCGCGGCCCCGCGCGCGCCTGCCTCGATCTCTTCCTGCGTCGCGCCTTCGCGGCCATAGCCGATATTATAGCCAATTGTGTCGTTGAACAGCACCGTGTCCTGCGGGACGATCCCGATGGCGGCGCGCAGGCTCGATTGGGTGACGTCGCGGAGGTCTTGGCCGTCGATCGTGATCCGGCCGCCCGTCACATCATAGAAGCGGAAGAGCAGGCGGGCGAGCGTCGATTTCCCGGCACCCGAAGGCCCGACCACCGCCAGCGTCTTGCCCGGAGCAATCGCAAAGCTGACGCCGTTCAGGATCGGGCGGTCGGGCTCATAGCCAAAGGATACGTCCTCGAATGCGACCCCGCCGCCGGAAACCGCAAGCGGCGCTGCGCCCGGCCTGTCGACGATTTCAGCGGGCGTGTCGATCAGGCCGAACATGGCTTCCATATCGATCAGCCCCTGCTTGACTGTGCGATAGACCATGCCCAGCACGTCGAGCGGCCGGAACAGCTGGGCCAGCAAGGTATTCACCAGCACGACATCGCCTGTGCTGAACCGCCCCTTCGACCAGCCCCAGACGGTGAATCCCATCGCCCCTGCCATCATCAGGTTGGTGATCAGCGACTGGCCGACATTGAGCAGCGCCAGCGAATTCTCGGATTTGACTGCGGCATCGGCATAGCGCTTTGCGACCCGGCCATATTGATCGGCCTCCCGGCCTTCCGCGTTGAAATATTTGACGGTTTCATAGTTCAGCAACGAATCCACCGAGCGTGAGACCGTGGCGGTATCGAGGTCGTTCATCTCGATCCGCAGCTTGTTGCGCCAGTCCGTGATGCGCTGGGTGAAGACGATATAAGCAACGACCATGATGAGCGTCGCCGCGACGAGCCCGATGCCGAACTTGGTCCAGAAGATCGCGGTCACCGCTGCCAGTTCGACTATGGTCGGGGCGATGTTGAAAAGGAGGAAGTAGAGCATCGTGTCGATGCTCTTGGTCCCGCGCTCGATCACCTTGGTGACGGCGCCGGTGCGGCGGCTCAGGTGAAACCGCAGCGAAAGCGCGTGGAGGTGCGAAAAGACATTGACGGCGAGCCGCCGCGTCGCATCCTGGCCGACGCGCTCAAAAACAATGTTGCGCAGATTGTCGAACAGCACACCGGCAAAGCGCGCGCCGGCATAGGCGGCGACCAGCGCAATCGCCAGCGTTGCGGCGGGCTCCAGCCCCGGCTTCATCCGGTTGATGGCGGCGGCATAGACAAAGCCCATGCTGAGCTGAACGCCCTTTGAGACCAGCACGAGCAAAAGCGCGGCCACGATCCGGGCGCGCAGCCCCGGCTGGTCCTTCGGCCAGAGATAGGGCAGGAAGCGCCGCATCACGGCCATGTCCGGCATCGGGGCCTGGATCAGGGAGTCCTGGGGGGGCATTGGCTCGCGCTTAGTCGATTTCCGCCTGCCTTGGAAAGCCCGAGCGGAAAGCGAAGGATGTCGCCGCGCATTTCCATCGCTTCGTCGTTTGTGACATGACGAAGCGATGAAGGATTTATTGCATTTTCATGAAGCCGCGCACAGCTTGGGAGTTTGACAATCCTCAAGGTGCAATCCGTGTTCCAGAATTTCAATCGCTCAGAATTCGAAGCGCCGTCGCTTTCGCTGCTGCTCGGCGAAGCGCGCGTCTTTGGCGATTGGGCGCGGGGTGCGCGTGAGAATGGCCGGATCGCCCGGGCGCATGACGGGGCGGGGCACAAGGTGGTCATCCTGCCGGGCTTCATGGTCGCTGAAACGCGGATGGAATTGTTCCGCCATACGCTCAATCGCGCGGGATACCGGGCTTTTGGCTGGGGGCTGGGCCGCAATCTTGGCGTTACGGCTGATATGATCGATCGGCTTGATGCACGCCTCGACGAGATCGACCGCGAGGCGGACGGCCCGGCGACATTGGTTGGGTGGAGCCTGGGCGGGCTGATTGCGCGCGAATATGCGAAGCACGCGCCGCATCGGGTCGCTCGCGTGATTACGATGGGCAGCCCGTTTTCCGGGAACCCGCGCGCGAACAATGCGTGGCGGCTCTATGAATGGGTGACGAAGCACGCGGTCGATGCGCCGCCGATCGATGTCCAGCTGGCGGAAAAGCCGCCGGTGCCGACCTATGCGCTCTGGTCGCGGCGCGACGGGATCGTTGCCCCGGCGAGCGCGCGCGGACTTCCGGACGAGGCGGACCACAGCATCGAAGTCGATTGCAGCCACCTTGCCTTTGCCTGTGCGCCCGAAGCGATTTCGGCGGTGCTGGGCATACTCTCCCGCCCGGTCGAACCGCTCAACTAGCGAGCGCGCTCGCCGGCACTTCTTCGGCGCGGTAAATCTGGATCGTTGTCGGCGCGGCCGAAAGTTCGCCGATGCGCTTCACGAACGCGCCCGATTCGGGCACGCCAAAATGGGTGCGCACTGCATTGCCGTCCGACCAGAGTTCGACGAACACCAGCTTGTCGGGCGTTTCGCAGTCGGCATGGACATTGTGGGCGATGCAGCCCGGCTCGGCGCGCGAACGCTGGCTGTGCTCGATGCACAACCGCTTGATCTCGGCGCGATTGGCTGCGTTGGTCATGACGCTTCCCGTGATGATGATCATTCGCTCTCTCCTTGCATGAACGGCGCAGCCACTTCAGCGGGCACGCGGGCAAGGCGGCCGCTTGCCCGATCGATCAGGGCCCAGCTGGTCTTCGAGCGCACCACGATCTTCCCGGCGGCATTCGAGAATTCCATGTTGCGATCGAACCGTGCGCCCTTGGGCGGATCGCTGATCCAGGTCCGGGCAGTCACCGCCTCGCCGGCGCCGACGTTACCGAGATAGTCGATCTCGTGCCGGATCACGACCCAGACCCATTGGGCGATATGTTCGGGTGCAGCGACCGCATTCCAGTGCGCCGTCGCCACATCCTGGATCCAGCGCACCCAGACTGCGTTGTTCACATGACCGAGTTCGTCGATGTCTTCGGCCGTGGGGGTAATGGAGAGGGTGAAGCCCCTCACGCCTTGGCCATCCCCAATTGCCACAGGAAAAAGGCGTATTCTTCCGCGTCCTCCCTCAGGCTTTCGAAGCGGCCCGATTTGCCGCCATGTCCGGCGCCCATATTGGTCTTGAGCAGCATGATGTTGTCATCCGTCCTGGTCGCGCGGAGCTTCGCGATCCACTTCGCCGGTTCCCAATAGGTTACGCGCGGATCGTTGAGGCCTGCAGTTGCGAGGATCGGCGGATAGGCTTGGGGCTTTATCTGGTCATAGGGCGAATAGCTGCGGATCAGGTCGAATGCAGCCTTGTCGATGATCGGATTGCCCCATTCGGGCCATTCGCCCGGAGTGAGCGGAAGCGAATCGTCGAGCATTGTGTTGAGCACATCGACGAAGGGAACATGGGCTGCGATCGCACCCCAGAGTTCGGGGTCGGAGTTGACGACCGCGCCCATCAGTTCGCCGCCTGCCGAGCCTCCAGCCGCGACGATCCGCCCGGGCCGTGTGAAGCCAAGCGCGATCAGCCCCCTGGCGCAGTCGACGAAATCGTTGAAACTGTTCATCCGCTTGGCGAGCTTCCCGTCAAGCTGCCATTGCTGGCCGAGATCGTCGCCGCCGCGGATATGGGCAATGGCATAGGCAAAGCCGCGGTCAAGGAGCGAGAGGCGCAGGGTCGAGAACCCCGGGGGGATGGCATAGCCATAGGCCCCATAGCCGTAGATATAGAGCGGGCCGTTTCCGTCCTTTTTGAAAGATTTCCTATAAACTACTGAAACTGGGACTTTTGTTCCGTCGCGCGCCACAACCTCGACGCGCTCGGTTGCATATTGGCCGGCATCATAGCCCGACGGAATTTCCTGCACTTTCAGGGTCTTCATGGCACCGGTCGCGATGTCATATTCGGCAACGGTATCCGGCGTGACCATCGATTCATACGACAGCCTCAGCACGGAAACATCATATTCGGGATTCTCGTCGAGCCCTGCCGAATAGCTCGCCTCGGGGAATTCGACCCGCTTCGGCGCGCCACCGTCATAGGGATGGATCTCGACCTGATCGAGCCCGTTGTCGCGGCCTTCGACGACGAAGAAATCGGCAAAGGTGGTGACGCCCGTCATGTAGAAGCTTGGCGAGGGCGGGATCCGTTCGGTCCATTCGCCGGGGCTTGAGATCGGCGCAGTCACCAGCCGGAATTGCGGGCTCACGTCATTGGTGTGGATGAACAGCATATCGCCATGCGCCTCGACGTCATACTCGACACCGACCTTGCGCGGGCGCACGACCAAGGGTTCGGCGCGCGGGTCTGTGGCGGGGATCAGGCGCAGTTCGCTTGTTTCGTTGTCGCCCGTGGCGATCACGATCCAGTTGCGGTCGTGTGTCATGCCGACGCCGGCCTGGAAACCCTGATCGGGTTCGAAGTAGATCACCGTGTCTTCAGCCGCGTCGGTGCCCATCCGGTGAAGCTTGATCGTGTCGATCCGCCAATTCTCGTTGACCAGGCCATAGAACAGGCTTGTCCCGTCCCTCGAAAATACGGAGCCGCCCAGCGTTCCGGTTATAATGTCGGGCAGGTCGGTGCCGGTCGTCAGATCGCGGAAGCGGATGGTGAAGCGCTCCGAACCGTCGGCGTCGGATGACCAGGCCATGATCCGATCATCCTCGCTGATAGCTATCCCGCCCAGCCGAAAGAATTCCTTGTCCTTGGCCAGCAGTGCCTCGTCGAGAATGATCTGCTCCCCGCCACCCGAAACGGGCTTGCGCATCCATTGCTTGTACTGCGCGCCTTTCTCGAAGCGCCGCCAGTAGAGATAGTTGCCGTCCTTTTGCGGGACCGAGGATTCATCCTCCTTCAGCCGCCCCTTCATCTCCTGGAAGATCGTTTCAACGAGCGGGGCCAAGGGTTTCATCTGCGCTTCGAAAAATGCGTTCTCGGCGTTCAGATGATCAAGCACATCGACATCGTCGACCTTGGGGTAGGATTGATCCCGAAGCCAGAAATAGGGATCCTCGATCGTCACTCCGTGGTGCGTGGTGCTGTGAGGGCGCCGGGCCGCGACGGGAGGCTTGGGGGTTTCGCTGGTCATGGGGTCTTTCTGCGCAAGGCTTTCATGACCGGAGCGCCTAGCCTATATCGGCGCGTTCACACAATTGCGAGTTTGCCATGTCCACCTATGAAGACCGTCTCAAAGCCCTGCGCGAACAGTTGAAGGCCGACCGGCTCGACGGATTCGTCGTGCCGATCTGCGATGAGCATATGAGCGAATATGTCGGCGCCTATGCCCAGCGGCTGGCCTGGCTGACCGGCTTTGGCGGATCGGCGGGGACGGCGGTGGTCCTGCCCGAGGAAGCCGCGATCTTCGTCGACGGGCGCTATACGCTGCAGGTGCGCGAACAGGTCGATGGCAAGCACTGGCAATATCAGTCTGTGCCGAAAACCAGCGTGGCGGCCTGGCTCAAGGATCATGCCGTTAGCGGAGCGCGGATCGGCTATGACCCGTGGGTGCACACCCGGACCTGGGTCGATGCGGCGACCAAGGCGCTGGCCGAAAAAGGCGCGGAACTGGTCGCGGTCGAACGCAATCCGCTTGATGCAGTTTGGGCCGACAGGCCCGCGCCGTCGCCTGCGAAAATGGCGATCCATCCCGACCAGTATACCGGCATGTCCTCGGCTGAAAAGCGCGCGGATGTGGCCGATTGGCTGACCGGGAAGGGGTTGGACGCGACGATCGTTTCGGCGCTCGATTCGGTTGCCTGGCTGTTCAACGTGCGCGGCAGCGATGTCGACCGCACACCGGTGGCGTTGAGCTTCGCGGTGGTCGGTCAGGATGGCACCGCCGATCTCTATGTTGCGCCCGAAAAGGTCGATGATGCGGTTCGCCAACATCTGGGGAACGCCGTGCGTATTCATGATCGGGCGGAATTCGCACCGGCCTTGAAGGCCTTTGCCGGCAAGAAGGTCGCCGTCGATCCCGAGCGCGCTGTTTCCGCGATATTCGGCGCGTTGAAGGCGGGCGGGGCGGATATCGTCGAACTGCGCGACCCGACTGTGCTCGCAAAGGCGCTGAAGAACCCGGTCGAACAGGCGGGGCACCGCGCCGCGCAGAAGCGCGACGGGGCGGCGCTGTCGCGCTTCCTTCACTGGATCTCGGTCGAAGCGCCCAAGGGCAGTGTGACCGAGCTTTCGGCGGCGGAAAAGCTCCACGCGTTTCGTGCAGAGACCGGCCAACTCAAGGATCTGTCGTTCGATACGATTTCGGGTGCGGGACCAAACGGCGCGGTCGTCCATTATCGCGTTTCGGAAGAAACCAGCCGCACGCTCGAACCGTCGAGCATGTATCTGGTCGATTCGGGCGGCCAGTATCTCGACGGCACGACCGATGTGACCCGCACCGTCTGGGTCGGCCCCGGCGAGCCCACAGCGGAGATGAAGGATCGTTTCACGCGCGTCCTGAAGGGCCATATCGCCCTGGCGCGTGCGGTCTTCCCGGTCGGCACGCGTGGTACGCAGCTCGATACGCTCGCGCGCCAGTTCCTCTGGGCAGCCGGCGTCGATTATGCGCACGGCACGGGGCATGGCGTTGGCAGTTTCCTCGCTGTTCATGAAGGCCCGCAGCGCATCGCGACATCGGCAGGCGGGCAGGCAGGCACCGAAGAGCCGCTGGCGGCGGGCATGTTCGTCTCGAACGAACCCGGTTACTACAAGACCGGCGCCTACGGCATCCGCATAGAGAACCTCATTCTTGTCGAGCCCCGCGAGATCGCGGGCGCGGAAGGCGAGTATCTCGGCTTCGAGACGCTGACCCACGCCCCCATCGATCATGCGCTGGTCGATACCGACATCATGACTCGCGACGAACTGCGCTGGTGGGATGAATACCACGCCAAGGTGCTGGAAATTGTAGGGCCGCAGCTTGAAGGGGAGGTGAAGGCCTGGCTTGAAGCGGCATGTGCGCCGCTTGGTCGGGGCTGAGCCGGGGGGAGCCCAACCCCCGCCTTCGCCGCCTATGCGGCGATCGGGTGGCCGCCTTCCATCGCCTGGAGGACGCGTGGATCGTCGAACACCGGAATCCCCGCCTCGTCATATTTCTTGCGGACGGTGGGCGTCAGCAGCCCGACGCGGGCCAGTGCGGGCATCATCAGATCCTTCATCGAATGGATCTGCCCCGGCGGCAGGTCGTGCGCGATGCCGAGCGATTCCGCTTCGTCCAACCCCGCGAAGAAGTCTGCAGCGTCGATATTGCTGTTTTCCAGTACCTGCATGAATCCCGGGTCGGCCCGGCTTGCATTGGTTTCGGCCCTGGTGCTGTGTGCGAGAATGCTCACGGCCTGAAAAGCGAAATCGGCCAGGTCCTCGATTTCATCCTCGGGCAGTTTGGCAATAACGGGCCCCAGATAGGCATGGCCGAACGACACATGGCGTGACTCATCGCGCATGACATTGAAGGTCAGCTTTTTCAGAAGCTCGCACTGGGTGTTGCGATACATGTTGTTGAACGCGCCGAGCGCCAGCCCTTCGACGATCATGTTCATCCCGATCATCACCTTTTCGTAGCGATCCGATTTCAGCGTCGCGTCGATCAGCGCCTTGAGCCAGGGCGACATCGGATAGACGATCGCGATCTTGTCGCAATAGCGGGCATAGACCTCGACATGGCGGGCTTCGTCCATCGTTTGGGTCGCGGCATAGAGCTTGGCGGTGGCGTCGGGCACCGAATGTGTCACGCAGGCAGCAGTCATCAGCGCGCCCTGTTCGCCGTGCAGAAACTGCGAAAGGAGCTGGGCGGTCGAATGGGCCGTGAAGGTCTCCTGCTGCGATTTGGAAAGCTTCTGGAAAAACGGCATCCGGTGGTACATGCCGGTCTGGTCGTTGATCATCGGCTTGGACGGATCGACAGGCGTGTCCCAAGGCAGGTAGGTGTCGGAATCCCACTGCTGCTGCTTGGCGCGCCGATAGAGATCCTCGACCTTGTCGCCCGACAGGAGATAGTCGAAGCTCCAGGCGATATTCATGGGATTCTGGTAGATGTCGTCAGGAGTCATCGAAACCTTCCAATCCTGTTTCGGCCTGGCGAATTCGGGTGTGATCACGGTCATTGTCACTCTCCTTGCGTAAAACAGTCAGTATTGGCGCGGCGGGGTCCGCACGATGAGCCCGTCAAGGCTGTCATCGACCTTGATCTGGCAACTGAGGCGGCTGTTCGGCTGCGGGTCGTGCGCCAGCGACACCATGTCGCGTTCGAGCTCGCTCATCGGGGGCAGGCGTTCCATCCATCCGCCTTCGACATAGACGTGGCAGGTGCCACAGGCGCAGAACCCGCCGCAATCGCCCTCGATGCCCGGAACCTTGAATGCCAGGGCATTGTCCATCACACTCAATCCGGCGCTCGCATCGACCCGGCGCGCGGTTCCATCATGTTCAAGATAAGTGATCGTCACCACGGCGGCGCCTTTCGGCCAGCATCCAACTTGCAGGGGATGTTCGGGACTCGCGTGGGCAAGTTCATTGATTTATGTCAATTCGGGGTCGGAAATATTCGGTTGGCGTCGCCGAGGTTCGAAACCCCGCGCGAGGCGCGATTCCGCTTTCCTTGCTATTTCCATCGTTCGAGCCCATATAAGGCGGGCTAACGTCGCCACCGACGAAATTTGAGGCTCCCGCGACGGAGCAGCGCTTTCTCCGACACGACCCAGCATCGCTCCCGTGCTTTTGCGGCAGCGATCACCAATGTTTTCGTGAAAGGAAACGCATCATGCCAATCGGCACAGTCAAATTCTTCAATGCAGACAAGGGCTATGGCTTCATCCAGCCCGAAGATGGCGGGGCAGACAGCTTCGTTCACATCAGCGCCGTAGAGCGCGCCGGAATGGTGACGCTCAACAAGGACCAGCGCGTGTCCTATGAAGTCGAAATGGGCAAGAACGGCAAGGCTTCCGCCGTCAACCTTTCGGCCGCCTGATCTTATGGCCAAAGAGGATCTATTGACCCTCGAGGGCCAGATCGACGAGATCTATCCGGACGGGCGCTTCGGCGTCATGCTGGAAAACGATCACCGGATCATCGCTTACACGGCGGGCAAGATGCGGAAATTCCGCATCCGGTCCGTCGTGGGCGACAGGGTCCATGTCGAAATGACCCCTTATGACCTGACCAAGGGCCGCATCGTTTTCCGCGAGCGCACGCCCGGTGTCGGCCCCAGCCAGAGGCGCAGTTTCAAGCGCTGATATCCCGCTGAAAGGGGAGCAAGCGTGTCGACCCTTGAATTCTACCATGCCCGTGCCGCCCAGTGCGCACGCGAAGCCGAAGCGACAAACCTCGTCAATGTGCGTGAGCGCTTGCTGAACGCGCGTCTGGCGTGGTTGCAGATGGCCGAACGGCTCGAGCGGACCAACGAAGCCCGCGCGGTCGGGCTGGCCCACAAGGCCGAGGCGGTGGCGCAGGCAGCCAATGAAGCAGCAATGGCGACAAACTAGTTCAATCTGCCGCGCTTTCGTGCCACTCTTTCGGGCATGATCGAAATTACGCCTTCCGGACAAGCCTGCGGCGCAACTGTGCGCGGCATAGACCTGTCGCAGCCGCTGGACCCCGAAACGGTATCGGCCATCCGTGCGGCGTGGCTCGCGCATCATGTGCTTGCTTTCCCCGATCAGCGGATGAGCGATGACGATCTCGAACGCTTCACGCTTGCGTTCGGAGGGTTCGGGGTCGATCCCTTCATTGCGCCGATTCCCGGCCGAGAACATATCATCGCCGTCGAGCGGCAGGCCGACGAGACATCACCGCTATTTGCCGAGAATTGGCATAGCGACTGGAGCTTCCAGGCGCAGCCGCCGGCTGGCACCTGCCTTTATGGCATCGAAATCCCGCCGGTGGGCGGCGATACGCTGTTCGCCAACCAGCATGCCGCGCTCGAGGCGATGCCCGGCGCCCTGCGCGCACGGATCGAAGGGCGGATGGCGGTCCATTCGGCCAAACGCGCCTATGCCCCCGAGGGCTTTTATGGCGAGGGGGACAAGGCGAAGCGCTCGATGGACATTCGCCCTTCGCGCGACGCCGAGGCGACGCAGCTTCACCTCCTCATCCGCAAGCATCCAGAAACCGGACGCGAAGGGCTGTTCAGCTGCTTCGGTTATATCGTCGGGATCGAAGGGATGGACGATGCCGAAGCGGTGCCCCTCCTGATCGACCTCTACCAGTGGCAAGGCCGCGAGGACTTCCAGTACCGCCATCATTGGGAGCCGGACATGCTCCTGATGTGGGACAACCGCTCGCTGCTCCACGCGGCGACCGGTGGATATGACGGGTATCACCGGCTGCTCCACCGCACGACAATTGCCGCCTGCCGATCTGTTGCCGTTTGATCGATTCCATCGATCGAAACGTCTTAAGTTGAGAGTGTCCATTTGGCGCAAAACGGGGTCTTCACCATGGCCCGGTAATCGAGCCGGGCAATCACCGGCGGCTCGTGCGTTATTCATGATGAGAAAGAGCACAGGGGCAGAATGAGGGTCGATTTCCTATATTGCAAGCCTGACCGCAGGGTTGACTCAGTTCAAATGTTCTTTATATGTTCCTTGATCCAGAAGGGAGAAGAATCATGATCGGATATGTAACGCTGGGAACCAGCGATTTGCCGCGTGCTGCGCAATTTTATGACGCGATCGCGGCTGAAATGGGCGTCGGGCGGATGATGGAATTCGAGACCTTCATTGCCTGGGGCGAAGCCGGGGGCGGGGCGGGGATCGGCCTTACCAAGCCGTTCGACGGAAATGCGGCGACAGTCGGCAATGGCGTGATGGTCGCGCTTGAAGCGAAGGACAAGGATCAGGTTCACCGGCTTTACGATATCGCGCTTGCGCATGGCGGCACCGACGAAGGCGCGCCCGGTCCGCGCGGCGAGGGTTTTTATGCCGGCTATTTTCGCGACCCCGATGGAAACAAGCTCAACGCCTTCGTGGCGGGGCCAGCCGCGGCCTGAACCGCGGCACGTTTCGACCTATTCTCAAAGCAAGGCGAGGAATTTCGAGATGCCGAACCTCTTTACCCATCCACTCCACCTGGGTCTTGGCGCAACTGCCGTTTCTCAGCCGGAATTCACCGGCATGGAATGGTATGACGGCTATACGGCGCGCACCGAAGCGGATGGGGCGGAGGGGAGGCTGGTCAGCCTCTATACCTTCAGCGAGGACTGGACATCCTGGGAATGCCATCCGGAGGGCCATGAAGTTGTGATCTGCACGGCAGGGCGGATGACGCTCCACCAGGAAATGGCGGACGGCAGCAAGGCGAGCGTCAGCATCGGCCCCGGCGAATATGCAATCAACCCGCCCGGCGCATGGCATACCGCCGATGTCGAGGGCGAGGCGACGGCGCTTTTCATCACCGCTGGCTGGGGAACGACGCACCGCCCGCGGTGATTTTGCCAGTGGCCGCCGTGATTTAGTCTTTATGCTCGGGCGTCGATGCGATTGGCGCCGGATTGCGTTGCTCCTGCCGCCGCCCTTCCTTGCGTTTGCGCAGATTTGCCCGGAGCGCTTCGGCGAGGCGTCTGGCTCGTTCGTCCTTGTCTGTCGGCATGATTGTGCCTGATTATCCTTCGTCCCTTGACGCGTCCACACGCTTTGTTCATAGGCCCGCCCCTACACGGGCGGTCCGGACGTCCAGTGCTGCCGTAGCTCAGTGGTAGAGCGCATCCTTGGTAAGGCTGAGGTCGTGAGTTCAATCCTCACCGGCAGCACCATTTTCCGGCCGTGACGCGGTCGTGTCTGCGATCAATTGTCGGGCAGAACCAGAGACGCGCGCAGGCCCGGCTGATTGTCTTCGAGCAGCAATTGCCCGTGGTGCAGATGGGCAACAGCCTCGACCAGCGAAAGACCCAGACCAGCCCCTTCCGAACTGCGGGCCGCATCGAGCCGACCGAACCGCCGCCGCGCTTCGGTGCGCAGCTCCGGATCGATTCCCGGACCACGGTCGGCAACGCCGAGCGCCACTCCCTCAGGGATTTTGCGTGCAAATATCGTCAGCGATTGACCATCGCCTGCATGTAGTATGGCGTTGTCGATAAGATTGCCGAGCGCCTGCGTCAGAAGCTGGCGATGGCCGCGCAGCGAGGGAATCGGATCGGCGTCGACTGCGATCGCGATGCCCTTTTCATCCGCGACGGGTTCAAAAAGGTCGCGAAGCTCGCGCACCAGAAGTGCCGGGTCGATGGGTTCGAACCGGTCGGTACCTGTCATCGCTTCGGCGCGGCCGATTTCCAGCACCGTCGTAAGCTGCCGGGTAAGCGCGTCGGCATCCAGCAGCGCGCTTGCCAGCAAGTCGCCCCGTTGCGCTTCGTCGCGCAGGGCCATCGCGCGCTCCACCTTGGTCCGTAACCGCCCGATCGGCGAACGCAGATCGTGCGCGAGGCTGTCGGTGAGGAGTCGTACTTCCTTCATCAACTGGTCGATCCGGTCGAGCATCAGGTTGATCCGGGTGGAAAGCAGGTTGAATCCGTCGCGGCCCCGGCCTCCGGCCAGCCGCATCGCGAAGTCGCCCTGGCCGATGCTGTCGATCGTTCGCACCATGCCGCGCACCCGCCGGTTGACATAGAATGCAACGGCAAGCCCGGTCGCGCTACCCAGAAAGACGGCGAACAGCGATGCAAGAATGAGCGCGCGTTCGAGCGTATGAGCGAGCGAAAGCGCTTCGCCGAACCGGTGCCCGGTTACGAGCGACGTTCCGCCGCCAAGCTTCAGAGCGATCAATCCGGCCTCGCCGGGTGGCGTTCTTGCAGACCCGGGCAGGGCAATGACCTCATAGGACTGGCTCGCAACGAAGGCGCGGGGCAGCCCTGTTGGCACGTTGCCCACGCTCTGATGGCCATTGGCGTCGAACAGCCCGACAAGGAAATCCGGATCGGCCTCCGCAATCTCCTGCCGCACGGTGCGCCCGCGCTGGTCCAGCGCCACCGGCAGGATTGCCTCGCGCAGAGTCTGCGCCTCTTCGCTCACCCGCTCGCGCATGTCGGCAAGTGCACTGGTCTGCGTGGTGTAACGGACATAGCCGATCAGGGCCGCGTTGGTCACAAATGCCAGCGCTGCCGAAATGATCGCGATCCGGACCGTTGTCGTCACGCGTGACGTCATAGTCAGGATGCTTCGAGTCGGTAACCCGCCCCGCGGACCGTGTGGAGGATCGGTGCCTCACTATCGGCCTCGAGCTTGCGGCGAAGCCGGCTGACGTGAACGTCGATCACATTGGTGCCCGGATCGAAATGATAGTCCCACACTTGCTCCAGAAGCATCGTGCGTGTGACGACGCGTCCGGCATTGCGGGCAAGATATTCAACCAGGCTGAATTCGCGCGGCTTCAGATCGATGACCCGCGATCCGCGTCGTGCTCGCCGCTTGAGCAGGTCAATTTCGAGGTCGCCGACAAGGATCACCGTTTCCCCGCGCGCCGCCTCTCGCTGTTCCGCGCGACGAAGCAATGCGCCGATGCGGGCGTGAAGCTCTGAAAAGGCAAAGGGTTTGACGAGATAATCATCGGCGCCGGCCTCGAGGCCCTCGATGCGATCGTCTACGGCGCCAACGGCCGACAGGATCAGCGCCGGCGTCGCAATGCCCGCGACCCTGAGCGCTTTCAGCACGGCAAGCCCGTCCATTGCCGGCAACATCCGGTCAACGATCAGGACGTCATAGGTCCCCTCGCTTGCAAGAAAGAGCCCTTCGCGGCCGTCGCTGGCCAGGTCCACCGTATGGCCATGTTCGCGCAAGCCCCGCGCGACATAGTCTGCGACATGGCTGTCATCCTCGATGATGAGTATCTTTCGACCCATGAGCGGGCCTCCTGCTGGAGGGACGGACATCATCATCATAGCGGCTTCGTATGCCATGCCGCCATCCAAAAGGAGGCGGGCCGCCAGTCTGGAAGGGGCAGAGAGGCTGGCGGCCCGGCTCGGGGGCTCGGCGCTTCGGGAGGAGCGCCAGGGAGCTTACTTGGCGGGATCGGCCTTGGCAGGCGCAGCCTTGGCAACCTTTGCGGCCTTGGCCGGCTTCGCCTTGTGGACCTTCGCCTTGGCGGGCTTGTCCTTCACCGCTGCGACGGCCGGAACGGCCATGACGGCAAGCGCTGCGATCGGTGCGAACATCTTCATTTTCATCGTGGTGATCTCCGTTTGCGCAAAGGGACAATCCCTTCGGCGCGGGATCATTCCTGCCAGCCCGGGCCTTGCCCGAAGATGGCGTCAACATGACAAGTTTGTAATCCAGCCGATTGAGTGGTCAGGAGACTCGCCGGAACGTCACGCTGCGCTGATCCGGCACGGCTGATTCGAGCCTGACATCGAGAGCCACCCCCGGCGCCACATTCCGGGCGTCGACGCGGGCCACGACCGGAAGATCGCGCAACTGGATGCGCGCGCCGCGCTCGTCCAGATCGGTGACGACGGCCGGGAATATCTTCCCGATATCGTCTTCGAGCATGACGGCTTCGGCAAGATCGACCACCGCGCGTTCGACCTGCCCGTCGAGATTGCCGGCGCGCGCCATGATTTCGGGCAGTTTGCCAAAGGCTTCGGTCACCGCGTCCTCGACTGGCCGGCCATTGGCGATGGCGAGAGTCGCGCGGACGACATAGCGGTCGGCAAGGCGGCGCAACGGTGCGGTCGCATGGGCATATGTGGCGCCCATCGCCGCATGCCACGGCACGACACCTTCGCGATAGGGTGTGTAGGATGCCCCGTTTCCGGCCCGGCGAACCGCCAGCATGAATGCCGCCTGCTTGGGGTTCCCGGCTTGAAGCGTCCGCTCGAACTGGGCGAGCGTCGCGTTGGCGGGCCAGGAAAGGCCGAGCGCCTTCGCCGTATGGCGCAGGCGGCTGACAGCATGGTCGTCGGGTCCTGGCATCACCCGGAACAGTCCCGTCCGGTGCGCCAGCAAGGCATCGGCAATCGCCAGATTGGCCGCGAGCGACAAGGCGGCGTTGCGATCCTCGGACGCCAACCGCGGACGGAAGAGAAGTTGATAGTGGCTTTCGCCCTGAGCAACCACTTCCTGTTCGGGAGGGTCAACCCGTGCAGCGCCGCGCCGTTCCTCTGCGCGCTGGATACGCCGGGCGAGTTCGGCAAAGTCCGGCGGCAAATCGCTATCGCGAACGCCGTCATAGGCGAGCTTGGCGGTGCTTCTTACGAGGGCGCGTTCGGCCCCGTCGAGGCGCACATTGCCATCCTCGCCCACGCGCACGGCAAAGATGACCGCTGGCCTGGGGCCGTCCGGCAGCAGGCTCGCAGCCTTCTCGCTCAGTACGGGCGGATAGAGCCCGGCCTTGCCATCCGGCAGATAGAGCGTCGTGCCGCGTCTCCACGCCTCGGCGTCGATCGCATCGCCATCGTCTACGAACCAAGCCACATCGGCGATGGCATAATGGAGGATCAGGTCTTCGCCGCTGCGCTCGATCGTGAACGCCTGGTCCAGGTCCGTCGATGTTGCGGGGTCGAGCGTGACGAACGGCCAGCTCGTCCTGTCGACATGTCCGTCGGGCGCCCGTTTTGCGGCACTGTCTGCGGCGGCAGCCACGTCCGGCGGGAAGGTCTCGGGAATCTTGAACTGGGTACGAATGGCGGCAAGCCCGCCGCCCAAAGCGTTGTTCGGATCGCAAAGCGCCTTCATCGCGGAAGTCACTACACCACGGCGCGCTGCCGGAACAAGCGCGCCTATTCGGGTTGTGTGAATCCCGCCTTCGCAAACCTCTCTGGCAGCGGCGCGCTTGCCTCGACAGGCGGCTTGCCGGCGCGGGGGACGGAAAGGAAGGCGCTGTGGAGCAGCATCGGCGCATCCCCCTTGCCGTAGACCGGGTCTCCGACAATCGCGAAGCCCAGCCCTTCCGCGGCATGGACCCTGATCTGGTGGGTGCGCCCGGTTTTGGGAATGAAGCGGATCAGCGCGCGGCCTTCATGTTCGGCAAGGACTTCCCAGGCCGTCACGGCAGGCTTTCCCTTTTTTGGATCGACGACCATCCGCCAGCCTGCCTCGGCAGTGCTGCGCTTGGCGAGCGGCAGGTCGATAATGCCCGATTTTGCTTCGGGCACGCCCTCCACCACGGCCAGATAGTGCTTCACCACGCCCTTTGCCTCGAAGGCCTGCTGGAAGCGGGCATGAGCCTTTGGATTGCGGGCGAGCAGCAGGCAGCCGCTGGTGTCGCGATCGAGCCGGTGGACGGCAGTCGGCCAGCGTTTGAAGCCGAATGTAAGTGCCTGAAGATGGTTTTCCAGGCTCAGCGATCCGTCGCGCGGGGCATCCACCGGCAGACCCGCAGGCTTGTCGACAATGATGGCCTCGCCATCGAGAAACAGGACATGGTCGGCAAGCATGGCGCGGGCCATAGATGATCCCGCACGTCCCGCCAACAACGGGCTTGCAATTGCCCCCGTCGCCACCCCATCATGCCCCTGTGCTGAGGCAATATGAACTTGTTGAACGGGTCAAATCCTACGATCCGGACGCCGATGAGGCGCTGATCAACCGCGCCTATGTGTTTTCGATGCAGAAACACGGCTCGCAGAAGCGCGCCTCGGGCGATCCCTATTACAGCCACCCGATCGAGGTTGCCGGCATCCTGACCGAACTCAGGCTCGACGACCAGACGATCACCACGGCGATGCTCCACGACACGATCGAGGATACGCTGACCACGCACGAGGAGATCGAGACCAAGTTCGGGCCGGATATTGCCCGGCTCGTCGACGGCGTCACCAAGCTGTCGAAGATCGAGGCGATGACCGATAACGAGCGGGCGGCCGAAAACCTCCGCAAATTCCTGCTCGCGACGTCCGACGATATCCGCGTCCTGCTCGTCAAGCTTGCCGACCGGCTGCACAATATGCGCACGCTGCACTTCATCAAGGACGACGCCAAGCGCCGCCGCATCGCGCGCGAAACGATGGACATATACGCCCCGCTCGCGGAGCGGATCGGCATGTACCAGTTCATGAACGAGATGCAGACGCTGGCCTTCCGCGAGCTGGAGCCTGACGCCTGGGCTTCGATCACCAAGCGGCTTGAACAGCTGAACGAAGGCGGCGGAGACAAGATCGCCAGGATCGGTTCTGGCATCAAGCTGCTGCTTTCGCGGTCGGGGATCGAGGCCAATGTCTATGGCCGCGAAAAGCATCCCTATTCGATCTGGAAGAAGATGGCCGAACGGCACATCAGCTTCGAGCAATTGTCGGACGTCATGGCTTTTCGGGCAATCGTTCCCGATGTCGATGCTTGTTACCAGGCGCTGGGCATCATCCATCGCCGCTGGCCGATGGTTCCGGGTCGGTTCAAGGATTATATCTCCACGCCCAAGCGCAACGGATATCGCTCGCTCCACACCTCGGTGATCCATTCGGAGAAGATGCGGATCGAGATCCAGATCCGCTCGGTCGACATGCACATGCAAGCCGAACGCGGGGTCGCGGCGCACTGGTCCTACAAGCAGAATGGCGAAGCACAGGATGCGCAGATCGGCTGGCTGCAGGACCTGATGGAAATCCTCGACCATGCCGACAGTCCCGAGGAACTGCTCGAACACACGCGCATGGCGATGTACCAGGACCGGATCTTCGCCTTCACGCCCAAGGGAGAGCTGATCCAGCTTCCCAAAGGTGCGACGCCGGTCGATTTCGCCTATGCGGTGCACACGACGCTTGGCGACACGGCGGTCGGCGCCAAGGTCAACGGCCGGGTGGTGCCGCTGCGCACACCCATCGAGAATGGCGACCAGGTCCAGATTCTCAAATCCAAGGCGCAGGAGCCGCAGCCGCAATGGCTGGGCTTTGCCGTAACGGGCAAGGCGCGCGCCGCGATCCGCCGTTTCGTCCGGCAGAAGGAGCGGGGGGAATCGATTGCCCTTGGGCGCAAGATTTATGACGATATCGTCAAACGCCTGCCGGCCCAGTTGGGCAAGGATGCCCTGACGGAAGCTGTGAAGCGGCTGAAGATGCCCGACGAAAGCGAATTGATGATTGCCATAGCCCGCCAGTTGGTCAGCGACGCGCAATTGCTCGAGGCCCTGATGCCCGGCTCGTCATCGGAAGAGACGCTGGCCGTGCTGCCCCAGCGCGAAGCGATTTCGATCCGCGGGCTGACCCCCGGCGTGGCTTATACACTTGCGCCGTGCTGCCATCCGGTTCCGGGCGACCGGATCGTCGGACTGCGCCGCCCCGACGAAGCCATCGAGGTCCACACGATCGACTGCGACAGCCTGGCCGACGGTGTCGATGCCGACTGGCTCGACCTCGCCTGGGGTGACGGATCGGATGGCGGGACGGCGCGGCTGACGGTTGTCGTCAAGAACGAGCCCGGATCGCTTGCCATCGTTGCCGGGATCTTCGGCAGCCACAAGGCCAACATCCTCAATATCCGGCTCGATGCGCGCGATCCTGTCTTCCACACCAATGTCGTTGATCTGGAGGTGCACGATCTGCACCACCTGATGCGGATCCTAGCGGCGCTTAGGGCGGCTGACGTCGTCATTCAGGCGGAGCGGTCATGAGCGGTTCTGCGCGTATCGCCGCCCCCGATTTTTCCCGCCAGATGCGTGACCCGCGGCTGATCGAGGCAGCGTTGGCGTTGCACGACAACCGGCTGAACGAGGCGGAGCCGCTCTTGCGGGCATACCTCAAGGCCGATCCGTTCGACGTCGCCGCGATCCGCATGCTTGCCGAACTCGCCGGGCGGATCGGGCGTCTGGGCGATGCCGAAACCCTGCTTCGCCGTGCGGTCGAACTTGCGCCCAATTTCCTCGCGGCGCGCTCCAACCTTGCAACCGTGCTTTACCGGCAAACCAAGACCGCCGAAGCGCTCGCCGAACTCGACGCGCTTCTCGCGATCGATCCGGAACATGCGGGCAATGCCAATCTCAAAGCCGCCGCAATGGGCCGGATCGGCGAATATGATGAGGCCGTTGCGCTCTACAGGCAGGTCCTGGCCCGCTATCCCGAACAGCCCAAGGTCTGGATGTCCTTTGGCCATGTCCTGAAGACCGTCGGGCAGCAGGCGGAGAGCATCGAGGCCTATCGCCGGGCAATTTCGCTGGCGCCGCAGCTGGGCGAAGTCTGGTGGAGTCTGGCCAATCTCAAGACGTTCACCTTCAGCGATGATGATCTTGCCGCAATGGAGGGCGCGTTCGAGCATCCCAAACTGTCGGAGGATGATCGCTTCCATCTTCATTTCGCGCTGGGCAAGGCGCTGGAGGATCGCCGGCAACCCGCCGAATCCTTCGTTCACTATAGCGAAGCCAACCGGCTGCGCCGTGCGATGCTGGGCTATGAAGCAGATGACATCACCCGCCAGGTGAACCGCGCGACGGGGATATTCACGCCCGCCCTGTTCGCGGCCCGGGCGGGGCAGGGCAGCCAGGCGGCCGATCCGATCTTCGTGGTCGGCATGCCGCGCGCGGGCTCTACCCTGATCGAGCAGATCCTCGCCAGCCACAGCCAGGTTGAAGGGACGATGGAGCTTCCCGACATCCCGATCCTCGCGGCGCGAGTGGGCGCGCGCAAGGGCGGGATCGACGCGTTCGCGCCCGAGGAATTGCGGGCGATGGGGAATGAGTATCTCGAGCGCACCCGCATCCAGCGCAAGACCGGCAAGCCCTTCTTCATCGACAAGATGCCCAACAACTGGGCGCATCTGGGCCTGATCCAGCTGATCCTGCCCAACGCGAAGATTGTCGATGCAAGGCGCCACCCGCTTGGCTGCTGCTTTTCCAATTTCAAGCAGCATTTCGCGCGCGGGCAGGCGTTCAGCTACGGGCTCGACGATATGGGGCGCTATTATGCCGATTATGTCCGCTATCTTGCGCATATCGACACGGTGCTGCCGGGCCGCGTCCACCGCGTCTTCTACGAGCAGATGGTCGAGAACAGCGAGACAGAGATCCGGGCGCTGCTTGCCGCGCTCGGCCTGCCGTTCGAGGAATCGTGCCTGCGCTTTTACGAAAACGACCGCGCGGTCCGCACCGCCAGTTCGGAACAGGTCCGCCGCCCGATCTACCGCGAGGGGACCGAACAATGGCACATGTTCGAACCCTGGCTCGATCCCTTGAAAGCCGCATTGGGCCCGGTGCTGACCGCCTATCCTGAGGTCCCGCAATGAGCAGTTTGTGGGGCCGCTACGCGGTCTTTGCGCTGTGCATCGTCGCGTTTTCGTGCGCGATCTGGCTGGGCTGGCCGCTCTGGGTCGCGCTGGTTTTGTGGGGGCTGGTCTGCATCGGCGTTTTCGACCGCCTCCAGACGACCCATTCGATCCTCCGCAATTTTCCGGTGATCGGTCATACCCGCTGGATCGTCGAGTTCATCCGCCCGGAATTGCGGCAATATCTTTTCGAATCCGAGACCGAAGCCGCGCCCTTTTCGCGCGCGCAGCGCAGCCTGGTCTATCAGCGCGCAAAGGACATGGTCGGCGAACATCCGTTCGGAACGCTTCTCGATGTTTATGCCGATGACTATGAATTCATTGCGCATTCTGCCTGCCCGATCGAGGAACCGGACTGGCAGTCGTTCCGCATCCTGATCGGCAATGACCAGTGCGCGCATCCCTACTCGGCCTCAGTCTTCAACATTTCGGCGATGAGTTTCGGCGCGCTCAGCGCCAATGCCATCCGCGCGCTGAACCGGGGGGCAAAGCTCGGCCATTTCTATCACGACACGGGCGAGGGGAGCATCAGCCCCTATCACCGCGAAATGGGCGGCGATCTCGTCTGGGAACTGGGCAGCGGCTATTTCGGCTGCCGCGACGAGGCAGGCAAGTTCGATCCCGAACGCTTTGCCGCGCAGGCGATGACCGATCAGGTGCGGATGATCGAAATCAAGATGAGCCAGGGCGCCAAGCCCGGGCATGGAGGGGTGCTGCCCGCGGCCAAGGTCACGCCCGAAATCGCGATGACGCGCGGCGTGCCGATCGGCAAGGACTGCATTTCGCCCTCGCGCCACACCGCCTTTTCGACCCCACTCGAAATGATGGCCTTTGTCGCCGAGTTGCGGAAGCTTTCGGGCGGCAAGCCGGTCGGATTCAAGCTCTGCATTGGCCATCCGTGGGAATTCATGGGAATCGTGAAGGCCATGCTCGAAAGCGGGATTACCCCCGATTTCGTCGTCGTCGATGGCGGAGAGGGCGGCACCGGCGCGGCGCCCGCCGAGTTCAGCGACCATATCGGCATGCCCATGCGCGAGGGCTTGATGTTCGTGCGCAACACGCTGGTAGGGGCCGGCTTGCGCGACAGGATCAAGATCGGCGCGGCGGGCAAGATCACCAGTGCCTTCGACATGGCAAGCGTGCTGGCGCTGGGCGCCGACTGGGTAAACGCCGCCCGCGGCTACATGTTCGCGCTCGGCTGCATCCAGTCGCTCTCCTGCCACACCAACCGCTGCCCGACCGGCGTCGCCACGCAGGACCTTGGCCGGCAGGCGGGGCTGGTCTTGCCCGACAAAGCGGAACGGGTGCGCAATTTCCATGACAATACGCTGATGGCGCTGGCCGACATGCTGGCGGCGGCGGGCGTGGCGCATCCCGACAATCTTGGGCCACAACATTTGCACCGGCGGATCAGTAGCACTGAGGTCCGACAGGTTTCCGAACTCTACACCTTCCTCGCATCGGGCGCGCTGGTCGAGGGCGGGTGTCCCGATCCGTTCTACAACGCCAACTGGGCAATGGCGCGGGCGGATAGTTTTGATGCGCGGTAAGTGGCGGGTGTTTTAGGTCTGCGTTGGGGTGGGAACCGGACATCGGTCAGAGCCAAAAAAGTTAGACGACCACGTGTGATGCCCCCGACCTAATCGTCACGCTCGAACAATTCGCGGCCGTAAGGAAGATCACCAAGGCGTTCCAAGTAGCAGATGGCATGGCACGGCCACGACTGATTGCCCTCGCCATTTGTCGCGATTGTTAGTGTGCAAGGATCAAGACCCGCCTCGTCAACCGGCCTAGAGCAGAAACAGCAGATCCCATTCTTCACTTCGACTTCTCCACCGATGCACGCTTCAACCGGTCAAACATTCGCGACTAAACCACCGCGAGCGAATGTGCGCAATGGGGTCGAATATAGACATCACCCCACACCCCCTTGCGCCCCAAACTCCCCGGACTCTATAGCACCTCACAATGTCCGATCTTTTCTCCACCGCGTCTGCCGCGTCGAACGCCTATACCGCTTCCGATATCGAGGTCCTTGAAGGGCTCGAGCCCGTCCGGCGGCGCCCGGGCATGTATATTGGCGGGACCGACGAGCGCGCCTTTCATCATCTCGCTGCCGAAGTGCTCGACAATGCGATGGACGAGGCGGTTGCGGGGCACGCCAGCCGGATTGAAGTCACGCTTGAGGCCGGGAACCGGCTGACGATCATCGACAATGGCCGCGGCATCCCGGTCGATCCGCACCCGAAATTCCCGGACAAGTCGGCGCTCGAAGTCATCCTTTCGACTCTCCATTCGGGCGGCAAGTTCAACGGCAAGGCCTATTCGACGTCGGGCGGGCTCCACGGAGTCGGCGTCTCGGTGGTCAACGCACTTTCGTCCGATACGGTGGTTGAAGTCGCGCGGAACAAGGAATTGTTCCGCCAGCGCTTCGCCCGGGGGCTGACGCTCGCCCCGCTCGAAAAGCTTGGGCCGGTCAACAACCGGCGCGGTACTAGCGTGGCTTTCACGCCCGACAGCGAGATTTTCGGGGAAATGCACTTCAAGCCCAACCGGCTCTACCGGCTGGCGCGTTCAAAGGCCTATCTGTTCGCGGGTGTCGAAATTCGCTGGCGCTGCGATCCCGCACTCATCACCGACGAGACGCCGCCCGAAGCCGTGTTCCAGTTTCCCGGGGGGCTTTCCGATCATCTCCGCGAGCAGGTGAACGGCCGCGAATGCGTCACGGCCGAATTCTTCTCAGGAAGTCAGGATTTTGCCGACGATCAGGGCCGTGTCGAATGGGCGGTCGCCTGGCCACTGTGGAGTGAGGGTAGCTATAGCTGGTATTGCAACACCATCCCGACGCCTGACGGCGGCACCCACGAGGCGGGCATCCGCACGGCCATCGTCAAGGGAATCCGGGCGTTCGGGGCGCTGGTGGGCCAGAAGAAGGCCGAAGGGATCGCGGCTGAGGATATTGTCACGGGCGCGGAGATCATGCTCTCGGTCTTCATCCGCGATCCGCAATTCCAGAGCCAGACAAAGGACCGGCTGACCTCGCCCGAAGCCGCGCGGCTCGTCGAGAACGCGGTGCGCGACCATTTCGACCATTTCCTTGCCGACAATATGGAACGCGGCAAGGCGCTGCTCGGCTATGTGCTTGAGCGGATGGATGACCGGCTCCGCCGCCGCGCCGAAAAGGAAATCAAGCGCAAGACCGCCACCTCGGCGCGCAAGCTGCGGCTGCCGGGCAAGCTCACGGACTGTTCCTCCGATGATCCGGCGGGCACCGAGCTCTTCATCGTCGAGGGCGACAGCGCGGGCGGCTCGGCCAAGCAGGCGCGCGACCGGAAGACGCAGGCAATCCTTCCCATTCGCGGCAAGATCCTGAACGTCGCGTCGGCCACCAGCGACAAGATCCGCGCGAACAGCGAGATCGCCGACCTGATCCAGGCGCTCGGCTGCGGCAGCCGGAAGGATTGCAACCCCGATCTGCTGCGCTACGAACGCATTATCATCATGACTGACGCCGATGTCGATGGCGCGCATATCGCGACCTTGCTGATGACGTTCTTCTTCCAGGAAATGCCCGAGATCGTCCGGCAGGGGCATCTCTACCTTGCGCAGCCGCCGCTCTATCGCCTGACGGTCGGCGCCAAATCGCTCTACGCCCGCGACGATGCCCACCGCGCCGAGATCGAGGCGGGCGAATTCAAGGGCAAGAAGGTCGATGTCGGCCGCTTCAAGGGACTGGGCGAGATGAACCCCGGCCAGCTTCGCGAGACTACAATGGATCCAAAGACCCGCGGCATGCTCCGCGTCACCCTGCCGCAGGAATATGAGGAGCGGGCAGGGGTCAAGGACTTGGTCGAGCGGCTGATGGGCAAGAACCCCGAACACCGCTTCACTTTCATTCAGGAAAATGCTGCGCGGGTAGAGGAAGACGCGATCGACGCCTGAGGGCGTGACGGGAATCGTTTCCTACAGGGTCTGGTTATTCTCTCCGGCGCGATCAATATCGTCTGCTGTTTCATGTTCGGCTTCAGCGCGTTTGACGCTGGTCATGCAATACTCAAATACAAGAGCACAGGCCAACAAAACAAAAATCTCGAATGCGCCCGCATTTCTAAGATATGGCCGAACGACGGGATATGATAAAATGTAAATAGCTGTAGCAGGATATAGCATTATTTTCGGGACGATCAGATTTGTTCCACATCTACTGCAGCTGAAGACCGACCCTCTCCTGAACAACGCTCGTGATACAGGTATGAATGTCGCGCATCTCGGACAGATCGGCGAAAACATCTGAATCTCCAGAAATATAACTAAGTCGTTACCGAATCAAAACTATAGATGTCAAACTAATGTCGGAATAGCCGGCAAGCCATCTCCTATTTATTTCCTATTTGTTCTTTTTAGCTTGCAAAATAGGATTTTGGGTACGACTCGGTTACGGTCACTCGATCGGCGTTTCTAGGTCGCATGGGTCGGGGGGCGGGACGGACAGGACGGTTGCGCGAATGCGGCGGCCTTTGCATGTTGATCGAAAGGTCAGGTGCGGCCAGGCGCAGGACTATCGTCTGAACGGGCCCGGGCGTGGCGGAAGCGATTCCGCTCTTTATGGCTTGCAAGGGGCTTTCGGGCCTTGTCCTTTGCAGGAGCGCGCCGGGCAGGATAGGCGGTTCGCAAGATCGGGGTGCCGGTAACGCACTTGCGAACCTCAAACCGCACAAAGGCAATTCACGCCGGAGGCTCCCAGGCTTCCGCAACCGCCGTCCCGCCTCCCTCACCCGAAGGGCGCTTCGCCGTGCCCGGACGATTCACAGCGTGGGGCCAGCTCCCCAAGTGCCCATTCGGCCGCGTCGCGGACGATGTGTGCGTCGTCGGTCAGCAGGGCAGCAAGCGATGCCCGCAACGTCGCATCCCCGCTATTGCCCGCAGAAATTGCTGCATTGCGGACCATCCGGTCGCGGCCGATGCGCTTGATGGGGGAACCCGAGAAGATTTCGCGAAACGCCCGGTCATCGAGCGCGAGCAGGTCGGCAAGGGCAGGGGCGGCCAGTTCGGCGCGGGGGGCAAAGGCGATGTTGGCGGCGGCGCTCCGGGCAAACTTGTTCCACGGGCAGACGGCAAGGCAATCGTCGCAGCCATAGATGCGATTGCCGATCGCGCGGCGGAATTCGTGCGGGATCGGGCCCTTGTGCTCGATCGTCAGATAGGAAATGCAGCGCCGGGCATCGAGCCTGTAGGGCGCGGGAAAGGCGTTGGTCGGGCAGGCGGCCTGGCAGGCCGTGCAGCTTCCGCACTGGTCCAGGTGTGGCGGATCCGGCTCCAGCTCCAGCGTGGTGAAGATCGAGCCGAGGAACAGCCAGCTTCCATGTTCTGCGCTTACCATGTTGGTATGCTTGCCCTGCCAGCCGAGCCCTGCCGCGCTCGCCAGCGGCTTTTCCATGACGGGGGCGGTGTCCACGAATACTTTCACCGCGGCGCCGGTTTCCGCCACCAGCCAGCGGGCGAGCGCCTTCAGCGCCTTCTTGACCGTGTCGTGATAATCCTTGCCCTGGGCATAGACTGAAACCCGTCCGCGCGACCGCGCCTCGGCGAGGGTGAGCGGATCGGTTGCCGGGGCATAGCTCATCGCCAGCGCGATCACGCTTTTTGCCTCGGGCCAGAGCGCCTGCGGGCTGGCGCGCTCTCCGGCGCGGGCGGCCATCCAGTCCATCTCGGCTGCCGCCCCGTGCTCCAGCCATTCCGTCAATTTTTCAGAGTAATCGGCATTTGCGCCCGTCACGCCGAACGAGACGAACCCCAGCCGTTCGGCCTCGGCCCTTAACGCGATCTTCAGGGACTGCTTGTCAGGAAACATCCGCACACGCTACCACGCGGACAGGATTTGTGGAGGTTCGATTTGTCGTTGGTGGATGATCGCCCTGTCTGGGCGTCGGGACTGGTCAAGAGTTTCGGCAAGTCGCAGGCTGTGAAGGGCGTGAGCCTCAGTGTGCCCAAGGGCTCGATCTATGGCGTTCTCGGCCCCAATGGCGCGGGCAAGACGACAACCTTGCGGATGCTTCTCGGGATCATCGATCCGGACCAGGGCGAACGCCGCGTTCTTGGGGAGGCCAGTCCGCGCAATGTCAGCCAGAGAATTGGCTATCTGCCTGAGGAGCGCGGGCTTTACCCTTCCATGAAAGCGCGTGAGGCGATTGCCTTCATGGGTGCGCTGAGGGGCCTTGACTGGGCCGAGGGGCGCAAGCGGGCCGATGCGGCGCTGGAGGCGGCGGGGCTCGGATATGCCGCGCATGGCAAGATTAGGAAGCTCTCGAAGGGCATGGCGCAGCTTGTCCAGCTGCTCGGCTCGCTGATCCACAAGCCGGACCTGATCGTGCTTGACGAACCCTTTTCCGGCCTCGACCCGGTCAATCAGGAGTTGCTCGAAAAGCTGATCCTTGCCGAACGCGATCGCGGCGCGACGATCCTTTTTTCCACGCACGTCATGGGCCATGCCCAACGCATCTGCGACCGCATCTCGATCATTGCGGGCGGGAAGGTGCGGTTCGAGGGGACGGTCGATGAAGCGCGGGCGACGCTTCCGATGAAGGCGCAATATGTGCCCTGCTCGGGAGAGGATAAGGTGCGTGCCCTGCTCCCCGCCGACGCGGAACTGAGCGGCAAGACCTGGCGGTTCACGGTTCCCGAAGGCGGGGCGGAAAAGCTCGTCATGGACCTTGTAAAGGCGGGGCACGGGATTGCCGGGCTATCGATCGAACGCCCCGGCCTGCACGATGCCTTTGTGCGGATCGTGGGCGGGATGAAAGCCGAAGAAGCGGAGGCCAGCGCATGAGACAGCTCCTGAAGAACGGGCTGGTCATCGCGCGGCGCGATTTCATGGCAGTTGTCGCAACGCCGACCTTCCTCCTTTTCCTGCTTGCGCCGTTCCTGATGCTGGGGATCAGCGTCGCGAGCGGGGTCGGGGGCGCCTATCTGGCAAAGGGGCAGCATGATTCACGGCAGACGATCGTCATTGCCTCGCCGGAAGAGGGAAAGCTGCTGCGGGCCGAAGAGAGTGCGTTGAGAATGCGCCTTTACGGGGCCGATGGCGGACCGCCTTCAATGGGGACGGTTTCGCCGGAGGCCGATCCGGCGGCGCAACAGGTGCGGTTGCTAGCCGAAAAAGCAATCGATGCCACGGCCGTGATGCGCGGGCCGCTCGACCACCCGACGATCGCCTATGTCGCGGGCGAGGCGGACGATGCGCGCTACCTGGCGCTGATTGCGGAAGAGGCGCTGCGGACCCAAGGACTTGGTCAGGCGCCGGACAGGCAATTGAGCCGGCCTGAATTGCGCGAAATCCGCCGCAGCGTCCCGACCCGTTCGCGCCAGCAAAGCACAGGCAGCGGCGCGGTTGTCGTCATGTTCATGCTGACGATCATGCTTGCGAGTCAGGCGGTCGGGATGCTGGCTGAGGAAAAATCGAACAAGGTCATAGAGATACTGGCGGCATCGGTCCCGCTTGAGTCGGTATTTTTCGGCAAGCTGATCGGCCTGTTCGGGATTGCGCTGGTCTTTGTCGCCTTCTGGGGCGGCCTTGCGATGCTGGGGCTTAGTGTCGTTCCGGCAAGTGTGGGTCTGGCGAGCTTTGCGCCGGTCATCGGCATGCCGCTTTTTGTCACGCTGGCATGCGCCTATTTCGCGATGGCCTTCATGTTGCTCGGCGCGATCTTTCTGGGTGTCGGTGCACAGGCCTCCTCGATGCGCGAGATCCAGATGCTTTCGCTGCCGATCACCCTTTTCCAGCTGATCATGTTCGGACTGTCGATGGCGGCGGCCGGAAGCCCCGGGTCTGGTGTTGCCCGGTTCGCGCAGATTTTTCCGTTCAGTTCGCCTTTCGCGATGGCGGCGCGGGGGGCGACGGACCCGGCGCTTTGGCCCCACCTGCTGGCCTTGGGATGGCAGCTGCTCTGGGTTGGCATCACGATCGCCATCGGTGCCCATTTTTTCCGTTACGGAGTCCTGAAATCGGGGGTCGGGCCGTTCAAGGCGCTTGGCCAGATGCTGACGAGGCGCCGGGTTTCCGGGACGAATCTGCATTGACAGGAATGTAAATAGTGGCAAAGTGCAACTGATTCCGAAAAGGAACGAGAGGAGCATTTTGATGGCTACGGCATTCAAGCTTGACAGCAATGCGGTCGATCCGCTCGACGTAAGCCGGGCCGAACTTTACACCGAGCACAAGTGGCAGGAACCGTTCCGCAGGCTGCGCACGGAAGACCCCGTCCATTGGTGCCCGAACAGCGAATTCGGGCCTTACTGGTCCGTCTCGAACTACAAGGCGATTCAGCATGTCGAGGCGCTGCCCGACATCTATTCCTCGTCATGGGAACATGGCGGCATCACCATTGCCGATCGCGACCAGTTCGAAGATCCCAAGATCGAAATGCCGATGTTCATCGCGATGGACCGGCCGAAGCACACCGAGCAACGCCGTGTGGTTTCTCCGGCTTTTACGCCGAGCGAAATGGTGCGGATGAGCGATGAGATCCGCCAGCGTACGTCCGAAACGCTCGACTCGCTTCCCTGGGACCAACCGTTCGACTGGGTGGACCGGGTCTCGATCGAACTGACGACCGGAATGCTCGCGGTACTGTTCGATTTCCCCTGGGCCGACCGTCGCAAGCTCACCGAATGGTCCGACTGGGCTGGCGATATCGAGATTGTGAAGGATCCCGCAAAGCGCGAGCAGCGGCTCGAAAAGCTTTACGAAATGGGCGCGTATTTCAAGAAGCTCTGGGATGAGCGCGTCGACAAGGAACCCACACCCGACCTGATCTCGATGATGATTCATTCCGAGGCCATGAAGGATATGAGCATGGGTGAGTTCATGGGGAACCTCGTCCTGCTCATTGTCGGCGGCAATGACACGACCCGAAACACGATGTCGGGTCTGGCTTACGCACTCAACAAATTCCCCGATCAGCGCGCGATGCTCGAAGCCGATCCTTCGCTTATCCCCAATGCGGTCAGCGAAATCATCCGCTGGCAGACTCCGCTTGCGCACATGCGGCGCACGGCGCTCGTCGATACCGAACTCGAAGGCAAAAAGATCAAGGCCGGAGAGAAGGTCATCATGTGGTATATTTCGGGAAATCGCGACGAAAGCGTTTTTCCCGACGCTGACAAGCTTGACATCAAGCGCGAAAATGCCCGGCGTCATTTGTCCTTCGGCTATGGCATCCACCGCTGCGTCGGTGCGCGGCTCGCCGAATTGCAGATCACGATCCTGCTTGAGGAAATGGCGAAGCGCCGGATGCGGGTCAATGTGCTCGAAGAGCCGGTCCGCGTCGCGCAGAGCTTCGTCAATGGCTATCGCAAGATGATGGTCAAGCTCGAACGCTACTGAACGGCGGGCAGGCTGCGTTCGAAGCGGACAAAGGATGCATCAAAGGCTTCGGGTGCTTCAAGGAACGGAGCATGTCCGCCCGGCAGAAGTTCGACCCGATGATCGGGCACGCGCATCGCGCCGCGTTTTGAAAAGCGCCAGTTGTTGACCCGATCGCCCTTCGCCCAGGCATAGAGCACGGGGCAACGTACCTGTGCCGCTTCCCTGAGCACATCGGCATCGGGTGCGGCAAATCCCAGCCAGGCGCGTTCGAGCAGGGGCGCGACGTCATAGGCGCCCGCAATGATTTCCTCGCGCCGCCACTCGGCCACAGGGGCTGGCAATATCTTTTGCTCATAATAGCGGCGAAAGGCGGCGGGAAAGCTGGTATCTCCTGCGGCACCCCTGGCAAAGAACCGGGCCTGCCATCGGCAATAGGCCCTCACCAGCAGGTTCGATCCGATCAATCCGCCGGGGCTGCACAGGACGAGCCCGCGGATGCGGTCCGGCTCCGCGGCCGCAGCCAGTATCGCGGCAGATCGG